>ENA-OPRW01000986-OPRW01000986.1-human-gut-metagenome-genome-assembly--contig:-NODE-986-length-23206-cov-6.192648_pt1 | contig 23206 bp, 16 predicted proteins | sample MGYA00241898_ERZ501890 | MGnify/ENA primary metagenome ERZ501890 (study PRJEB25962, sample SAMEA2042216) | human gut metagenome | biome: human gut; feature: human-associated habitat; material: faeces... | reverse complement strand
TCAGGCGGTCGCCCACGTGAAGAATGACGCTGCCGGCCGCCACGTCGGAGCCTTGACGGCGCACCCAGGCGCCGATCTGCGGAGTCTGCGAAAAGGCGACAACATCACCCTCACGACTCACGTCCTCCTGCGGCACCACCGTATCCGCTCCCGGCGGAAGCGGTGCGCCGGTAAAGATGCGCGCACACGTTCCCGGCAGCAGCGGACCGCCGATTTTGCCCGCAGCAATGCGTTCTGCCACCGGCAGGCGCACCGGCGCATCCTGCGAAGCCGAAGCAATATCCTCGACCCGCAATGCATAGCCGTCCATCTGCGAATTGTCCCAGCCCGGCACATCAATCGGGCTGGCGATGTCTTCGGCCAGCACCCGGCCGGTGGAATACATCAGCGGAATCGTTTCCGTTTCTTCAATCGGCTTGGCTTCGCTTAAAAGCAGGCGCAAGGCCTCGGCATAGGTGATCATGAATTGGATCCAGAAGAAAAAAGGAGAGCCCGACGCGCGTGCTTGATCGTTGGGCCTGAATGACTGCTGCGTTCAGCGCGCAGACTTCTTTGCACCTGCAGCCAAGGCAAGTCCCTCAATAAAGTCTGCCGTTTCTTCCGGCCGGTTAATGTCAAGCTTCGGCACGCCCGCGAAATCAGGCTCGTCAAAGTCGCTTGCCGCAGCCGCTAGATTGATCCGTCCGCCGAACTCTCGCACGAGCGGCGGTCGATCGGCAGCGGCTTGTCGACGAACCTCAATTTTAGGGAAGGATCCTTCGTGCTTGAAGCCCTCCACAAGAACGATGTCTGCGTCACCTGTTTCTTTTAGCAGTTCATCGATTCCGGGCGCTCCTTCCGGCGTCTCAGTCAAGACCGCCCAGCGCTCGGGCGTGCGCAGTATCACACGCGATGCGCCGGATTCGCGATAGCGCCAGGTGTCTTTGCCCGGCGTATCGAGATCTATGTGATGATGCGCATCCTTGACCGCACAGACGCGCCAGCTGCGCGCCGCAAGAATACGGAGCACGGCTGCTGCAAGCGTGGTCTTCCCCGAGCCGGATCGCCCGATGAAGCCCATAACGAAAGGTTTCTTGGTTTCAGTACTCATTCTTTTGCAAACGCGGCAACTGCCTCACGCACGGCCGCAATATCTGCGGGCAGCGGCGTTTTCTTCTGCTTGCGCTCAAAGATGTCATTAAAGCGCTCAGGCAGCGGAACCGTTTCCCCGGTAGCCTGCTTCGTGATGCGGGGGAACTTCACCGCCTGCACCGTTTCCCAGCAAAGCGTCTTCACGCCCACCGGATGAAGATAGGTGCCCGTGTAAAGGCAGTCTGCCGTTTGCGGATCAATCATGCGGTGATTCGTCACCCACAGTGACTCAATCATTTCCAGACGATTCGGGTGATCAGAGGTGCCGGCCGCGAGTCCTGAACGACGAATTTTATTGAACTCCTCTTTCGTCAGTTCAAATCTACCGTTGGTCTCCAGCTCCGTCATCAGCTCTGCAATGCGTTCGCCGTTGCGTCCGAGCACTTCAAAAAGGAAGCGCTCAAAGCTCGCAGCTCTTGAAATATCCATGGAGGGCGACGACGTCGCTACCGTTTCACTGACTGGACGCGGGGCATAGACACCCGTACGGAAAAACACATCAATAGCGTCATTTTCGTTAGTGGCCACCAAGATACGCAAAATGGGAAGCCCCATCGCGCGCGCCACCCAACCTGCGAAAGCATTGCCGAAATTCCCGGCCGGCACCACAAAGACGACAGGCTCCGTATTAAAGCTCGTTGCTTGAATATAGCCATAGAAAAACGCCGCAACATGCACTGCAATACGCAACCAGAGATAGCTATTGACTGCACCCAAATGCGCTTCTTTGCAGAAAGCCTCGTCAGAGAGGAGTTCTCGCACTAAAGCCTGACAATCATCGAAAGTGCCGTCAATCTCAATGTTGAGAACGTTTTTATCTTTATTGGAATAAAGCTGCGCGGCTTGGAACTTCGACATGCGGTCTTTAGGCGAAAGCATCACAACCTTGACGTCTGAATGACCGCCGAAAGCAGCTTCTGCCGATGCCCCCATATCGCCCGTCGTAGCGCCTAAGAGCGTAATCGAACGTGGTCCCTTGGCCCAATGCTTTTCGTGAACTTGCGACAGGAACTGGAGACTGAAGTCATTGATCGAAAGCGACGGGCCGTTGGAAAGTTCATAGATGCCGACACCGTCCTGCAGCCATGTAATCGGCGCTACATCGTGCGCCTTAAACATATCCAGCCCGTTGGGGAAGATCGATGGCTGCCATGCATCCCGGCAGAGCTGCCAAAGATCCTTCTGCAGCAGCTGCGTCCAGAAACGCGAAAGGACTTCGAGTGCAACGCTTGAAAAGTCTCGCCCCCGCAGCTGGGCCAGTTCATCAGCGGTGAACTTTGGGTAGTTTTCCGGCACGTAGAGGCCGCCGTCTCGGGCAAGACCTTCAAACGTAATGTCAGCGAAGGTCTTACCGTCTGCGGCGCCGCGCGTCGAGATATAGAGCATGGGAGATCTCCGTGAAGGGAATGACGTCACTCTTGAAAACGACATTCGTTGTGGGATGTCAGACGACGAAGAATTGTTAACGTCGTCCCGAACTATTGATCTGATCGTACCTTAGAAGTCGACACGACTTGTCACGGAGAAGGGAAGTATTTGTCCTTAGACACAAATAAGTGAAACTAGCCTCAGAAATTACTCACGTTTTAATAACTATCACTCAACAAACGAAACCAGATATCTTTTTAATATTTGCAGAGCATATATATCCTTATAGTTTACTCTTTACACTTGCTTCAGTTCTCACAAGCTGTAACCCACTTATCCGAACTAATCTTTCCTTATATATCTCGTTTGACTTTTTCATAATTTCATATTCAGGGGGATTATTTTTTGACTTAATTATGATTAGCGACGAGTCATCCTTACATGATTCAAACAACTTATCACATACTCTTTGAGCCAAAGCATCAGATACACTTGAAATAAAAACATTCGGACTCGGCTCTATGAACCAAAGCTTCATCTTACCTCTTACCGCTGGAGGAATACGATCAGAAAATACAACTATCATCTTCATCTATATCCATAACTTCTTCAATATCTAAAACTACCTTTCCCATTAACCCATACTCAACAACTCTATTACAAAATGCATCTATTAAAAATTGTTTATCAAAAACATCTATATCATTAGCCACCAATGAAAATGCCAAATCAATAGTCAACCATTCTTTATACAAGTCTGCAACATCATACACAAATGGCATTGGCGATCCCGAATGTATAAAACCTATACGTGGTGAATATCCTGCATACAAAATCACAGATGTCAATATTCCATATAACAATCCATTAAAAAATGTCAAGCATCTATTCACCGGATCACTTTTAGCTGGTTGTCCAGGAATATAACAACGGCTATTCCAAAGAACGTTATATTGTTCAGATTTTTCAGCATATAACCTTTTAACACGTTGTCCCTCCATCCCCATCATGACTTGCAGCGATTTATCAAGCAATTCAGCATTTGGAAATCTTTTTGAAAACATCCGCCTAGCGACCTTCAGTCGAGACAAAGGGTTAAAAGCAAGACGTCCTTGTTTATAAAAATTTTGTGTATCTGCAGTGGGCGGCATACCATATGCATAAAACGTCAAAGAATCCTCACCTACCCAACATACCGAGCATCCACTAGAGGATATTGACTCAATGGCTGCATGTGTTACAGATGTTCCTGGTCCTAAAATTACAGAACCTATAACTGCTACCGGCAATCGAACAACATATCCCTCTGCACTAATCCACTTTACACTGCTGTCATCAATTTCGAGACGTCCATGTTCTAAGTACACATACGGATATCTGTCCTTCATTTGAGGGAACATATCTTTTGTGATTCTAAAAAATATTTTTCTCATCAAAGCTCCCTCAAGATTATTATTGACACTAAAGAAAAAAGATATTCTTTATCTTTTACATCATCATAAATGACTAATAGAGGACATTTACAACCCGCATAAACACTATGTCGTATACAAGCAACGGTAACGCATTATTCACATATACAAGTATGTAAATAAAATTAATTACGACAAAACATCATTTCTAAATATCAGAAATATGACCAAGGTAGCATGCGATATTGTCTATATTTATTTCTCATAAACTACCATTTAAACGGTATATATAAACTGTGATACTACCTTATCAATAGCAAGAATTACTAGGCTACAAGCACTATAAATAGTATGATGTCGAATTATCTCCTTTGCGCGGTAATAACCTAAATAGTTTTGTCTCCAGCTTTAAGCGATAGAAACATCCCCGCATACGCGGGGAGAACTGCCTGAAGGAAAATTTATCCGACTTGGTACGGGAAACATCCCCGCGTACGCGGGGAGAACCCACAGCAGCCTACGGCATCAGCTCAGTACTCGGAAACATCCCCGCGCATACGCGGGGAGAACAGCCGTCTTCCGGTGCGCCAAGGATGCCGCCGGAAACATCCCCGCATACGCGGGGAGAACAGAAGTCAAGGCTGAAAAAACCTCGCAGCTCGAGAAACATCCCCGCATACGCGGGGAGAACGGCGTCCAAACGCATCCAAGTTGATCGATTCGAGAAACATCCCCGCATACGCGGGGAGAACTCAACGAGCGGATTCGGAAGCGTCGAAATCAAGGAAACATCCCCGCATACGCGGGGAGAACTTATCGGCGGGTGAGTTTTACAACTTAGGCTTGGAAACATCCCCGCATACGCGGGGAGAACCTTCCACTGTGCCAAATATCCCGAAGAGGTGAAGAAACATCCCCGCATACGCGGGGAGAACTCCTCACTTTTCCTTGCACTCACAATCAATGCGCGAAACATCCCCGCATACGCGGGGAGAACTGGAGCTTCGGGAAATGCGGACAAGAAAAGCGGGAAACATCCCCGCATACGCGGGGAGAACGTGAGGCCGCTTCAAAAAGTCGCAAGACTTTCGGAAACATCCCCGCATACGCGGGGAGAACTGAGTACGCAGAAGGTGTGGAGAGGACGCGTTGGAAACATCCCCGCATACGCGGGGAGAACGCCGCGCTCTATTGGCGGCAATACGACGTGGGAGGAAACATCCCCGCATACGCGGGGAGAACCCTACGCGCTTAAATCGTGACTTGTCCGGCATGGAAACATCCCCGCATACGCGGGGAGAACAGCAAACTAGACGATATTGTGAAGAGAGGACTAGAAACATCCCCGCATACGCGGGGAGAACTCATCGGCATAGGAGGCAAAACGGATTTTATAGGAAACATCCCCGCATACGCGGGGAGAACAGTCAAAATTACACCTTGTGGTAGTGCGCAGTAGAAACATCCCCGCATACGCGGGGAGAACTCACTGCCTAAATCATAGAAATTCTCAGTCGAGGAAACATCCCCGCATACGCGGGGAGAACAACTGCGATACGGTATCTGCGGAAAGCACTCGGGAAACATCCCCGCATACGCGGGGAGAACTCAAACTCTACGCACCGTGCCACATAGGTGTTGGAAACATCCCCGCATACGCGGGGAGAACTACGAAGGGAGAGGCGTGATCGAAGCGCCTGTGGAAACATCCCCGCATACGCGGGGAGAACGCTGTCGGCGACACGTACAACGTCGAAGCGGCGGAAACATCCCCGCATACGCGGGGAGAACCAATGCACATATCAAGCCCTACCCCATCCCCTGGAAACATCCCCGCATACGCGGGGAGAACCGCTGCAGGCTGCGCAGGATACTGTTGCAACTCGAAACATCCCCGCATACGCGGGGAGAACCGGAGTTGCTTCGCTGTGGTTACCGCTGATCCGGAAACATCCCCGCATACGCGGGGAGAACCGTCGGCATCGGCAGGACCACGCTGTATAGCTAGAAACATCCCCGCATACGCGGGGAGAACAATAAAGGGGGCGTGAATAATAAATGTATCCCGGAAACATCCCCGCATACGCGGGGAGAACGCTCAGCGATGCGTTTCTCCACTTCAGCCCGTGGAAACATCCCCGCATACGCGGGGAGAACCACCTCCTCTTGCACCGGCACCGCCGAATCCAGGAAACATCCCCGCATACGCGGGGAGAACCAAAGCCGAAATTCAATTGTGCGACTGTCGATAGAAACATCCCCGCATACGCGGGGAGAACTAATCGTCTAACGGAAATCGGAACGCCCGGCTAGAAACATCCCCGCATACGCGGGGAGAACTGCATCAGTTCCTGGGACAATTCGACCGCTCGAGAAACATCCCCGCATACGCGGGGAGAACAGCAACATATTGAATCATTGATCCCTTTCTGTACTGTATTTAGTATGTTAGCCTCATTCTAGCGTAAACCCTTATTGATACTCATTTTTCACTTGGGAAATATTTAATGTATCGGGTTCCATATTTTTTGCGCAATCCGAATTCTAGTGGAACATCATTAATCAATGTTGCACCTAGTGCTGTAGAATCAACTTCTTTCCATACACCTTTAATTTTTTTCTCATCGAAATAGCTTTCAATTTCACTTCTTAACTTATTTTCAGCTTCATCGAACGTGGGATATACACCCGCAAACACAGGTATTGAAGGCACACAAGATTTTCTCCCTAAGTAGATATCCCATCTCGGATTTCTAAATCCTTCTATAATTTCCGTTTCCCAACCTTCAGGAATTTCTTGCAAAACTGCAAATTTTGCATCTTGCAAATACTTTCTTCTAGTTAACCGCACTCCACCATTTTGAGCCTTTTGTCCATTAGATTTTTTAGGAATACACTCCAATTCCCATGGATCATCTTCAGAATATCCATTACCAACCATGTGAAAATCTTCAATGGTATCAGTTTCATTCTCTCCGATTTCATATACGACCTGAGATGTATTCGACCATTCATGAAGAGCTTTACTTTGTGCTCCTTCAAGACCTAGTGCGCAGAAGATAAGCCCAATAACCCCAGATTTTGTTGGATGCAATTCTGTCGTTCTTCTCCAGAAAATAGAATTTGATCCCCAGCTTTGCAATGGCCCATACAAACGAAGATATAAAACCTTCGCCATTTTAGGCCCCTACAGCACATTGAAGATCTTTAATAAGATGATCTATTGAATAATTCTCGTTCTGCCCAAATTCAAATTCATCAATCTTGCCATACAGCGAACCAGATAATTTTTCTTGACGCTGCAACTCTTTCCGCAATAATTGAATACTAGCTTCTAAATAACCCCCAGTACGATCCGACAAAACTGGTTTCTCAAAAGCACATTGCATTCGGTGACCATTCCGAACGATAACTTTCGCATAGTTCCACGGACAAGCAGCACTCATCGTAGCCTGCCTAGCCCCCGGAATTGCAACATACAAAGCTTTTACAAATGCTTTAATTGCCAACTTTATACTATCCGAATCGTTATCCTCTAAACCCAATGTCGATTTTAGTTGTTCAATATTTAACGAAATATAACGATAATATGTAGCAGAAGAGTACTCACTAACTCCCATATGAGCAGCTCCAGATTCATCCTCATTATTAACTTTACAATCATCTATTGCAGTGAAAAAATCCATCTCTGGAGCAACAGCATGCGTTGATATTGCGTGGCTAAAACTTGCCGCCGCTTCTACATTCATTGAAGGTGCTTTAGCCACCATTCTTCCAAATAAAGCGATATCAAGGCCATTCAGAACCTGAATTTTTCCTTTTTTAATAACTTTGCTTATATCTCCAATTTTCACAGACTTCTTATCAAGAAGTAAATCTGCAATCGCCTCATACTCCTTATCTGTGAAGAAGGTTAAAGAATCTTCAGCAATAAGTTTAGAAACCTCCTGAGCTGATTTAATAGCTGCTTCTTCCGCAAAACCTTTATCCTTTAAAGATTTTTCGATGCCTTCTGCAACCTTCTTTGTTCGTATTCCAAGCTTGATATCAAAATCCCGCAAAGCAAGTCTCACAGAACGCTTCCAACATTGAGAACTGACACGTGCCCGTTCTATTCCTCCAATAACACATGTTTTTGGCGAATTTGTATCATCTCGGTTCAAACATGAAACAGGAAAACTTTGAAGAATATGAAATTCAATAATTGGAAATTTATTCATTTTATACCTCTTAACAAGATGCTAACTGGAGAAAACCGAATCCAAATGCACGCCCCTTACCAATACCGGTATGAAACGCCGACTTAAATTTTTCTCTATCCTCAACTTTAAGGAATCCAGACAAGCGAGCATGTGAGAAAACAAGTCTTCTTTTACCCTTATAAAAGTAATCCACGCCACGCTGATCCACTTGTGCAACATGAGTCAACATACCACGTGTCGCTGCCTTCGCTTCAAACCATTCAACAATGTCATCCTCTTTTGTTATTGCAATTCTGACATTTTCACGGCAACGACAAGTATTCATCAATATTTGGAATCGGTATTTGTCTTTATCTAGAAAAAAACTTGGCAACTCCTTGAGTTCCAACGATACTCCTTCCATTAAAGGACGAATATTTATTGGTAAATCTGATAAAAAATCTATTCTTCTCCCATAGATTGTAGTTCCTTTATCCACCCATTGGAAACCGGATGAGTCTGATTGAGTCTCCTTCTTTTGATATTCAAATAACTCTTGAATAACACGATGTATAGAATAACGATCGGTTATTCTCAACTGCACCTGAGCTTCTAAGCTCAAATAAAGTCTGCCTGCCCAGCTCATTCCTTTTTCTCCTTTGGAATATAAAAATCATGTACCCACTCGGCTTTCACCGAATTTGGATTGTCATCAAACATCAATAACTGAGTCAAGAGACGCCCGTAATGCAATTTTCCCGGCCTCTTACTTCTAATCAACGCCAGAATGGGCTGCAGTACCTCAGCAGCTTCTACAGATGTCCGGGAGGCTATCAAGCGGCGTAGTCTCATGACCGCGGGAGACGATGAATCGGCAGATTCAGTCGATCTATCGTCATAACAATCTCTCAGCACAGTGCCAAACTCTTGACTGCCGTTGACCGACACATCCTCCCAGGCAATAGCGGATCCTATCAACGTATAAATCTGCCGTTTTTCCGTATCTCGTATATCAATGAAACGCGTCAAATCGCCCCAGACGTTTTGCGCTTGTGAAGGGCTCATTGCTCGCCGCCAACGAGCTCTAAATCCATGATCACCATCCTTTGCATTAAAAACAGCATCAACAAAATTAACTGCCTTATCTTTGACAAAAATTCTCATATTATTTACCTTTATTCTTCTTTTTCCACCTTCAGAAATCTTGGCTTATTTTGTTCATAACACATTAATTGCCTTATACCCAAAGAAGGGCAAACATCACTATAAGCTTTCAAAATTAGCTCATTAAATTTACTCCGAAATTTTGAAGGATCCCCTTCCGCACAAGCCCGAATGAAATTAAGTGACAATCCTTCAGCATAAGACCAAAAGTTACGCACCCCTCTATCAGCACACTCCTTCCCAAAATCTTCAGCCTTCATGCTTTTATAATAGTTCATAATGGCAGCATAAAGAATATTTTTTAGCTTATTTATCTCACAAAATTCTTGAAGATAATTCTCAAAAAACACGGTCCCAATCCATCCTTTTTGGGCAGTGAAGGTGCTTTCTACAAAATCGTCCCAACCTGAAAAAAACTGTTCTCCGGAATTATCAGAAACTTGCATCCCCAGACACCAAATACCAATGGCATCTTGAGATCTCATTTGAATCGATTTACATCCTAATGCTGAGCCTTTCCCTAAGTACGCCATGACAGCATCAAGCTGTCTCCATGGCAAGCATGATGTCTGCGCTTGAACCGCAGAAATAGTTTTTTTAGCTGCTGGCCCAACACTTTTTGTTGACACGGAAAGATCACATATTCCAGTAACGATTTTGGGATATTCGACACCTGATGTCATATGAACCATGCCATCCTCTAAGCGACAGAACCGTGATATAGGAACCAGCCATCCTAAAAGACTAGACGTATATGCATCAGCCTCTGTACCTACTTCTTTCAATGGCATAGACTCCCATGGCGGCACACCAATACCTGACTTCATAAAAGCAATTTCTTCTATTTTTTCCTCCGAAAAAATATTAAGTTTCAGCGTTTCGAAGATATTGTCACCTAATGGAAATGAATGCAACCAACCTCTGCCAAGCGCAGGTGATGAGGGAGCTGATTTCTTTTCGTATCCTGGTGCGAAAATAATTGATTGATCAGGTCTCTTCCCGCCCATACCGAATGTCACTAACTGAAGAAGTGCATAAACAGTATCTTGATCAGATACTGTTTGAGGCAAAATATTGGATGAGTAAAGAACTGTTGCATTGCCTACACAAACACCCGGCAAAAATGCACCAATAGGGAGAAGTTTTTCTTTTTTTACTGTCACCAGTGGGTGTTGTAAGAAAGGTTTCTCTTTATCATAAAGTCCAAACTCAGCAATATGTAACTTTAGATAATTAATTGCCAATGTCTTCATTTCTTCAATAGTTAACTCTTTCCACTCCTCTTCATCTTCCAAAGAACAACTGACCTGAAGAATAGCCAAAAGTAAGCGGAATACAACCAATTTTTGAACGGCGGTTCCTCCTAGGACTATTGCATCGTCATTAGCAAAAAAATCCAGCAAACTGACTGGAGGTCTGCCTGCTAGTTTGATCCAGCTATCTGTAGCAAGGTTGAACTCTTTTTTCATCTCACCCCCGAAAAACTTTTGATAATCTATGATACCAGGAGACTGCGTCAATTTTCGACGCATGCAAACAAACCAGTTTTATCAAAAGGTTAGATCAGTTCTAGACCTACCTTCAAGCTATAATGAATACTCTTACCATTTTTTAGTTTTGGTGCTTCATTTTGCAAAGACCATAGATGTCCTTGGCCATCACCATAAAGCACCACAACCTGAGTGAAACGTTTAGCTCTGAGTAATTTCCTCATCATATCTTCGGAAAGCATCAATTTTGAATGGTGTCCATCAAATCCTTTAGTCTCATCCTGAATCTGTTTCGGAGACTTGACCACTCTAAATTCGAGTTCTACGCAAAGCTCAGAAAAAGTCTTTGCTTGTCTCAGAACCTCTATATCCTTAGGCAGAAGAATAAGTGCTTCATAGGTTGGCATTGTGATTAGGCGAGTCATAGCTTCAGCAGCTTGCTCATCTACCAGGTGCGTAACACTTAAAGTCCCTTCAGCCTGCAGTTGTTTGGCTTTAATTTGGCGAATTAAATCTTGCTGCAGTGCAGCATTTTCGGAACCTTCTGCCTCGTTACGCATTGAGAATACTTCTGCTAACAGCCTACGAACCGCATAGGGCAGTTTTAACAACGAATCCCCAGATTGATCTGAGTTGTTTTCCAGCACTTCCAAAGTTCTGCTAAGAATATACGGGTGATAAACTAACGCACTCTGCCCAAATCGTGAATCGGATCCTTCACGCGCGATGCTTTCAGGAGTTGCCAAGACCCAAGATTCAGCGCGCTTGCATTCACTTGGTCTCTTAGTGTCTTCATGCCGCCAAAGGCGCCCCCACCGTTGCACCAATAAATCAATAGGGGCCAATCTTGTGATCAGAAAATCACTGTCCAGATCCAGAGATTGCTCAACAACCTGAGTTCCGATTAATAATCGACCGCATTTGCCTCGTTCATTGCGCCCAGCCTTCCCAAACAGGTTCGTCCAAATGCCCTCAGCGTTCTCCCTGTCCAAAGGTCTGAAACGAGAATGCAACACTCCCGTTTCGATTCCTGCTGCAAGCGCCTTTTGATAAATACTTTGCGCCGCACCTACAGTGTTTTCAATCCACAATACCTGCTCGCCTCGATAGACTCGTTTTAGCACCTCTTGAAAAGCAAGGTCTTCGGCTTGGGATGTCTGTAAAAGCTTCACTGCGACAGAATGATCAGAAACTGCCGTCAATTCGGCTTGATGAGTCGTTTCCTTCGTTTTAACAGTTAGCGCAATTGGCGCTTGAGGCGATTTAATGTCTTCCCCAACTAATTTCTTTAAGCCTTCATATGTGAGCGTAGCGCTAAGAATAACTACCACTGCGCCAAATGCTTCCAGTGTACGAATCAAATGAGCAATCAAAGTATTGGTGTAGTCGTCGTAGCTATGAATCTCATCGAAGATCACTACCTTGCCCGCTAAACCTGCCAGCCTCACTTGCCGAAACTTCACGTGTAATAGGCTAAGGAGCGCTTGATCTACAGTCCCTACCCCAAAAGGAGAAAGCAGCGCTCGCCGAGTTGGTCGCCCCCATTCTTCACCAGCACTAGCCTCCTTACCCCATCGAGTCAGCATGAACCGAGCACCACTATGAACTAACCGCACAGGGAGTTCATCCCCTAAAAAAGTATTTACTGCCTTTTCCACGCGCTCATGTACCCGATTGCTAGTCAATTGAGTGGGAAGAGCGAAATAAATACCAGATGCATCACCATGCGCCATAGCTTTGAACGCTAAAGCGAGGGCAGCTTCTGTCTTACCGCATCCTGTTGGCGCTTCCAAAATATAAATACCAGGTCCTTGATAGGCGTTAAATAACAACTGTTGCGGTGAACGCGGCTCAAACCCAAAAATTGTTTGGAATGGTTTATCGACTAGCTCTGGTATAGTTTGAAACCCAGCATTAGCAACAATTTCCCGCGCTTTTGCCGCCTCCGTCCCCGCAGGAATAGGCTGTTCAACTTGGGATGCCAGCCAGTCAGAAACGATCACCAATCCGATCCACAGTTCAACCTGCCATTTTTTTAAAGGTCTTTCTTTAACCGGTTTGGGAAACACTGGATCTACACCACTGCGACAGAGCGCTTCCTGAGCAAGCCTGCGGCGAGCCATTTCCCAATCCTTGCCGCCAAAAATCTCACAATCGGCAGGTGCAATTCTTTCCTTTATTGGGAACCCATGATGTTCCCCGACTACTCGTTGATCAGCCTCACAAGCCCCCATATCCTTCAAAACCGCGTAACTGATCAGTGAATGGTAAGTCTCCGTATGCTGCTGATTTACGCGTATCAAATCTCCCCAGCGTTGTATCGCCTCATTTTTATATTCCAACGATAAGTTATTGATTAAACGACGTAGAAACTCAGGATTGACCTTACCGATATCGTGAAGAATAGCCAATATCACCAGGGAAAAAGGAAGCACTTCATTCTTGCGAGGCATAGAAATTGTGTCCAGCAAACACTTCAGTACTTCTCCAGTCAAGCATCCATGTTGCAAAACACTGATGCCCAATTGGCATTGCTTGCGATCGGAGCTTTGGACGGTTTTAGCCGGGAACTCTAAAAATTCGTTAGATAACAGAGTAATCATGACTTAAATCTGGGAATAAATAGCAGCAATCGCAACGCCTTGCGGACTTAAACTCATTTTTACATACATACGTCAGAATACGACATTAATATTCATACTATAGATAGCACCAATACACAACCAACTTGCATGCATTCATGTGATACATATATTCAAGTCAAAAGCTCACTGGGATGTCCTGACGTCATCAACAGCATGTCAATACGATTTGCTCAGTCCCTCTATTAGCCGCCAAGAGCGTTCATTCAGTAAATCTCCACAGCTAGAATGGAAGCACCCTTTTTAAGGAACCCCGTCTTGTCAGACAGTCGTCCATATATGCCTGCCGCAGCACTGCCGGTTCCTGCCTTACCAGATACTCTTTAGATATGCCGCTTCCCAAAGCTCCTGCGCATCCCGCCGAAATCCTTGAAGACTACGGTACTCCCGCAACTCCCGAATCCGAACGCAAACTGCCCGATGTCAAAATCGTGAATGCGATGGAGTCGCACCCCGCTGCGGCCGTCAAGACAGGCAAGCGCAGAAACGTGAAGGCGGCCCGAGAAGCCCAACCTCTCTCAAGGGCTCCCGCCTCTAAAACGGCAAAGGCAGCTCAGGCGCCGCTCACCGAACCGCTGGCCAAGAAGTCTGTGAGCAAAAAGCTCAAAGCCGCTCAAAAGTCTGAACTTGCCGCAAGTCCAGCAATAGCCGAAGTTTCAGCAAAATCCTCGGCAAAACCGAAGCGAGCCGCAGCACCGGCTAAACCTGCTCTTGCCCCCAAAGCGGCAGACACTGCCAAGAAAGCAAAGTCCGCCCCGCAAAAAGCAATTAAGACACCCGCACCGAGCACGAAAACACAGCTTGACTACGCTGCAGACCGCCGCCGTTCAGGCAATGCCGGACGCCGCGGACGTGCGCAGATGCCCGACAACCTGCCCAAGCTTTTCGTCCTCGACACCAACGTGCTGATGCACGATCCGCTCTCACTATTCCGTTTCGCCGAGCATGACGTTTTCTTGCCGATGACGGTCCTTGAGGAGCTCGATACCCATAAAAAGGGACTTACGGATGTTGCCCGCAATGCCCGCTCAGTAAGCCGTGCATTAGATCAGCTGATTGAAGCCAACGGCGGCCGTATTCAAGAGGGCGTTGAACTTTCACTGCTCGGCAATACGGAAGCTACCGGTCGACTCTGGTTTGAAACGAAACCTTTGGCCGAAGAACTCCCCGCAGAGCTCCCGAGCTTCCGCGGCGACAATTCAATTCTGGCCACCGTCCGCGGCGTTGCCAAGGCATTCCCAAAACGTGCTGTTGTGTTGGTGAGCAAAGACATCAACATGCGCATCAAGGCGACAACGCTCGGCATCCCCGCTGAAGACTACTTCAACGACAAGGTGCTCGACGACACCGACATGCTTTATTCCGGCAAGCTCGCGCTTCCGTCGAACTTCTGGGAAAGCATTGACTCCACCTTGAAGAGCTGGCAGGATCAAAATGCCACGTTCTACAGCTTTGAACCAGAGCACCCGGAAGACTTCATCCTGAATGCCTGTGTAACGGTTGAGGGCGACGCCAATTTCATGGCGCTCGTTGCAGCACGTCAGGGCCGAACGGTGACGCTGCGTCTGATGCGCGACTACCGCTCGAAATCCCATATAAAGGTCTGGGGGATTCAAGCGCGCAACGCCGAGCAGAACATGGCGCTCAATCTCCTGATGGATCCTGACATTGACTTTGTCACTCTTCTCGGTCAGGCGGGTACCGGCAAAACTCTGATGACGCTCGCCGCCGCACTAACACAGACCATTGATGAACGGCGCTTCAGCGAAATCATCATGACCCGCGCCACAGTGAGCGTAGGCGAAGACATTGGCTTCCTGCCCGGCACTGAAGAAGAAAAGATGGCGCCTTGGATGGGGGCGCTCGAAGACAATCTGGAAGTGCTTCACGGCTCGAGTTCAGGCGGCGACTGGGGACGTCAGGCCACGATGGACCTCATTAAGAACCGCATTCGCGTGAAGTCCATGAGCTTCATGCGCGGCCGCACATTCCTGCAGAAGTTTGTCATTATCGATGAGGCACAGAACCTCTCGCCCAAACAGATGAAGACGCTCATCACACGCGCCGGCCCTGGGACCAAGATCGTGTGCCTGGGCAATATCGCGCAGATCGATACGCCTTACCTGACGGAAGGCAGTTCCGGTCTTACCTATGTGGTGGAACGCTTTCAAGGATGGCAGCATGCCGCAACCTTGACACTCACCCGCGGCGAACGTTCACGGCTTGCCGAATTCGCCGCCGAAGCACTATAGGGATTTTACTGAGTAACCGAACTCAATTGAAAACATGTTTTATTCAACACGTTCAAAGTAAAACCTTGGCGCATAATTGTTTGACTGTTTATGCGCAGGTCTCAAGAGAGCTGCGCCATTCCATTGGGAAAGAGATTCATGATTAAGAGCAAACTTGTCCTTGCACTGGCGCTTTCCGTCGGTCTCGTTGGTTCTGCCGCCGCTGCCTTGACAGACATGACCGTCAATGGTGAAAAGGTTCCAGCATCACGCTTAGAAGCCGTCTACAACAATGCAGTCAAAGCCGGTGCCAAAGCTGGTCCGGAACTGGAAGCGCGTGTCAAGCGCGATGTGACTGAAGAAGTGGTGCTTCTGCAGGAAGCAGCCAAAGCCAAGATTGACCGTACGAAGGAATATCGAGACGCCATCGACCGTGTAGGCAAGCAGCTCAAGGTTGAACTGCTTGTCGCAAATTACGCGAAGAAAAATCCCGTGAGCGACAAAGAAGTCCGTGCGGCTTACGACAATGCCAAGAAGGTTTACGGCGACACCGAATATCAGGTCCGCCATATTTTGGTAAAGACCGAACAGGAAGCCAAGAACATCATTCAGCGCCTCAACAAAGGCGAAAAGTTCGATGCCTTGGCAAAATCTGAATCGCTTGATCCGAAGTCGGGCCCTGCCGGCGGCCTGATCGGCTGGCTGTCGCCGAGCAATGTTGAGCCCAATTTTGGCAATGCCTTTAAAATTTTGTCGGCTGGCGATGTCGCTCAGGCACCAATCCAAAATCAATTCGGCTGGCATGTCGTAAAACTTGACGCCAAGCGCAGCCAGAAGAACTTCCCAACCTACGAATCGCAAAAGGACAGCCTTCGTGCGCAGCTTTCTCAGCTGAACGCCAAGCGGCATTTTGCTGAGCTTGTGCAGAAAGCCAAGGTTCGCTAAACCTCTGCATTAGCCCTCGACTCTTACTTGACAGCTCTGCATTCTTTTGCAGAGCTGTCAAGCTTTAGAGCCTTCAATTGATTTCGCAAAAAAGTTCCAGCCGTCTTCCGAGACTCCCGTCACGGACGGTCGGTTTTTCGACGGCGTGGCGAAGAACCGCTTCGGACCCAAAAACATCCACCGTTCGCTTAGTACGGGTAACAGCCGTATAAAGGAGCTCTCGGGTAGCGAGTTCAGACGTGCGCTTCACCGGCAAAAGCACCGCTACGCGTTCGAATTCCGAGCCTTGGGATTGATGAATCGTCATCGCCCAGGCAACGTCAAACTGCGGCAGAAGCGCAACCGGGAGTTCCAGATTTGTATCGCCGAAATAGACCGTGAAACTCACTGCCGGTCCTTGACGATCCGGCCGATCTTGACGCTCGGGCGCCCCTTCCGCATCCTCATCCCCGACAACAGCAGACGAATCGTCCAAGTCAGCCGTCGGCGCATCGAGTTCGAGCAACTTAGGCAGCACGATGCCGACGTCGCCGTTATGAACGCCTAGCCCCTCATCGTTGCGCCGCACAATGATCACCTCGCCCGGATAGTGTCCCCCGCCGAATGCCCCTTCAGAAAGCGGCCAGACGCTTCGTATGCGCTGATCAGCATAATCATTCACGGCCTGCACGCTCATTGCACCATGCCGCTGCGCAGCAAGTGCCCGAAAGCCCGAGAGACAAAGCCAAAGCTTTTGACGCAGGCTTTCCCACTGCTCCTTCGTTGTGCCCGCCAGAAACGCTGCTCGACATTCTGACAAAACGCCGGCATAGCCTTCGAGTTCACGGTTCAGCCAACTGCGCACCGGTGCGGTGAGCCCTGTGCGGCTGAAGATTTCGCGCTCACGCTTTTGTTCGTCAGTTGCTTTTGAAGTGAACGCTCCCTTCTGTAATTCCATTAGTCCTGCAGTATGAAGTGAAGCACTCTGCAAAGATTTATCGGCATTAGCTTCTGCCGAGGCAAAAGCGGCCAGCACGTTCTGAAAAACCTCCGCTTCCGGCAGCCCTGCATTGGCTCCCTGATGATTGATCGCCGCTGCCAGCTGGCCGATGGGAGTGTCTTTCCCAAAGCGCCAGCTCTTCACCAGCTCTACGACGGCCCCCATGCGCGCAAGGGCTCCCTTGCCGTCAGAAATCTCCGCGAATACAGCCCCAGGCCCTACTGCTGCGAGTTGGTGCTTGTCACCCAAAAGAATGACACGCGCTTCGGGTGAAACCGCCCGCATCAGGCGAACTGCCAGATGAATATCCACCATAGAAGCCTCATCCACCACCAGTACATCCGCGGGAATGGGATTCCCGATGCCCGGGGCAGAACCGGCGGCAGTGGGCGATGCCAGCCATTTGTGAATCGTCCGTGAGCGAATCTGCTTCTCGGCATCCAGCAGAAGTGCATCGTGCTGCAAAACTGCCCGCAGTGCGCTCAGCCCTTTGGCTGCGTTGTTCGCGCTTGACTCGAGCGACTGCTGCATGCGGCCCGTGGCCTTGCCCGTCGGCGCCGCCAATGCAATGCGCAGTGTTGGATTTTTCCGAAGGAGACACTCCAAAATTTGCGCCACCGTTGTCGTCTTGCCCGTGCCGGGACCGCCCGAGACCACCATCAGTCTGCGCTTAAGCGCCGTTGAAACAGCAAGCCGCTGCTGCTCATCCGCGTGAGCTCGGCTTGTTACCTCCGCAATCAACGCGTCATCCGACTGGCCGCTTGCAGACACAGAAAACGCCTCATCAGCAGCGGCAAAACGCGCCAGGGTGCGCGCAAGAAGGAGCTCCTCCAACGCCAAGCGTGCGAAATAAATGCGTGTTTGCGCAAATATCGGCGCCTCATCGACAATCAGCGGCGCAATGGGCTGGTTCGGCGCTCTCTCATCCGAAGTCTTCCCGAGTCTCGTCCCAGCTGCAGAGATGAAATCCTGGAAATTCTGAGCGAGTCCGAGAGCCTGCAGATCATTGAGCCCGGTCTTTAGAACTTCAAACGCCTGAGCGAGGCGCATCTCCGTCTCTTCAGGTCCCTCCGCCGCCTCTGGGGCATCAGGCATCAGCCCTTTGACCGCGTCGATCGCACGCACGCAGACGCTTCCCTGCCGCTCGGCATTGGCAAAAGCAAGCGTCAGTCCCATCATGGCCTGACGGGCCGCTTCTGTCACCGTCCCGATACGTTCCGCCGCCCGCAGAAGAACCGCTCCCAAACCCGCTATGCCGCCCTGCGGGAGCTCATACGTGCTGTCGGCATTAGGCATCATGCTTTTATCCATTTTTCGGGTCCTTAGGCTCTGCCCGCAAAAAGATCATCCATGCGCCGAATCACCTCTGGACGCACCGGATCGAAAACAATACCCTGAGGGTTGGCCGCTGTCGTCGTGCCGGCCCGTACGCCTCGAAGAAACACATAAATGGCGCCGCCAATCATTTCGTCGCGCCAATGTGCGCCGAGCCGCACTTGGAGGAAACGCCGCAAAGCCACCCAATAGATCAGATACTGCAGGCGGTAAAGATGCACATCCATCTCGGCAGACATGGCTTTTTCGGTGTAGCCGGAAGCTTCGGGCGAAATTTTGTTGCTCTTCCAGTCCAGCACGTAAAAGCGCCCGCCTGCACTGAAGGCCAAGTCAATGAATCCCGTCAGGAACCCCTTAAGATCCTCTGGCCGAAGCGTCCCGAAATCGTATTTGGGATCCATGGCCTTGAGTTCCCTGACGAGCCGTTCGGCGGTCAGCGACGCGGAAATCGGAATGAGAAATTCAAGTTCCGCCGACCTTGCCGATTTGGGCACGTCTTTGAGCGTCACGCCGGGCGCCACCTCCGCATTGAGAAGATCTCGGATCATTGCGGCCGCTCCCGCAGCTGCTGAGGCCGCCTCCATTTCGGGAAGCGACAAATGTTTTTCGACCTCACGAGCCGTCAAGGCCAGGCGGGCAGCGGCGGCTTTCTCATCATCGCAAGCCATCAGCGAAAAGTCGGCGCGCTCCATCATTTCATGCAGACAGGTGCCGGCCTGCGCCCCCTTGGGAAAGGACAGAATGTCATCGACGAGCGGCGGCTTTTCGGCCTGTCCGTACCAGGTTGAAAACCCTGGCCCGTCGTCCTCAGCCATGCGGGTAATGCCCGTAAAACTCGAGGTTCGCCATTCACTGCGCCGAGCATGTGACTGAGATGTCGTATAAGACTCTCCGACGGTCCCCTGCGCCAAGAGGGAGGATTGTGCACCGACAGCTGCTGCACCCAATTCGGTAAAACGAAAGAGCGGCGTGCCTGAGGGCGACTGGAGCCCCGCCAAGCGTTCGACCGCAAACAGGATGTCCGCTCGAGACGGCGTCAGTTGCCCCGTCAAGGCCCGGAAGAGATGCGCCTGAACGGTACTGCCGTGCCATTGGTCCGGATTCACAGCACTTTTAATCCGCTGTTCGCCGATGATGCAGAGATGGCGCGCAGCTCGCGTCATGGCGACATACATCATTCGGACTTTTTCTTCATATTCAGCGTGATTCACCCGCTGATCGGGTTTTTCCGCCTCAAACCGCACCTCAAGGCATCTTTGCGCGGACCGCTGCGGATCATCCGTTCGAGACGTGCAGCGAGCATGGGTGTCAATGCTGCCCGACTGCGTGTACGGCAGAAACACAATCGGATACTGCAGCCCTTTGCTCGAATGAATGGTTTCGACAAGCACAAGGTTGGCATCGCTTTCGAGCCGCTCGCGATTGAAGTCACTGACGGGACGCTTAGCCTCTACCGAGAGCCATGCCGCGAGTCCGGCAGGCGTAGGAATGATTCGGGCCGCGCCGTGAAGCAGCTCGAGCAGATGGCGATAGTTTGTCAGCGTGCGCTCACCATTGGCTTGCGGCAGCAACCGCTCTGCAGTTCTGCAAAAAGTCATCAGCCGCTCAAGCGCTGCCGCGGGACCGACTGCCCCCCAATTGCGCGCACCGTACTCGAACTCGCCGCGCAGTGCAATGCGCCTTGTCTCGTCACGCTCTTGATCATCGAGGCAGGCGAGGTCGTCGCCGATAAGCCGCGTCGTACGGGCTGCGCGCAGAAGCTTCAAATCGCCGGGAGCAGCAAAAGCGCTCAAAATCATGCCGATTTCACAAGCTTCGATGGTATTGCAGACATTCTGGTCACAGCGAATCCGCACTCGCACGCCGCGGCGTTTAAGCACTTCAGCGGCCGTCAGTCCCTCGTCATGCGTACGCACCAAGACTGCAATGTCGCCCGGGAGCACTCCGCGCAGCCGTTTGCCATCCTTTTCCGCCACGGCTAAAGACGCTTCTTCGTCAGCACAGGGCACCAGAAGCTCCCCGCGGCGGCCGGCCTCGATCATTGCCGTAATCCGATCGGCCAATACAATGCCCTGCTGCTGCCGACGTTCCTCGGCCGTTTGTGCTGGCGTCTCCTGCCAGCTGCTCACCCATTCAAACGGCACCGCATCCATGATGGTCCCGTCGAGGCGTTTTTGCATGAGCGGCAGATTTTTCGCCGACGACTTCACTTCAAGATAAGCGAGATCTTCGCGCAGGAAGGGATTCGGTGCGGTACGCCAAAACGCGTTGAACGCTCTGACCAAATCAGGACTCGAACGGTAGTTGGTTGTCAGTGCATAGACGCCGCGGAACCGACCGCTGCCGGCCGTCTGATAAAGCGCCTCTACATCGCGGCGTGCCCGCAGGTAAGTTTCCAAATCGGCACCGCGAAAGCGGTAGATGGCCTGTTTAGGATCCCCCACGAACCACACGGGGTACAGTTCGCGCTTACGCAGAAAGAGGCGTTTGATGACCGCGTACTGAATAGGATCGGTATCCTGAAATTCGTCCACCAACACCACGCTGAAGGCGCTGCGGATACTCTCGGCCAAACGTTCCGCCTGCGCCCGGGATTCCGCATCGGCAGGATCTCCCCGCAGGCGTTCATAGAGCTCAATCAAAAGATCGTCGAAGGTCTTTACCCGTGCTTCGCGTTTTTTCTGCGCCAAACGCTTGGGCGCTTCCTTCACGAAATTTTGAAAAGCAGCGGCAAGCTCGGGAGACTCCGGCAGCGAAACAATCGTGCTCGGCACCAAATCGTCCGGCGCAGTCATCAGCTGCTTGAGGATCTCGATCCATTTTTCCGGATCACTGATCGCTGCGCGATCTTCGCGTTCGCAGAGCTGCAGCAGTGAGGTACGGATGAATTCATTCACTACCTCTTCCACGAGATCGTCAACGTTTTCAACCAATTCAAAACCGATCGAACTGCCCGAGGTGAATGCTCGGTCTTCGAGCACCTTTTGACAGAACCCGTGAATAGTGAAGATGCCGGCATTATCGAATTGAGCAAGCGACTCCCGCAGACGGCTCACAATGACCGCGGGATCGCGACCCTGCTCTGCCCATAGAGCGCGCTGCTCGAGCAATACGGCGTCAACCGCAGAGTCAGCGAACGTCCCGGTCATCAGACCGTGCATAGCAGAAAGGTGCGACTGGATACGGGCTTTCAGTTCTGCTGTGGCCGCTCGAGTAAAGGTCATGATGAGCATTCTGCTCACCGAAACATCTTCTTCCGCAACAAAACGCAGCACGAGATGCTTGATCGAAAAAGTTTTCCCCGTGCCGGCAGAGGCTTCGAGCAAGGTCGGGCGCATCAGCGGCGCACGAAGCATGTCAAAGGACGAATCGTCCGACGAGTCTGCCGCAGGCGCCTCACCCGCGTCTGATGCGAAATCCATTTCATCGGCTTCTAAGTACGCTGCCGTCTGCTCATCGGCCGAGACGCTCTCAGCCTCCGCACAAAGCTGCGTCCAGTCCGTTTCTGCCGTCAGGTGTTCCGCCGGCATCTCTGCGCAGAGCGCTTCATCCTTTTTTGCCATAGTCGTTCTCACAGCGATCCCGCATTAGTCAGCATTCCTTGAACAACGCTCTCGAGCGCGGAAAGGTCTCCGACCTTATAAAGGCCTTCGAGCGCCTTCTCTAAGTGTTCGGCGTAAGCCTCAGCCTGCGCTTGGTCTAAACCTCGCCAGACGATAGCGTTGGGAAGCGCCCTCTCAGCAGGCATCTGCCCGGCTTCAGCGCCTCGAGATTTCGGCTGATAGGGCGGCACGGCAAAGGGCAGCCTGCCGAGCTGGAATGCCTCATAGAGCTTGAGGAAATAGCTAAGGAAAGTCTGTGCCTCCTGGGGTGTCCCCTGCGGTGCGCCAATCAGCGGAGAACCCTTTTTTTCAACATCGGTCACGATGATCTGACCCTCTGCCGCCGCTCCGGCTGCCCGCAAAAGCGCCCAGATGAAAAGCGACTGAATCGCCCCGGAGCCCGTGATTTTTCCCGGCACCACATTGATCCAATGCACCACCCCTGAAGCATCGCGCCACAGGTTTGAGGCCGCGTGCGTCAGCGTCCAGGGAAAACCTGGCACCACGGCCGCCGCTTCCTGAGGCGCAAGCGCCGTCATCTGCGACGTCAGTTTCCAGTAAAGCGATGCCGCCGTTCGTGCGCAAACCACATCGTCGCTATAGCGCCAGTCGCGCAGTCCCTGCGCCCCCATCCGCGGGTCAACCGCCCACCGGGCTCCAAGCGTTTCCACGGCTTGGTCGGCGCCTTCAGCTCCCGCAGAGAGCATGACATTGAGGAGCGTATGG
>ENA-OPRW01000984-OPRW01000984.1-human-gut-metagenome-genome-assembly--contig:-NODE-984-length-23245-cov-3.379560_pt1 | contig 23245 bp, 26 predicted proteins | sample MGYA00241898_ERZ501890 | MGnify/ENA primary metagenome ERZ501890 (study PRJEB25962, sample SAMEA2042216) | human gut metagenome | biome: human gut; feature: human-associated habitat; material: faeces... | reverse complement strand
AGATACTGGCGGTCGTAGGAGTAATTGTAGTTCTGGCCCTGATCGTTGAGGATTTCATCAACTTCCTGCTTGGAAATGATTCTGTGATTGGGACCATTTTCGATAAAGCCGGTATTGGTGCAGATAATGCACGGCAGGCTATCTTTAATGCATTTGGTAAGATCAAGAAGTTTTTAATACCTGTATTTGATGCCATCATATCAACTATTGATATGCTTCTTGGAGTACTTGGCAAATTAGGAGGGTTCATTACTGAACATACAGGGCTGGTAGAAGCACTTGCTGTTGCATATGGTGGTTTTAGGCTTGTTTCTGCAATAAAGCAGTTAAAAGATTTTACAAAGCAAATGACACTGGCAACAGTAGCTAAAATCAAAGATAAGGCTGAGACATTATACTTGAATGCACTATACGCAAAGGATTTCGTTGTGAGCCTTGTGCAATCGACTGCGGCATTGGCAAAGCAAGCAGCACAGTTTGCGATTTCCACTGCGTTAAAAGTAGCTGATACAGTCGCACAAGGTGCCATGACAGCGGCAACATTGGCATGGAATGCTGCGGCTACCATAGGCGCTGCGGTAACGAGTGCATTTGGTGCAGCAATAGCATTTTTGACGAGTCCGATTGGAATTGTGATAGCTGCGATAGCGGCACTTATTGCAATCGGAATCCTTTTGTATAAGAACTGGGATACGATAAAGGAATATGCTGTAGCCATCTGGAACAATATTGTTGCTGGAGTTACTGGGGCGATTTCCACCGTAAAGACTACCATTGTTGAAGGGCTTACAGCTGCGATTAACTGGATCAAATCCCTGCCGGAGAGCGCTGTGAAATGGGGCTCAGATATCATTGACGGCATTGTGAAGGGAATCAAGGGTGCGATCGGAAAGGTTGGGGATGCGGTCAAAGGTATTGCAGAGAAGATCACCTCATTCCTGCATTTTTCTGTTCCGGATGAAGGACCATTGACAGACTACGAATCATGGATGCCGGATTTTATGCAGGGTCTTGCAAAGGGGATCGGAGATAATGATTATCTTGTCCTTGATAAAGTAAGGAACATGGCAGGAGATATTGCTATGCTTATCAAATCCGCCACGGCAAATGTAAGGACTGCGGCTGCCGGTGCGGTGAATAATGTCCGGTCGAGTGTTACACAGAATGTGAACATTGACAATACCTACAATGGCGGAGGCGTTGAGGCTCAGAAGAACGTTTCCAGAGCCATGAAGAAATCCGCGACTGATGCAACTACAGAGATGGCGAGAGCACTTGAATATGCAAGGGGGTAATTTGAATGGCAAAACGATCATTACAGCCAGTAAGTATCTGGGGAATCGAGTTTGATGCCCTTGTTGATGAAACAAAAAGCTTATCTGCTACAGTGCCTGCTTATCCTGTAGAAGCCGGATTTCCGGTATCTGATACGATCATATTGGACCCTATCAGCATCAGCATGACATTGTATGTGAGCAATACCCCGGTAACATGGCTGTACCGCCATGGAAGTTCTATGGACCGTGTGAATCAGATCTGCGAACTGATCGAACGGAAATGGCTTGAAAAGGAATTGGCGAAGATCGTCACCTCGGATACCATATATACGGATATGGGGATTACCAGTCTTTCGATCAAGAAGTCCAGAGAAATCGGGTATGCCAGAGAAATATCTATATCCGCACAGAAGATCCGTATTACAAGGCGGGAAACAGCGGAAATACCCGATTATATCCTGAAAAGCGGAAAAACGCAGTCAAACGCAGGAACCGCATCAACATCTACAACATCAGAAAAGCCCGGTGCTGGTCTGGGAGAAGGCTCTTTGGGAAGCGCTGATGATAAAAAAAGTGATGCAAAGAAAGGCCGTTCGATCCTGTATGGTGTTGCGGACGGCCTTGGATTCATTTAGGAGGTTGTATGATATATATAAAGGTTCCAGACAGAAATGACAGCATATCATCCTTGTCGATTGACGGCACAGGGTACCTGATCCGGTTCACCTACAATGAAAAATTTGATTATTGGAGTTTTGGTTTGTATCGGGCCATTGACGAACCTATTATAGCGATGACAAAGATCGTTCCAAATTTCCCGTTGATCCATTATTATACCTACACCGAACTCCCTGATGGTATATTTGGATGCCTGTCGGACACGGATCATGTGGGCCGGCAGGCATTTAATGATAAGACTGCTGAATTTCTGTACATCCCAAATGCAGAACTGGAGGATGGATAAATGTCAAACGAAAATTTCAGAAGGACCTATACGTTAAAATGCGGGAAGGCAGGAGGGCAGGGATTCCAGATCGGAAATGTCCATAATGCCATTGATGATGTCCTGCATATTTCGTTCAGCATTGAAAAATGCGATGTTGAAAGCCCTAATACTGCGAAGGTCCAGGTGTGGAACCTGTCGGATGAGAATTTAAAGATTCTTGACGGTGAGGACTGTATTGTAGAATTAAAGGCCGGCTATAACAGAAACGATGCGCTTATTTTGGTTGGAAACATAACATCCGTTACAACAACCCCGGAAAACGCAGACAGGATGACGGAAATAGCCGTTATGGACGGAAGGGTGGAACTCAGAGATACGGCTGTCAGCCTGTCATTAAACGGTCCCGTGAACTGCCTGGATCTGTACAAGCAGGTTGCGGGCATGATGGGGCTGCCGATCGTTTTTGCAGATGACCTTACTTATGCGATTTTTCCCAATGGGTTTGCTTATGTCGGAAAGGCCAAAGGTATTTTGCAGAAGATCGCAGAATACTGCGGACACAGCTGGACCATACAGAATCAGATCATTCAGGTCACATGGCCCGGACGAGCCATTAGTCCCAGGGCGTTTATGTTGAACAGTGATACCGGACTGATAGGTATCCCTAAACGTATCACCATCGGGACTGGAACGAATAAATCTCAGACCGGCTGGGAGATCGAGTATTTCCTGAATGGGGCAATCGGGGTGAATGATGTGATCCAGCTGAGCAGTTCTACAGCCAATGGATACTACAGGGTATATAAGGTCACGATAGACGGAGATAATCAACAGGGCGATTGGATCTGCACGGCACAGGTGCTTGAGATCAAGGCAGATGCTGCCCTTGATGTGAAGGCACGAAGTTAGGAGGTGGGCTGTTTATGATGCAGGAATTTGCGCAGCAGGTCGAAGATACCGCCAAGGCGGTAATGGGTGAGATGCACACGGCAATCCCCGGCACGATCGTATCATACGATTGCAACAAGGGTACTGCGGTGGTAAAGCCATCCGGAAAGTATACGACATTTGAAGGAGAACGGCTGGAATATCCGCAGATCCCGGAGGTCCCGGTGGTATTTCCATTCAGCCAGGCATCGAACACCGGGGTTATTTTCCCTGTGAGGAGCGGTGACGGCTGTCTTATTGTGGTTTCGGAGGTTGAGCTGGATGAATGGAGATCAGGGGCTGAGTCGAGCGGGGCATTAAAGTTTGACCTGACGAATGCAGTATGTATCCCGGGGCTGATGAAAACAGGGAACAGTCTGGCGGCACAGGCAGTTAACCAAAACGCTGTGATCATCTATTCAGGTTCCGTCTCTATGTCTATCTCAGAAGCAGGGATAGCCATAGGGGGCGATTTAAAAGTAACAGGCAATATTTCTTCCACTGGCGATATAAAAGCCGGTAAAATCGCTTTACAGAAGCATACACATAAGTCATCAGAACCGGGAACCAACACCGGGACGCCTGAGTAGGAGGGGCCATGGATATTTTGTTAGACAGGTCTGGAGATTTGCTGTTATCAGATACCGGAGATATTGTATTGAATGATTCTGTGGCACAAAAGATACGGATCCGGCTTCTGTGGTTTGAAGGCGAATGGAAGTGGGACAGAGAGGAAGGAATCCCTTATTTCGATCAGCTGCTTGTAAAGAATCCCAACCTTGATTATTTTGAAAGTGTAATCAGAGACCGGATTTTTGAGATTGATGAAATCACGGATGTTAAAAATGTTGAAATAACATTTAACCGGGAAACAAGAAATGCAGTAATAAAATTTGTGGCACTGACAGATCGCGAAACGATAAAGGATGAGGTGGTGATAAGATGCAGGATTACGGAGTAACGGATAAGGGATTTGTCTTAAAGCGTATGGATACGATCTTGGAACAGATCCATGCTGATCTATCAGAGGGTTTTGGGTTCGATACCAGGCTAACAGGAGCTTCGTTCCTTAATACACTGATTATGACCTTTGCCGGACAGGTCGCTGATCTGTGGGAGATCGCCCAGGATACCTATTACTCGAAGAGTCCGTCTACAGCAGAAGGCGTAAACCTTGACAATGCGGTACAGTATGGAGGGATCAGAAGGGCCGCCAGCAGACAGACCAGTTATCCTCTACACTGTACGGGAGATGACGGAACGCTTGTGAGAAAAGGCGTGATTGTGGCTACGGATACTATGCCGGAAATCCGTCTTTATTCTGCAAGCGATTTTAAGATAACCCGCGAGAACAGCAATGCAATCAGCATAAAAGTAGCTGCGGTTGAAAAGGATGCCGTATATTCTGTGAGTATCAACGGAGAACAGTTCAATTATTCTAATGCCGATGGAAATGAGAAGAGCATACTTGAAGGCATTGCAGAAAAGATCAACAATGAAGGGTATGAGGTAAAATACGATGGTTCAGAGGGTATCCTGAGTATTTCCGATCTGACTGTATCCCGGAATAACTTTTTCGTATTATCGGATAACCTGACAACCAAAAGCGTAACCTCCATTGCCAATTTCCTTACAGAAGATTACGGCGAGATCACGCTGCCATATGGAATTGTCACGAAGATGATCAACAATATTTCAGGATTCAACGCTGTTGTGAACCGTCTGGAACCCATTTATGGCAGATTGCAGGAAACGGATATTGAATTACGGCAGTCATACATTGCGAAATCAGCGCTGCGGTCGAATACCATGATCGACAGCATTGTGGCAGAACTGCTGAACAATGTTACAGGCGTAGAGTCGGCATCCGGTTATGAAAATGAAACCGATACTACCAACGAAAGAGGAATGCCGCCGCATAGTATTGAAATCATTGTAGATGGCGGTGATACCAACCAGATTGCGGAGGCCATTCTGAAACGGAAAGCTGGTGGTATCTACACCTATGGAAATGTAGCTGCTTCCGTTGTTGGCAAGTATGGGGAATCTATACCGGTACGGTTTAACCGTCCGGAATATCTCTATGTATGGATGAAGGTAACTTTGTATGGGGATGAGAAAAAAATACCGGCAAATTATATGACCCTTGCATCAGACGTTATCTGCTCCTACGGGGAACGCTTGGTTGCAGGAGACAGCCTGCTGATCCAGCAGCTCCACGAAGGAATTTATGATGCTGTTTCAGGGGTTACATACATTAAGATTGAAACGGCGTACGCTGCTGATAAATCCTACAATCCGGAGCCGGGTGATTATGCAGTACAAAACGTCATTGCAACTTCCAGACAAAAAGTTCTGGTTGATCCAACGAGAATTGAGGTGACGGTGGATGCAGATAGCTGATCTGTGGCTGAGGGATATTCCCCAGCAGTTTCAGCATAAACCGAAAATTGAATTATTGATCCGGGCATTTTCAAGGCAGCTTCAGGAAGTGGAGCAGGCCTTTTTTGATATCAAGAACAAAACGGATCTGGATACGGCATCTGGAAAAAACCTTGATCTGGTTGTCGGAGGAATCGTTGGTTTAAGCCGGAAGGCTGCTACCGATATGGATGTAATATCGGGAGGAGCCGAAATGACGGATGAGCGTTACCGGCAGTTCCTAAGGTATAAGATCCTGAAAAACACAAGTGAATGTACCTATTGGGACCTGATGGAAGGCATCTCCATGATGTGGAATTTGAAACGATTGGAGTATATGGAGGACCCAAAGTATCCAGCAACGATCATATTCCATGGAGAATTTGATATGGACGAACCAGATACCGTTGAATTTTATCCGGAATTGTGTATACGATCCAGCGGTGTTGGGGTCATTTTGGAAAAAGTATATTCCAGCGAATATCCAGTTCCGATTGATTTTGAAACAGGGGTGCTTGTGTCTATAGAGTTTTTTGCCCGTCAAAATCTGATGCCACTGCTGCTGGATGGAGCATGGAAGCTGGATGACAGCAGAAAACTCAGCGGTTACAGATCGGATATCAAGCCGGATTTTTACCCTGTAGAAATCGAAACATTATCAAAGGTTGAGGTTGATGCTGAAATCCAAAGCAATGTGTATGTTGAACGATTATTAGATGGGTCTTGGAAGCTGGATGGGAGCCGTAAATTAAATGGCGGCCTGCTTACACTGTAGAAGGGAGAGATGGAGATGGCTCAGGCAGTAATTACGAATATTGGAAAGAAAAAGCTATGTAAGGCACACGCAGGGGATATTGAGCTGCCGCCGATCACAAAGATGGCTTGGGGAGATGGAGGGCTTGAAGAAAGCGGAGCTCCGAAAGAAACGACCGGTCAGGAAACGGCATTGTATAACCAGCTGCTGGAAAAGAATGTGGAATCCCATTTTTATATTGGAGAGGGAGAAAGCACCTGCCGGTATGTTGGAAGAATTGAAAAAAGTGAACTTGTAGGGAAGAACATCTCAGAGATCGGATTGGTCGATGCAGACGGGGATCTGGTAGCATATAAGACGTTCTTGGCAAAAGGCAAGGATGAGGACATTCCTATGACGTTTAACATGGACGAAGTTTTTTAGGAGGTGGTAGACGATGGCAAATTGTGTAATTGGAAATCCTCCAGTCTGGACCAATGAAATCCCCAAATGGGATAGAAATACGGTTGCAGATGGGAACGATATGGGTGATGTTATCGAACATCTGGTGAATAATGAGGCGTATTTAAAGAGACGGGTGGATGGATTCTATCAGATCACTTTGACCGCTGCCGGATGGACAGGAGATGCAGCCCCGTATGTTCAGACAGTATCAGTGGAAGGGATTCTGGGGGAAGATAATCCTTCGTTGGTGTCTGCTCTGGCGGATGGGGCTTCTCTGGAGAACCAGAAGGCATATAGTAAGGCATTTGGTATTGTGGCTTCCGGAACGGGCCAGACCGGAGATGGAACAGTGACATTCAAAGTCTACAAAAAGCCGGCTATAGATATCGCAGTTGGGCTTAAATTATAAGGAGGAGCTGAACATATGGGTAATATACTGATGACAGGTTCAGGCGGAGGCGGAGCAGGGAGTGATGACTGCACCGCAACGGCCGCAGAACTGCTGAAAGGCTACACGGGCATATTGAAAGGATCGGATAATGAACCGGTTCAGGGAATATTGGAATTGACAGGGAACGCACAGGCAGCCCATGTGCTGAATGGAGAGACGTTTTATACGAACAATGCCAAAAGCAAACAGACTGGCACCATGCCCAACCGTGGCGATTACAACGGCTGGGGCAACAGCAAGGGCAATGATGCAGGCAATCAGCGGATGTGGGTCAAGGTTCCTAGCGGATATTACAACGAGAACGCCAATGTGTTCCTGTCATGGGAGGATATCCGCAACATGGCGGGGATTACGCCGGAGAAGATCAAAAAAAACGAGCCGATAATGGGTATTATCGGAAGTTTTGAGGGGTATGTAGCTGGTCCCACCGATTTGTATAATCGTGGTCAAAATCCTTATAATTTCACAGGAACTAATGTTACAAACGAATCGGGTGGGCTGAGATTTGTTGGCGTAAAAAGTCCTTATGGAGACTCGGATTTCAAAATTATATCGTCAGGGGCTTTCAACTTTGTCCCGTATTCAAAACTTCGGATATGGTTCTTGGTGGATCAGATTAAACATTACAGCGATTCTAACTATATTTTTAAATTCCATATTTACAACGAATCAACAAAAATTGCTGAGGCCTCATTCAGTGGAAATCTCAATACTATGTATATGATGGAATTAAATATCTCATCTTACGCGGCAACTAGCATATTACAAGTTATTTTAGAAACAGAATTTTATAACGATGCTAGTGGGAGCGATTCCGATCCAACTTGGTCAACTTCAGCATTCAACGGTTGGATTTATCAGATAGCCGTTGCGTAATAAACGAATCAAGCTATATAAATACGAGTAATAGAACCTCTCCAACCATTGGCAGCGTATGGAAAAATAATCCATGGTGTAAAGGTAATATTTCTGCTTATAGGGAATGAAAAGCCATTACCTGTAGATGCATCACTTGTTTTTATCGAAGTTACAGTGCTACCACTGATGGCATCTTTCAATTCAAGGTAGTGATAACCCGATTGTCCAGCACCAAAACTCCCATATACATCTCCTTGTATGTATAACCTTTGAGAAGTTGTTATAGTATAACTTTTTGAAGCCTTTATATTAATGCTGGTTCCACCAACAGAAATTCGGTCTTGGAGGAAGCCTGCCCCACTTATAGATGTAAAACCTGCGTTATTCGCACCATTAATATATAGATCACCTGCGTCGCCAACCCAACCTTGGAAACTTCCGATAATACCCATTATCACAAGTACAATGCGAAAGGAGATGATTCAAATGATTACAAAACCAGTAAAGGAGCCAGATGATGGATGATTTAACAAAAGCAGAGCTGGCCCGCATCCGTGACGAGGATCAGCGCCAGAACCGGCGCATTGAGCTGCTGGAGGATATGAGTAAGGTGATCCAGGATCTGGTACTCTCCATCCATGGCCTTGCAAAAGACATGGAACAGATGCTCCAGGAGCAGAAAGAGCAGGGGAAGCGACTGGACAACCAGAGTAAGCGTCTGGATGCCCTGGAACGGGAACCGGGCAACACCTACAAGGACATTAAAAAAACAGTAATCACAGCGATAGTAAGCGCGCTTGCCGGATCACTGGCAACCGGGCTTATTTTAATTTTGTCGCAAACAATCCATTGAGAGGAGGTGAAGATATATGCTTAAGAACTGTGTATTTAGGGCTGATGTGGATACCATCCAGTGGGTCAAGGCTGCAGGTATCCGTGCCATTAAGACTATGGCGCAGACATTTGTCGCCACCATCGGCTCGGCAGCGGTCATGGGTGAGGTCAACTGGCCTATGGTAGCCAGTGCATCCGCGCTGTCCGGTATCCTGTCGGTGGCAACGTCCATCGCAGGACTTCCGGAGCTGCCAGCCAAGACCTGAGAGGAGGTGATCCATAGGTCTCCCGTCCGGCAGGGTCAGAGCCGGAGCAACTATTACATATTTTCAACGATGAAAGAGAGGACAAAGATTATGGCAAACGCAACAGGTAAGAGAGCAGACAAGAGAACAGCAGAGCAGAGAAAGAACGACGCAGCACAGAAGAGAAGACCCAAGGGCGCACAGGATACTACTTTTGTAAGCACCGGCCCAGCAATCGGCAAGGAAGACGAGAGAGCGGTAGGCACGGAAGATAAGTAAGCTGTGCGACGTCGCAACACAGGCAGGCCCCGGGATTTCCTGGGGCCGTTTTTGGTTGGAGGGAATATGATTACAGCAGTATTTACAGATAACGATGATTGTGCCCGCACCTACGGCCTCTGGCAGTGGGATTACGGCCAGCAGCTCAGGATTGAGGGATTACATCTTCCGACGGCGGTAGAAATCCACTTTGCGCTACAGGAGACCGGCGGCGAGGCCATAACCCGTGTGGGTACCACTAAGGACGGCGTAACAACCGTCACGATCCCGGACAGTGTGCTGGAGGGAAATCGTGCGACATGGACGGCAGATAAGGCATATAACATCTATGCGTGGGTATACCTGTCGGATAAGTCATCCGGCGAGACGATCAAGCGCATTACCATGCAGGTCAAATCACGCCCCAAGCCGGAAGCCTTTGAGGCACCGGGAGATGGGGAGATTTTTCACGAGGCGATTGAAGCCGTTAATGATGCCGCCAAACGTGCGGAAGAGGCTGGTGGCAAGGCTGTAGTCGCTGCGGATGAGGCCAAGTCAGCAGCCACCCAGACAGCGGAGCATCTGCAAGCTACAGAGGGTCTTGCAGAGCAGGTAGAGACCAATGCCGACACTGTGGCACAGGATAAGCAGACTGTAACAGGGATGCTCTCTCAGACCCAGCAGGCGGCCTCAGATGCGGCGTTATCAGCACAGGCGGCCAAGTTATCAGAGACAGCCGCAGTACAGGCACAGACGGGCGCTGAGGCGGCTGAGGATGGGGCAAGACAGTACGCTGAGGATACAGGGGCAGACCGTCAGGCAGTGACCGAAGATAAACAGGCAGTTAGCCAGATGAGGGAAGACGTGGCGGCAGACCGTCAGGCGGTAGAGCAGACCGCTTTGCAGTTTGGACAGACCTCCCAAGATGCGCTTACAGCCATAGGGCAGGCTCAGAGCACAGCTGTGGGAGCTGTTAAGGCCGAGGGCAATAAACAGACCACAGCGGTACAGGAGGCAGGCACACAGGCAGTCCGTGAGGTTGCTGAGGCCAAGACTACAGCAGTGCAGGCAGTCACCACGGAGGGCGATACGCAGACCAAGAGGGCGCAGGATGCTGCTGCTGGAATTGTGGCTGACCGGGAGCAGATTGCGGCGAATAAACAGGCGATTGAGAGCAAAGTTGACAAGCAGCAGGGAGCAGATAACGCGGGGAAAGCCCTTGTGGTTGGCAAAGATGGTAACGTGGAACTGGGAGATGCCCAGACAAAAACGGATCCAACCCTCACCCAGCCCGGACAGGCTGCGGATGCACAGGTCACAGGGCGGGAGATTGCCACTCTGCATCAGGGCAAAGCCGATGCCATTGTTGAGACTGCGCAGGGCGAGACTGTGATCCTGACAGACAGCTCCGACAAATTGTTTGAGGGGCTGAGAGTGTTTGGAAAGAGTACGCAGCGTACTACGACCGGAGCGCAGCTATTAAGTATAAAACAGGAAGATGTAGCAAATAAAGATGGGTTATCCGCAAAGGTTAATGTTGACGGTGGCATTACAGTTACAGGCACCCCTGACAAACAATATGCGACCATATACGGGAAAGATATAATTTTATCACCAGGCAAATATTATTTAAACGGTGGAAATGGTAGTGCCGGTGCAGTGTTGCTCAAAGCAAGAATAACTTTTAGTGATGGGAGTAGTAAAAATTGTGCAAATGGTTCATTTGAAGTAACGCCTGATACGAAAAGTGTAAGTATCCTAATACAATATGAATCTGCTACTATTCAATCAGTAAATTACACAATTTATCCCATGCTGAATAAAGGTGAAACAGCACTTCCTTTTGAACCCTACACCGGCGGCAAACCATCCCCCAGTCCAGAGTATCCGCAGGGGATAGTGAGTGCTGGTGAGGGTGGTAGCATTACGGTGGAGGTGGGTGGAAAGAACCTGTTAACAGGGAGACTGTACTTCACAAACTATTCAATCGATATTCCGCATGTTTACAACGAGGATGAAGTCACTTTACCTTATACACCACCAAGAGAGACTTATGGAATTGGTTATGTTGTTCCGTGTAAGCCTGGTGTGCAGTATACCTTTTCTGTCACAAACCCAAACAAAAACTGGCGTCTTGCAATTGCAGAATACGAAAATTTCGAACAGGCAAAAAGCTTTTTAAATAAGATAGGGCATCAGTATGTGACTGAAAAGAGCAGTATCAAATACACTGCTGTCGGAAATGGTGTTTTGGTATGTGCGATAGCAGGAAAATGGACGGACGGAAAAACAACTATCCATGAATGCACAGAATCCGAGTTATTGCAACTTGAAATCGGTTCTGAAGCAACCACCTACGAGCCACCACGCATTCCCCAATCCCTCACCCTCCAAACCCCTAACGGCCTCCCCGGTGTGCCAGTGACGAAGGATGGCAACTACACGGATCAAAACGGCCAGCAGTGGGTGTGTGATGAGATTGACTTGGGGCGCGGGAAGTATGTGCAGAGAATCGAAGAACATATTCTTAAATCAAAAAACATTACTTCTATCACTAACTCCAGACAGATAAATAGCGAGTATTATGGTATTGAATATAATGGGTGTACTAAGGATTTTGTTGGCAAATTTGGTAATGGTGTCTTATGCGATAAACTTGCATTTGTTAAACCAAACTCAAATATAAACGGACACGAAATAACATATGCTCCTGGCAATGGTATTATTGTTTTTGGCTTAAAGAAATCCCTCGTTCCAAGTGGGGATTTAGATGAAATTAGAAATTATATTACTAGCAATAATTTTGCCTTTTTAATTCTGATTGATAGTCCGATAGAAAAAGATTTAACTCCAGAGGAAATTACAGAGTATAAAAAGACACACACCAACTACCCGACCACCGTTATCACAAACGATGCCGGGGCGCATATGGAAGTCAGCTATGTGGCAGATACTGGAATCTATATCCGGAACATGGAATCGCGGTTGAGTGCCCAGCTGGTTAATATCCAGTCTGCATTGATTAGTCAAAAAACCAGTGGGGGGGAGGGCATTTAACAATAGCCGATAGCTCACCACTGCCGGTAGAGGAGTTTTCCATGACCGGTAAGACAATCCAGATACAGACGACAGGGAAGAATCTGTTAAAACCTAACGATCATAATGTATATCATGAGTTACCATTGAAAGCTGGCACTGTTGTTACATTAATGACAAATGGGCAATTGTCGGAGGGCGGTAATATTAAATTCATCGGAATGGAAAATGAAAACGTTTGGTTTTCTATTGATAAAGGACAAACCAGAGTTTGTCGTTCTATAGGGAATAAGGATGTTAAAGGGTTTTATAACCTACTTACTAAAAAGGAAGGGTTAGAGTACATGCTTGCCATTGGTGATGTAAAGATTTTTGAACCCTATTCCGGCAGCTTCCCTTCCCCCTCACCTGACTGGGAACAGCCCATCGAGATAACTGACCAGCCCATCACCATTACCATCAAAGGCGGCACAGAGCAGCAGTCCATCACTTTAACACCGCCCAGACCATTTACCAAGTGGGATAGATTGGAAAAGATCGACGGTGTGTGGTGCTGGGTGTATCAGAGCAAGGTCTTGCCAGGAGCGGAGATAAAGAAAAACTTCATGGGGATGCATAATTCAGGTTCTATGATGATAAAAATTTCAACACTTGGGGCTATGGATGAACAAAACGATGCCGTAAGCGATAAATTTATTTATTCAACTCAAAGTGTGTCCACGCTTAAAAACGGAGAATTTCGAATCATATACGGAAACGCTTATCTCAAAATAGATGGGATTACAACGGATGAGGAAGGAAGGCAGTGGCTTGAATCCAATGACATTATAATCATTGCACAGGCTTCCGCACCCGAGTACATCCCCCTTGCTGCATCCGAACAGGCCCAGCTCAACGCCCTCACCATGTATGCGGGCACTACCGAAATCACCAACAACGGCGGCTGTACCATGGATTTAACCTACACCGCAGATACCAAAACCTATATTGATAACAAGTTAGCGGCTATCAGTGCCGCTATGATAGGAGGTACATAATGTACGATATCATTAAAAATGTAATCACGTCCGGAAGCTATGAGCTGACGGACATCCTCAAAAAGATTGACACTATCTGGCTCCAAGGCACCCTCACTGAGGAGCAGCGCACGGAATTGATTGATCTGGCCCGCACCAGTGCAGACCCAGAAAACAGCTATGCCCCGCTCCAGAAGCAGATAGACACCCTCTATACCAATATGACCGAAATGGGTAAGACGATCCTCAATCTGACAGACAAGGTCAGTAAACTGGATGGTGGAAGCGTCACCCTGCCGGAGGCAGACGAGTATCCTGCATGGGTACAGCCTACAGGTGCACATGATGCCTATAACACAGGCGATAAGATGACATACACAGACGGTAAGCGGTATATCTGCCAGATGGATAACTGCGTATGGGGGCCAGATACGTATCCGGCTGGCTGGAAATTAGCGGAGGAAGAGTAATGGAGATACGAAAAGAGATTAAGCAGATAAATTGTTATGTAGGTCAAAACCGTCCTGCGTGGATTGTAATCCATGAGACAGATAATTACAGTAAGGGCGCAGGCGCACTCAAACACGCTCAGGCCCATAAAAACGGCAACCTGTCCACCTCAGTCCACTGGTATGTAGATGATACGGTAGCAGTACAGACATTATATTACAGCGACGGTGCATACGCAGTCGGTAGACAATATGGTACGCCTCTGGTGCCGGGAGTAACCAACACCAATAGCATTAACATTGAGATCTGCGTCAACCCGGACTCTAATTATGATACCGCCCGTGCTAACTGCGTGGAACTTGTACGCCAGATCATGGCAGAGACAGGTATCAGTGCCGATCATGTGATCCGGCACTACGATGCCAAGCGCAAGCACTGTCCCCGTAAGATGCTGGATCAGCCGCAGTTATGGACAGATTTCAAGGTAGCACTGGCCGAACCGCAGAAAAAATCAGGCTGGCAGCAGGAAGATGGCGGTTGGCGCTACTACCTCGGCAATGGTCAGCCAGTCCGCAACGATTGGTACTGGTACGAGGACAAGTGGTACTGGTTTGACGGCGCAGGCATGATGGTACATGACGTCTGGTACAAGTATAAAGACCACTGGTACTACCTGGGTGCTGATGGTGCTATGGTAACAGGCCAGCAGACCATAGACGGTAAGTGGTACATCATGGATGATGAGGGCCGGATGATTGTGGAGCCGGTGACGCTTACTCCGGATCAGGATGGAGCACTGAGATGGCCGGGGCTGGCGTATGATTAAAATGTAAAAGAGAGTGGGGACTTAAAAAGTTTCCCACTTTTTTAAAATTATTTTAGATTCTTCTTGACTATTCGTAACGAATATGTTATAATCTTATATAGAAAGGAGGTAATAAGAAATGTCAAAACAAAAGAAAAAAGAAAAGCACCAACTTGAAAAAGTAGCTCTTATAGTTAGCATAATCAATATGGCGACAACCTCGATATGCTTAATCTATACGACCTTCTTCAAATAGGTGCTAGGCGGTGGAGATAATCTCCACTGCCTTCATTATAAGACATTTCCGAAAGAAAGTCTATGAAAAGAATAATATTACTTACAAATTTATCAACTCTATGTATTTGGAGTTACTTTGCAGTAAAAGAAATCAATGTTGTAAATAGTATTGCATTACTGGTAAGCATTATTGCCAATGTTGTTACATGGTTATGGATTCTTGCCGCAAGAGGGGAAACTGATGGAAGTAAGAGACGCTAAGGTAATATTTAATAAATCAGGTGGGACGAGTAGTCAAGGAGGATACACAACTAGAGTTACAATCCCCATCAGTTGGATTAAACAGATGGGGATTTCTCCAGATGACAGAGAAATTACGATAAGTTTTGATGGTGAAAAAATCATCATTGAAAAGAAACTATAAACCCAAAATAGAAAAGATTTAAGACAAGATAGATGGCAAAATTTTTGTCATTTATCTTGTCTTTTTTTGCCAAAATTCTTGTCCGGCTACAATCGCAAAGCGGAGATATCATTGTCCGTCTTACAGCTCCCTATACAGCAGTTCTGATTGATGAGACTACATCTGGAATGGTGATTTCCTCAAATTTTGTAGTAATTCGAGTTGAAGATAAGTGCCTATTGCCAGAGTATCTTTTTTGGTTGCTGAATACAGAAAAGATAAAACGAAAAATTTACGAGAATGCAACCAGCAATATGCTTGGCGCAGTTAACGCGAGATTTTTAGCTGACTTTGAATTGGCCCTTCTTTCAGTGGAGGATCAGCGCAAAATCTCTCAGTTTAATCTGTTGTCCAAAAGAGAACGCCAATTACTTAGGGCTTTGGCAGATGAAAAAGAAAAGTATTATACAGGCGTACTAAATCGGGCGTACAAAAGAGCAAAGAAAGGGAAATAAAGATGACAACAAGAAAAGATATTGAGCAGGTTTTGTGGAACGCCTGTGATAGTTTCCGCGGCAAGATCGACAGTTCTCGCTATAAAGACTATATTCTCTCCATGTTGTTTGTGAAGTACCTCAGCGATGTTTCTAAAGAGAGGCGCGAGGAGTACATCAAACAGTATGACGGCGATATACGTCGGGTGGAACGGGCTATGAGCCGTGAGAGATTTGCAATGGACGAGCAGTCCACATTCGATTATCTCTATGCCAAGCGGAACGATGCTGAAATCGGTCAGAAAATCAATGTGGCGCTGAACCATATTGAGGAACATAACAGCGGAAAGCTACGCAATGTATTCCGGGCCATTGACTTTAACTCCCAAGTGGATTTTGGTGAACCCAAAGAGAAGAACGCTACCCTGCGCAACCTGCTGGAGGATTTCAACAGTCTGGATTTGCGTCCCAGTCAGCTGGGCTCTGCCGATATCATCGGAGATGCCTACGAGTACATGATTGCCATGTTTGCCTCTGATGCCGGAAAGAAGGGCGGCGAGTTCTTCACCCCAAGCCAGGTCTCTGAGTTGGTGGCCTCTCTGGTGCAGCCCAAGGAGAACGACCGGATCTACGACCCTACCTGCGGTAGCGGAGGTTTGTTGCTGAAAGCCTATAAAAAAGTACCCAGTGGCAAGGTGGCTATCTATGGCCAGGAGCTCAACGCTCAGACTTGGGCTCTCTGCACTATGAATATGTTCCTGCACGGTGTGGATGATGCTAGAATTTGGCAGGGCGATACCCTCTCCAATCCTCAGAATGTTGAGGATGATAATTTGATGAAGTTCCAGGTTGTAGTGGCAAATCCGCCCTTTAGTCTGGACAAGTGGGACAGCGGATTCCTCTCGGAGGCCGAAGCGGACAGCAAGGGAAAGAAGAAAATGTCTGCTGAACTGGATCAATACCACCGTTTCGATTGGGGTGTGCCTCCTACTTCCAAAGGCGACTACGCCTTTGTGCTGCACATGCTCTCCAGCTTGGATGCGGAAAACGGCCGCATGGCAGTGGTGCTGCCCCATGGTGTTCTGTTCCGTGGAGCCAGCGAGGGAAAAATTCGCCGTCAGCTGGTGGAAATGAATCTGCTGGATGCAGTCATTGGCCTCCCTGCTAACCTGTTTTACGGCACCGGTATCCCTGCCTGTATTCTGGTATTCAAGAAGAACCGGACATACAGGGATGTGCTGTTCATCGACGCCTCTGGGGACGGGAACTTTGAAAAGAGTAAGAATCAAAATATCCTGCGGGACAGCGATATTGAACGCATTGTCAATACCTATCAAGCACGACAGAACGAGGATAAATATAGCTATGTGGCCTCCTTCGACGAGATCAAGGAGAATGACTTCAACTTGAATATCCCCCGGTATGTGGATACCTTTGAGGAAGAAGAACTGGTGGACATCGATGAGGTGCAGCGAAACATTGCTGATATCGAGGCAGAATTGGCTCAAGTACAAGCACAAATGAAAAAATACATGGATGAACTTGGAATCTAAGGAGGTAGGAGAGTTGGCTACAACCGTTAATAATGCATTTGCTGAATTTATGAGGGATATTGTCAATCTTGACCCGGATGTTGTATCCGAAGCAAGAACGAGTCGAGACAACCTGTTTGATAATATCGCCGAATTTGATAACAAGGACGGCTTCTTTGATTTATGTGATAGCTTTAATGTACATTTTGGCTCATTTGCGAGAAAGACTAAATGCCGTGATCTTGATGATGTGGATTTGATGATCGGTATTGCTGCTAACGGTGCAACATATTATTCCGATGACCCATGGGACGAGGTCAGAATAACTGCAAGTACAACCAATGCAGCACAGAAAGAGTGCACATGCGAAGATGGAACACTTAACAGTACCCAGGTATCTAATAAATTCAAGAAAAAGTTAGAATCAGTGAGAGAATATTCGCGTTCTGAGATTCGTAGAAACGGCGAAGCGATTATTTTAAATCTTAAATCAAAGGAATGGTCTTTTGATATTGTACCTTGTTTCCATACGGTAGAAGAAAGCGATGGTAGATCATACTATTTAATTCCAAACGGAAATGGGAATTGGAAAAAGACTGCACCCGATAAAGACAAAGGGCATGTTACAAGCACAAACCAAAGTAAAGATGGACGTGTGTTGGAGTTAATTCGCCTTTGCAAAAAATGGAATAAAGTAAAGAACGCCAAAACACTGCCGTCATATATGCTTGAAACGATGATTATAAATTTTGCGGATTCTCAAGCAGTACTAAATGAGTACATAGATCTTCGTTTTCGAGATGCGTTGAGTTATATAGCAGGACATATTTTGAATCCGGTATATGATATGAAAGGAATTCAAGGCGATATCAACAATCTTGGCATAGATGATAAATTGCGTCTTCAGCAAAAGGCATGGACTGATTACAATAAGGCATGTGAAGCTTGGCAACAAGAACAGGCTGGTAACCATAAAGAGGCTATTAAAAAGTGGGGTGAAATTCTTGGAAGCGACTTCCCGACATACGGATAATAGTATTTTTACTTGTCAGAATGAAGAATTCTTACTCAAATGCCAGTTAGCTCAAAGAAATGAGTATTCTCATGCAAAAAGAGCCAGTCGGATAAAGTCGATGGTGACTCTTATATTCACGATCTGTTCTATCGTTGCGTCTATTGTAGATTGTGATACACTGTCTGCCATATCCAGCTTATTTGCCGTAGGATTGGTTGTGTTTAACAAATACTCAGATGGACATATTTCCGCTCACAAAAAACACGCAGCTTCCATACAACAGTATATTGATGTGACGCTTTTTGCTTCGGCTATAGGAGGAACTAAGTCTGAGTGGGGCGAATTACCGAATAAGACCGACCTTGCAGAAGCGATAAGTGAATTTTCAGGTGAAGATACCTCTGATATGAAAAACTGGTATAGTGATTACTCCTCTTTGCCAGGTGAAGCTCAGATTTTTCATTGTCAACGAGAAAATGTAAGATGGGACTACGGTTTGCATAAATCTTATATCTGCCTTCAGCTTGGCATATTGTTGGCTGCAGTCGTTGCTATGATTATAACTATGTTCATCGTTAATCCTGACTTTATAAAGCTGATATGCATTTTATCATGGTTAACGCCACTTGCAGAATATACATATTCCGTCTGTAAAGATGTCTTCGAGAGCATTTCAATTTTGCGAAAAATTAATAGTTTTTGCGATCAAATTGAAAATAAGTTATCAGGAGATAACGTTGTATCTGTTAAACAAGAATTGATTGATTTGCAATATAAGATTCGAGAAAGACGAGAAGTGGGTTTTCTTATTCCAGATTGGTTTTATAAAATGAGAAAGGGAAAGCATCAGAAGCAAGAAGACAGTATTGCAGAAACTATTGTTAAATTGAACCAAGAGAATGGTGAGCAGAGATGATATTAGGAACGAGAGATATAATTGAACAGATCCAGCGAGGAAATGTTCCAGATGGATATAAAAAAACAAAAGCAGGCATTCTCCCTGCTGATTGGGATGTGCACATGCTTGGAGAATGCCTCAGCCGTGTAGAGAGACCGGTGGAGGTTAAGCCTAACGAATTGTACACTCAAATTGGTATCCGTTCTCATGGAAAGGGTATCTTTTATAAAGAACCCGTTACAGGTGCAGCGCTAGGTAATAAGTCCGTCTTTTGGATTGAACCGGACTGCTTTATAGTGAATATTGTTTTCGCATGGGAACAGGCAATCGGAAAGACCACACAATCTGAAGTAGGAATGATTGGATCTCACCGTTTTCCGATGTACCGTCCTGTAAATGATAGAGTTGATATCGATTACCTGATTTCTTATTTTTTGACAAAGCGGGGAACCGATATTCTGGAGGCAGCATCTCCTGGAGGAGCAGGGCGAAACAAAACACTGGGACAGGAGCGCTTTTTGAAAAGTAAAATTGTACTGCCTCCTATTGAAGAACAAAAAAAAATTGCCGCTATCCTTACCACCCAAGATAGGGTGATTGAGCTGAAAGAAAAGCGTCTTGCCGAAAAGCAGCGACAGAAAAAGTATCTCATGCAGCAGCTTCTGACCGGCAAAAAGCGTCTTCCGGGGTTTAGTGGGGAGTGGAAAGCAAATCGCCTCCGCAACATTGCAATGCGACATACAAAAAGAAATACCATAGGAAATACCAATGTGCTTACTATTTCTGCACAGTACGGGCTAATCAATCAGGCTGAATTTTTCAACAAAGCGGTTGCGAGCGATGACAAGAGCAACTATTTCCTTCTTGAAAAGGGTGACTTTGCCTACAATAAGAGCTATTCTAACGGCTATCCCTTCGGGGCTATTAAGCGGTTAACACGGTATGAAGTGGGAATAGTATCTCCGCTCTATATTTGTTTTCGAATAAAAGAAGGAAGTGTTTCTGGAGAATATTTGGAGCAGTATTTTGAAGCAGGGCTTATGAGCCATGAGATACAGGCATTTGCTCAGGAAGGGGCTCGAAACCATGGTTTACTAAATATTGCGATTGACGATTTTTTTAATTCGAAAATTCTACTTCCTTCACTGGAGGAACAAACCGCTATTGCCGAAGTCCTTTCGGCTGCTGACCGGGAAATTGAACTGCTTCGGCAGGACATAGAACAGGAAAAACAAAAGAAAAAAGCTCTGATGCAGCTATTGCTGACGGGAATTGTGAGGGTCAAAATATGAGCATTGATATGACAATGACATTGGCAGATATTATTTCCAGTTTGCTTTCTTGCGGAGCCTTAATAGTGGCACTTTACATTGGTGTTATTCAAAATAGAATCAATAGAAGGATGCTTTCAATTCAAGATGGTGTTGATATTTATTTGCGTACAAGATATTTAATGGATAAAGATGATCCATCTAAAATGATTGCTGCGCAGATAGAAATACGAAATATTAGCGCCACACCTTTATCTCTTGAAAGATATGTGTTTAATGGCGTAGAGCGAGTTATTTCGCCTTATCGTCTGCCGCCTGCAGCACAATTTCCTGATGCATATTATTTTATCAATTTACCATCAGTTAATCAAATGGATTATGCGTCATTTACGTTGTATTTTGAAGATACTATTCAACGCAAATGGAGGGTTTCCGGACGGGCAGAATTCAAAAGTAGAGCATGGGAGCTTTCATGGGAAAAGCCTCAGAAAATATAATGTGTATGACAGGATGTAAACCATGGACAAATCCGTGTACTTAGAAAAGAATATCAGCCAGCAGCCGGCCATTGATCTGCTGCGGTCCATGGGCTATACCTACATATCACCGGAGGACTGCGAGGCGCAGAGAGGCAGCCGATACCATGTGTTGCTGAAAGACATTCTTCGAGGCCAGCTGCGGCGGCTCCACCGCTATGCCTTTGCCGGCGCGGAAAACGAGTTCTCCGCCGCCAACATCGAGCGGGCTATGGAAGATCTGGACGAGCCGTTAACTGATGGCCTGGTCCGCTCCAGTGAAAAAATATATGATGCTTTGTTGCTGGGCAAAAGCTATCCAGAGACTGTAGGTGAGGGTAAAACTCTCAGTTTCAACCTGAAATACATCGACTGGGAGCATCTGGAGAACAACCTGTTCTATGTTACTGAGGAGTTTGCAGTAGACAGTCGGGATAAGCTTCATAATGCCAGACCGGATATCGTGCTGTTTATCAACGGTATCCCCTTCGCTGTCATTGAGTGTAAAGCCCCGCAGGTCAGTGTAGAACAGGCCGTGGAGCAGAACATCCGCAACCAACAAAAGGAATACATTCCTCAGCTCTACAAGTTTGCCCAGATTGTGATGGCGACCAATAAAAACGCTGTGAAGTATGCCACCACCGGCACACCTAAAAAATTTTGGAATGTGTGGAAAGAACAAGACACCGCTTTTCTGGAAGATACACTGGCCCAGCATGTGACTGACCGTACCCCCACTGAGCAGGACCGGAATTTAATTTCTCTGTTCAGCAAAGAACGAGTTATGGAACTGATCCGGTACTTTGTGCTATTTGACGCCAATGTAAAGAAAATCTGCCGGTATCAGCAGTATTTCGCCATCAAAGAGATTATCAAGACCATTCAACAGCAGGATAAAAAGGGAAACCGACAAAGCGGCGTTATCTGGCATACCCAGGGCAGCGGTAAGAGCCTGACTATGGTTATGTTGGCAAAGTATATCTTAATGGAACTGTCCGCCTGCAATCCGAAAGTGGTTGTTGTTACTGATCGTAAGGAATTGGATTGTCAGATTGCAGCCACCTTTGCGCACACCCGTCTCAATCCGGCCAGAGCCACCAGTGGACGGAATCTGGTAGAACTGCTGAATAGCGGCAAGGCGGATGTAGTCACTACAATCATCAATAAGTTCAACACCGCTGAAAAAATGGAGCACAAGAATTTTTCGCGGGATGTGTTTCTGCTGGTGGATGAGAGCCATCGTTCCAACTATGGCCTGCTGGCCACTAAAATGAGGGCGGTGTTTCCCAATGCCTGTTATATTGGATTTACCGGAACGCCTTTGATGAAAAAAGAGAAGAACACTATGGCGAAGTTCGGAAAGCTGATCCATAAATATACCATCAAGGATGGTGTGGATGACGGAGCCATTGTGCCGCTCATTTACGAAGGCCGCTTTGTGGAACAGAATGTGGACGAGGCAAATATCGACCTCTGGTTTAAACAGACCACCAAACGGCTCACGGAAGCGCAGCGAGATGACCTTTCCCGGAAATGGAGCAGTATTCGCCGCCTGACCTCCACCGATGCCCGTATCAAGCGGATCGCTCTGGATATCAATGAGCACTTCATTGATGGATACAAAGATACCGGTTTTAAGGCTATGCTGGCTACTAACTACAAGCGGGATGCGATTCGGTATCTGGAGTGTTTTGAGCAATTTGGGGATTTGAACTGTGCCGTGGTGATTTCACCACCTGATCTCCGGGAAAGTGTAGACGATATAGACGAAGGTGCCGACGATAAGGTCATTGCCTACTGGAATAAAATGATGAACCGCTACGGTGACGCAGATGCCTACGAAGAGGCAATGAAGAACCAGTTCTGTGCAGGGGACATCAATATTCTTATCGTGTGCAGTAAGCTGCTTACCGGTTTTGACGCCCCCATCTGCCAGGTTCTCTACATCGACAAAGAGTTGAAAGAACACGGTCTGCTCCAGGCTATTGCCCGTACCAACCGTCTGTATGAAGGCAAGGACTACGGCCTTATTGTGGACTACCGTGGACTGATTGAAAAGCTAGATACCGCTATGGATCTGTACATTGGCGCCGGGCTGGAGAACTTTGACAGTGGAGACCTGAAGGGTGTCGTGGTGGATGTCATGTCGTCTGTGGCT
>ENA-OPRW01000962-OPRW01000962.1-human-gut-metagenome-genome-assembly--contig:-NODE-962-length-23634-cov-5.221595_pt1 | contig 23634 bp, 20 predicted proteins | sample MGYA00241898_ERZ501890 | MGnify/ENA primary metagenome ERZ501890 (study PRJEB25962, sample SAMEA2042216) | human gut metagenome | biome: human gut; feature: human-associated habitat; material: faeces... | reverse complement strand
CATTTGGTTTGGTAGGCCTTGATGTAGGTATAGCCCTTGGCGTTGGTTTCGGCAGTGAAGTACCAATTTTGACTATCAGACATGAAGTCTCCAATGATCTATATTTATATGATATGAATCATATTATCATGAATTTAAAAGCCTGGTTTCTAGAGATGTTGAAAACCAGGCTTTAATAACCGAAGAATAGCCAAAATTGATGCTGATCCATATAAATATGGATCAGCTATCCGGGAGTTTAAGGCTAAAGAGAATCTCTCCGGACGCAAGCAGTTTATGCCTGAGGCAGTTTGCTGAGTTGCTCCTCAACCTTAGCAAGGAGTGCTGTGAATTCCGCAAGGCGCTTCTTTTCTGTATCCACTACAGCAGCGGGAGCCTTGGAGACGAAGCGTTCATTGCCCAGCTTGCTCTGGCACTTCTTGACTTCTCCGGCAAGACGAGCGGCTTCCTTGGAAAGGCGCTCTCGTTCAGCTTTGACGTCAATTTCAACCTTGAGCATCAGTTTGAAGTCGCCAACGATGGCCACGGGCGCTACGGAGCCTTGAGCGGCTTGCTGAAGATCCTCGACATGCGTAACGGATTCAAGGCGTGCAAGCTGCTGCAGATAAGGTGCTGCAGCTGCGCATTCAGCTTCTGGTCCTGAAATGAGGAGCGGCATCTTCTGCGACGGAGGAAGCTTCATTTCGCTTCGCAGATTGCGGATGGAGTCGATCTGCGCCTGAATGGTTGTCATGCGCGCCACGGCGTCGGTATCCACTTTTGTAGCATCAAATGTCGGATAGGTCTGGAGCATGAGGAAGGCATCTTCATCAGCCTTATGCACGCCAGCGGTGACAGAAACCTTCTGCCAAAGCTCTTCCGTGATAAACGGAATGATCGGATGGGCGAGGCGCAGAACTGCTTCGAGCACCGTGACAAGGGTATTACGCGTAGCACGCTGTTCGGCTTCAGAACCGCGCAGCTGAACTTTGGAAAGTTCCACATACCAGTCGCAGTACTGATTCCAGGCGAAGGAATAGATGGCATTGGCAGCATTGTCGAGGCGATAGTCCTCGTAGGCTGTCGTCACTTCCTTCACCGTGCGTTCGAATTCGCTGATGATCCACTTGTCGACAAAGGAGAACTGCATGGGTTCGTTCGCCGTAGCGCCGACACCGCAGTCCTTTCCTTCAACGTTCATCAGTACAAAGCGCGTCGCGTTCCAAAGCTTAGTGCAGAAATTACGGTATCCCTCAGCTCGCTTCAGATCGAAGTTGACGTTGCGGCCGAGCGTTGCATACGCCGCCATGGTGAAGCGAAGGGCGTCAGCGCCATGGGCAGCAATGCCGTTCGGATAGTTCTTGCGGAGCTTGGCTTCAACGATCGGAGCTTTTTCGGGTTGGCGCAGACCGCGGGTGTTTTTCTCAATGAGGTGCTCAAGGTCAATGCCTTGGATGATGTCGAGCGGATCAAGCGTGTTGCCTTCGCTCTTAGACATCTTTTTCCCTTCTGCGTCGCGCACGAGGCCGTGAATGTAGACATTCTTGAAGGGAACCCGACCCGTGAAGTGACGCGTCATCATCACCATTCGGGCTACCCAGAAGAAGAGAATGTCATAACCGGTTACGAGCACGGTGCTCGGCAGATAGAGGTCGTAGGCGGTTTTTTCTTCGCCTTCGGGATGGGGCCAGCCAAGGGTCGAGAAGGGGACAAGCGCGGACGAGAACCACGTGTCGAGCACATCTTCGTCGCGCGTAAGTTTTACACCTTCGCCTGCCTGCTTCTGCGCTTCTTCTTCTGTACGCGCAACATAGACTCGGCCAGCTTCGTCATACCAGGCAGGGATCTGATGACCCCACCAGAGCTGACGAGAGAGACACCAGTCTTGAATATTTTCGAGCCACTGACGGTAGACGCCGCGCCATTCAGCCGGGAAGATATTTACTTCGCCGGATTCAACTGCATCAAGTCCCACTTCAGCGATTGACTTGCCCGGATAGAGGGAGCCTTCAGGAGCGGGCTTACTCATTGCCATGTACCACTGCTCGGAGAGCATCGGTTCGACGATTTCACCGGTACGAGAAACACGAGGCACCATGTGTTTGATGGGTTTCACGGCGACAAGCAGACCAGCAGCTTTGAGATCCTCAACTGCGGCCTTGCGGCATTCGTAGCGATCCATGCCCTGATACTTCGTCGGTACATTCTCGTTCATACGAGCAGTCTTCGTCAGAACATTGAGCATGGCGAGATTGTGGCGGCGGCCGACTTCAAAGTCGTTGAAGTCATGGGCCGGCGTGATCTTCACGCAGCCCGATCCAAACTCACGATCAACGTATTCGTCCGCAATGACAGGAATTTCACGATCAGTGAGCGGGAGTTTCAGCATCTTGCCGATAAGCGACTTGTAGCGTTCGTCTTCGGGATGAACCGCAACGGCTTGGTCTCCAAACAGCGTCTCCGGACGGGTCGTTGCAACGATGACGCCTTCAGAGCCATCAGCGCCGGGGTAGCGAATTTCCCAAAGATGACCGTCAGCTTCTTCGCTTTCAACCTCAAGGTCAGAAACTGCGCTCTGGAGTTTTGGATCCCAGTTGACCAGGCGCTTGCCGCGGTAGATGAGTCCTTCTTCGTAAAGCTTCACGAAAGTTTCAATGACAACCTTCGAGAGCTTCGGGTTCATCGTGAAGTAAAGGCGATCCCAATCCACGCTGTCACCCATACGGCGCATCTGTTCCAGAATCGTGCCGCCGGAGAACTTCTGCCATTCCCAGATTTTCGCAATGAAGTCTTCACGCTTCATGTCTCGACGGGAGATGCCTTCCTTTTCAAGCTTGCGTTCTACAACGATCTGCGTGGCAATGCCGGCATGATCGGTGCCAGGCAGCCACATTGTGTTGTAGCCCGCCATGCGGTGATAGCGGGTAAGCGTATCCATTACGGTCTGATTAAAGGCATGGCCCATGTGCAGGATGCCTGTAATGTTGGGCGGGGGGAGCTGAATGGAAAAAGCAGGCTTTTTCGGATCAAGGCCGGCCTTGAAGCAGCCGCTCTTTTCCCAGGCAGGGTACCAGCGCGCTTCAATTTCATTGGGTTCAAAACTCTTGGCGAGTTCCTGCGTTTCTTTATCCGTCATGGTGAGTTGTCGACTAACAAAGAGGGTTTCGCGCGATCGCTGGGGGTCATACCAAGAGCGCGCAAGGAAAAATCAAAAGCAGAGGCAGGTCAGATGACCGTCCTCTGCGTAAATTCAAAGCATTTCGCCATTTTCTCACGAACAACTGCTGCCTTGAGTCAACGAGCTTCTGCATTCGAAAATGATTCAGCGCTTGATGATGTCAGAGAGGTCGAGTTTTTGGACTTCTGCGGCGACGGCCTGCTGAATGGTTGATGCTACGGAACGTTCGAGATCTGCTTTGATCCGGGTTACTGCATTTTCGGCTGCCATCTCAACCGTATTCTTCAAGTTTTCTCGAAGTGCGGCTTCTACTGCTGGTGCGAGACGGGCAATAAGCGCTTTCTTTTCCGCTTCAGTCAGAATCAAAGGCTGAGGCTCGAATGGCTGAGGCTCAATTTCAGCAACGGGCTGCGACTGAACAGGCGCCTGCGTTGGGATTGGTGTCTGCGTCTGTTTCGTTAAGTTTTCGACAGTTTCCCAAGAAAGATCCACGCGATCCTTCAGCGTGCGGCATTTAAGAAACCGTGAATCGATAACAGGTTCCTGACGATTCATGAATGATGTCCTTCAAAATGGGTCGGCAGCGGATTATTTGCGGCGGTCATAGGCGGCGAGTTCCACCCCCGCCGCTTTATAGGCACGCCAACGATCGCGCGAAAGTTTGAGTTCGGTGGGCTCAGTGCTCACAACATCAATGATGCGTGAAAAACGTCCGAATTCTTTCTGCCAGTCAGCGGGCAGTGCGTCGTCAAGCAGCACAAGTACGTCGCCGGTGAGCTGAGGCAGTTGGGTTGAAAGAATAATGGGCGTTTCAGCCGCGTGACGATCATCAGCGAAAACATGCGGAAGAAATGCGAGATCGTCAAACCGCCACAGCAGCTCGTCAAGCTCTGTGAGTTTTTTCGTCTCCGACGACCACATCGCGAGTGTGAGTCCACGCTTATAGACAGTACGCGCAACAAGACACGCATACCGTAGGCGATTGGGGACATTGAAGTGAAAATCAATCTTCTGCATGTGCAACATTATGGCGCATGCAACTGCCGAATCTGTGATGAGGGAAGACGGACTTCACTTTGCTAAATGCGCAAAGAACCGATCTGAGTTGTGATATACCGCATATACGGGATGACCTGATGAGCTCTCTTGCGAAGTATTTAGGTGAGAGGCATAATTTCACTCCTCTGGCGGGGGGGTAGCTCAGCTGGGAGAGCGCTGCGTTCGCAATGCAGAGGTCGGGAGTTCGATCCTCCTCCTCTCCACCACCTGATAAGGGTCGGGACGTTTCAAGACGTTCCGACCCTTTCCATTTTTGCTTATTGAACAAGGACTTCGGCACATATAGGGTGTGTCGCGCGGTTTCTAAGTGTTCCATTCAATTTTGGAACATTCACCGCCGAATGGTATAACGGATGGTATAACCAACCGCCGGGGTTCCCAATGCCAAAGATCATCAAACCACTGACTTCTAAAGAGGTGGCCGGCATCTTCAAGATTGGGCTGACGACTTTAGGGGGTGATGCTGGGCTAATGCTGGGCTAATGCTTCTGGTCAAGCCAGAGGGCGCGTGTTACTTCGTTTATCGCTTTCAAATGGATAAGAAGTGGACGATGATTAGCTTTGGTGCGGTAAATGCGATTTCACTCAAACAAGCTCGAGAAAGTGCGGCTAAATTTGCAGAAATGCTTCGAAACGGGATTGACCCTGTAGAGGGGCGTCGCAAGCAGATTGAACAACAAAAACTCAGGGCGACAAGAACGTGATCTTCTTTGCTATACCACTTCACGGTGCGCAAAGAAAAAAACGACGCGTGAGCATCGAAGCCTGAAAAAGTTAAGCCCGTGTGAGGTGGGTAGAAAACGTTACTCAGTTCTTAAGTTGAGGCGTTGAAATAGCTTTACGACTTGATCGTGTTTTCGGTCTAGCAGATGAGACAACGTTATTGGGGTCATTATTTTTGCTTGATTCACAGACTGAATCATTACTAGACGGTTTTTCTGTTGACTGGGGGGCGACGGAAGTTCCTTCTATGTGGTCATTATTTTTTTTATGCTCATTTTCTGTCATTAATTTATTATAGGACTCAAGAAATGGACCACCTTCTTTCCCCTTCTTTGGAAAGGCAATAATATGCTTATATTCGTTGTAAAAGTGTTCTTCACATGGAGACCAGGATACAACTTTATGGAAAAGCTCTGATGCTTCATCTTTGTCAATTACAAAAGAGTGCGTTGGATAATCAGTAACAAGCTTTTCAAGGGCATGAGGCAAAAGGCTCTTTGGTTTGTTTGCTAGCCGTTCGCCATATTTCAGTGCAATAGACATAGCTCTTTGCATTTCGGCTACACGTTGGAGATCAATTTGTGCATACAATGGTGCGGCAATACTGGCAGTAATTTGAGCTGCTAGATCTCCAGCAAGTCTAGTTGATATTTTTGTACCCAATCGAATGTTAACTAGATTCTCTGCAAAGCTTTTCCTCATATGATTAGATATTGCTTCCATTGCTTCAATAATATCTAAGCCAGATGCTTGTGCTCCAAATTCATCTTGTTTCATAACTTGGACATCTAAGGGGCCTAACTCTCCTAAATCACCAAATGCAATTTCATTGGCAGAAATTGCAATTAGAGTACCGGCGCTCTTGCAATAACTACTGACTACCAAACGAATGTTGTCATAAGTGTTTTGCAAACATTTGGCAATTCGATATCCGGCATTAGGATCTCCGCCTGGAGTTGTTAGGAATAGAACACAATTCTTATTAGCTTTTGTTTTCCTATTTTTTATCACTTCACAAATGTCGAAAAATAAAGGAAAGTCAATATCTCTAGAGATTATGATCAAATCCTTATCTTCTTGAGGATTGATAGTGTTAGTGCCCATAATTTCGGAATAAAAATTTTGATAGATTGATTCAGTTTAAAGCGATATTACTACATTAAAAGTATAATCTGATGTCTACATTTAGAAAGACATATAACTGCGCTCGTGAGGCAGGCGTAGTAATTGGCTTTATCGGCCGGTAAGGTGGTGCGGGTCTTTACGACAGTGAGTCCAAAATACTCTCTAGACCGACAGATGTCAGTGCCTCAAATAAGTATATACAGCGAGAACGCTCCGGGGCTTGGATCCGAGCTCCATGACGTTTTTGACAACCAACGCGTGAATATGGTTAATCCGCGCAAGGAATTTTTCCGTGTGCCTCTAGCCGCGATTGAGGATGAAGTGCAAAAGCTGAGTTTAACGCCCCACTTCACGATCCTCGCTCGTGCAGAGGAGTACAGGGAATCGCTGCACATGAGCAGACCTCTTGACTAGGATCCCACATCCACAACCAATCGCCTGGCCTCACCGCTGAGAGTTTTTCTTTTGGAGTTTCACATCCCAAACTCCTAAGGATACACCTAGTCCGTCTCGCTCGAGAATAGGTAGGCAGTGCATTAATGCAGCTTACCCTCCGCGAAGAGTCCCTCAATCAGCTACGACGATGGATTGAAATCGAATTTGTCCAACAGTTTGGCGACACTCCGTTTCACCGGAGCGACCCGCCACTCTCTCCGGACCCTAGTTGCCATGATTATTCCCAGAGTTTGTTTCAGGTCTTCAAGGGAGATATTCTTTTCCTCATTCATCGCGGCGATATCGGTAATGCGGCCCATCCCCATCATCAACGAGAGGTGATTGAGAAACAGCATTCTTCCTGTGTTGTTTGTATACATCACTATAGACCTGCATGCAGTTGAGATCTGTACGGTGTGAGTACGGATCGTCACCGTTCTTATTTTCATAATTTCACTGTGAATTTCCATCAGATCTTGCGGCTGCAGGGCTTGGAGCTCCTCATTGGTTAGCCTGAAGGTTCCCTTGGCACAGCGCTTCATCTCGCTGTCCAATTTAACCGCATTGGTGTTATTTATTTTTTCGCCGCGTTCGATGACATCGGCCAGGTCGTTGGCATAGAGCTGCGTATCAAAGAAGACGGACACATTGAAGCTGGCCTCTACGATCTTCAGGGCTTGGATCGCACGGCCGTTGAAGGGAAACATGTTCTCGTAACTCATTGGCGTCAAAGACAGTTTGTTTTTAACGAATCTGCTGCCGCAGCGAAGAGGAATGACTTATTTGAGATTTTTGGAATCGAGCGGTCCAAAAGTCACTCTCACTGACGAATCCTTTATCGGCAATGACCGTACTGTCCGAGTGCTTGAGAATACTTTCCGTCAGAACATCAGCGAATGCTGAAACATCAGGTGTACTGCCGATAAACTGCTTGTAATAGAGGGGGCTCCCCGGTTTTCGTCCAAACTGTCGATATAGGTTTATCGCCGTTTCATAGCGTCGAAATATCGTACGCATTATCAGGCGCAGTGACTGGGCTAATAACAGGACAAACAACTTGCCCAAGTAGCGCGTATCTGCCACTGCTGTGGCATTGCGCATCCAGTGTTATGGTTCTTTTCCCTTGGTTGAGACAGTCAATCATTTTATCGCGATGCCCTTCCAAACTCTCGGAGCTAGTCTCTGGGAGTTTGGGTTTCAACAGGAAGGTTCCAGTGGGTATTTCTGTTTTGTCGTGCAGTCTTGAAAAATAATTGCTGATCCTGAATGCAAAGGGCAATAATTTTGAAGATTCTCTATTGAATTAGGTTACAGGGGTATATTGAGTGTCAGTACGCCCAAATAGTAAAGGATGCATCATGGCAGATAGTGATGATGAAGAAGTGAAACTTCCGGGACTTCCCCCCAATACTAAGAATTACATGACGCCGGCTTGCTATCGCCGCTTACTTGATGAACGTGAGCATCTAGTGAATGTTGAGCGTCCTGATGTTGTGAATGTTGTAGCTTGGGCGGCCAGCAACGGTGATCGCAGCGAAAACGGTGACTATCTGTACGGCAAAAAACGACTGCGTGAGATTGATCGTCGCATTCGCTTTTTGAATAAACGTATTGAGTCAGCTGAGGTTGTTGATCCTGCGGCTCATCCAGAAACGGATCAAGTCTTTTTTGGCGCTACGGTTCTTTACTGCAATCAGCGTGGTGAAGAGCGCAAGATTCGCATTGTTGGCATCGATGAAGCAGATGCCGAGCACGGCGATGTGAGTTGGATTAGTCCCATTGCACGTGTATTCCTTCGTCGTCATGAAGGCGACGAAGTGAAACTCCCGACACCGGCTACAAGCACGCATCCAGCCGGCGTAGATACGTTGGAAATTCTTGAAGTTACCTATACCGACCAGCAACCGGTACCATAAAGTTGGCACAAAAGGTCAATGATGAAGGGACGATTTTAAGCTTCAAAATCGTCCCTTCTTGTTAGAGCCGCTGTTCAAGGCGCGGTGGTTCTTGAGACCGGTTTAATTGATTTTCTTTTTGGTAGAAACGCCTTCCTCAAGACTGCGTTTGACCTTGATAACAACATCATTTTGACGAATTGTGCGCATGACATGAATGAGGTGATTTTTATCGCGCACTAAAACCGTTACATGCACGATATGCTCGCCTTGAGAGTCATCGAGCGTTACCGCAGTGATGCTCGAATTAGCCTCGGCCACGGCAGCGGCCACAGTCGCGAGGCCGGCGTGTGCGTCCTTAACGCGAACTTCAAGCGGTACTGAGAAGTGGGCTCCCTGCTTCGTTGGGCCCCATTCCAGATGCATCCAACGGTTGGGATCCGCCTGCTTGCCGCGAGCTGCATGCGGGCAGTCCTCACGGTGTACTGTGAGTCCAAGTCCCGGGCGGTTGTAGCCCGTGATGTCGTCACCGGGAATCGGATGGCAGCAGACCGCAAGATGCTGGGCGATGCCTTCGTTGCCGTTGATGATGACGGCAGGGAGTTCTTCTCCGGAGGAATCCAGATTCTCCTCGCGCATAAGCGAGCGCAGTCGATGAAGAACCGCGGCAGGGAGAGCCTTGCCGAGCCCGATCATGGCGTATAGCGAAGCAAGGCTGTCGGCGCCAAATTCCTTGAGAAGCTTCTCCTCAATCGAAATCGGAATGGTAGTGAAGTCAATCTTTTGTTCGTTGGCCAGGGCTTCGAGTGCTAGACGGCCGAGTTTCGTTGATTCATCGAATTGGCAGCTGCGCAGATATTGACGAATTTCCGCGCGGGCGCGGCCGGAATGCACGTATTCGAGCCATTCGGGGGATGGGTGCGCATCCGGAGAGGTTTCAACTTGAACAAGGTCGCCGTTACGAAGCGCAGTTGAAAGCTGTTTGGCTTCGCCGTTGATGCGAACGGCCTGCGTATGGTTGCCCACGTCGGTATGAATCTCGTAGGCAAAGTCGATGGCTGTAGATCCCTTGGGAAGCGAAATAATCTTGCCCTTCGGCGTGAAGACGTAAATGCGGTTGGGGAAGAGGTCGACTTTGATGTTTTCGAGAAACTCTGTGCTGTCCGTGCTGGTACGCTGGATTTCAAGCAAGTTCTGAAGCCACGCAGCTGTTCTTGACTGCAAGTCAGAAGTGTCTTCGCTGCTGCTGTAGAGCCAATGAACGAGAATGCCGTTTTCGTCGATACGGTGCATTTCCTCTGTTCGTATCTGAAACTCAACCGGCGTGCCGTCTGGACCAATCACTGTCGTGTGCAGACTTTGGTAGCCGTTCGACTTAGGGATGGCAATAAAGTCCTTAAAGCGCGAATGAACGGGTTTGAAACGGCGATGAAGGGCTCCGAGCGAGAGATAGCAGTCGTCAAGATTTTTCACGACGAGTCGGAAGCCGTAAATGTCGAGCGCGTCCGAAAAGGATTGATGCTTTTCGCGCATCTTGTTGTAGATGCCGTAAATGGTTTTGTCACGACCGAGGATTCGACAAGGAATACCGGCTTTGAGAAGTGCAGTACGAGTATCCTCCATCATCTTTTCGAGGAATTCGCGGCGAGCCTGACGCGTTTTCAGAACATTGGCGTAGAGAACTTTGTAGCGGAATGGGTAGCGGTTGGCGAACGAAAGTTCCTGCAGTTCGCGGAACACATTGTTAAGCCCTAAACGATGTGCGATAGGCACATAGATATCGAGCGTTTCGCGAGCAATGCGGGCGCGTTTTTCAGGGCGCATGACGCCAAGCGTACGCATATTGTGGATGCGGTCAGCGAGCTTCACGAGAATCACTCGAACGTCGCGGGCCATGGCCAGCAGCATCTTGCGGAAGCTTTCGGCCTGAGCAATTTCGTTTGAAGAAAAGCGGAGCTTATCGAGCTTGGAGACGCCGTCGACGAGTTCAGCCACTTCAATGCCGAACTTTTCGGCCATTTCCCGCTTGCTGGTGCCGGTGTCTTCAAGCACGTCGTGCATCAGGCCGGCTTCAATCGTTTCGGCATCCATGCGCCAAGACGCCAGAATGGAAGCCACGGCAATCGGGTGCGTGATATAGGGCTCTCCGGATTTGCGGAACTGTCCCAAATGAGCGTTGTCGGCGTAGCGGTAGGCTTCGCGGATTTTTTCAACGTCGGCATTTGATAGATAGCTGCGGCAAGTATCAACCAATGCTTGAGCAGTCACGACACCAACGGGAGGCTGCGGCGTGAAGAGCGGCAGGTCCGCGTCGGGCAGATCTTCCGGAACGACGGCTACCGGCACGGGCGAACGCGTAAGATGCTTCGTGAAGCTGAAGGGCGAAATGGGCTTACGCGGTGTGACGGGCTGCGGAACGGCACCATCATGAGCGGTGTCGTACATGTCGTCGGGAAAAGCAGGAAGGTTGTCGAGGGCCATTGCTCTGATTCCAGTTCTTTTGTCTGCCTACCATTGTGGCGCGATTGCAGCGAAATGTCGCGTATTCATCTTTATAGGGACGCAGTTATTTTTCCAAGAGACGACAAACGGCCGGCGTCTCCCCTTAGCAGAGAGGCTTTCCGGCCGTCCTGAAGCGCGCCTAGAGAGGATCAGCGGACGTTCTTAAGCATGTCCGTACCGATCAATCCGTCGGCGATTTCACGCAGTGCGATAACGCCGGGCTTGTCCTTGGCATCGATCTTCGGCGCATAGCCCTGAGAGAGCTGACGTGCGCGGTAGGCGGCAACTAAAACCATCTGGAAGCGGTTGGGGATTTTCTTCAGGCAGTCTTCAACAGTAATGCGGGCCATTTTTATCTTGAGCGGAAAATGAAGAGCGCTCCTCTGTAGTGAGAATGCGCTCCCAGTAAAAGAAATTTTTTAAGAGAATGCTGCTCGTTTGAAGAGCGGCAGGTTCAATCGTCAGGAGATTAGACCGGAACGCCGAGATTGGCGAATTGGTCGCGGTGACGAAGCGCCTGCTGTTCATAAGTGAGGCGGCTCGCTGTTACGATAGCTTCGAGCTGCGCCAGAGCCGTATCAAATTCTTCATTAATTATAACGTACTCGAATTCTGGAGCATGTGCAATCTCGGCGCCTGCGCCCATCAGACGACGTGTAATCGTCTGAGGAGAATCGGTGCCGCGATGGTGCAGCCGCCATTCAAGCGCCTCAATCGAGGGCGGCAGGATGAAGATGCCGACAGTTCCCTCAAATTTGTCGCGCACCTGACGAGCGCCCTGCCAATCGATTTCAAGGAGCACGTCATTGCCCCGAGCCATTTGGGACTCGATCCAGGGGCGGCTCGTGCCGTAGTAGTGACCATGGACGTAAGCGCTTTCGAGGAATTCACCGCGCGACTTCATCTCGAGGAACATGTCTTCGGTGACGAAGTGGTATTCGCGGCCGTTCACTTCACCGGGCCGCGGGTCGCGCGTGGTATTGGAAATTGAAAGCTTGATGTTAGGCTGACGAGCGAGAAGCGCATTGACGAGTGACGACTTGCCGGCACCAGAGGGTGCCGTTACGAGAAAAAGTCGTCCAGGATGGCGGGTTTTGCGGGCATGTTCACTAATGCTCACTTCAGGCATGTTCGTCCTTCCTTATTCCAAATTCTGAATTTGTTCGCGCATCTGATCAATGGTGATCTTGAGCGAGAGCGAAGCCTGCGTCATTTCAATGGCAGCAGCTTTGGAGCCCAGCGTATTGGCTTCGCGGTTCATCTCCTGCGCCATGAAGTCCAGTTTGCGTCCGACAGCGCCGCCAGCGGCCAGCAGACGACGAACTTCAGCAATATGAGTGGTCAAGCGGTTCATCTCTTCGTCAACGTCCATGCGCATGGCGTAGAGCGTAACTTCCTGGCGGATCCGTTCGGTAATTTCTTCCTTCGTCAGCGTTCCCTGCTGCGTGAGCGTCTGAGACAACGCATCTTCAAGGCGTGCAGCGAGTTTGGCCTGCAGCTGGGCAAGGATCTGCGGAATGGCTGCACGGACTTCTTCAACGACGGACGTCATTTTGTCCATATAGCCATTGATGACCTTGGCGAGCGCAGCGCCTTCACGTTCACGGGCGGCGATGAAGCCGTCCAGAGTCTTGTCGAGCACGGCAAGAACTGCCTGCAGCAGTTCGTCCTTATCCGTTTGAGCGGTATGGGCGATGCCCGGCATTTCAAGGATTTCTGAAACGGAAAGTTCCGCCGCTTCAGGAGAATGACGCAGCACGGCGGACTGCAGCTCAAGGAGGCGCTTCAGCGCACTTTCATTAATTTGAGCCGGCAGCGCCGATTCATCGGCTGACAGCGACATGCGGACTTCAACTTTGCCGCGCGTGAGGCGCTTTTGCAGACGCTCGCGAATAGCGGGTTCGGCAAAGCGCAGCGTGTCGTCAAGACGAAGCGTGAGATCTAGAAAGCGGGAGTTGACGGAACGGCATTCAACGGTGACGGTACCGGCGGGCGTCATCCCGTCCGCGGCGAAATAGCCCGTCATGCTGGCAATTGAAGGCATGGAAACTTTTGCTCCTTCAGAATAGCGGAGGGTGGAGGGGGCTGCACCCACCCAAAATGAGTGAAGCTGACTTAACTTCAAGGTTTGCGAATTGTAGAGCGCCGGCCGGCGGGATTGAAGCTTTCAAGCACCTTTAGGTTTGTCAGAAACAGAATCCGAGCGAAAGCAGGGCGCATAGTCCTGCGGATACAGTGTTCGCCGTTCGACGATAATGACGCTTCGCAAGATGATGAATATTGATGCGCAGATCAGTGCGTCAAATGCACTTATGCTTGAAAAGATGATGACTACACCCAAAGAAGCTTTCGTTCCGCGCCCCGACGGTCGTGCAGTTGATGCGCTCCGCCCGGTTGAAATCACTCGGCGCTTCACCAAATATGCTGAAGGCAGCGTTCTCATGTGTGCGGGTGATACGCATGTACTCTGTACCGCCAGTGTGACGGTCGGCGTGCCGAATTTCCTTCGCGGCAAAGGCGAAGGCTGGGTGACGGCTGAATATGGGCTGCTGCCTCGCTCTACCGGTACCCGCACCGACCGTGAAGCTGCCCGCGGCAAACAGACGGGGCGCACGCAGGAGATTCAGCGCTTGATTGGCCGGAGTCTGCGCGCCGTTGTGGACCGCAAAAAGCTCGGCGAACATACGATTCAGATCGACTGTGATGTGCTGCAGGCCGACGGCGGAACGCGCTGCGCTTCGATTACAGGCGCCTGGATTGCCCTTCGCGATGCCGTGGATTGGATGCTCGCCAAGGGCATGATCTCAGAAGATCCAATCCTCGCACAGGTGAGCGCGGTATCCGTAGGCATGTGGTCCGGCGAACCGGTGCTGGACTTGAATTACGCTGAGGACAGTGCTTCCGACACGGATATGAATGTCGTCATGACGAGTGCCGGAAAGTATGTCGAAATTCAAGGCACTGCCGAGGGAGATCCGTTCTCTGAAGGTGACCTTGCCAAACTTCTTGCGCTGGCCAAAAAAGGGAATGCCGAACTGGCCGCTTTTCAGCGCAAGGCCCTGACGGAAAAGGCAGAAGCAAAGCAGTAAAAAAATCATGACGAAAAACGATCCTATTCTTGTGCTTGCCTCCGGCAATGCCGGCAAGATCCGCGAATTTCAAGCGATGTTCTCGCACCTCAATGTGCACGTAGAAAGCCAAAAGACCTTCGGCGTAAAGCCTTGCCCGGAGCCCTTTCACACCTTTATTGAAAACTGTCTGGCCAAGGCTCGGCATGCCGCTAAAGAAACCGGACGTCCGGCGATGGCTGACGATTCGGGGCTGTGCGTGGATGCATTGGGCGGAGCGCCGGGTGTCTATTCCGCCCGCTTTGCGGGCGAAGATGCCACAGACGAGGACAACAACCTCCTGTTGATGGAAAAACTGCATGGCGTTAAGAACCGCCAGGGGCATTATGTCTGCGTGCTGGTTGCTGTTCGGTCGCCCGACGACCCAGAGCCCCTCATTGCTGAAGGCACCTGGGAGGGCGTGATTGCTGAAGCTCCCAAGGGCAGCGGCGGCTTTGGGTACGACCCCTATTTTTATTTGCCTGAAGCTGGCGCAACGGCAGCAGAACTTTCACCAGAAGCCAAAAATGCCTCCAGTCACCGCGGCAAAGCACTCGTGAAGATGGCTCGGCTTCTGAAGGAGCGCTGGGGCTGGGGTGCGGCGTGAGCGCAGAAACGCCCTTAATCAGTCCGCCGGTCATGCCGCCGCTCTCCATTTATCTGCACTGGCCCTGGTGCTTTCGTAAGTGTCCGTACTGCGACTTCAACTCACACCGTCTACCGGCTTCTAAAGCGGATCGATCGGCTTTTGAGTCGGCATATGCGGCCGGCGTGCTGCAGGATCTGGAGGCTTGGTGCCGTCGAGTGCCGGAGATTGCCGATCGTCCGATTGTTTCGATCTTCGTGGGGGGCGGAACCCCCTCTCTGATGTCGGGAGAAACGGTTGAGCGGCTCTTAACTGGCATCCGCAGCCGCTTTCGACTGACCGAAGACTGCGAGATCACGATGGAAGCCAATCCCGGTACGGCAGAAAGTGAGAAATTCAAAGCCTTTCGTGCCGCAGGGGTGAATCGTCTTTCCATCGGCGTGCAAAGTTTCAGCGACGAGAAACTCCAGCGCTTGGGGCGGATTCATACTGCTGACGATGCGCGTGCAGCCATTGATATGGCGCGACAGTCGTTTGAAAACTTCAATCTCGACCTGATGTACGCGCTCCCGGGAGAATCAATAGCGGATCTGCAGATGGAACTGACAGAAGCATTGTCCTCAGGAGCGACGCATCTCTCCTGCTACCAGCTCACGATTGAACCCGGCACTGCCTTTGAAAAACGCCTGCCGGAAGATTTGCCTGATCTTGATGAAACGGCAGAAATGGGTGATGTCGTGGAAGCTTTACTGGCGCAGGCGGGTTATACACGCTATGAGGTATCAGGCTATGCGCAGCCCGGCCGTCAGTGCCGGCACAATTTGAATTATTGGATGTTCGGCGATTATCTCGCGGCGGGGCCGGGCGCCCACGGCAAACTTTCCGTTGTGAATGCTGAGGGCTTCAGCATCCTTCGAGAGGCTCGGCGGGCCAATCCGCGGAAATGGCTTGAGGCTCTCGAGGCGACGGGGAGCGGCGCGGAAGAAAGTCATTTCGTGCCGCCCGAGGATCGTCCTTTTGAATTTATGCTCAATGCCCTCCGACTGCTTAACGGCGTGCCGGCTTCGCTTTATGCAGAGCGCTCAGGGCTGCCGCTTGAGTCCATCCTGCCGCAGCTCGAACGCTTGCGCCGTGACGGTCTGCTTTCGGCGGATCCCGACCGCATTGCGCCGACGCGCAGGGGCCTGGATTTCCTGTCGGATGTTCAGGAAGCTTTTCTATAAGCAACCCGCGCTGAGTTCGTCTTGGCCATGCACAACTTTGGCGCAGTTTTTGAATTTTGGAGCGGCCGTCTTTCCTCTGCAGCCGCATCAGCCGGGCTTTTTCGAGCCTCGGCGTGCATAACGTTGTGCATGGGACTGCACCGGAAGGCACTGACGAGAACAACTTTGGTGCGTATTGTGCTCGGCATGCACTTTATTGGTGCGCAATGACTGAGCTTCAAGGCATAATGCCGAAGGTCGGAAGGTATTGCGCCCCAAAGTTGAGAGGCTTGGCAATGAAATGTCTGGTCAGGGGTTTCACGAATCATTCGGGGAATCCCGCAAATACGTCAACGGTGCGGTTTTAGGGTATTTGCGCCGTCGCATTGTTTGGCATGTTCAGCGTTTGGCACGGACCTTGCTTCTCATACGAGTACGCCTTCTTCAAGGCAGCCGCGTCGGAGAGTGCCTCCGGCGGGCCGCTTTAGAGGGGCTTCCCCCATTCAGTTTTTACCCCGCAAGGGAACCGCGGCGGAACCCGTTGGTCTGGAAAGGTTCCAGAACCGAACCGCCGTCGAAGTAGGAGAGATGAATATGACGTCCGCTGCTGATGTACTGCAGATGATCAAGGACAACGACTGCAAGTACGTGGACTTGCGCGTCACCGATCTGCTCGGCAAGGAAATGCATCTGACGATTCCGGCCGATAAGATCGATGAAGACACGTTTGAACTTGGTCAGCCCTTCGACGGTTCTTCCTTCGTCGGCTGGCGCGGCATTGAATCGTCCGACATGCTGCTGCAGCCGGATCCGAGCACTGCCCGCATGGATCCGTTCCGTGAGGCCAATACGCTCGTGCTCAACTGCGATGTGCTTGAACCGACGACCGGCAAGGGCTATGAACGTGATCCGCGTTCGCTCGCCCACCGTGCTGAAGCCTATTTGAAGTCGACCGGTATCGGCGACACGGCTTATTTTGGCCCGGAACCCGAATTCTTCATCTTCGATTCCATCCAGTGGGATCATCAGTCCGGTTCTTCCTTCTTCAAAATTGGTTCGGAAGAAGCGCCCTGGTCGTCCGGTCTTGATTTTGAAGGCGGCAATCTTGGTCACCGCAACCGCGCCAAGGGGGGCTACTTCCCTGTTCCGCCCTGCGACAGCCTGACCGACATGCGCAGCGAAATGTGCACGCTCCTTGAGCAGCAGGGTGTGCCTGTTGAAATTCATCACCACGAAGTGGGCGGTGCCGGCCAGTGCGAAATCGGCACGCGCTTCAGCACCCTCGTGCAGCGCGCCGACTGGACGCAGATTCTCAAATACACGGTGTGGAACGTAGCGGCTGCTTACGGCAAGACCGCCACCTTCATGCCGAAGCCTATCGAAGGCGACAATGGTTCGGGCATGCATGTCCACCAGTCCATCTGGAAGGACGGCCAGAACCTCTTCTCGGGCAATGGCTACGCTGGGCTCTCTGAACTTGCGCTCTATTACATCGGCGGCGTGATCAAGCACGCTCGTGCGCTTAACGCTATTACGAACCCCGGCATCAACTCCTATAAGCGTCTGGTTCCGGGCTTTGAAGCGCCGGTGAAGCTCGCCTACTCGTCGCGCAATCGCTCGGCTTCGATCCGTATTCCGTTTGTCAACAGCCCGAAGGCACGCCGTATCGAAGTGCGCTTCCCTGATCCGCTCTGCAACTCTTACCTCGGCTTCTCGGCTTTGCTGATGGCTGGTTTGGATGGTATTCAGAACAAGATCCACCCGGGTGAAGCGGCTGACAAGAACCTCTACGATCTGCCGCCCGAAGAAAACGCCAAGATCCCGACCGTTGCGCCGAACCTCGAGGTTGCGCTTGACAGTCTTGACCGTGACCGTGAGTTCCTCACTCGCGGCGGCGTCTTCACCGACGACCTGATCGACGCCTGGATCGCCGAAAAGCGCAAGGACGTGCTCCGCGCTGAAATGGCCGTGACGGCGCTTGATTTCGATCTCTACTACTCGCACTAATCCCTTTCAGCCTCTGCGGCTCCGAACCCTCATCGGTTCGGGGCAGCAGTCAAAATGGGATCCGGCCGTCCGGACAATGCTGATCGATTGTTTGACGGCCATGGTCGAAATGAAGGGAACGGTGCGTGCACTGTTCCCTTTTTTCATAAATAGGAGCTGATGAGCTTCAATGCTCCGCCTGCCTGCTTTGAGAGGAGTTTTTGCAATTGACTGAGAAGGAAAGCCTGACGGATGCCGTCGGCACCAGCTTTGATCTCTTCGATGCGCTCGCCGAAGCAGTGTTTCTGCTCGATGACGAGGGCCGCATTACGTCGGCCAACGCAGCGGCGGAGACGCTTATCGGTCGTACGCGCAGGGCATTGTCAGGCGTAGATGTAGCGGAGTTCCTCCCCGAAGCGGCCGGCTGGTTTCGACGGCGTGCGGCTGCCCCGGGAGCCGTTGAAGCAGCATCCTTCATGCTTCCGGCGGTGGAGTTTCTGCGGGGGCTTCTTCCGTCCGTGCGGGTGCGAGCCTCGTTTTCGTCGCTTTCGCCTAAGCCTGTGAATGCCCCGTCGGGCACCACGGCGCTTCTGGAAGTGGTTGATCTTGATGACGCGCTACGAGCTGAGCGCGATGCGATTGCAGAGGCGGGGCGTGCCGCCAACAGCGAGCTCCTGCGCAATTTAGCGCACGAAATCAAGAATCCCTTGGGCGGCATCCGCGGTGCGGCGCAGCTGCTTGAGAGCGAACTCGTGCGTGACGAAGACCGTGAATGCACGAACGTCATCCTTGAAGAAGCGGCAAGACTGCAGGAACTGGTTGACCGACTCCTCATGCCTTATCGGGCGCCGGCAGCAGCCGGCCCGGTCAATATTCATGAAGTACTCGAACATGTGCGCAGCCTTATCGGCCTTGAATTTGCCCAAGGGCTCACGATTGAGCGTGATTACGACATTTCTGCGCCGGCCGTTTTCGGTGACCGCGGCCGTTTTACGCAGGTCTTTCTGAACCTTGCGCGCAACGCCGCAGAGGCCATGACGGAAGGTCGCGCTCACGGGACGGCCGTCATTATTTTTAAAACACGCATTGCGCGCGATGTGATGCTCGCTGGTACCCGCACCCGTACAGCACTGCGTATTGATGTCGTCGATAACGGTCCTGGGGTGCCGGAGCACTTGAAGGAGCGCATCTTTTTCCCGTTGGTGACAGGCCGTGCGGAGGGCTCGGGCCTCGGACTCGCATTGGTAAAGACCTTTGTGGAGGAAGCCGGCGGAAGCATTACGCTCGAAAGCCGTCCCGGCCGGACGGACTTCACGGTACTGCTGCCGCTTGAAGGCCGTGAAGCAAAGAACGGCAAAGGCGCGTAGCGAATCGTTTTTGAAGACGCTCTGAAACGCTGACGACAAACATTGGAAGAACAAATCATGGTGGACGACCTTTACGGCACCTCGGACTACGGCACAACTCAACCGGCAGCGGGCGGCAGCACAGGCAAGCCGCCTCTGCGGGAGCTCCGCGGCGCACATGATGCCGGCCGCGAACCCGTTTGGGTGATTGATGATGACCGGGCAATCCGCTGGGTGCTTGACCGTGCGCTTGCGCGTGCCGGCATTGGCTGCCGCACCTTTGAGCGCGGTCAGGACGCTTTGAATGCGCTCGAGGCCGCGAAGACCGTGGGCGGAGAGCTTCCGCTCGTTTTGGTTTCCGACATTCGTATGCCTGGTCTCTCGGGCGTAGATCTCCTCACGAAGGTGAAGGAGCTTGTGCCGGAACTGCCGGTCATTATCATGACGGCCTTCTCTGACCTGGAAAGTGCGGTTTCCGCCTTTCAGGGCGGTGCGTTTGAATATTTGACCAAGCCCTTTGATGTGCTGAAGGCTGTTGAACTCATCAGCCGAGCCATGGAAGACGCCCGCCGCCGCGGTCTGCATGCGGCGGCCGGTCAGGCAGGCGCGGCCGCACAAGGTGCAGCGTCGGCAGCCTCGCCGATGGAAGAACCCTCGGCACCGGTGCCTGATCTGATTGGTCAGGCGCCAGCCATGCAGGAAGTTTTTCGTGCCATCGGACGGCTTTCGCAGAGCAACGTCACCGTGCTGCTCACCGGAGAGTCCGGAGCGGGCAAGGAGGTCGTTGCGCGTGCCATTTGGAAGCACAGCCGCCGCAGCCGCGCCCCTTACATTGCGATCAACATGGCGGCCATCCCTCGAGAACTGCTCGAAAGTGAATTGTTCGGCCACGAAAAAGGCGCGTTCACCGGCGCGGTGGCCACGCGTTTGGGCCGCTTTGAGCAGGCCAAGGGCGGCACGCTCTTTTTGGATGAAATCGGCGATATGCCGATGGAGCTGCAGACTCGGCTTTTGCGTGTACTCTCCAACGGGTACTTTTACCGCGTAGGCGGTCACCAGCCCATTAAGGCCGATGTCCGCGTCATTGCGGCGACGAACCAGAATCTGGAAGAACGCGTCAAGAGCGGACAGTTTCGAGAGGACCTCTACCATCGCTTGAACGTTATCCGTCTGCGCTTGCCGCCGCTGCGTGACCGAGTTGAGGACATTGCCCCCTTGTCGGCGCATTTTCTCGCTGCCGGTGCGCGGGAACTCGGCGTGGAGCCTAAAACCCTGACGCCAGAGGCATTGAATGTCATCCGTGCGTTCCCATTCCCCGGGAATGTTCGTCAGCTCGAAAACCTTTGCCGGTGGCTTCTTGTCATGGCGCCGGCTCAGGAAATCCGTGTGGAAGACCTTCCCTATGAAATTCGTCATAAGGAAGCCGCGGCGGCCGCACATCCGGAGGCGCTCAATGCGGTCAATACGCAGGGGGCCGTTGGCAATCCTGCAGAAGAGGGCTTCAAGACAGAAACGCCGGCAGCGGCTTCCGCACAGGTGCATTCTGCGCCGCTTCGTGCTAAACCCCATTCAGCGGCCGCTTCATCGACGGATGCTGAGGGTGACTGGAAGGCGCTTTTGGCTGCCGAAGCCGAGCGTATTCTGGAAGCGGGCGAGCCGCAGGTTTGGGAAACGCTGGCGCACGAGTTTGAGCGCACGCTCATCCGCACGGCCATGAGCGCGACCCGCGGACGCCGCATTGAGGCGGCCGAGCGCCTTGGGCTCGGGCGCAATACACTTACCCGCAAGATTGCAGAGCTTGGCCTCACCGATGAATTGGCAAGCCGTCTGCCGCCAGTGCGAAAGAAGGATCAAGTCAAGTCCTTGGACGATGGCGCAGCGTAATGCGTATGCGCCTTGAGGGATCAATGGGTTCAAAGGCAAAGTTTTCTCAACGGATTGATGTACCGGGAACGGCCGATACGCCGGAAAATCTGCAGGGCGGCGTGCTTCTCGTTTTTCCGCCCGGTTTTGGACCGACGCTCAGTCCTGGGCTCGATGCTTCAGCACAAGCGCTGGAGCGGCAAAAACTTTCTCGTCCTCGCGGGCGCATCACCGCAAGACAGGTGGATCGGGGCCAAGAGGTTCCGCAGCTGCTGAAGTGGCTCGAACGTGCAGGATTCCCCGTTGCGCAAGATGCTGCGCGTTTTTCGATCTTCACTTGGCCGCAGCGCTGGGAGGCCGATCGGCCGCTGGATCGACGGGTGCTGAAAGCGGCTGCCGCAGATGCGGCGCGGCTCGCCGAAGAAGTAAAAAAGCGTCGGCCGCTCCTTCTTTTCTTTGTTTCCGCTCAACTCCTTGATGCCGCCAATCTCCCCGAAGTGTTAGAGGCGCTTGAGCCTGTGCTGGCGCATCCCGCGGAACCCGTGCGCCGCATTACAGACCTGCGCTTGCGAGTGACCGCACAGCGGTGGGTGAAGGCGCTCTGCTTCGGTTTGCCGATGCCTCGGAAGACCTTTACGCCTGAAACAGAAGAAACGATTGCGGCGGGCATTGCCGCTATATTTCGCCGTGAAGAATTGCTCCCGGGCTGAATAAAACGCGTCGTTTGCGTATAGTGTCGCGCATTGGAAAAAATGGCCGCAGCAACGCGCTATTTCCTTCACGGCCCCCCATTCGTATCCAGCAGCAGCTTCATGACTCAGACAGAACGCACTGATGCGTCGATCAGCTCCAACCCCTCTTCGGGCAGTCCTTTGGCGTACCCGTCGCTGGCCGCTTTTGAAGCGCACCTCGGTGCGCTCGGAGCGAAGCCCGCGCATCTGCGCCGCATCTGCCGCGCTTGGCTGGGTTCGGCGAGTGCGGCATGGCCGGATGCGTTAGGCGCTGAAGCCGAGCAGCCTGCCCGCAGCCGGGCGGCTCGGCTGCCTGCGGCGCTGATGGCGGCCCTTGCGGACATCCGCAGCCGACTCGACGCTGTCCTGACGGTGCGCTCTCGCCATCCCGGAGCGGATCCGGAGAGTGAACGGCTTCTGCTGACACTAGCCGACGGTCAGACCATTGAAGAGGTGCTGCTGCCTCGTCGAGGGGTTTGCGTTTCCACTCAGATGGGGTGCGCCGTCGGCTGTGTTTTCTGCATGACAGGCAAGGGCGGTCTGGTGCGGCAGCTCTCTGATATGGAGATTGCAGCGCAGGCCGCGTTGGCTCGGTGTTTGCGTCCAGAGACCAAAAAAGTGGTCTTCATGGGTATGGGCGAGCCGTCACACAACCTTGAGAACGTCCTTCGTGCAGTGGAGTTTCTGGCGCTCTACGGCGGATTCGGGCATAAAGACCTGGTGATCTCGACGGTGGGGGATGAACGGCTCTTTGAGGCGCTCAACCGAATGTCTGCTCGTCCGGCACTCGCAGTTTCACTCCATACCACCGATGACGAGAAGCGCCGAACGCTTTTGCCCCGCGGAGCAAAAATGACCGTAAAGGCACTCACCGAGGCAGCGGAAGCTTGGGCGCGGAAGACGGGCTACCCGACGCAGTACCAGTGGACGCTGATTCAGGGGGTAAATGACGGTGAAGAAGAGGTTGATCGGCTGATTGAACTGCTCACCGGTCATTACGCCATGGTGAATTTCATTCCCGTGAACGCCGTAGAAGGGAGCGTCTATTGTCGCCCTGACCGCGAACATGCTGCCCATCTCGTACGCCGTTTGAAATCGGCCGGCATTGTCGCGACGCTGCGGGATTCTGCCGCGCAAGACGTTGACGGCGGCTGCGGACAGCTTCGCGCCCGAGTGCTTTCCACTGAATCGAGAGCTCGTGCAGAGCAGGCTGTACGGCGGACCGCGATGCCATTTGATCGGAATTCAAACGCATGACTGCTCAATCTGCTTCGAAGGAAACGACGCTCGACCTGGTCGACCGTCAGGTCGAAACGCCGGTTTCTGCGGCGCGCCGCCGCCGTTACTGGCTTGTTTGGTGGCTTTGGGCTGTCTTTGGCGCAGCTGTTTCCTTTCGCGGCATGCCCGCGGGGGGACTCCTCATCGCCGCGGCGGTGCTGACGGCGCCTTTCTGGGTGCTCTTTGCGGCCTGGCCGATTTTATGGCTGCGGGATCGCCGGCGTTCAAAGACACTTTGGGCGGAAGAAACGGCTGTAGTGCTGGCTCCTAATCTGCACCACAGCTCATCCGATTCATCGGCTGACGCTCAAGGCGGCATTGCGCTGCCGGTTATTCTGGGTCATGAGCGTGAATCGTCGGGCAAAGGCATTCTCATTCCGATGCTCGGCTGGGAGGCGGCTTTCCCGACGCTTGACCTCAAAAGGATGGGGCTTCACCTGGTGTCGGCCGATACGCTTCCCGGGGTTCACCTGCCGGCGCTCGAAGCCGGTGACCTGCTCGCTTTCTCTGGGTGGGACCAGTCCGCTCAGTCATTTGGCGCCTCGGAGGACGACTGGCAGGCAGCTCGCCATTGGACGGAGCATCTGCGGACGGTGCTTGCAGCCTGAACTCCCGGATAGCTGATCCATATTTATATTG
>ENA-OPRW01000950-OPRW01000950.1-human-gut-metagenome-genome-assembly--contig:-NODE-950-length-23892-cov-4.470445_pt1 | contig 23892 bp, 20 predicted proteins | sample MGYA00241898_ERZ501890 | MGnify/ENA primary metagenome ERZ501890 (study PRJEB25962, sample SAMEA2042216) | human gut metagenome | biome: human gut; feature: human-associated habitat; material: faeces... | reverse complement strand
CGACCGCCGAATCATCGTGAGGCGAAAAACGAAAATGAAAATGAAAATGAAGAAGTTGACATTACTGCTGTTTGCCTTAGCATGTGCTATGACGACATGGGCCAAAGGTATCGACACATTGGCTGTTGATCTCATCTATAAGGAATTATTGGCCAATCCCAAAGTGACAAAAACCCCCGTGCGATACACTGGCGGATGGAAACAAGGCATAAGAGGCTTTGCCTGGCAGCAAGGGGAAGGCCGAGGCTGGACGGTAGGCACCCGTTTGGCACTGAGAAATGCGAAAAAAGCCGATTTCGACCGCTTCGCAAAGGTCTTCAAAGACTATAACCAATATACCCATGTCAGCATTCACGATAATCGCTTTGACATGGGATTGGAACGTTGCAAGACGTTCTATGGTATGCACTGGGATGACGGTACGCTCTATTTCCTAAAGGCGAAAAAGCTTGGAAACGAGTTTTGCGTGCCTATCGACTGGATCAACCTTAGCTATTACAATGGAGGGGAATCGCATCCGGACTATTGGGGCAGCATCGATGCGCCGACCCGCAGATTGTTGGGCTTGAGCCATTTGTGGAGCAGCGTGAAGCGAAACTTTGTGTTTATGAATCGTGCGTCGGTCAATTGGGACAGCTTGTATGTGGCCATGATTCCGCAGATAAAGGCTACGACGACCGATGGCGAGGCCGTGCGCTTGCTGCAACGCATGGCGGCTACACTCAATGACGGCCACACTTTCGTCTATAGCTACTATCCGCAGGATATGCGCTCCATGCCGTTTTCCACACGTTGGATTGACGGCAAGGTGTATGTAGACAAGGTGTATAGCTCCGCCTTTGCGAAGCAAGGTGTGCGCCGCGGACAGCAACTGGTGAGCATTGACGGCGAGGACGTCGAGGCTTATGCCAAGCGCGAAGTGATGCCTTATGTTTCGGCTTCGACCGAACAGTGGCGTCTACACGAGACCTACGATGGCATGAACTTGACAAGTCGTTTCGCCACAAAGCCCATGACCGTGCAGTTGCGCGATGGCAAGAAGCTGTTGAGTGTGACCTATGATTTCAAGGACGATGACTTTGACCTCTATGAAACCCAACAACCGAAGTTGCTGACGTATGATGCGATGGAGCATGGCATTGGCTATTTGAAAATATCAAACTTCATGGACGGACGTTTGGTCCAGGAGTTTAATAGGGTTTACCCTGAAATCTTGAAAACGCGTGCGCTCATCATCGACATTCGCAATAATCCTGGTGGGAACTCCACCAACGGCGACTATATTGCCAAACACTTTTTTGCCGACACGCTTTTGACAGGTGCTTGGGAAAGCCGCCTATACATTCCGGCCTATGCCTCATGGAGCTATCCGGAGAAGATCTATCGCAATGAGGGCACCACGTGGAGGCATAGCGAGCGAGACACGTTCCAGCTCTATCTCAAGCCTGTGGTGCTACTGGTCGACCGTGGCACATTCTCAGCAGCCGAAGATTTCATCTCCGTGATGCGTGCTACGGGTCATGTCACCCTGGTGGGCGAAAAGACTGGCGGCAGCACGGGAAATGGCGTAAGGGTTTCGATTATCCCGGGCGTTTGCGAAGCAAATATCTGCTCCAAACATGACTTTGCGGCCGACGGCTCAGACTTCGTGGGCCATGGCTTTACGCCTGACATTCCCGTCGCAGAAACCCACAACAGCTACTTCAAGGCCAAACGTGACAATGCATTGACAAAAGCCCTGCAATGGCTGAACAAAGGTAAGTTCTAACCACATGCGGCAAGGCGATACCCCATCATCTGTCCATTCACATGGCAGCGCAGCCTGAATGAACAACAAAATCACACGTTCTCCACCTCGGTGGGGAACGTGTGATTTTTGGTGGCCATTAACGTTAAAAGACCGCGCGAAGCGCAAATATCCACGTGCGAAGCACGCCCGAAGCCCCCTAAAGTGCACAAGTCAAACATAGCATAAACTATTCCCGGAACATCACCGAACAGACGACATGTTCAGACGAAAATCACGCGTCAACCCGCCGCAAGGAAAGGAAAAATGTCACATATCCTTCGAATTATTGCCCGGTAAAACTTATTTAAGCAATAATTTGAAATATATTTATCGTAATGCAGACGCGCCACCTTGATTGATGGGCATGACGCGCATCGTGGTTGAAGGAAAGTTTGGTGGGTTCGCCCGAGAATGCGTTGCAGGCATAAAGCACACCTCGGCAGAGCTTCAACTTTGTTTGAATGCTTTGCCGAGGTGCGTTTGGCTGTTTTATGTAAATTTGGTGGTGTGTGTCGCTTGACGGTTGGGCTGACAACGGGAGGGGTGGGGGAGATGATTCGGCGTGGGCAGACATGCTGGGCGTTGGGGCGTTTTTCGCGCTTGGTCACAACTGCGATTTGGCGGCGTGCCACGCTTTCTGCCAGTCTGTGTCCAGCGAGAAGGGCGTGAGCTCGCTTCCTTCTTTGATGTACGACTGCGTTGTTTCGGTGTCGGGGTCGTTGAAGAGAGGGTTTGATAAAGACGCGTCCATAAAGAGATAAATCTTTTTTCTGCGTTCCTCATCGGAGAGTTTGTGGTCTTTCAGGATTTGCGTGAAAAAGAGGAAGATGAATTCAGACAGATAGTATGCCTGCGTGTTGAGAAATTCTTCTTTGACTTCCTTGCTGTTTTCAAAGGCTTTCTTTTTCAGGTAGACCAACGCCGTGCTTTTGAATTGTGCGATTTTTACCTGCGTGAAGCTCTTCGACGGCGAATTCACCGTTTGTGTTGCGTTCTCAAGAACCATGTTGTACACCTCTTGTGCTTTCAACGTGTTGGGCGCCAAGAGTAGGGCAAGGAGCGAGCTATAGAATAGAGGTCTGTTTTTTTTCATTTTCTAAGTTATGGTGAGTCTGGCCGGGGGTGGGCCAGATGGTTTTTTGTGTGTGTTGAGTGGGGGTTGGAAATTATTTTATGGTATCCATGCAGGGGGAAACCTGTCTGATATTGCCTTGTCGATATAAAACTAATTCTGAACACTTACTTATCGGGGGGAGAGATTCTGAGATGATGGTCGATGCAGGCGGGGAGTTCCTCCGTGTGGTGCGTGACCATGATCAGCGTTCTTCTGGGGTTGGCCGCCATGTAGCGGTCTGTTATTTCTTTGGCTTTTTCACACCAGTGGCGGTCAAGGCCGTGGAATGGTTCGTCGAGTATCAGCAGTTGGGGGCTTTTGACGAATGCTCGTATCAGCAACACCAGTCGCTGCTCGCCATGTGAGAGTTCCAAATAGCACTTCTCTGCGAGATGTGGCACGCCGAATGTTGCGAGCCATTGTTGGCAGATGATGGTTTCTGCGTTTGAGGGCGTTCGGTATATCCCGATGGTGTCGTGGAGGCCGCTTGCCAGAATGTGGATTACGGACAAATGCTTTTTATAGGTTGAGAAGATCTCGGGAGAGACGTATCCGATTTTTCTCTTTATGTCCCAAATGCTTTCGCCGCTTCCTCTCTTTCTCCCGAAGAGTCTGACGGGGAGGGCGTAGGCGATGGGGTTGTCGGCCAGCATGAGGGAGAGTAGGGTGGTCTTTCCTGCGCCGTTGGGACCAGTGACGGCCCAATGTTCTCCGCTTTTGATGTTGCAGGAGAAGTTTTTGAACACGATGCGCGTTCCATAGGAGATGTTGATGTTGCTGAGACTGACGATTTCTTCTCCCGCTTCTGTTTCGGGGTAATCGCGTGTCGTTGGGGCGGGGATGGCTGGCTGCTCTGTTTCCTCGCTTTGTTTGCTTTCCTGTATCTCGGTCTCGCGCGTGCGTTCGCGCATCTGTTTGTCTTCAACGTGGATCACCCTGTTGATGAAGGAGGGGATTTCCAACGGGCGGCAAACCACCAGGATGAGCGAAATGAACTGGGAGAGTTGCTGAAGCACTGCTGTGAGGACAGCACGGCTGTTGGGGTCTAAGCCGATGTAGGGGTTGTCGATCACCAATACTGAGGGACAGGCTTGCAGGATGCGCATCAGCTGAAGGCGCCTCAGTTCGCCACTCGAAAGTTGGTTAACCTTTTTGTTGAGCAGAGGGGGGATGTTGAGCGCCTTTTCGATGTTGTCTATCGTTTGGGAGGAAAGGACGCGGGGCGCTTCGGCTGCATCGCGGCGACTTTTCTCCAGTGTTTCGCAAACGGTTGGGAACGTCATGTCGTCGCCGTGGTTCCAGCGCTGCTGATAGTAGGCGGGCGGGGTTGTTCCGTACACGTCGTTGAAGACGATGCTCCGAATGGCACCTTTCCCGGTATGCCGCTCTCCAGTCTGTCCGTCGGGGAGGACGATTTTGATGGGGATGGCTCCCGTTATGAGTCCAGTCAGCAGGGATTTGCCACCGCCGTTGGGGCCGCTGATGGCAACGGATTCGCCTGCCCGCAAGACGAAATTGACAGGGGATTGCAGCCGATGTGCCTCGTTTCTTGCAATGCCGTTTTTTATTTCAAGGATTTTCTGCATAGGGCTTCCATGAGTTTTTTTTGCGGCAGGGTCATTTTCCCTGTGTCGTTTTTTGCAGCGATGTTGTTCTTATAATCTCGCCACGACGCGTTTCTTTCTTTGACGTTTAGGGAATTTATGCTTTGCAGGAAATGGCAGTAGGCTGCTCCGAGCGCATCTGTGGCATCGAGGTAGGGCAGCATGTTTTCGTCTTTTATGCAGAAAACGCGCTTCAAAATCTGCGCCACTTGCTCCTTGCTTGCTCCGCCATTCCCAGTGATGGCCATTTTGATTTTCAGCGGGGCGTATTCATGGATTGGGAGGCCTTTGCTGATGGCTGCGGCTATGGCCACGCCTTGTGCACGCCCCAGTTTTAACATGCTTTGCACGTTTTTGCCAAAGAAGGGCGCTTCTATGGCAAGTTCATCGGGCTTGAAGGACTCGATGATTTCGCTTACGCGCTCGTATATCCTGCCCAACTTCACATAGACATCCTTGCAATGGCGGAGGTCGATGACGCCCATGGCGAGCATTCTGGCTTTCGATCCGTTTGTTTCCAGCACGCCATAGCCCAGGACGTTTGTGCCGGGGTCAATTCCGAGGATGGTTCGTGTTTGTTGCAATGGCATGTCTTGTGTGTGTGAATGAGTTGGTGTTGAGATTGTTTTAATCTTCTTTTGCGTCGGGGGAGTCGCGCGGGGAAGGCCTATTCTGGAATGCTGCCTTTTCGCTTGAAGGGGGCGGTTCTTGACGTGGCCTGCCCTTTATTGTTGGTCCGACACAGCAGAAGTGTGATAAAGGCAAAAATACAAAATATTTTCTGATAAGTGGGTGTTCAGAATTAGTTTATATTGAATTGTCGTATTATTTTGTTCTTACAACTGTCTTGAAGAAGGAGCGTAGCGGGCTACGTGACTGATGAAAGACAGTTGTAGGGGCAAAAGAATGCGGCAAGGCAATATTAAACTGGCTTATCCCTATAAACTAATTTTGAACACCTACTTAAGTGGGTGTCGAAAAAGTTTTTATGTAAAATAATGGGAAACGTGTGGAATTTACCCTTCTGGCGACAACTATTTGGGAAAATAATTATACATTTGCATTTTAAATACCTTTGATTTTAGAATCATCTGAGATAATATGAAAAAGATACTTTTAACGGTTGCGCTGCTTGCAGCTTTTGTTGTTAATGCCAGCGCACAAGCGGTCATCAAGTATGACAAGAGTTCTCATGACTTTGGCAAGTTTGATGAAGAGAAAAAGCAGACGGTTGTGTTCGCTTTTACAAACACGGGAGATGAGCCGCTGGTTATTCAGCAGGTGATGACAACGTGTGGATGCACCGTTGCTGACTATACGAAAACGCCGATACCGGCTGGAAAGAAAGGCCAAATCAAGGTTACGTACAACGGCAAGGGAAAGCCGAAAGGCTTTTTCCGGAAAGTGATCACGGTGCGCTCAAATGCAACTAATGCCATGACGCGCATTTATATATCTGGCGACATGCTGGTGAAAGAGTGACATAGAATTGTTCTCATCTTTCCTCCTTAATTGATGGTTCCATGAACGCGAATAAACATACGACACGATATGAGCAAAAATAATCACCTTGTTATCATGGCAGGCGGCATCGGTAGCCGTTTTTGGCCACTCAGCAGTGAAAATAAGCCCAAGCAATTTCTTGACGTTTTGGGAGTTGGGAAAACATTGTTGCAACTGACGTTGGAGCGGTTTTCTTCCATTGTACCAAAAGAAAATGTATGGATTGTTACCTCCAAGGAATATAAGGACCTGGTGCTTGAGCAGTTGCCAGACATCGAGAGGGGCCATGTTTTGCTGGAGCCGTGTCGCAGAAACACAGCTGCGTGCATCTGCTATGCAAGTTGGAGAATCAAGTCGATCAACGCTCATGCAAATATTATCGTTGCGCCCAGCGACCACATCATTGCTGATTTGGAGAAGTTTCACTATGCCATTGAAGAATCGCTACTCTTTGCTGCGGAGACCGATGCCATTGTGACCTTGGGCATTCATCCAACGCATCCAGAAACAGGGTATGGATACATACAGGCTGATTTGAGTTATTCGTCTTCAAGAAACTCGAACATCTTCAGGGTGGATTCTTTCACGGAGAAACCAAGTCTTGAGGTGGCAGAGGGGTATTTGAAGAAAAAGAATTACCTTTGGAACTCTGGCATTTTCATCTGGAACGTCAGTACCATCGTAAATGCTTTCCGAGTGTATCAGCCGGAAATGTGCAAGAAGTTTGAGTCCGTTATGCCTTATTTCGGAACGGAGCGCGAACAGGAGCACATTGATTGTATTTATCCTCAGTGTGAAAACATTTCTGTTGACTATGCCATTCTTGAGAGGGCAGAGGAGGTTTTTGTTTTCCCCGCAACGTTCGGATGGAGCGATCTCGGAACTTGGGGGTCTTTGCGAACGCAGATCGGTCAGGACCAATATGGAAATGCCGCTATCGGCAGCAATATTGAACTGCACGAGACGTTCAATTCAATCATCCATACGAGCAAGCTGAAGAAGGTGGTTGTTCAGGGATTGGACGGATATATCGTCGTGGAGAATGACGACACGCTGCTTATTTGCAAACTCTCGGAGGAACAACGCATAAAGTTATTCCATTAAGTAGGTGTTCAAGATTGGTTTGTAATGTCATGGCGGAATATCTCGAATCTTATTGCAGGGCAGTTCCGCAACCCCGTTGCAAAAATTCGATTAATTCGAACCTGCCAGCGACGGCGCTCCTCTATCAATCTTGATTTTTCCTGGATTTTGAACACCCAACCCCTCAGACGAGTTATATCATGCCGTATTTTTTAGAACAACTCTAAAAATGGATTTTACAAGTGAAATCATAAAATGGTATGAGGCAAACCAACGCCAATTGCCGTGGAGAGAAACGACAGATCCTTATTTGATATGGATTTCTGAAATCATTCTGCAGCAAACGCAGGTCAAACAGGGGCTGTCTTATTATTTGAGGTTTGTTGAGCGCTTTCCTAATGTCAGGTCGCTCGCTGATGCTTCAACCGATGAGGTCTTGCAATATTGGCAGGGGCTTGGCTATTATAGCCGAGCGAGAAATCTGCATCAGGCTGCGCAGTTGGTCATGAAGAATGGCGGAGCCTTCCCGACCGACTATAAAGGCGTGAGAGCGCTGAAGGGGGTTGGCGACTATACGGCGGCGGCCATCTGCTCTTTTGCCTATAAGCAGCCCTGTGCCGTGGTTGACGGAAACGTTTATCGCGTGCTTTCAAGATTCTTTGGCGTGGAAACGCCCATTGATTCGACGAAGGGGAAAAGGGAGTTTTCGGAGCTGGCAATGGAAGTGCTTGACAAGAAGCATCCGGATGTTTACAACCAAGCCATTATGGATTTTGGGGCGAAACATTGCTCGCCCAGCCGACCATTGTGTGAAACATGTCCGCTCTCTGGCGGCTGCATCGCTCTCTCGACAGGCAGGGTTTCGGTCTTGCCCGTCAAATCCAAGAAGACGAAACAGGAAATCCGACATCTTGTGTATGTCATTATTAGGTGTGGAAATGTGGTTTATATTCGGCAACGCTCGCCTGGCGACATTTGGGCTGGATTGTATGAACCCGTCCTGCTTGAATTTAATGGCGAAGCGAGCGATAGGGAAGTGGTTGAAAATGTCGGCAAGCTCGTTGGCGGCAGCTTGAAAAGCATGAGATGTGTCAAAAAGCAAATGAAGCATGTGTTGACCCACCGCGTGCTGATGGTTGATGCTTATGAGGCTGATATTGAAGCTCCCGTTTCGATAGATGGATATATATCCGTGGAAAACAAAGAATTATGTAACTATCCTGTATCGCGATTGGTTGAGAAAATTTTTGAATGCGCTTGCGGATGATTCGTTCTTTTCTCGAGCATCATAGGCGCTGTTAATTCAGCTGACCACGACAGGATTTTAGAATACTCACATTGATAAATCAAGAAACAACAATGACAAAGCATATTGTATTTTTCAAGTTCAAGGCCGAGGTCTCGGAGAATGTCCGCACATCTGCGATCAAGGCGTTTAAGGATGGCATAGAGCGTTTGCCATCGGAAATTCCTTTCATCCGCGAGGTCTTTGTTGGGAGAAACTGCAACGAGGCAGAGAAGTGGGATGTTTGCCTGCATTCTGTGTTCGACAATTTGGAGGATGTGAAAGCCTATAGCGTTCATCCTTCACACAAGGCTGTCGCATCGGAATTTATGAAATTCGTTGCTGAGAGGGCGTGTGTTGATTTCGAAATCTGACAGACGAAATACAGGGCTTGGGGATAATTGTTGGAAGAATATTTTTCGGTGATTCCCATAAGCATTTGTTTTTTGTGTAAGCTGGGGCGTTTTCTTTTCCGACGGCTCATGGTCTGATAATTTCGACTGCCTATTTATGAAGCAAAAGTTGATATTGGCTTTCCTTATTTTTTTGTTTCCTGTTTTTGTTAAAGGACAGGAGACCGTTGTCTATGACCCTTCGGTGAAGACCGTGGTGTTTCATGATAATTCTGCCAGCAATCGGGCGATGCCAGTGTTTCCGCTCCTCGTGTTGGGAGAATCGAAAAGAATTAGGATTAGCTTTGACGACTTGTCTGCTGAATATCATAGGTTTACATATACCTTGGAATTGATGGACGAGAATTTCAATGTGGAGGAATCCGTGTTTGAACACGATTATGTTGAGTCTGTCTCCGACGAGGGTTTGGTGGAGAATTTCACGCCGAGCCTCAATACTTCCATTCCCTATGTTCATTATTCCCTGGCATTCCCCAACGAATACATGAGGCCTAAGGTGTCTGGAAATTACAAGTTGACCTTTTGGAAGGAAAATGAAAACGGAGATAAAGTGGCGGCGTTCGTCACCTATTTTTTTGTTGTGGAGCCTTTGGCTTCGTTGGCGGTGACGGTGAATGGTGATACCGACATTGACAGAAATAAAACACATCAGCAACTGACGGTGTCTGCCCGATGTCCGTCTTTGTCAATACGTGATGTTAAGGAGTTTACATTGGTGGTGCTGCAAAATAAGCAGTGGCACAATGCCGTACGAAATGTTTCTCCGTCTTCTGTGTCGTTCTTGCCGACACCGACACTCAAATGGGAGCATTGCAGGGACTTGATATTCAAGGCAGGTAATGAATATAGAAAATTTGAAATCCCGAGCAGAAGATACCCAGGCATGCACGTCGAGTCGGTTGACAATCTTTCGAGTTATCTTCATGCCACGTTGTTTCCCGACGAACCGAGGATGACTTATCTTTATGACGAGGATCAGGATGGCATTTATGTGCCGTTGGCTGAAGACAATATGAATCCTGAAACGGTGGCGGAATACATGTGGGTGCATTTTGACTACTCGTTTCCAGAAAAATGGAAGGAAGAATTGCCGCATAGGATATATTTGGGAGGCCAGTGGACAAATGGAGCTGCAAGTGCCCCTGGCTTTCTTGCTCCTTTGGCCGACAATCCCCGTCGTTACACTGGCGCTTTCTTGCTCAAGCAGGGATATTATTCCTATTATTATTGGGGAACGGACGGCGATAGCCGCTCGGTCGTGCCCTCAATAGAGGGGGATTTCTATCAGACCCAGAATGAATATACGGTGTTGCTGTACCACAGATCTCCGTCAGATAGGCACACGCGCTTGATAGGGGCGACAACCGTTGGAAAGCCATGACGAAGGTGTCAAGAAGCAATCACAGTTCGTGCAGGTATATTAAGCCCTGGCCCATCCATAGATCATTTATAACCACAATATTTTTGAATAAATGCCTAACATCGTTTTCTTAGATAGCGAAACGCTTAACCATGACGATATATCTTGGGAGCCTATCAGTTCGCTCGGCGAGTTTAAAACATACAATCAGTGTCTGCCTCATGAGATTCTGGAAAAAGGCGGAGATGCTGACATTATCATCACTAACAAAGTGCGTTTTTCAGAGAAGGATTTCTCTATGCTGCCAAAGTTGAAATTGCTTTGCGTTGCTGCAACAGGCTATGACGTGATCGATGTTGAAGCAGCACGGCGTAGCGGCGTGCTGGTTTGCAATTGTGCGGGATATGGAACAGGAGCCGTTGCACAAATGACGGTTGCTTTGTTGCTTGAGGTGTGTAATCATGTCGGGCATTACGTTCATGTTGTGACAAAGGAGAAAAAGTGGTGTGACAGTCCTGTTTTTTCATGTTGGGACAGACCTCTGATTGAATTGTCTGGTCGCAAGGCAGCGATAGTGGGGTATGGCAATATCGGAGAGGCCGTTGGTCGTTTGCTATACGCCTTCGGCATGGAAGTGTTTGCCGTAAGCAGTAAATCCGAAGCGGATTTGCCAGACTTTGTGAAGAAGACCACACTTCAGGAGGCATTTCAAAAATGTGATGTGGTAAGCCTTAATTGCCCGCTGACGGCAAATAATCAGAAAATGATAAACAGGCAGTTGCTGTCAAACACCCGTAAGGGTCTTATTTTGTTGAATACGGCTCGTGGAGGACTTGTGGATGAAACGGCCGTTTGCGAAGCATTGGAAAACGGCACACTCTGTGCTTATTGCACCGACGTGTTGGGCATTGAACCGCCGTCTCATGACAACAAACTCCTTTCTGCACCAAATGCTTATGTGACGCCCCACGTCGCTTGGGCAACGATAGAAGCCAGGAAAAAGTTGGTGGAGATGTTGGGAAACAACATCCGCGCATTCCTTGATGGCTATCCAGTTAATGTGGTCAGTTGAACGCTATAGAATTCTCTTTTGAATATCAAATAAAAATACATTATGACAATTCCAGATATTACAATCACACAGGTGTTTGATTTTGTTGGAACAGTGGCGTTTGCCATTTCCGGAATACGATTGGCATCTGCAAAACGTTTCGATCTCTTTGGCGCTTATGTAGTAGGTGTCACCACGGCCATCGGTGGGGGGACCATGCGTGACCTGATGCTTGGCTTGACCCCATTTTGGCTGACAAACCCTTTTTATCTGATCTGCTCCGCCCTTGCCCTTCTGTGGGTGATTGCATTCAGAAAGCTTTTGGTGAGACAAAACAATACATGGTTCTTGTTTGACACCATCGGATTGGCGCTCTTTACGGTGGTGGGCGTTGAAAAAACCATTAGCAGTACACCGGTAACAGGCGGGCATTACCCGTTTTGGGCCGCCATTATCATGGGAGCCATAACTGGTGCCGGAGGTGGCGTTCTCAGAGATGTGTTCATCAATGAAGAACCCTTGATTTTCCGTAAAGAAATCTATGCCTTGGCATGTGTTATCGGCGGATTGGCTTATTATATATGCTATGTCATTTTGAATATGACCCAGGTGCCGTGTGCCATTATCTGCGGTGTGACCGTGGTGGTAATGCGATTGTTGGCCGTGAAATACAAATTGAGCCTCCCGATAATCAATGGAGAAGAATAAGCGTCGAAATGCTGCGGAGGAGTCGGTTTCTGGAGAGCCCTGTGGTGGAAGTTTTGCCATAATCTTTGCAAAGCAGGGCGGCTGCAACGTTCTTTAAGAAAGAATAACGTTGTTGAGGCTTTGCGACTCGGTGGATTTTGCTAAATTTGTGTCGTTTAATTTCTTATCTCTCATGATTTTTAGAAAAATACGAAGAATAACGCTGGGACTATTGTGCATGGCCTCTATTCCAATGCAGGCTCAAGATTTGATAGCTGTTCAGGCGCCGATTGACCGTAAGTTGAAAGTGGTTGATTCTGTGGCTTTGCAGCGACTCATTGAAACAGACGAGTTGGAAAATGGTGAGGGGTTATATACATCATGGAATAACAACTCTACGCATTGTTATTCGTCAGCAGCCTTACCCGACAGTTTTAAAATTGACCTCCGAGGATTTGCGATGCCAACGCCAAGCCGAAACGTGACGAGCGGTTTTGGGTATCGTCCCTCATTCAGACGTTACCACAAGGGCTTGGATATTAAAGTGTATATTGGAGATACCATTGCTTCCGCATTTGACGGAAAGGTGCGTATCGTTAAATATGATGCAGGCGGTTATGGAAAATATGTTGTGATTCGCCACAACAACGGACTCGAAACCATATATGGTCATCTTTCTAAGCAGTTGGTAAATGTTAATGACGAGGTGAAGGCTGGAGAGCCAATCGGACTCGGAGGAAATACAGGATTCTCCTTTGGTTCCCATTTGCATTTTGAAACCAGGTTGCTTGGTGAGGCAATAGACCCGAAATTGCTTTTTGATTTTCCAAATCAAGATGTGACGGGTGATTTCTTTGTTTATCATAATGATAAGCAATCAAAGAACAATGCGATGGCCTCAGCGCAAAGGCGTGAACCTGCTCAAGCAAGGTATAGAGACAGCCATTTCTATCAAGTCAGAAGGGGGGATACACTCTCTTCGATTGCAAAGAGACTAGGAGTCTCTGTTGAAAAATTGTGTTCAACAAATAATCTGAAAAAGAACTCGAAAATACGTCCTAAGCAGATTCTGAAGTATTAGTGCTGAGTTTAGACGGTATTTCTGTGGAATTTTTTTAGCTTCAGATGCTTTGCTCGCCTCCTCTTTTCGCTGGCGTTGTGTCAAGCAGAATAAAATGCTGGAGAAATAATGGGGTAGTCCGTTTTCTTTTCGTAAATTTGTGCAGGTTTTCAAAGAGGAAGAATTCTTGGCGAAATCAGCATGTCTTTGGACTTCCAGCCATTTGGCAGGGTTAAAGAATTGAATATTAATAACTCCATAATATATAAGTTATGACTATAGATACTTGTGATTTTAAAGGCAAGAAGGTCATTGTTCGTGTAGACTTCAATGTGCCTCTTGATGAGAACGGTAACGTAACCGACGATACCCGCATTAAGGGTGCAATGCCGACTCTGAAAAAAGTTTTGGCTGAAGGTGGTTCACTTATTGTCATGAGCCACATGGGCAAACCAAAAGGCAAAGTGAATGCCAAAATGTCATTGAGCCAGATTGTTAAGCCTGTTAGCGAACATTTGGGTGTTGAAGTGAAATTCGCTCCTGATTGCGCAAAGGCATCAGCTGAAGCTGCTGCACTGAAGCCAGGTGAAGTCCTCTTGCTTGAAAACCTCCGTTTCTATCCTGAAGAAGAAGGTAAGCCTGTTGGAATTGACAAGGAAGATCCCAATTATTCTGCAGCTAAAGAAGAAATGAAGAAGAAGCAGAAGGATTTTGCCAAGACCCTTGCTTCTTATGCTGATATTTATATTAACGATGCCTTCGGTACGGCTCACCGCAAGCATGCCTCAACAGCTGTTATCGCTGACTACTTCGATGCAGACCACAAAATGTTGGGCTACCTGATGGAAAAAGAGGTACAGGCTGTTGACAACGTATTGAGCAATATTAAGCATCCTTTCACTGCCATCATGGGTGGCTCAAAAGTTTCTACCAAGATTGGTATCATTGAAAATCTGATGGACAAGGTTGACAACTTGATTCTCTGTGGCGGTATGACTTACACGTTTGCCAAGGCAAAGGGTGGTCACATCGGTCTATCTATTTGTGAGGATGACAAGTTGGATTTGGCTTTGAGCATCATTGAAAAGGCAAAGGCAAAGGGTGTTAACTTGGTATTGGGTACTGACTGTGTTGCTGCAGACAGCTTCTCAAACGATGCAAATACTCAGGTTGTTCCTGCAGGTGCAATTCCTGAAGGTTGGGAAGGTTTGGATGCCGGTCCTGAAACCCGCAAATTGTTTGCCAAGGCTATCGAAGGTGCCAAGACAATTCTTTGGAATGGCCCTGCTGGCGTGTTTGAGTTCGATAATTTCACTGGTGGTTCACGCGCAATTGCCGATGCTATTGCTAAGGCCACTGAAGAAGGGGCTTTCTCGCTCATTGGTGGTGGTGACTCTGTTGCATGTATCAACAAGTTTGGTATGGCAGACAAGGTGTCTTACATCTCAACTGGTGGCGGTGCTCTTCTTGAAGCCATCGAAGGTAAGGTCCTTCCAGGTATTGCTGCAATCAAAGGCTAAGCAATAAAGTAGCGGTTTGCCACGAATATATTTGTGGCATGCCATGTTACTAAAAAATACAAGGCTGAAAGTTGGAATAGACTCGCATCAATAAGTCATCTTCCAAACTTTCAGCCTTTTATTTTATAGGAAAAGTAGGTGCTCACAATTTCCTGCTTTGATATTACAAATTATTTTTGAATACCTACATAAGTATGAAACATGTATTTGGTGTGGTGATGTGCCTCGCAGTCATCTTCTCGTCGTGTGGCAGTAATTCATCGAAGAGCGATGACATTAAACCTAAGGAAGTCGTATCGGCAAACAAAGAAGTCGTCACCTTAGCTTTAATGCCCATAGTGGATTGTCTGCCTTATTATTATGCAGAAGAACGCGGGTATTTCGAACGCTTTGGCGTCAGCGTGAAAATCGCGACATACAAATCCAAACTCGATTGTGATACAGCAATTGTAGGGCGGTCGGCTTTGATGGGATATAGCGACTTGTTTCACGCTATGATGATGTCGGAAGGCCGAAAAGTATCCGTTGTCAATTCAACACAGGGTGGTTGGAGTCTTCTGGTCAACAAAAGTTTGAGAATCAAAAAGACATCACAGCTGAGCTACAAGACAACGGCCATTTCCCGTTTTTCCACAGAGGCATATCTGCTGTCGTCTATTCCAAAGACGGATGAAGTGCTGTTGCCTCAGGTAAACGACCTTTATCTGAGAACTTCAATGGTTGACAACAACCAAGTGGATGCAGCCATGCTTCCCGAGCCTTTTGCAACGCAATGTCGCATGAAAGGGCATAAGGCCATTTGGACGGCAGTGTCGGCGAACAATTTCGGATGCATGCTGACGGCTGATAAAGTGAAAGGGGCAGAAGAGGAAAAGAAAATCATTGCCATAATAAAGGCATACAACATGGCCGTTGACAGTTTGAACGCCCGCAACAATATGAGAGAGAATTTGTCTGGCATACTTGCAAAATGGGGAATGCAGGAATTTCCTGTCGACAGTTTGCATGTGCCGACTTATTCACACGCTGCCAGCTTCAAAAAGGAAGATATAGCAGCTGTTTCCCAGTTTTTGCGGACGGGGAATTGTCGGTTTCGCTCAAGCGGAGTTCTCGTAAATGATCGTTTCTGCAAAAAGGCGGAGACACATTAGAGGATACCATTCAAGCATTCCCCGATGATTCTATCATCTGCTTGTGAATGTAAATTTTTAAAACTGCATCAGTTTAGTTTTACCATTACTAAAATCATAGGTAATCATTATGGATAAGACATCCTTTTTAGTATTACGCGACGAAGCCGATAAAGCCATTTGCGAGAAAAGACTTGGTGTTGCGATAAAAGCTGTTGAGGGATTGTGTAGATATGTTGAGGATGCCGAAACTACGGAAATAGTAGGGCAGGTGGACAATAATTACAGAATCATGTTGCACTATATGTCGAAAGGCGTTGCAGATGAGCAACGCAGCAACTATCATATGCGTTTCCTCCAACAAATAGATGGATGCTTTTCCAAAGTGTGTCGCCTGAGCGAAATCCGCCTGTCGGAATCCCACTATGCCCTAACATTAAATACGCTGAACAATCTTAAGGTTGGGTTCGACAAGGTGGGCGAAGATATTTCTTGCCGCACCCTCTTTGAGTTAATTTGGACTTCTGATGTTTGGAGTCAGGATGCACAGGAAAGAATTAAGCGTCTGATGGAAACTCCCGAGTTTGATGAAAACTCCAAGTGTTTGATCTTAAGCGCCACTATGTTGGCTGCCCTAACCTTCTTTGATGTCAGAAAGGTCCTTCTGCTTGCAAGTTGCGTCAAGAGCAACAATGTGAAACTGCGTGCACGCGCCTTGATTGGTTTTGTTCTTGTAATGGCAAAGCATCGGTCGCGTTGTGAGTTATATCCAGCGGTGGGAGATTCTATAAGGGAACTGGAGAACCTTGAAGGTTTTTCAGATAATCTGCTTGATTTGCAGACGCAGATTTTTCTGACACTCGATACTCCCAAGTTTGAACAGCGTGTGAGAAATGAGATTCTGCCGTCCATCATCAAAGAGTCGCAAAAATTCAAACAACGAAAAAGCGGGTCTGATAGTCTTAGCGACATTCTGGATGATATGGCCGGGAAAACAGAGTGGGGCGAAGTCGGCGGCGATATTGATGAGAAGGTGAAGATGCTGATGGAACTTCAGCACAAGGGAGCCGATGTCTTCATCGGGCAATTCAAGATGGTTAAACAGGGATTTCCCTTCTTTAATATCGCGGCCAATTGGTTTTTCCCGTTCACGCAAGAACATCCCGACTTTCCAAGGTCTGTTTATCATGCACCGCTTGTGTCAATGATAGAGCAAAACGAGAATCTGTGTGAAAGCGATAAATATTCGTTCTGTCTTGTTATCGGACAGATGATGGGCGCCGGCAATAGCGACTTGAAAGCAGCCAACGCCCAGTTGGAAGAAATGATAGGCGGACAGACGGATGTTCTTCCAAAATCTTCCAATACAATGCAGGCGGCGATGCGTTCTTATATGCTTGACATCTATCGCTACTTCAAGTTCTATCGTCTGCGTGACGAAGCGGCAGATCCTTTCAAGTGTGATCTATTCATTGCGGAATGGGATATGTGGCACGCTGTCTTTTCGGAAAACGAGAATCTGCACGTGTTGGCGGATTTTGCCTTTGAAATCGGGAATTATTCGTGGGCGTCCATTCTTTTTGGTCTGTGCAAGGGCAACGTGACAACCTACAGAAAACTGGGGCGCTGTTATCAGAAGATGCACCAATATTCTTTGGCAATGGATTTTTATGTAAAATCGGATGTCCTGTCTCCGAATCATTTTTGGACCCAGGTGCAGTTGGGAAATTGTGCAAAATGCCTTGGCGACTATGGTGAAGCGTTGATTTACTACGAACAGGCAGAAACCCTGCAACCAGAAAATGAAAAATTGCTGTTGAGGATTGCCGAGTGCTTGATGCAGCAGGATGAACATGAGGCGGCCTTGAAAAAACTCTTTAAGGCCTATTATTTCGCTCCCGGCGACCAAGACATCTTGCGTATGCTGGCATGGTGCAGTTTCTTGTGCCATAAATATGAAGAGTCAGAAAAATATTATCTCAAATTGCTTGAAAATTCTTCGCGTGAGAAAGATTGGTTACATGCGGGACATGAAGCATGGGCAGCAGGCAACATCGTGTTGGCCATTGAGCGTTACAGGTGTTATTTTAGAAAATTCGCGCCTGCTGACGTCAACGTGTTTGACGTGTTCAAAAGAGACAGCGATATTTTGGGCAAACACAACATCAATGACATGGACATTGACCTCATGTGTGATGTGTTGGCTATGGATATTGAATAATTAGGATAAAGAAGAGTTCTGAAAACCCGACTTGTTCAGCAGAGGTCTTCGGAATCTCCAAAAAATGGATATTAAAGTATAACGGAAAAAAGAATATGGCAACAGTTGACGACAAAAAGATTATTTTCTCAATGGTCGGTCTCTCCAAAACAATCAGACAGACCAACAAGCAGATTCTCAAAGACATATACCTCTCGTTTTTCTATGGTGCGAAAATTGGTATCATCGGACTTAACGGCGCGGGAAAATCTACCTTGATGAAAATCATTGCAGGAATTGACAATGACTATCAGGGAGAGGTCGTTTTTTCTCCGGGTTATTCTGTAGGCTATTTGGCTCAGGACCCTTATCTCGATGACGAAAAAAGCGTTATTGAAGTGGTTAAGGAAGGCGTGAAACCAATCGTTGATGCCTTGACGGAATATGAGGAAATCAACCAAAAATTTGGTCTGCCTGAATATTATGAGGATGAAGAAAAGATGAATCAGCTTTTTGCCCGCCAAGGCGAGTTGCAGGACATCCTTGACTCCACTGATGCGTGGAACCTCGACAGCCGTTTGGAACGTGCCATGTCGGCGCTTCATCTGCCTGCGCCCGATCAGAATGTGGCCCATCTTTCTGGTGGCGAACGTCGTCGCGTGGCACTCTGCCGCCTGCTCCTCCAAAAGCCCGACGTCTTGCTGCTTGACGAACCGACCAACCACCTTGACGCGGAAAGCATTGATTGGCTCGAGCAGCACCTCAATCAGTATGAAGGCACGGTTATTGCTGTCACACACGACCGCTATTTCCTTGACGACGTTGCCGGATGGATTCTTGAACTCGACCGTGGAGAGGGCATCCCCTGGAAGGGAAACTATAGCTCTTGGTTGGAGCAGAAAACCAAGCGTATGGAAATGGAAGAGAAGGTTGCAAGCAAGCGCCGCAAGACGTTGGAGCGAGAGCTTGAATGGGTAAGAATGGCTCCGAAGGCGCGTCAGGCCAAAGGTAAGGCCCGTTTGAACTCCTACGATAAACTCCTTAATGAGGACCAAAAGGAAAAGGAACAAAACCTTGAAATATTTATTCCTAACGGCCCGCGTTTGGGACGTAAAGTTATCGAAGCCTCTCATGTCTCAAAGGCTTATGGAGAGAAAGTCTTGTTCAACGATCTCAACTTTTCTTTGCCCCAGGGTGGTATCATTGGAGTGATAGGGCCGAATGGTGCCGGAAAGACAACGCTTTTCCGTATGATCATGGGCTTGGAGACGCCAGATGGTGGTAACTTTGAAATCGGAGAAACTGTCAAGCTTTCCTATGTCGACCAGCAGCACACGGACATCATTCCTGAAAAGTCAGTCTACGAAGTTGTCAGTGGCGGCAATGAATTGTTGCGCATGGGTGGTCGCGATATTAACGCGCGTGCATATATTAGCAAATTCAATTTCAGCGGAGCAGATCAGGAAAAGAAGTGCGGCGTTCTTTCTGGCGGTGAAAGAAATCGTTTGCAACTGGCTATGGCCTTGAAGCAGGAGGGAAACGTGCTTCTTCTTGATGAACCTACCAATGACATCGACGTAAACACGTTGCGTGCTTTGGAAGAAGCACTTGACGACTTTGCAGGATGTGCTGTTGTCATCAGTCACGACCGTTGGTTCCTCGATCGTATCTGTACCCATATCCTTGCCTTTGAAGGTGATGGTAATGTATTCTTCTTTGAGGGCAGCTACACCGACTATGAGGCCAACAAAGCAAAACGACTTAATCTTGAAGCTCCGAAGCGCATACGCTACAGAAGCTTGGAAAACTAAGCAGGGGATATAGTGATGACTCAACAGGATTCAATAATCCAACAGGATTCATACATCACAATTGCAGAAGCAGGAGAGGGCTGCTACGTAGAGAGTAGGAGCCGTTTCCTCGCTTTTGCACTTCATGCTGGAAGTGAAGAAGAAGTCAAGGAGATTCTTGCCGCTTTTCGAAAAAAATACTACGATGCACGCCATGTTTGCTACGCCTACGTGTTGGGCGATCACGGAGACCGCACGCGCCAGAATGATGACGGGGAACCTTCCGGAACAGCAGGTGCGCCGTTGGGGCGTCAATTGCGTTCCTATGGGCTTACCTATACGTTACTGATTGTTGTGCGTTACTTTGGCGGCGTCAAGCTGGGAACGAGCCGTTTAGGGGTTGCTTATAAGGCGGCAGCCATAGAGGCACTTGAAAATGCGGAGAAAAAAGAGTGCATCATCAAGCAGCGCTTTACGGTCTCAGTGAGCTATCCAGATGCCGACACTGCGATGAGGTTTATTCGCGATGCCGAAGCAGAGATAGTGGCGAGAGACTACACCGCAACCGACAGTATTCTCACCGTTGAAATTCGCTTGAAATCAGAAATGCAGCTAAGAGAGAGACTCTCTGGAATCCTTTCTCTTCGCTTCCTTGAAGAATAACCTCAGGGAGAGGCGGCGGACGTATGGAGAAATACACTGAGAATTTGTATTGAAATCCTTGTCTTTGGTTGAGCGCGTTTTCCCGGTTCCGCCGTTCGCCTGTCTAAATGTCTCAGTATTTACTTTGTATTCAAAAACTGCATCACCCCCTAACAGTCCCTTTGCTATGAAACCTATAATTTTAACTCCCTTACAGTCTGGAAATCCCTGTCTCTCCGAGGTGGTGTCGCTTTACGAAAAAGCTTTCCCATTAGAAGAGCGTCGTCCGACAGATGAGTGGTTGGAGAAGAATAGCAGTTTGGATCTCTTCACGATCAATTTATTGGAGTCAGACGGCCAACCCCTCGGCTTCATAACGATTTGGCAATTTGAAGATTTTGCCTATGTTGAACATTTTGCAGTAGACGAAAAGCAGCGTGGCAATGGCATCGGAGCCGCAGCTATCAGCGCCTTACGCGCCGCTTTGTCTTGTCCTGTAGTGTTGGAAGTTGAGCCTCCAACGGAGCATACCAGTATTCGTAGAATCCGTTTTTACGAAAGAAACGGGTTTGTCATCTCTTCTCTTTCTTATCTGCAGCCGCCCTATACGTCGCAGCTTCAGCCGCTGGAACTCAAACTGATGTCAACCGATGCGACCTTTCTTTCGGAAAATTTTGACCATATAGTTTCCACCTTGTATAAGTATGTTTATAATTGGCAGAGGGGAAGGTGTGAAAGTGTTTTGAGAACTGGAGATTAAGTCAACTCACAAACAATTGCCGCCATTAGGCTTGCAGATTAAATCGACGGTTAATAGATAAATCAGTAACCTACTGATAATAATAAAGTTGTAGACTTTTTTAAAAAGATTCTTACGTAAAAAGGGTTGCCTATCCATGTTTAACATGGATAGGCAACTCTTTTGTTTTTCTTTACCCCAGTCTGGTAAAGCATTTTTATTTTCCTTCCCAGATTCGATGCGTCTATAAACAAAAAAAGAACATATCTTATTGATATGTTCTTCCAATTCTTCTGAGCCGAAAGCCGGACTCGAACCGGCGACCTATTCATTACGAATGAATTGCTCTACCAACTGAGCTATTTCGGCGATACATTGTTTTTCTCAAATGCGATGCAAAGGTAGTGAATAATATTTTATTGGCAAAATACTTTGCCTACTTTTTTTTCAAAGCCGTGATTTTTATGGTCTGAAGACTTAGTCTCGTGCTTAAATCTTTTTCAGATAGTCTGTGAAGTTGGCATAAACAATGGTGCGCAACCTGGCATTTTTCCTTTTCGGGAGATATGTTCATTGCTCATTGACTATCAGAGAAAGGGCGAAATTTCTTACGTCGAAACTTCGAGGTTTGTTGAAAATCTGTTGGTCTTTATAAAGTCAAAAGTATATGTATTATGATATAAATGACATTTTAATAGTGTCGAAGTGTAAAATAAACAAACTGATAAAAATTTATTTTGATGTCTTTCTTTTTGTAAGGAAATAATATTATAACTTTGCATTATGTTATATAATTAGCTATAGCAAAAGATAAAAGTAATGTAATAATAAAAATAACTGACATTATGTGTGGAATCGTTGGAATATTCAATGTAAAAGTACAGACAAAGGAATTGCGTGAAAAGGCTCTTGGAATGAGTAAAAAAATCCGTCATAGAGGACCGGATTGGAGCGGAATCTACTGTGGCGGGAGCGCCATACTCTGCCATGAGCGTCTTTCAATTGTAGACCCTCATAGTGGAAAGCAACCTTTGTTTTCACCTGATCGAAAACAAGTGCTTGCTGTTAATGGCGAAATCTATAATCACCAGGACATACGTAGGACCATGAAGGAAAAGGGATATGAATTTCAAACCGAATCCGACTGTGAGGTAATATTGGCGCTATACAGGCACAAAGGCATTCATTTTCTTGAGGATCTTAATGGCATTTTTGCTTTTGCGCTCTACGATGAGGAGAAAGATGATTTTTTGATTGCGCGCGATCCCATCGGTGTTATCCCTCTTTACATTGGAAAGGATAAAGAAGGCAAGGTGTATGTGGCAAGTGAATTGAAAGCGCTGGAGGGCTTTTGCGATGATTATGAAGTGTTTCTTCCCGGCCACTATTATCTTGGAAGCGAAGGAGTGCAGAAAAAATGGTATAGACGTGATTGGGAAAGTTACGATAATGTCAAAGACAATCAAGTGTCTTCCTCTCAAATTCGCGAAGCTTTGGAAGCTGCTGTCAAACGGCAACTCATGAGCGACGTTCCTTACGGTGTGCTTCTCTCTGGTGGTCTTGACAGTTCCGTTATTTCCGCTATCGCCAAAAAGTATGCTTCAAAGCGTGTAGAAACGGAGAGTCGGGAGGATGCGTGGTGGCCGCAGCTACATTCTTTCGCCGTTGGCTTGAAGGGGGCTCCAGACTTGGACAAGGCACGTGAGGTGGCGAAACATATAGGCACTATACATCATGAGATTAATTATACGATTGAGGAAGGACTTGATGCTGTGCGTGACGTCATCTATTTCATTGAAACCTACGATGTGACCACCGTGAGAGCATCTACACCCATGTATTTATTGGCACGTGTCATAAAATCCATGGGGATTAAAATGGTGCTCAGCGGCGAAGGGGCCGATGAGATATTTGGTGGATATCTTTATTTTCATAAAGCCCCGTCTCCAAAGGCTTTCCATGAGGAAACTGTGAGGAAACTTTCAAAGCTCTATCTCTACGACTGTCTGAGAGCAAACAAGTCGTTGAGCGCATGGGGTGTTGAAGGGCGTGTGCCATTCTTGGATAAAGAATTTCTCGACGTTGCCATGAATTGCAACCCGATAGACAAGATGTGTTCGGGAACAACCATTGAAAAGAAAACCGTTCGCGAAGCGTTTTCAGATATGTTGCCAGAAGATGTTCTCTGGCGTCAAAAAGAGCAGTTTAGCGACGGCGTAGGATATAGCTGGATTGACACTTTAAAGCAGGTCACTGCGGCTGCGGTGTCTGATGAGGATATGTCGAAAGCTTCAGAACGTTTTCCCATTAACCCTCCTTTGAGTAAGGAGGAATACTACTATCGTTCTATATTTGAGGAATATTTCCCGAGCAAGAGCGCGGCCAAAACCGTACCGAGTGTACCAAGTGTGGCTTGTTCTTCTGCGGAGGCCCTTCAATGGGACGAATCTTTTCTTCATCTAAATGACCCAAGCGGGCGTGCTGTTGCCGGGGTTCATGAACAAGCTTTAAAATAATCATAGCGTTTCTGCTGTATTTGTGACTTGTTTCGAGCCTCGAATCAGTAGGTTTTATGAATGTCAAAACGAATAAGGGTGTAAGTAAATTGATTTGACCTTTATTTTTATGAGCTAAAGCAGGCGGAACAGTCTTTCATTGCGAATGAACAGGTTGTTCCGCCTGCCAAGTTATTTTTTTTGATGCCTTTTGTCTTTAGATAAATACGCCTTATGTATTTATTAATAACCGTTTTGTTTATTATTGATGGTACTTCCATCTTGATATCTATATTTGTTTTGTTACCTATGCTTGTCAGCGAATGTCATCCCGTGTTCACTCGTGCGTTGTCCCAGGTGCGATCGTATCTCGTCCCAGGTGCGATCGTATCTCGTCCCAGGTGCGATCGTATCTCGTCCCAGGTGC
>ENA-OPRW01000907-OPRW01000907.1-human-gut-metagenome-genome-assembly--contig:-NODE-907-length-24893-cov-6.946372_pt1 | contig 24893 bp, 19 predicted proteins | sample MGYA00241898_ERZ501890 | MGnify/ENA primary metagenome ERZ501890 (study PRJEB25962, sample SAMEA2042216) | human gut metagenome | biome: human gut; feature: human-associated habitat; material: faeces... | reverse complement strand
GGCAACACAAAAATTTTATATTTTTTTAATTGTCTACTTGACGGGATGCACACCAGGATAAATATCTTTGGTGACTTTTACCGGTCGCTCATAAATTTTCTGTGCCATTTCTACTGCATCCACAACATAATAATATCCTTTATACTTTGATGTTGCACCCAATTTTCTAATAACTCCATAAACTGCACTCATACATCGTTCCTCCTGTAACTTCCATAATCTGTGTTTTTACAGATTTGGATATCTCATTTATTTACACACATTTCTCTATAAGTAAATGAAAGTCACGATATTGGCTGCCCGGAAGCACCATTGCAGTCACTATTCTCTGTAACCCGTTATATTTTATGCGGATTCGGCATATTCATTAAAATATCGGCAACTTAATAATAGGAATTCATAAGACATTTGTCAATACCAATGTAATTGTTTTCCACAAAAATAAGGAGCAAAAGTTATTCTCCGCTCCTTATTTGATATTCTGCTATTCTGACAGGCGTATCTGTCCTCTCATTGATCTGCCGGCAAATTGCCTGCTTTCTATCTTATTTTGCAATCATCAGCAAAATTTCATTGCTTCTCTGAACAAATCTGGTCATTTCGTCCGGTGAAAGCTGTTTATGGCTCATCATCGCAAGGTCATACAACTGTTCACAGATAAGCGGAGCCTTGTCAGATTCCTGATTCTCTGCCAGATATTTAACCAATGGATGATTCGCATTCAGAACCAGTGTTTCCTGTCCGCCAAACATATTCGGATCCATTCCATACATATTATACATCTTCATCATATCCTGCATACGGCGGCTCTCTTCGGAAAGAGTCATCATTGCTGATACATTTTCATTTTTCAGATTCTCAACATGTACTTCCAGTTTATCTTTATTAAGGCTCTTGCGGAAAAGTTCTGTCAGTGCTTTGACAGTTTCTTCATCGGCAGTACCCTCACCCTTCATTTCTTCGGTCAGATCCGCATCAATACGCTTAAACTGTACTTCCTGATGTTTCTGCTCAAGACTGGAAATAAATGCACTGTCAATATTATGTTTCAGGATAACGGCATCTTTTCCTGCTTCCTTAAACATATTGATATACTGACTCTGCTGAACTTCATCAGTTACATAGAAAATTACTGTCTTCTCAGGTTCTTTCGCTTCCGCATTGTCTTTGTTTTCAGACTCTGCTGCATCTTCTTTCTTTTCTTCTGTCTGAGCCTCAGTTTCTTCTGTTTCTTTTTTATTCTCTTCAATGCAGTCCTTTAATGTGAGATATTTGCCATCAAGATTCTTAAAGAGTACATAATCTCCCATTTTCTCTGCAAACTTAGCATCTTTAATACAGCCATATTTAATAAACGGGCTGATATCATCCCAGTATTTCTCATAAGATTCTCTGTCAGTCTTGCACATTCCGGTAAGCTTATCTGCCACTTTTTTGGAAATGTATTCAGAAATCTTCTGTACAAATCCGTCATTCTGCAATGCACTTCGTGACACGTTCAATGGAAGATCCGGACAATCGATCACACCTTTCAGAAGAAGCAGGAATTCAGGAATTACTTCCTTGATATTATCTGCGATAAATACCTGATTGTTATAAAGTTTGATCGTTCCTTCAATGGAATCATACTCTGTATTGATCTTCGGGAAGTACAGGATACCTTTTAAATTAAACGGATAATCCATATTCAGATGTATCCAGAATAACGGTTCCTTATAATCCATAAATACCTTGCGGTAGAATTCCTTGTATTCATCATCTGTACATTCATTCGGATGCTTCATCCAGAGCGGATTAATATCACTGATGGAAACCGGACGTTTATTGATCTTTACTTTATCCTTTGCAGGAGAAATTTCAACAACTTCCTTTTCACCTTTATCATTTTCTTTTTCTTCTGTCTTTGCTTCCTCATGAATATGTTCAACAACTACATCATCGTCTCTTAACTCAGATTCATCAATTGTCTCATATTCCTGAGGTGCATTTGCTTTGGAAAGGTAAATATGAACCGGCATGAAGGAACAGTATTTCTCAAGAATCTCACGCATACGGTACTCGTTTGCAAATTCCAGGCAGTCTTCATTCAGGAACAGGGTGATTTCTGTACCAATCGTATTCTTGTTACCTTCCTGGATATCATATTCTGTTCCACCATCGCAGGACCAGTGTACAGGCTGTGCACCTTCTGTATAGGAAAGTGTATCAATATGCACTTCATCCGCCACCATAAATGCAGAATAAAATCCAAGTCCAAAATGACCGATCATCTGATCATCTGTAGTTTTGTCTTTATATTTCTCAAGAAACTGAGTTGCACCTGAAAAAGCAATCTGGGTAATGTATTTCTCTACTTCATCAGCAGTCATGCCAATACCATTATCGATGAATTTCAGAGTTTTCTCATCGGGATTAACAATTACCTGAATCTCCGGTTTGTATCCTTCCGGAAAAGTATATTCTCCCATTACTTCCAGTTTTTTCAGTTTAGTGATCGCATCACATCCGTTGGAGACCAGCTCTCTTACAAAAATATCATGATCGGAATATAACCATTTCTTGATGATTGGGAAAATATTTTCACTGTTAATTGATAAATTTCCATGTTTTACAGCCATGCTGTCCACACTCCTTTTTGTTTTTAATCATTTGCCGCAACTTTATCTGTCAATATACTGCATTCTTATCTGCTCTGCCTCCGAAGCCAAAACTATCCTCTCCTGTTTATCCTTTGAAATAGCTTTTGACTCCTGTAAGTTGCTTCTCTGAAAGATATAGTAATACCATTTATTCCAAAAGTCAAGAAAAAATTAGCACTCACCAAAAATGAGTGCTAATAATTTTATATTTTACATATTCCCCTGTATTTTTTCTTCAGATAACTCTTATTTCTTTCGTCTTTTGTATACCACAACTCCCACAATACATCCTGCTGCAATCGCCAGAATAATCACAAACGGTGTGATATTAGTCGTATCTCCTGTCTTTACCGCTGATTTCGCAGTTGCTCCATTCGGCTGTGGAGTCGGAGTTGCAGTTACAGTCTGCGCCTGTGTAATACTGAAATTCACCTGTTTAGTATCCTGCTCCCCTGTATTCTTCCATTCACTTCCATTATACTTCTGACGGTCAAATGTAACTGTCAATGTGTAGGTTCCGGCCTTCGTAATTCCAAATGCAGCAGTATAAGGTGCACTGCTCCAGCTATTTGTATTGATCACTTTCCAGTTATACGGTACATAGCGGACATCTCCCTTTCCCGGACTTTCATTGTCCATACCCGCTCCGACTGCTGTAAATGTAATCTTTGACTGTGTTGTGTATCCATCTGAACTGATTCCTGTAATCTTATTATCTGTCGGATCTGCAATTTTCGCCTTGCGGGCAGCTTTAACCGTAAACTGAACTTTCACTTCTGCACTGATCTGCTGTTTATTATCAATCACAACTGACTCTGTATAGGAGCCGGCCTTTAAACCCTCCTTCGGGCGGATTTTAAATGTACAGCTCTCCCCCGGTGCAAGCTCTGTGGCTGAAAGTTTCCCGATTTTAAAGTTTTTACCTGACGGTGCATTTAAAGTTACATTTGTATTCCCCTCATTCGTCACTGTAACTTTCTGCGCTTCCGGTGCCTCACTATATCCTTCTTTTGCTTTTCCAAAATTCAGTTCTTCCGGTGTTACGGATAATTTATAAATCTTTTTCACTTCCGAAACAGTCGCAGAAGCTTTGATTGTTGTCAATACATCCTCCTGTCCTTCCGAACTGGTCTGGGCTATCTGAATACTGTCCAGGTAATTGCCGACTTTCAGACCGTTCACCGGTACTGCTGTAAATGCAGCAGAATCTCCCGGCTCCAGCACTGATGCCGAAAGTTCCCCAATATCAAAATACTCTGCATATGGCTGCATCAGCGAAACAGTTGTATTTCCTGTATTGGTAAGTGTAATGGTCGTCGCCTCAGGAGTATCATAACCTTCCTTCAGATCATCATAACTGAAAGATTCCGGATCTGCCTGAACTGCTGTGATCTGTTCCTGTTCTGCCTCTTTTACAGATACTTCCGCCGTTACCTGCACTGCTACTTCCGAATCCTCTTCACTTTCAAATATCAGGGTATCACTGTAATCACCCTTCGTCAGACCGGTTTTTGGCTGTACCATGAACATAAGAGAATCACCTTTTGCAATCTGTATTCCTGATACAGCTTCACTTCCATCTTCGTTCATCACCTCAAAATAATCTGATTTCGGTATCTTTAAAGTGACAGTTCCATCCCCTGTATTTGTTACGGTTACGGACAGTGTCTCATTGGCCTGTGTATAATTTTCTTCGATATCGCTGAAATTAAGACTTCCTGTATTTACATCAAGAGACTGTGCCTCAAGAGATGCATCTGCATTGTCACCTGCCGATGGAGCCTCGCTGTCATCCGGCGTCTCTGTCGGTTCTGCAGAAGGCTCATCCGAAGGCTTCAGATCTTCGTCATCTGATGAATCATCCTCACCTTCAACTGCGATCTTCGCTTCAAAAGAAACCTCAATACCTTCTTCCGTCCGGTATGTGATCATATCATCATATTCACCCGGTTCCAGCCCTTCCCTCGGCTGTATCCATACGCTTACAGATTCACCTGCACTCAGCGGTTCTGTAATATCCTGAACCATAAAATGTTCCGGACTGATCTCCTGAAAATTCAAGTTCTCATTTCCGGTGTTCGTAATCTGCACATACTGTGCTTCCACATCCTCAAGATCACTCTTTACTGTTCCAAAATCACAGATCTGATCTTCGCTGTCCTCTACAGTGACAGTCGCTTCGTAAGTCTTTTTATCTTTATCATCTTCACCTGCTGCCTGTCCATCTTTCTCTGATCCATCTGTCTGCACATTTCCGTTCTCATCCACCTGCAGCTGATCTTCTGTATAAATTTTCATCTGGGAATCATCAGTACCTTCTGTTGTTTCCTCCGGCTGACCTTTTGTGTTCTGAGATTCATCTTCCTGTTCATTCCCTGCATTCTGCTGTACATCTTCTGTTCTATCTACATCCTGATTTTCAGAATCCTGACTGCCTTCTGCATTATCTGCTGTTTCTTCCAGCTGTGCATCCTCTGTTCCATCTGCCGTTTCTTCCAGCTGTGCATTCTCTGTTCCATCTGCCGTTTCTGTCTGCTGTGCATCCTCTGCTTCCTGTTCCACTGCTTTCGCCTCTTCTTCAGTTGCAGCTACCTCTAACGTCTTTGCAGTAAGAGTACCTGTCAGTCCGCTTCCATCTACAGGGGTCAGATCAAGCACCAGTCTGCATCCCAGATCATCCTGAGTGATCGTATAGGTCTTCTCAGTACCTACCTGTGTTAACTCCTTCTCCCCGGTCTGTCTTGACCAGGAAAAAGTAAAATCTTCATCCGTAACCTCTTCCGGTGTAACCTTTGCATAATCTGCACTCAACACTACGCCTACAGCTGCAAGTCCCTTAATCTTAAGCTTACCGCCCAATTCTCCTGACGGAGCTGCCGCAAAAACCATGGATGGAATCATTGAAATAACCATCATCACAGTCATTACAACTGCAAGAAATCTCTTTCTCTCCATCTGTAGTCCTCCTTTTCATTTATAATAAGATTTGTAATTATTCAGCAGCCACTCTGAAGGTACTGAATAATTACAGTTCTGTGATGCTTCTGTGTCTGTCTGCCCTTTTCATTCCCATCACAGACCACAACATCGTTTTTTCTCTGTATAAAAGCATTATAGCATCACATTTTCCGGAAATGTAATCTGTATTTTCTCCCTTAAAACAACTTCAGCCCCTGAGTATCAGAGTTCAATTTTCTCCAATATTCAGGGACCGAACTGTGTTTTACAGTTATTTCTCCGATATATCACGTGATATCCATAATTTGACCGAACAGTTTTTATCCTTCTACTATCAGATATTTTCCATCCGGCAGAGCAAATACTTCACTTGCATCTTCCAGTTCTTCATCTGACATTCCTTCCACATCAGCGCCTGACTCTTCCAGATATTCTCTCACTTCTTCAATAGAATCCACAACCTGCGCCATGCAATCCTCAAGGAATGCTTCCGCTGCTTCATATGATTCTGCTACCGCCTGTGGAAAAAGCTGCTCCTGATTTTCAAGAAACGTATTAATACATTCTTCTGTAAACAATTTAAATAACCTCCTCAATCTTTCCCTTTGCCCGGATCAGCTTCTCAAGGACCGGTTCAACCTGTTTTGTCATATAGGACGTAGCTGCCCGTACCCCCTCCTTGGAATGCTCCATGGCAAAGCCATATTTTACCGCTTTAAGCATCTCTATATCATTATATTCGTCTCCGAACGCAATACATTCTTCCGGCGAAATATGATATCTTTTCTGATATTCTCTGATTCCTTTTGCCTTGTTTGTTCCAAAAGGAATAAAATCAATCCACTCATTTCCCGAAGTGACAACAACACATTCTTTTCCAAATCTGTCCATCCAGTATTTCACAGATTCTTCTGTAAGGCCGGCCGGTTCAAACACAGCCAGCTTCATAATAGGAGCCGTCATCTCTTCCATGCTGTTTACAAATCTGCATTCATTTTTTACTTCATATAACATATGGTCATGAAATCTCTTTGTCTTCGGCATCAGGTAGTGGTAATCCTTTGCAGAACAGGTAAACTCGGCATCCTTCTTTTCCAGGATTGCAGAAATAATCTCCCCTGCCAGCTTTCTGTCAAAAGAATCCTGATACAGTACCTCTCCATGATCCACTGCCAGCGCACCATTCTCCGAAATATAGGAAATCTCTGAAGCAACAGGTGCAAACAGCTTTGTCATATTCGGATATTGCCTTCCACTGGCTGCTACAAACATAATCCCCAGTTCCTCTAACTGCCTGATCAGCGAAAAAATTTCTTCAGGCAGAGACTGTGCCTTATGTAAAAGTAACGTCCCATCCAGATCACTTGCAACCAACTTAATCATTTCCATGTTCCTCGCAAATTTTTACCAGATCTGTCGGTTTCTCAGCGACAAGATCTGCTCCATTCTCATTCAGTTCTTTTCGGTCACGAAAGCCCCATAGCGCACCTACTGTATACATTCCTGCTGCTTTACCGGTCTTCATATCTGTACTTGTATCTCCCACATACATACATTCTTCCGGTTTTACACCAAATTTTTCCGCAACCATAAGCGGACCATCAGGTGCCGGTTTCCTGCGGATTGCTTCACTCTGACCAACTACCATATCAAATTCCCCATCAAAAAGCTGCGCAATTACTTTCACAGCTGCAGGATGAGGTTTATTTGAACAAACTGCCAGCTTCATTCCATGTTCCTTCAATTTCTTTAAGGTTTCCGGCATTCCCTTATAGGGAACTACTTTATACATCGGATCTGCTTCAAACATTTCCCGGTAAAGCTTCTGTCCCTCATCATAATGCGCAAGTTCCGGATCCCCCGCATCCTTAAGTGCGCGGCGGATCAGCATATTTGCCCCTTCTCCGCTGTAATATCTGAAATTATCCACCGGAAGTGTTTTCAACCCGAATTTTTCCATAATAATATTAGTCACATAAGCCATGGAATCCAGCGTATCAGCCAGTGTTCCATCCAAATCAAATATACATGCTTTAATCATCTTTTGTCATCCTCTTAAGTTAATTCCTGATTTCTTCATTTCATAAAATAATCTGGCAACCGGGAGTCCTACCACATTATTGTAATCTCCGTTGATCCCCTTTACATAAATTCCGAAAAGTCCCTGGATGCCATAGCTTCCAGCCTTATCCATAGGCTCTCCTGTAGCAACATACTCTCTGATCTCCTCATCTGAAACCGGATAAAAAGTCACATCTGTACTTTCATAAAAAGTATGTTCTGTCCAGACTTTTTCTTTCTTTTCCCATACAGAAACGCCGGTATATACCTGATGAGTACTTGCCTGAAGTTTCTTTAATGTATTCACTGCATCCTCTGTATCATGAGGTTTGCCAAGGATCACATTCTCAAACACTACCACTGTGTCAGATCCGATCACAATTGTTCCGTCGGCACTATCTTTCATAGTGCGGATAACAGAAGCTGCTTTATCCGAAGCCAGCTGTTTTACTGCCTCTCCCGGATTGTCTGAGATACGATTCTCATCACCTGATGCAGGCAACACTTCAAAATCTACGCCAGCCCGTTCCAACAGTTCTTTTCGTCTGGGTGAAGCAGATGCCAAAATAATTTTTCTCATAATAACCTCTTCTTTCCTGTCATAGTATACCTTGTATCTTTTTGGTATGCAACTGCTTTCATTAACTCTTTCCATAAAATTTCGCTTTTCTTTTTATCTGAAAAGTATTAAAATAACAATAACCTATAGCTGAATAAAATGGTGTCAGGAGTAAAAGATATTTTTATCCTGACTCGCTGTCAAAAATAGGAAAATATCAGAAAGGAGTTTATGATTATCATGGCTAAAATTAATAAATACTGGGGATATGTTGCAATAGGTGCCCTTACAGCAGCTGCTGCCGGTGCTGTAGCTGCCCTTATTGCCAAAAAAGGATCCTGTAAAGAGGATTTTGATTTTGAAGATGACTTTGATGATTTCGATCTGACTGATGAAAAGGAAACTGCTAAGGAAGATCAGGAACCTGCCGAAGATTTCCAGTCCTGGGAACATACAGGCGAACAGTCTGCAACAGATGACACCGAAAACGAAGAAGCTGCTGATACAGACGATTCTGAGAAGTCTTCCGATAAAGCTGCTGAAGTTGAGATTAAAGATGCAGAAGAGGAAGAAGATGCCGATGAACCCGAGAATTTTGAAGAGACTATGGACGCTGCATCTGAATCTGAAGAATAAACGTTACCGTTCACAGTAACGTAACCAAAAAGGAATGTTACTTCACGATTATACAATCGTAGAAGCAACATTCCCTTTTTATTCTGATTATATTACTATTTCAGTCTCATTATGCTTTCGGAAGTTTAAATGAGCTCTTCAGAGACACGATACGGTTGAATACCGGTGCACCCTCTTTAGAATCATGGATATCTGCACAGAAAAATCCTGTTCTTACGAACTGGAAGCTGTCATAGCCTTTTGCTTCCATAAGTGCTGGTTCTACATATGCAGTAACTTTTGTCAAAGAGTTCGGATTTACATTCAGAGAACCATCTTCTTTGTTGTATACACCCTTCTCCTCGTCTACGATATTCTCATAGAGACGTACTTCTGCTTTTCCTGCCTGACTTGCTTCTACCCAGTGAATGGTTCCTTTTACTTTTCTGCCATCCGGCGCATTGCCACCCTTTGTTGCAGGATCATAAGTACAGTGTACAACACGTACAGTTCCATCTTCATCAGCTTCATATCCTGTACAGGTTACAAAATATGCGTTCATAAGACGAACCTCTGTGCCCGGGAACATTCTCTTATATTTCTTAGGCGGATCTACCATGAAGTCTTCTCTCTCAATATAGAGTTCTCTGCCAAACGGTATTTTACGGGTTCCCAGTTTTTCATTCTCCATATTGTTCGGAGCTTCCAGATATTCTACTTCGCCTTCCGGATAATTATCGATCACAAGCTTGATCGGATCAAGAACAGCCATCAGACGTGGACGTTTCAGTTTCAGATCCTCACGGATGCAGTATTCAAGCATTGCATAGTCAACAGAGCTGTTTGCTTTGGATACACCGCAGAGTTCTACAAACATTTTGATGGATTCCGGTGTAAATCCACGGCGGCGCAGTGCTGCGATGGAAACCAGACGCGGATCATCCCATCCGTCTACGATGCCTTCCTCTACCAATTTCTTGATATAACGTTTACCTGTAACTACATTTGTCAGATACAGTTTTGCAAACTCAATCTGCTTCGGCGGCTGTGGGTATTCCAATTCTTTTACAACCCAGTCATACAGTGGTCTGTGATCCTCAAACTCCAGAGTACAGATGGAATGTGTGATTCCCTCAATCGCATCCTCGATGGGATGGGCGAAATCATACATTGGATAGATGCACCATGTATCACCTGTTCTGTGGTGAGTCATATGAGCAACACGATAGATAACCGGGTCGCGCATATTCATGTTCGGAGATGCCATATCGATCTTGGCACGAAGCACTTTCTCTCCGTCTGCATATTTGCCTTCTTTCATCTCTTCAAAAAGCTGCAGGTTCTCTTCTACGCTTCTGTTTCTGTATGGACTTTCTTTACCCGGCTCTGTAAGAGTTCCACGATATTCACGGATCTGATCTGCTGTCAGGTCACATACATAGGCTTTGCCTTTCTGAATCAGCTTTACAGCAGCTTCATACATCTGTCCGAAATAGTCAGATGCAAAAAACAGTCTGTCTTCCCAGTCTGCACCAAGCCATTTGATATCTGCCTTGATGGATTCTACAAACTCACTCTTTTCTTTGGTCGGGTTTGTATCATCAAAACGCATGTTGAACTTGCCGTTATATTCCTGTGCAAGACCATAGTTTAAAAGAATAGATTTCGCATGACCGATATGAAGATATCCATTCGGTTCCGGCGGGAAACGCGTATGCACGGTGTCATAAACACCCTCTGCTAAATCTTTATCAATGATATTCTCAATAAAATTTTTGGAAACTGTTTCGTTCTCCATCTTTTTCCCTCCTGTTGTCGTATTTTATACTGTTTTATCACACATCTATATATAAAAAATACAACTGAATATTTTTTATGTCGAATGAATTTATATTATCATTGGAAATTCCATCTGTCAACCGTTTACACAACAGTGACAGGCCTTATATTTCTCAGACGTTACTGTTCACTCCGTTCACAGTAACGTAGCCAAAATTCATTCCAGATTGCCTGCGGCAATGGAATTTTGGCTTGTATGTCTCGGGATTTTGGCATATTCATGCCAAAACACCTTGCGGGACAGTGGTGTGTGAACAGTAACTCTCAGACTCATCTGCACTCTCTTTCAGCAGCTCATATCCTTGACTAACATCTTGCAAAATATTATAATTATATCAACATATCAAGGAGGTGCGGCAATATGAGTAATGCACTACCAATTGAAGATTTAAGTAAAACTTACCTGGAACATTCTATGGTTATCAATAACTTTGTTATCAAGATCGGCAGCCAAATCAAAGACAGCTTATGTCGTGTCTTTGGTGATGGTGTTCAGTATGAATGGCGTGAAAATGATGATAAAGTAATCATTCCTGACGTATCAATCATCTGTAACCTGAGAGACCGTAAGAACATTTCTTTCACTGGCATTCCCCGCTTTGTGATGGAAGTTTTGTCCAATGCCACAGAAGAATATGATCGACATGAAAAAATGAATATTTATTGCAAGGTCGGTGTCTCTGAGTATTGGATCGTTGACTGGAGAAAAAAATCTGTAGAGATTTATCTCTTCGATTTCAAAGAAGATGGCACTGGTTATCCGTATCTTTATAAGACTGTCACAGCCCAGAATAAAGAAGATTTACATCTGGTTATGTTTCCGAATCTGAAGATAACCTTTGACGAGCTGTTCGACATTGGTGAATATTAACGAAAAATAAGGCATAAACCAAGGAAATAGTTTACTCTTTTTATTTGTTTCAGAATGTTTCAGAATCACTTGCATATTGATTTCCTGATCTGCATATGCTATAATGCCAGTAGGCGAAAAGAAATAGCAAGTCCATGTAGACAAAAAGAATGAAGCCCTCAGTAGTGCGAATACTGGGGGCTTCTTCTTATTTTTTATGGCAGACAAGAAACTGCCAGGTTAGTGTTGCCCTACTTATCTCCGTCTAACCATTTGCAAACATAATAGGCAGCTATGCTTGCCATAAAGGTGACAAGAAAAGAAACAGCAAGATTCTCCATATAGACTTCACCTCCTCCCGTTGCCGGGTATCGGTTGGACAACACTGTAAGTATAACATATCTCTTGTCATTCTGGAAGTACAAACAGTTCTTAGAAGTTTATAAAATAATACTGGGTTTATTCGAGTATATCATCCTAAAATCATCTTCAGGAATAGGAAGAGTCTCAGTACAAAAACTGCAATTCTGAGCAGTATCCCGGAACTGCAAATTGCACAAAAAAAATAATCAGAACCTATGTCCTGATTATCTTGAGTAACTTTGATTTACTGGCACCTCACAAACCCAGTAAATAAGCTATTCTTAGCAAGCTGATGACGGGAATTGAACCCGTGACCCCTTCCTTACCAAGGAAGTGCTCTACCTCTGAGCCACATCAGCATTGTGTCGGATTTACCGCTCACATTTAAATATACTATCAGAACTTGTTTGTATTGTCAATCCCTATTTTTAACTTTTTGATTTTTATTTTTGGGTTTTATACAGATATCTTTCTATTTTTGATATTGCTCCAACTGCTCTCTGATCTTGATTCGGATACGCTGTAATGCATTATCTATGGATTTGGGTGTTTTTCCCATGATCTGGGCAATCTCTCCGTATCCGTTTCCTGCCAGATAATATTCAAGAACCTGGTTCTCCATTGGACTTAACGTTGCTGTTATCTCCTGCTCCAGATCCTGGACATTCTCCTGGTCAATAATGATAGACTCCGGGTTCTCTCCCCAGTTATCTCCAAGATGTTCTTCATTTTCCCCATCCTGTTCGCTGAGGGAAATATAGGAATTCAGTGGCTGGTGCTTCTGCCTGTTGGAACTCTGGATGGCGTTGTAGATCTGTCTGTCCACACATATACTGGCAAAGGTCTGGAATGCAGCATCCCTGTCCGGCTGGTAATCGCGGACTGCCTTAAACAGTCCGATCATGCCTTCCTGTATCAGGTCATCGTTCTCCCCGCCTATCAGGAACATGGTCCTTGCTTTCTTGCGGACCATGTTCTTGTATTTTTCCATCAGATAGTCGAGGATTTCTGATTCCCCGTTTTTGAAACGGGAAATTAATTCTTCATCTTTAATTCCGTCATACTGTTTCATCAATTTAACCCTTCCGTTTTTCTGAAAATCTCTATCATTCGCCCAGAGGGCTTCTTATAGCATAACAATATTGTGGAATAATTTTCTGCTGCAAAAATTCCTCTTAATAATCGCTGCACATCCTCACGAAGCCTTTATCTCAGACTGAGATAAACTTATTTCTTCTGCAGTCTCTGACGTACAATCTCATATCCAAGTACTCCGGCTGCCACAGATGCATTGAGGGAATCAATGTCACCCTTCATAGGAATAGATGCCACGAAATCACACTTCTCACGGATCAGTCTGCTTACACCTTCACCTTCATTGCCGATCACTACGCCGATCGGACCTGTCAGGTTAAGATTGTACATGGTTTCACCGCCCATATCTGCACATACAAACCACATGCCCTGTTCTTTCAGTTCATCGATGGTATGTCCCAGATTGGTAACTTTTGCAACAGGTGTATAGTTTAATGCACCTGCTGAAGTCTTGGCAACTGTGGAAGTCAGGCCAACTGCTCTTCTCTTGGGAATAATCACCCCATGTGCACCTGCAAGGTTTGCTGTACGGATGATCGCACCAAGATTATGAGGATCCTCAATATTATCCAGGATAAAGATAAAGGGATCTTCTCCTTTTTCCCTTGCCTTCGCAAGAATATCTTCTACACTTGCATATTCATAGGCTGCCACCTGAGCGATTACGCCCTGATGTGCGCCTGTCTCGCTTAACTGATCCAGACGTTCTTTTGCCACATAATTAATAATCGTATCTTTTTTTCTTGCCTCTCTGGCAATAGTGCGGACCGGTCCGTCCTGGCATCCGTCCAGGATAAAAAGCTTATCTACACATTTGCCGGAACGAAACGCTTCCAGAACCGCATTGCGTCCTTCTATCTGTTCACTCATATCTTATCCTCTCCAATCCCTGCACGGACCAGTTCTATGATCCTGCTGAAATCATCTTTTAAATATAAATAGCCCATCAGAGCTTCAAACCCTGTTGCCCTGCGGTAGTCTGCCATGGTTGCATGTTTAGCCATTGTAGGAGAATGAGCATTCCTTCCTCTTCTGTAAACGCTGTGTTCCTCCTCTGTAAGCATGGGCTCGATTACTTCCATCATGGAAGACTGAGTTCCTGCCTTAACCAGACTGCTGGCTTTTCTGTGAAGCTGGTTCACCGGACAGTTGCCTTTTTTTACAAGGATCGTGCGGATCACCAGTTCATAGACGCCATCTCCGATATACGCCAATGTCAGCGGAGAATATGTTCGCAAGTCTTTATCTTCCAAATGAAACAACTGATGAAGCATGCCTTTCAAACTACTCAAATTCTCTTCATTAAGTCCGTTTGTTCCACTCATATCATTTAAGCTCGTTTCCATTTTACTCCCTCGCGGGTATCCTTAAGGATGATTCCCTTAGCCAGAAGCTCATCTCTGATCTCATCTGCTCTTGCGAAATTCTTTGCTTTTCTTGCTTCCTGACGCTCTGCAATCAGGTCTTCGATTTCTTTATCAAGGATTTCTTCTGTTTTCACAGCCTTCAGACCAAGTACATCGCATAATTTCACCATTGTGTCAAGAAGTGTTCCTGCAAATTCTGCGGAACTTGCCTCTGATACATTTGTATTTGCAAATTTAACCAGTTCAAAGATTGCTGCCAGTGCATCTGCTGTGTTGAAATCATCATCCATAGCTTCTTCAAATTTCTTTACGAATTCCTGTGCCTGTGCAAGCAGTTCTTTCTCTGCATCTGTTGCAGTTTCTGTCTGTGCTGCTGCTTTTCTGTCCTTTAAGTTTGCTGCTGCATCTGTGATACGCTCTAATGCATTCTTTGCAGCTTCCATCAGATCTGCGCTGAAATTCAGCGGACTTCTGTAATGGGCGTTCAGCATGAAGAAACGAAGCACCTGCAGGTCATACTGTTCACTGATTTCACGAACAGTACGGAAGTTTCCAAGAGACTTGGACATTTTTCTGTTATCAATATTTAAGAATGCATTGTGCATCCAGTATTTTGCAAAGATTTTGTCGTTGCAGCATTCACTCTGTGCGATCTCGTTCTCATGGTGAGGAAAGATCAGGTCTTCTCCGCCTGCATGGATATCAATCTCATCACCAAGGTATTTTTTCGCCATAACAGAACACTCAATATGCCATCCCGGACGTCCGTCACACCATGGTGAAGGCCAGGATGGTTCTCCCTCTTTCTTCGGTTTCCAGAGAACAAAATCCAGTGGATCTTCTTTCTGGTCTTCACCGGACACCTGCAGAGAACGGAAGCCGGACTGCAGATCATCCAGGTTCTTGTGCGAAAGTTTGCCATATTCTTTGAACTTCTTAACTCTGAAATAAACAGTACCGTCTGCTGCCGGATAAGCATATCCCTTATCAACCAGAGTCTGGATCATACTGATCATTCCGTTGATTTCCTGGGTTGCCTGTGGATTGGTTGTGGCAGGTTTTACATTCATGCCATCCATATCTTTCTTACACTCTGCAATATAACGCTCGGAAATTTCCTGTGCGCTTACGCCCTCTTCGATTGCTTTCTTGATGATCTTGTCATCTACGTCTGTAAAATTGGAAACATAGTTTACTTCATATCCTTTGTATTCCATATATCGGCGTACGGTATCGAAGATGATCATCGGACGTGCATTTCCGATATGGATCAGGTTGTATACAGTCGGACCGCAGACATACATACGAACTTTTCCCTCTTCAAGAGGTACGAATTCTTCTTTTCTACGTGTCAGTGTGTTAAAAAGTTTCATGTTTTATTCCTCCAGTTTTCTCTATCATTAACTCTCTTTTCTTTCATTAAGAAGACAGATCGCCTGAGATGCAATTCCTTCTTCTCTTCCCGTAAATCCCAGTTTTTCCTCTGTAGTGGCCTTAATGTTCAGCTGAGACTCATTGATTCCCATTGCTTTTGCCATATTGGCTCTCATCTGTGGAATATGAGGTGCCATCTTTGGTTTCTGTGCAATGATCGTTGCATCTATATTTCCGATCTCATAATGGTGCTCTCTCAAAAGCTTCGTCACATGTTCCAGCAGCAGAATACTGGAAATTCCTTTATATGCAGGGTCTGTATCCGGAAAATGTTTTCCGATATCGCCCAGTGCAGCAGCTCCCAGAAGTGCATCCATAACTGCATGGATCAGTACATCTGCATCTGAATGTCCCAGGAGACCTTTTTCCCAGTCTATCTTCACACCACCCAGAATCAGATCTCTATCTTCGGTCAGTCTGTGTACATCATATCCCATTCCAACACGCATAATCATTCTCCTCTTATATCCAGCATCTTGCTGATTCTCAATAAGCTTAACCGTCTCCTTGTATAAGGAGCAAGTCTGAGGCTTGGCAAAACAGCCGCTTCATCGAGTCCGATATCATAAACGGTTTTCGCGCATCCGGCTTTCTCCAGCAAATGGAACATAGTCTGTTCACTGGGAAGCTCATCAATAATCTCCTCTATCCCGTTCAGGCATTTTTCCAGATGCTGGGGTGAAATAGTTTCTAACAATTCCGGCTCATTTTCTTTTCTTATTTCTTCCAGAAGTCCTTTTTTTCCAAAAGTTTCTTTCAGAAGCTCTTCGTCCTCATTCTCATAGGGTTTTGCGTGACATCTTCCCTGTGTGATGGCTGCAGCGATACGCTTGTATTCTTCCAGTACAAGAAGTGCTGCTACAGAAACCTTCTCTCCGTGGAGTGCATCCAGCGGACCATTGATCACTTCCATATCCCACAGATGTGTGACCTGGTGCTCTGCACAGGACGCAGGCCTTGAATTACCAATCATCTGCATTGCAAGTCCGGAAAGAATCAATGCATACATAAGCTGTTCGCATTCATCTTCCTCTCCCTCTGTAATATCCTGAATCGAAGATTTCACAGTTTTTAACGCTTTCTCTTCCAGCTTTACAGTTTCGCGGCAAAAATACTCTCCGGTGACCAGGTTCGCGATCTTCCAGTCTGCAAGACAGATGTATTTCGCCATCAGGTCTGAAATCCCGGCTGCAGTCAGGCGCTGTGGTGCTTTTGAAAAAATATCTGTATCTGCATATACACAGATCGGAGCTACTGAAGGCACAGTCTTCTTTACTCCATCCAGGGTCATTGCTGCTACTGTTGTTACAAATCCATCTCCACTTGCTGCGGTAGGCACTGAAATGAAAGGTACTTTGTAATTATGTGCAATATAACGGCTGATATCATGGATCGTGCCTGCTCCTACTGCAAGGATCAGGTCAATGTCCTCTTCCATGTTGTTCTCCACAATTTTTATTGCATGCCGGTCTGCCTGAAGTCCCTCTGCATCCAGAACAAGTACCTGACACCTGTCATAGATATCCTCCATAAGTTCTTCTGTTGCTGCATAGGTATTGGTATCGCAGATGACCAGCGGGGATATGTACTCTCTGAGCATTCCCTCTGACATCTCTTCTTCAAGCTTCTCTACAGCTCCGGCTTCTATCAAAATCTCTTTCACTGCAATCTGGTGTTCCCTGCCGCAGCTGCAAGGTCGGGCAAAATCGTCCGCATCAACTCGCATTTAAATTCTTCCTCCTGACTTTCCTGAATCAAGCGGATAAAATCATCCGTTTGACTATCTGCTCATAGTTGAATAGTTGTTTCACAGCCTGATTCGGTTAAACTTTTTCTATAGGCATAGTTCGTTGGTATTATACATGATTTTCCTATAAAAATCAATCATTCCGCGCAGGTCTGGCGGCTACAGGTTCAAATAATTATATACAATCTTTGAAATATTCTGTATGTTCGTCACCGCCGTACTCTCCGGGCAGTTTTCAGACATCACACATAGGATATAAGTTGTCTTTTCGCCATAGACAATTGCGATATCGTGCTGATCCTGGTCTGTCTCGCCGGTCTTGTTGGCAGATTTTATTCCATCCGGAAGTCCCTGGGGGATTTTCCAGGTGTTTTCCTGATTTGACAGAAGATTTAACATTTCTTCTGACGCCTCTTTGCTGACACATTCCCCCTTGTAGATTTTTTCAAGCAGAGTGCCGCAATCTTTTACAGAAGTCATGTTTCTGCCACCCAGACTCTCCTGTGCGGATGCTGCAGGATGGAGGGTGTGCTGCACACTTGTCTCTGTATAGCCCTCTTTTTCCAGATATTTGTTAATATCCTCCGCACCTTTTTTGAAATCAAGGGAATCTGTCTGAAGCTTCACCAGTTCATTGCAGGATTCATTGTCACTGACTGTGATCATATTCCACAGCAGGTCATTTAATTTTACATCTACAGTTTTTGTATCTGCAGTATTTAATTTCTTTGCCTCATCTGCCTTTACCTGCTCCATGTCCTCATATGTCTTTGCCATTACAAAGGCTTTGATCAAACTTGCAGAATAAAGGGAAGTATCATTGATCAGGATTTCCTTTTCTTCATTAAGGTCTTTCACATAAACACTCCAGGTTCCCTGATATCCGGACAGCATCTTCTCAAGCTGAGGCTTCAGATTATCCATCCCAAGATCATCCATATTCACGATCTTTCCCGTATCATCCACAATAAAACCATCATCCGTCACTGTGCTTTTCTGAAGCAGGGCGCCATTTGTACCGCCAAAATAATAGCTTCCGTCAAAATTCATTTCATAACAGTCCATCTCAAGTGAATGGATACCTGGCTCGGTTACCAGTCTGCCATTTTCATCAAAATAATAATATCCATTCAGAGTAATCCCGTCTATTGCCAGATTGTCAATATACCTTACCTGCGGTGCTGCTGACAGACGCCCCAGATTGTTCACAAAGTAATATCCGTCAAATTTCTCTGCCTCCTGGGCATTCTGTGTATCAGCTTCCTCATCTGTCTTATCCCCAAACACTGCAACACCTTTCAGATGCTCCATATGAGGACTGCAGGCTTTGAATTTCCCATCTGTATCATGGTAATAATATCCGTCAAATACAGTTCCGTCTATCTCATAATCCTGAAAATAATGGATCTCCGCCTGGGTACTTCCGGCGCCATTCACATCCAGACAGTAAAATCCGTCACTCTTCATCATATATTTCCCGCTTCCGTCTCCCATGGGCTGAATCTGTGCCTGCCCGGTGACAGATGCAAGACTCTGCTGTGCAGCCATAACAGGAACCGGCAAAACCAGTGCCATGGAAATGGCTCCGGCCAGACTTCCGGCTATGATATAACTTTTAATATGATATTTCGCTGTTTGTCTATTTTTTCTCATGCAAAACTCCTTTTACGGTTTCTTTTCACATCCCATTCACAGTAAGCAAAGTATATATTGTTTTATTCAGGATAGCAAGATTTTTATCTTTTTTCCAGCAAAGACCAGAATCTCAGTATCAGTGTTCAGTTCTTTTCTCTTATCCTGTTCCAGAAGCTTCCCAGCTGTTCTTCCACAGTATTTAAAGTACAGTTTCCCCTGTCAGACCACTCAGCAGGAAACAGATTCCTGTAATCTTTCCCTGCAAATCTCTCGTCCAGCAGAAGTATGATCCCTGTGTCCTCCTGGGTTCTGATCACACGCCCGGCTGACTGCAGCACCTTATTCATCCCCGGATATCTGTATGCATAATCAAATCCATTCACACCCTTTTTATCATAATACTGCCTGAGGATCTCCCTTTCTGTTCCAATCTGAGGAAGACCAGTCCCTATGATGATTGCTCCGATCAGCTTCTCTCCCATCAGATCAATCCCCTCTGAAAAAATCCCGCCCATTACGCAAAATCCTACCAGCGTTCCCTCTGATGCAGAAAATTCCTCCAGAAATTCCTCTTTCTCCCTCTCATTCATTCCCGATGTCTGCGAAATACAGCGAACCCATTCCGCTGAAAACTCATTCTCATACACCTCCAGAACATCCTCCATAAATTTATAAGAAGGAAAGAATACCATATAATTTCCTTTTCTTGTCCATACAGTTCTGGCAATGTAAGATGCGATCCTGTGATATTCCTCATATCCTCTTCTGGTATACCTGCTGCTCACATCCCGTCCTGTGAGAATGCACCTGTTCTCCTGCCTGAAAGGAGAAGTCACATAAATCCCATAGTCATCCTTTCTGGTGCTTAAAAGTGCACGGTAATAATCCATGGGAAGCAGAGTCGCAGAAAAGAACACCGCACTTTTTCCCTTTTCCAGACATCTATGAATATTTGCTGCAGGATTTACACAGAAAAGCCGCAAAATCACCTTTCCCCCTTCTCCCATTTCTGTATAAACCACATAATTTTCATCCAGAAGTTCATCAATGTTCAGGAAATCTCTCACACAGAAGTAAAATTCCAGCAGCTGCTCCGGAAGTTCCTTTCCATGAAGTTCCTCCAGGAGCTTATCCATCTCCCCCATCACCTGAAGCATTCCCAGAGAAACTGCTCCGGGATTTGGCAGGATTTCGTACTCTGTACACTCCTTTTCCAGAGTTCGAAGCTGTCTGTTCACTTTTTCCAGTGCTCGCACCAGACCTTTGCTGTAATCCCCGGCCAGTCTCTTCGCCTCCAGTACATCCGCTCTATCCACATGGGCACTGTACATTTCCCTTCCCCTGTCCACCAGATTGTGAGCTTCATCGATCAGAAAAATGTATTCTCCGGAAGTACCTTCCCCGAAAAATCTTTTCAGATAAACATTGGGATCAAATACATAATTATAATCACAGATCACAGCGTCCACCCAGACTGCCAGATCCAGGCACATTTCAAAGGGACACACCTGCCATTTCTTCGCATATTCCAGCAGAGTATCCCTGTCATAGCTGTCCTGCGTGGTCCACAGTTCAAAAACAGCATCATTCACTCTGTCCAGATGTCCTCTCGCCCACAGACAGTTCTCAGGATTGCATTCTGTTTTATCGCAGAAGCACAGCTTTTCCTTCGCGGTAATGGTTATCACTTTAAATTTCAGTCCATGCTCCTTTAATATAGAGAAAGCTTCTTCAGCCACAGTCCTGGTAATGGTCTTTGCTGTAAGATAGAAAATATTTTCCCCCAGTCCTGCACCAACTGCTCTCACTGCCGGAAAGATCGTGGACATAGTTTTTCCTACTCCTGTAGGTGCCTGGACAAAAATCTGTCTTCCTGTGGATATAGTGTGATATACACCGGATACGATTTTTCGCTGTCCCTCACGATATTCAAAAGGGAACTCCAGATCACTCATGGACGCATTCCGTTCTTTTTTCCATGCAAACTGGTATGCGATCCATTTATGATACCTGTCCAAAAGATTCTGGTACCACAGTCCGAGTTCTTCCAGCGTATATTCTTCTCTGAAAAACTTAAGCTCCTCTGTGTCCAGATTCCCATATGTCATCTGCACTCCGATCTTCTCCGGTTTTTGCTCCTGTGCGTAGATCCAGGCATAACACATTGCCTGTGCGCGGTGAACCTCCACAGGCTTCTCCAACTGACTGACATCTGCATAAACACCCTTGATCTCATCGATCCAGCACTGTCCATCCTCTGTGAAGATTCCGTCAGCTCTGCCCTCTACCTGGATACTTACATCTTCATATTCTGTTTTATATTTAAGAGAAACCTCCGCTCTGTAATGGCTTCCCATCCTGCCCTGTATTTTTCTGTGCAGTCTGCTGCCCTTCTGCATTGCTTCTCTGTCAGAAGATCCTCCCCGGTTGTCAAGATCCCCGCTTCTTAATATAAACTCCACCAGATTTCTGACGGAAATACGAACCACCGGCTTATCCATATCAAAACACCTCACGCAACAATAGCTATCAAATAATTATCCAACATCGTCCGTTCATTATAACACAGAATTCATCATCATGTAAAAACTCCTGAATTTAAGAAAGAATCCTGCTTGCAGGATTCTCCGCCTGCAACGGGTCGCTTCAGCGACATAATTCCTCTCCGTCGCAGTGCAATCCTGCCCGGAGGGCTTTTTTATGTTATAGGAACATTACGGAGTAATTTCCTATAATATAAAAAGCCGTCAGAAATCTCTATGCTGATTTCTGACGGTCCATTATTTTGTTTATCCTATGATTGATAAACATCATATCCACAAATTGCTCCGCTGTGAAGGAGCTCCTGCAATTCTCAATTAGATCTGGGTAATTACAAAGATATCATAAATTGCCTTTACCGCAGTCTCAAAATCTCTGTTCTCCACACCGATAATGATATTCAGCTCACTGGAACCCTGGTCGATCATCTTCACATTTACATTTGCATGGGCAAGTGCTGAGAAGATTCTTCCTGCTGTACCTCTGGTGGATTTCATACCACGTCCTACAACAGCGATCAGTGCAAGGTCAGATTCCATTTCTACGAAATCCGGCTGTACTGCACGATGAATTCCGGCAATTACCTGCTGTTCCTTTTCTTCGAATTCATCCTGATGTACATATACAGTCATTGTATCGATTCCTGATGGAACATGCTCAAAGCTGATTCCCTGATCTTCGAATACCTGAAGTACCTTACGTCCGAAACCAACCTCACTGTTCATCATGGATTTCTCAATATTGATAGAACAGAATCCCTTCTTACCTGCAATACCTGTGATTGTAAATTTCGGTTTCTTGCATGTGCTCTCAACAATAAAAGTACCCTTGTCTTCCGGTCTGTTTGTGTTTTTGATGTTGATCGGAATTCCCTCTTTACGAACCGGGAAGATCGCATCTTCATGAAGAACAGTTGCACCCATATAAGAAAGCTCTCTGAGTTCTCTGTAGGTAATGCTCTCGATCACTTCCGGATTTTTAACAATACGCGGGTCTGTTACCAGGAAACCGGAAACATCTGTCCAGTTTTCATAGAGGTCTGCCTTGATAGCCTTTGCCACAAGAGAACCGGTTACATCAGAACCTCCTCTGGAGAAAGTTTTAACTTTTCCATCTTCACCAGCGCCATAAAATCCAGGGATAACGGCATGTTCACATTTTGCCAGCTTTTTGGACAGAAGTCTGTCTGTCTTCTCGGCATCCAGATTTCCGTTCTTATCAAAACGGATCACATCTGCTGCATCAACAAATTCATAACCCAGATATGCTGCCATCACCTTACCATTGAGAAATTCTCCTCTGGATGCTGCATAGTCTGTACCTGCCTGTGCCTTGAAATCAGCTTCGATCTGAGCAAATTCATCTTCCAGAGAAAGATCAAGGTTCAGTCCGCGGATAATCTCATAATATCTTCCCTTGATTTCCTGCAGAATCGGGATGAAATCCTCCCCTTCAACTGCAGTATTATAACATTTATAAAGTAAATCTGTAACCTTTGTATCTCCGTCAAATCTCTTTCCGGGAGCGGACGGAACCACATAACGTCTGCTCTCATCACTTCTGATGATCTCCCCTACTTTCTGAAACTGCTCTGCATTTGCCAGAGAACTTCCTCCGAATTTAACAATTTTCTTCATTTTTCCTGCTCCTCATATGTCACTAAATATTGTCAGACCGATCTCCCATCAGTCTTTGTCACTCTACCAACATAAAGTCTGTTTAATATTGTATTGAATAAACGCCAATTTTGCAAGCCTTTCTTACAGAAATATCCGAAAATGGTTATTTTCCACAATCTGCCGAAGATTCCTGCTGTTTTTTTACAAATTCTGTCACATTATAAACACGAAGGATATCTCCATCCACCCGAAAATGAATATCCTTCTCGCCAAAAGGCATTCCGTAAGACCGTTCCGGATCATTCTGATAAGCAGGACGGGGATCATCCGCAAGCACTGCGATCAGAGCCTCTCTGCTTTCCCCGGGTATTCTTTCCAGAAGCTCCTGGGGAAATTCTACATTCAGATGATGATCTTTGGAATATTCGGTAAAACTTCCTGTTGCTTCCGGATGGCAATCCGCATAAGGAATATATGGTTTAATATCGAAAATCGGTGTTCCATTCATCAGATCTGCACCTTCTACATAAAGTACAGGGCTGTCCGGCTCATCCAGAGCTACTTTCTCAAGCTTCACACAGGATAATCCTATGGAATTGGGACGAAAGGGAGATCTTGTGGCAAAAACTCCTTTTCTCACATTTCCCCCAAGTCTGGGCGGGCGGACAGTCGGTGACCACTTTGTCCTCTTTGCCTCCGAAAACTCCCAGATCAGCCAGATATGACTAAACTCCTCCAGACCACGACAGGCATCCACATTGCGATATTCCGGCTCGAATACAATTCTCGCTTTAAGCGCCCCTACACGGCCACTCTGCCTGGGGATACCGAATTTGGTTGGAAAATCATTTTCTATATGTGCGATTGGAATCATGGCTCTATTCTCCTTTTACCTTTTTCATAAAATAATAGCCCGGAAAAATAACTCTCCGGGCTATTATTGTTATTTCTTCTGTGCAAAATATTCTTTCGTAAGTGTAATGGCGGTTCCTGAAAGCAGAAATACACCAATTAAGTTGGGGATTGCCATGAGACCGTTGAATGTCTCAGCAATGCTCCAGAGAAGTCCCAGATTTACAGTTGCACCAAGGATTGCCACTAATGAATAGGCAATCATAAATGGGCGGATAACTTTTGCAGAGAATAAGAATTCAATGCAGCGTGCTCCGTAAAGTCCCCATCCGATAATCGTTGAGAACGCAAAGCAACACATGGCAACTGCTGTAAAGATAGAAACCCAGCCTCCGTATGTAGCAGTAAATCCGAAAATTGTAAGTTCTGCACCTGCCGCTGCACCGTAATTTACCGGCACGCCGCTTACAAGGATCACAAGTGCTGTCAGAGTACAGATCACGATTGTATCTGCAAATACCTCAAAGATACCAAACATACCCTGTTTTACAGGCTTGCTTGTATCTGCACAGGCATGAGCGATAGACCCTGTACCAAGTCCGGCTTCATTGGAGAAAATACCTCTGGAAACACCCTTTTTCATACTGAGGAAAAAGCTTCCGATCACACCGCCTGTCACTGCTGACGGATTAAAGGCTCCATAAACAATATCATGGAAA
>ENA-OPRW01000868-OPRW01000868.1-human-gut-metagenome-genome-assembly--contig:-NODE-868-length-25685-cov-4.910730_pt1 | contig 25685 bp, 26 predicted proteins | sample MGYA00241898_ERZ501890 | MGnify/ENA primary metagenome ERZ501890 (study PRJEB25962, sample SAMEA2042216) | human gut metagenome | biome: human gut; feature: human-associated habitat; material: faeces... | reverse complement strand
ATAATCGTCTGTTGCGGCGCCAGCATTGTAGCTCACTTTGCTCGCAAAGTGAGGGGAGCGGACACGTCGCGAAAATGCTTAAATCCGCTATAGGTTCGCCACAATCTTCGTCCCCCTCACTTTGCGAGCAAAGTGAGCTACAGTGCTTCGCCCCAATACAGTTCGTCCCGCATACGCGACTTGCAAGGCGAAAGCATAAAATGACGTTTCGAAAGCACTTCTGCCCCCCCCAAAAAGCGCAGGAGACAAAGGTTTCGCCCTCTGTCTCCTGCGTAATTTATTTTCTATGAATGTCTATGGCCTTACGTATTGGACGCATTCACCTTGCAGTTGATGCTGCCACTCTTATAAGTGTAAATGCCGTCAACGCTGATGGCCTTGCTCTTCTTGCCCGTTGCGGAGATGTTGATGTTTCCGCCGTTAAACGTGAAGTTGCCCTTCACCTTGATGCCGCGGCATTTCGATTCCAGTGTGGCATCGCCTGGCATATAGGTCGTTCCCGTCACGGCCATCTTGATGCTGGGTGCCGCAGCGGTGCCCGTCTGCACGAGCAGGTCGGTGCCCGTGCTGATGCCCTTCGTTCCAAGTCCCGACACGGTGAGGTCAATCGAACCGCCGCTGATGGTCATCATGCTGTCGCATTTGATGCCCTTCACGTCGTCGGCCGCCACGTTGAGCGTGATGCTACCACCTTCGATAAATGCCTGTCCGTTGTGTTCATCTGTGGCATTCTTGGTGGCTTCCACGTCAATGCCGTCGCCCATGACGTTGGCGGCGGTGAACTTGCCGCCCTTCATCTTGAAATATTGGCCGATGTGCATCGCGTCGGACTTCGCGCCGGCCACATGAAGTGCGCCGAAGTCGGCTTTGAAGAGCGTGTATTCGTTGGAGGCGAAGGCGTGCTTGGCGTTGCCCGTCAGCGTCAGCGAACCGCCGCCCGAAAATTCGGGATGCCCCTTGACGAAGAAGCAGGCTTTCTGGATTCCCGCCACACCGTCAGCGAGCGTTGACGACGTGCCATCGGGGAGAATGACGTTGATGCGCTTGCCGTTTTGAATATCTATGGCTGCCGCGCGCTGGTTGGTCAGCACCAGATTGTTGAGGGTGAGCGTTGATTTATAGTTGCCCGTGAGCGTGAACGAACCATCGGAGGAAGTGCCGCCAAGCGTGTAACTCACTTCCTTGTCTAACGACGGAGCAGCCACGATGCTAACGTCGGCCTTGTCCACCGCAATGGTGAGCTGGGGATAGACATCGGCGGAAACGAGCAGGTGCGCTCCCGAGGTGCTGTAGGTGATGCCTACGCTTTGTGGGGCAACGATAGAATTGTCGACCGTGATGCTGTCAACGGTGCTCAGGTCATAGGTGTGCCCCATCACGCTCAACGCATTGCCAGCGATGAAATCCATCGTGCCAGCCTCAGCGGCAGGAACGGCGATGGTGGTGTTTCCCGTATGGATTTTTAGTGTCTGGGCAGAAGCCGCGCAGGTGGTGGCTAAAATGATGCCTGTAAGTAAAATCTTTCTCATTTCGACCACGCTTTAAATGTTTGACTTCCCACGCGCACCAGATAGATGCCACGCGGCAGATTGGTCAGTCCGTAGGTGCGGCCGTCGAGCCCCGTGACGCTGACGGCGGCGTTGCGGCTGTTTTTCACCACGACATTTCCGTTTTCAATTGTCACGGCAACGGCGCTTTCCCCGCTGAGCGAGGAGATGGAAGTGGCGGTGGCGGCAAACTGCATGCTGGCAAGGTCGGCCAATGCCAACGAGGTGGTCTTGCCCTGGCTGGTGAAGTGTGCCTGTCCGCTGGAGAAAGTGATTTTCAATCCGTTGGCGGCAAAACTCTGCTCGCTGCCCGTTGCGGTGCGCAGCGTCAGAAAGTCGTATTGCTGGGCCTGGGCCGTGAGGAACAGACCGGAAGCAAACAACATGCCCATTAATAACCGTTTCATATCAGTTGGGATTTAGTAATGAACTATCAACTGGGGCTGGTTTCCCTTGCCCCTTTTTTATTCGGGTATGCGCGAAGCATCATATTTTTGAGAAGGGAAGAAGGAGAAGTGTATTATATATAATGTACCCTTTATATATAATGTACCCTTCTCCTCTCTTGTTCATCTTGTTCAGAACGTGAACTTATAGCCCACGCTGATGACGTGGATATCGTCGTTGCCGTCATCGTCTGCCCCATTCTGGTAGATGTAAGCGGCAGAGATTTTGTGCTTTTTCGAGAGCTTCCAGTCGCCGCCGACCGTGAGGCGCGTTTTGTCGAGCACGAGGTCGTTGCTCAGGTTGTTGCTCCATTCAAAAGAGACGTAAGGCGTGAGCGGGCAATTGCGGATGTTGTAGTCGGCCTCGATGCGCGAGCGGAGATAGTGGGCGGTTTTGGCCTTCTTGTCGTTCTCCACCACTTCGCAGGTCATAAACTTATAGCCGTCCCAGGGATACACTTTGCCAGTATATCCCTCTTGCTTGAGGTCGCGAAAGCGGGTGCGCAGGCAGGAGGTGGCCAAACTGCGTGTCATTTGATAGCGCTCACGCAGGCTCAGCGTGAGGCGGCCGATGGCGAGCTTTCCCGTCAGGTCGGCATAGAAGCGGTGTTTCGAACGCCAGAAGCCGTGGTCAACGTTGTAACCGTTGAATCTGCCGCTGTTGTTGCCATAGTTTTTCTTGCTCTCCTGCGGATTGCGATCGTAGATGTAGGCATAGCCGGCAGAGGCTTTGAGGAACTTGGCGGGCTTATAGGCGAAGCCCAGCGAAGCGGCCCAGCGCGAGAAACTTTCCAACTGCTGCTCGGCGCGGAAATCGATGCCTGCGTCAATACTGAACTGCTGCGTGAGTTTTTTTTCGGCGGATATTTCGGTCCAGAGACCGAAGTCGTCGCCAGCCACGCCCGAGAGCGGGAAGGCAGCCAGGGCTGCAAGGGCCATGAGGCGGGTTGTCTTGAAGATGCTCATAGAATGGTAGGATGGTTAGTAATTATCTGCTGGTATCTTAAAAATGCGGTCGACCGATTTGATGGATTTTTTGGGGTCGTCGTAATAAACGCGAAGCATGGTCATATCGGTCAGGAAGTCGACAGCGCCCACTTCCACGCGCACGATTTTCAGTCCGAGGCGCTTCTCAAGGTCGGCCTTGAGTTCTTCATAACGCTCGGGAACGATGAGGTCTATATTGTCGTAGCGCACGAATTTGCATCCAACGCGACTCACGAGCAGATAGTTCTCTGCGCCCCAAACGGTTGTCAGCAACAGGAGGTTGGCTGCAAGGCGTTCCACCAAGCTGAGGTCGGCCTTCGTGCCGTTGAGCACAGAAAGGGCAACGAGGAAGAAGAGGTAGGTCATCTCACGGATGGGCACGCTCTCTGTTCGATAACGAATGATGCCGAAAACGGCAAACAAGCCCAGAGCCGCTCCGATTTGCAGATTGGAACCGTCCATCAGGTAAATCAACATGAAGATGCTGATGGAGAGCAGAATGAAGGTGAAATAATAATCGCGGCGGCGTCCCTTGGGATAATAGAAGAAATGGACAATGGCCCACACGATGGCGAGGTTGAACAAAAAGCGGATACACATTTCGAGCAATCCGTCGAGGTTGCAGAAATTGTCACGTAGTAAACTTTCGAGGTAGTGCATTAGGGTGTAGAGATTGATGGTTGAGGTATTGTAGATAGTCTGTATTTATCAACACTGCTTACGGGCAGGGCGGTTCATGATTTTCCCGATTTTCCGCAAGCGTGGCTTAAAGCGGTTGCGTTGCAGCGTGTCGTTGGTCACTGCCGTTCCGATGCAATATTTGCTAAAGCCAGAGGGCTTGATGCGCAGCGTTCGTAGCATCGGCAAGATGGGCGAAGACACACGTCCGTCGCGCTTAAGCTCGATGATGACGGCGTTGTCCATTTCCGATTCCTGTCCCGTTTCGTAATTATAGAAAGAGAGGTCGAAATCAATCGTCAGGCGCTCTGTCTTGTCGAAATTGACCAATGTGATGCGCTTGAAGCGGTTGCCCAGCGTGGGCTTGATGTCGGCAAAGGAATAGCCCGACACTTTCTCGAGAAACTCCTCCCCCGCCCCGTCTTTGATGACAGCGTCGAGCGATGGCACCGGCACACGCTTCTTTCGCGTCTTCCCGTGGTTGTCTTTGTGCTTGATTTCAAGAAACGTCTGCTGCGTGTCGACATACGTGCGCACCCTCACCTTCGTTCGCGGCGAATGGCCACACTGATGCGAACGAAACATTTCGTGGCTGTCGGGGGCATCCCAATAGGTCGTCTTATAGGGGCTAATGCGGTGGCCGCATATTTCCTGCGCGTAATATTGTCCTTCAGCCATGCCTAAAAGATGCTCCAACGTCGCGATGTTGGTCACAAACTTGGTGTCGGTGCGGTTCATCAGCCGGATGGACGACATCTCCTCCAAGGTGATTGGGGGCAGATGGCTGAGCAATTGCTGGATTTCCTTGTCCGTATTTTCTGTATTCATGGAAGTTTAAGAATTAATATTGCTGTCCCCGATGGCGAATTACCCATGCCCCATATATTATAAGTAGGTGTTCAAAATTAATTTATACTATCCATGTAGGGATAAGCCAGTTTAATATTGCCTTGCCGCATTCTTTTGCCCCTACAACTGTCTTTCATCAGTCACGTAGCCCGCTACGCTCCTTCTTCAAGACAGCTGTAGGAACAAAATAATACGACAATTCAATATAAACTAATTCTGAACACCTACTTAATATATAGACACTAACGACAATGGTGGGTCTTCCGCATACACTCCGGGCAAAGGCCTTTGAGCACATAGTTGGCCGAATGGAGGTGGAAGCCTTCGGGAAGCTCCACTTGCGGAACGGGCAGACCGCGAAGACAGAAGGTGCGGTGGCATTTCTCGCAATAAAAATGCGTGTGCAGGTCGGTCAGCCCAGCATGGACATCCTCTCCACAATGACAACGTTCAGCACAGAGGGCATATTTAACCTGCCCCGTGCCATCTTCAACGTCATGGATGAGGTGGTGTTGCAAGAAAAGGGCGAGCGTTCGGAAGATGCTCGACTTGTCAACCGTTCCGATACGCCCCTCCAAATCCGTCAGCGAAAGGGCGCACTCGGCATTAGCAAGGGCGCGAACCACCAAGAGGCGAACCGCCGTCGGCTTGATGCCGCGATGAATCAACTGACGTTCATAGTCTTCCGTTGCATCCGCCTGTTTTTTTCCAGATTTTTCAATAGTGTCCATACAGATGGCAAAGGTAATGTTTTTCTCTAAAAAACGGGGCGAAAAACGGGGCGAAAAGTCACGCGAGTTTTACATTTTAATGAAAGTCCCGTAAAAATACCCTATCACAGGAATTTTAAAAGCCCCGAAAGCAACGCGAGCCATACGTCCTTCTACAACCCCTTTCTGCGCCACCTTCCTATCATTTTGCGGCTAAATAAGCCATAACGCTTTCAAATTGCAAGAAAAGGCGGGCGACGCAACAAGCGTTCAATAAGTTTTTTGTAATTTTGCACCAAATAAACCATTCATTTAGAAAATAATATGAACGTAGCAATTGTTGGCGCCAGCGGTGCCGTAGGCCAAGAATTTCTTCGCGTATTGGCCGAACGCGATTTCCCCATCGACAACTTGCTGCTCTTCGGTTCTCAGCGAAGCGCAGGAAAAACATACACCTTCAAGGGCAAAGAATACACCGTTCAGCTGCTCCGCCACGGCGACGACTTCAAAGGCGTTGACATCGCCTTCACCTCAGCTGGTGCTGGCGTATCGAAGGAATATGCCGAAGACATCACGAAGTTTGGCGCTGTCATGATCGACAACTCGTCGGCCTTCCGCATGGACGAAGACGTTCCCTTGGTGGTGCCTGAATGCAACGCCGAAGATGCCTTGACGCGTCCTCGCGGCATCATTGCCAACCCCAACTGCACCACCATCATGATGGTGGTTGCCTTGAAAGCCTTCGAAAAGTTGAGCCACATCAAGCGCGTACACGTCAGCTCCTACCAGGCCGCCAGCGGTGCTGGACAGGCTGCCATGGACGAACTCTACGAGCAATACCGCCAGGTGCTCGCTGGAGAACCTGTCACAGTGAAGAAGTTCGCCTATCAGCTGGCCTTCAATGTCATCCCTCAAATCGACGTATTCCAAGACAACGGATACACAAAGGAAGAGATGAAGATGTACAACGAGACCAAGAAAATCATGCACTCCGACGTTGAGACATCGGCCATGTGTGTCCGCGTCCCTTCTCTGCGTTCACACTCAGAGAGCATCTGGATTGAAACGGAGCGCCCCATCAGCGTTGAAGAAGCCCGCGAAGCCGTCAAAAACGGCGAAGGCCTCGTGCTCATGGACGAACCGGAAAAGAAGGAATACCCCATGCCGCTCTTCCTCGCAGGAAAAGACGATGTCTACGTGGGCCGCATCCGCAAAGACCTCGCCAACCCCAACGGCCTGACCTTCTGGATTGTCAGCGACCAGATCCGCAAGGGCGCCGCGCTCAACGCCGTGCAGATTGCCGAATATCTCGTCAAGGTGGGCAACGTGAAATAATTGACGTGAAATAAACATTGGGAAAGCATTCCCCATCCCCTTCTGAACCTATTTCGCGAGAGGGGACTTCAGGGTATCCCTCTTTCTATCAGAAAGGTGGAGCGACCAAACCCATAACAGATAGAAGCCAAAGCGTGCAACTCAAGAAGCTGCACGCTTTGGCTTTTTTATGATTTATCCGGCTCTCATGCCGTTCGCTTGACTCTACAAAGAGGACCATTATTCTACGGCATTATTCTACGAAAGCATATTATTAAGTAATTAATTTTGCCATTTAAGAAAAAGCACATAAATTTGTAGACGGACTATAAGTATCTCTATAAATATGTTATAAAAGGACATGTCCACATAAAACATTAATGGGATAGCTCACGCCGTGCAGTGTATGGTAAAGTCGTAAGGCAAATCCATGCAATGCGGACTTGGGTGGGAAGATAGTCTAAGACATATTGAAGGCGTTTACTCAACGCTAAGTTTGAGACAGTCTGTAATCTAGCAAATTAACAGTTAATTGTTGTCTTGGACGTAGCAACGGTAGATGTCCAGGGGTGTGATTACATCAATCCCGTGGAGACCTTGTAAGCATATATTATACCCGTACGGGAATAGTGTGTCTGTTTACTGAGGTCTCTTAACGGAGGCGTATATCATATCGGCGTGGGCTCTAACGTTGTCTGTTCAACAACAATAGGCAATTGCTAGAGCCTCAGACTGTGGGACGGACAACAGGACGACTCACGCTTTTTTTGTGTCTGTGTATCAAGTCAAGTCTTTGACAAGAATTATCATTCATTGTGGAAGCACAGAGCAAAATATATCGATATGAAACAGTCAGAAAGAGCCAGCATATTCCGGATTGTTACTGATTTAATAAAGGCTGATGCCATTATTGATACGCGCGAGATAGAAAAGCTTGATTCTATCCGTGAAAGATTTTCCATTAAAAAAGAAGACGAGATACTTGGTTCTTCTTACACATTTGCGAATGCGATACATACCTTGTCTGAATCCCCCAAGAGCCTACAACACGAGCTGACAGCAGTTTTCAATGAACTTGCTATGTCAGACAATTATTGTGCAAGGGAAGAGGCTCTGTTATTGGTGGCTCTACGCCTGTGCATGAGTCTTAACATTAATTTGGCATGCAAAGTTGTTTCGATGGACACTTCAAGTGTAAATATAGACCCTACACAAATCCTTTATGTAGAAAGCAACTTTGACAATGACGTGAATTGGGATATCAATGAAAATTTTAGAGAAATCGTAGCTGAGATACGTCTTGCAGGTTTCGATTTGGTGTATCTTCCCAAAATAGCAGAACATTATAGAACAATTTCTAATACCGACCTTATAAAAATTGCAAGTTTCCTATATCCAAAAGCAAGTTATGAAAGATTGGAAACTGTCACCAAACAACTATACAAACTTTCGACTTCAGAATTTTGTAAAGACCAATTGGCTGGCAAATTAGGCGTAAAGGAATTTGCCATCGTGAACCCTTCGTTAATGATTAAAATTGGGGATTCACTTGTCAGTGAAAAAGAAATTGCCAACTTCCTTTTGGTTGAATTAGACAAGGATGTGACAAACTCAATAAGACATATTCTTGACTTACTATCTGAGTACTATCATACTTATCGTTTGAACTATTTGAAGGAAGAAAAAGGACGTTTCATCTTTACTGGTTTTTACAAACAGATATTCGACATCTATATGTTGCGCAAGGGTATTAAAAGTCCCGTTGTCATAGATGTTTATAGAGAGTCTATACGTTTCTCTGATGCCGATATAAAAATAGAAAAACTTCATCGGAGAGAGAAGGCTCTTTATGCCTTATTCATGTTGGAATCGGCAAGTGGTGGCATCAACTTCTCAAAGCCAACCACTCCAAGTGGACTTGCCAGATACTCAAAACGAATGGCTGCGATTCAGAAAAAATATAAATTGATATACAAAAAATTTGGAGGTGAACCACAAAAAGCGCCAGATCTCAGCATACCAGAAATACGACTACCTATGATTGCTCTTATAAAGAGACAAATAAAAGCACTGGGGGATATTTTATTTCATGCAGATGACTACATGATACAGCGCAATATGTTTGGCAATTATTGTATCAATATAGCTCCTTCACTATGCTGCTATAGTGGAGTAAACACAAACGACATATATAAGTTGGCCGACTCTGAAGAATGGCAGAGAATATCTGCATTGTAACCTTGCAACGAAATCACCATACCCACATTAGGGCTTTAGATGCAACGTTTGCATTTTAAACATTGCACTATGCATAATGACGATATTTGCAATTGATATCAAAAACATATTAATTTTATATATTGTCACTATGATTAATCTCGAAAAAGGACAGCGTATAAGCATGGATAAAGGTCTTTCACTGGTAGGTGTTGGCCTTGGTTGGGATCCCAATGAAGGTTCCGGTTATGATTTTGATTTGGATGCCTCCGCTTTCATGTTAGGAGAAAATGGTCAGATTCCGAAACAGGAATTCTTCGTATTCTATGGTAACCAGAAAGCGCCTGATGATTCTGTAGAGTCAACAGGAGACGATTTAACAGGCGGCAATAGCGATGGTGGAGACGATGAAACCCTGAATGTTGACTTGACAAAGGTAAGTCCTCAAATCATGGAAATAATCTTCACGGCAACTATTTACAAGGCTGAAGAGCGTCGTCAGAATTTCGGCCAAGTACGCAACTCATACATCCGCATCTATGATGTCAAGACCAATACTGAAATTGCCCGATATGATTTGGACGAGGATTTCTCTATAGAAACAGCTGTGGAGTTTGGACGTCTGTATCGTCACAACGGCGAATGGAAATTTGAGGCTATCGGGAACGGGAACAAAGGTGGCCTACAGGCACTTGTAAACAAGTACGCTAAACAATTCGCATAACCAGTTGCTTATGGCTATTAACCTAATAAAAGGACAGCGAGTTGAGATAGGAACTGGGCTGACAAATGCCGTGGTAAAAATTAAGGTACCTGGCAGTAAAGACTAACTTAAAACCTAATGATATGGCTATAAAACTTGAAAAAGGACAGCGCATAAATCTTGAAAAAGAGAGCGGAACAAAGTTGACTAATTTTTGTGTAGGGTGCAACTGGGGAGCTATCATCAAAAAGACTTTCTTTGGTCTTTCAACCTCTGTTGTGGATGTTGACTTGGACCTTAGCTGCTTGATGTTTGACGCTAATGGTAATGTGGTTGATCATATATGGTCACCGTTGTATAATTTCGGAGGCAAATTACCACAAGGGAAATTAGACTCCAACGACCGTGCACTTCATCATACGGGAGACGACCAGACAGGCGACCAAGACGGGGATGATGGCCTTGACAATGAGATTATAACTGTTGACTTGAACCGTGTGAGCACAAATGTCAACTCTATTGTTTTCTTCCTCAATATATACAACAACGATGAATATCGTGGAGATTTCTCCGGCATTCCATACGCTTCAATCCGCATGTTTGAAGGTACACCCGAGAAGCCGCCAAAACAAGTTTTCGCACAATACGATGTTGCGACTAAAACAGAATGCGTTGGCAAACGAGCTTTGATTATGGGTAAACTTTATAGACGCAATGGAGACTGGAAGTTTGCTGCCATCGGTGATGCATTTGAAGACCATGGCATAAATATGACTATTGTCCGCGTAGCAAGAGACTACTCAAAATAATAATCTTACAAAATTAGAATATGAGAAGACTTCCCGTATATCTGCTCCTCGACACCAGCGGTTCCATGTATGGTGAGCCGATCGAGGCCGTGAAGAATGGTGTACAGACGCTTATCTCCACTTTAAGGAGCGACCCGTATGCTCTTGAAACAGCATACATCAGTATTATAACATTCAACAGTTCTGCACAACAGGTCACTCCGCTTACAGAGCTTGCTGCATTCCAGCAGCCAAACATTGACGCAAGCGGTTGCACTGCATTGGGAGGAGCATTGGAACTTCTGTCTCAGAAAATTGATACAGAGATAACCAAGACAACGGCTGAGGTAAAGGGCGACTGGCGGCCATTGGTATTCATAATGACAGATGGTGAACCTACCGACTCAATAACCAAGGGGCTTGATGAGTTCAAAAAGCGTAAATGTGGTATGGTTGTAGCTTGTGCTGCAGGTCAAGGCGCAAACACCAATACGCTAAAGCAAATCACCGAGAATGTGGTTCAGCTTGACACAGCAGATAGTGCCACAATCAAGGCTTTCTTCAAGTGGGTATCTGCTTCAATTAGCACAAGCAGCAAATCTGTAGAGGAAACAGCAGCGGAAGCCACTACTATGAGCGAACTTCCCCCTCCACCACCAGAAGTGAACATTGTGGTATAATACACCAAACAAAATTTTGTCGGGTGGTGTCAACGCTTATGACATCACCCGATATTTATAACAGCACACATTTATGAGCAGAAGATTACCTGTATATATATTGATTGATACGTCAGGTTCTATGAAGGGCGAACCAATAGAGTCTGTCAAGGTTGGTCTTTCCGACATGATAGCCTCGTTGCGCCTTGACCCCTACGCACTGGAAACCGCATGTATCAGCATCATTACTTATGACAAAGAAGTGAAACAGATTTTGCCTCTGATAGAACTTGAAAATCTGCAAATGCCAGATATAGAATGTCCCGATTCTGGGCCGACACATACAGGCGCAGCCTTGAATATGCTATGCGACTGCTATGATAAAGAGGTTAATATGGGCAACCATGAACAAAAAGGCGACTGGATGCCATTACTTTTTATACTTACAGACGGGAAGCCTTCGGACTTGATGGTTTACGAGGAGGCCATCAAAAATGTCAAGCGTCATCAGTTTACAAACATTGTTGCCTGTGCAGCAGGCCCCAAAGCAAAAACAGAACCATTAAAGAAGCTCACAGACAATGTTTTTACACTTGACACTATGGACAGTAGCACATTCAAGAAGTTTTTCCAATGGGTGACAATCAATGTGCAACAAGGAGGACGCACAATGGGAGTGACCGACAACGTAGAACTGCCACCACCCCCGATTGAAGTTAATGTCGTAATTTAATATAAATATGAATTGCAAGATTGTAGGCTATGAGTATAAGACTCTCGAAGTGACTCTTTCATCAGGGGAATCGTTTTATGCAGAACGTGGCAGCATTGTATACGTAGACGAGGCTTTGCAGCGTGATGCTGAATGGAATGGCGGTGACTCTGCCAATGGGCTTGGCAATCTGATTCGTGGGGTATTGCGTTCAGCCTTGTCTGGAGAATCAGTACTGATTATACATTTCTATAACCCTACCAACACCGACAAAAAGATGGTGTTGTCTGGCAGGATGTGTTCTCTTGTTCCAATACGCCTGCAAGGCGAATATATGATTTGTCGCCGTGGTCACTACGTAGCCTCAACAAACAAGGTAAAGCTTAACCTCAACCTCAATTGGGAAGGATTATTAGGCGGTGTAGGGCTATTCCAAAAGGTGGATGGCAATGCCACGGTTTTTCTTGACTCACTTGGTTCGCCTATCGAAAAGGTATTGGCAAATGGCGAAACCATAGAAGTGGATGAAAACCATATTGTTGCCCTGCAAGGCTTCCAAACTTCCTCACAGATACAGGCGGGATGGTCGTTTGGCAATGTATTGAAAGGTGAAGGACTAAGTTTGATGAAATTGATTGGGCCTGGGAAGGTATACCTTAGCCCTATTCCCATAATAAATTCTAAGCAATAAGAGTATGAGACGATTACCAATATATTTCCTCATTGACGTATCAGAGTCAATGGTGGGAGAACCGATAGAACAAGTTGAAAACGGCATGAGACAGATTGTGCAAGAACTGCGCACAGATCCCTACGCCCTTGAAACAGCATTCATTTCAGTTATAGCATTTGCTGGCAAGGCAAAAAGTTTGTCACCACTAACAGAACTGTATAAGTTTTACCCTCCCATTTTCCCTATTGGTGGTGGAACATCCCTTGGTGTGGCACTTGACTTCTTAATGGATGACATTGACAAGAATGTGGTGAAGACCACAGAAGAGCGGAAGGGAGACTGGAAACCCATCATATTCCTTTTTACCGATGGTACACCGACAGACGATCCCTCGTCTGCCTTTACACGCTGGAACAATAAATACCGTCACAAGGCGAACCTCATAGCCATTTCTATCGGAAATAATGTCAACACACAATTACTGGGAGAAATTTCAGACAATGTGCTTCGACTGAACGACACGGATGAGTTATCCTTCAAGGCATTCTTCAAATGGGTGACGGCTTCCATTCAAGCAACAAGTGTTTCCGCCACCGATATGGGGGATGACAGCATAACATTGGCACCTACAACTGGCATCAACCTTGATAAAGTAGATACGTCCAAGCCATGTATTGTTGACGAAAAATTTACCGTACTCTTAGGCAAATGCTCAAACACAAAGAAAACATATCTGGTGAAATACGCCAAGCACCTGTCTTCTATCGAAGGATTGGAAACGTTAGACATAAAGACATCTGTTTTCAAACTTGTGAATGCTTACCCTGTGGATGAAGAAAGCTATAATAGCTTGAGTGATGGAAAGTCAAACCGCTACATCAACACAATGTCACTCCGTGGCATGCCGACATGTCCTTACTGTGGGGCACAACTTGGTGTGGTGATTTGTGATTGTGGAAATATTATGTGCTCTAATGGGCAGACCACAGCCTGTCCTTGGTGTGGAATGGAAGGTTCTCTCGGCGAAATTGCGGAAGGAGGTATAGACATAACAAGAGGTAGAGGCTAAGCATTATGAGATTATGACATTAGAAAAAGCATTACAAATTCTCATAGGAAACCAGGAAGACAAGAAAGCGGAATCGTTCCTTAAATTCTTGTCTGACAAATTATGGGGCCAATATAAAGAACACATTATGGACAAGATAAAGATGGTTAATAGTGATTTGAAATGGAATCTCAATATACCAAACGCCAAAGAAAACATAGGATACAATCAGACCGTGTTAATGCCCACAATTAACTCCGACCTGTTTTCCAACGTCGAATTAGAACTTGTGGATGTTAGAGGACTAACGGAAGAGCAACATGGTATAAAGCTCACGGTTGCTCCTGATGGCAAAAGTTTTGCTATTACTGGAACTCCTTCTCTGGAAGCATTCCGAATGGATGGAGCAGTGGCAGAATCGACATTTGAGATTACGCTGAGTTATAAGTTCGTTGGAAGCATAGAAATGTCAGAAGATAGCCCAACATTGGAGCATAAGATTCCTTTTGTTATCAATCAGGACCCACGTAAACTCTGGAAAAACCTGCCAGTTGATTGGGATAATATGCCTGAACCTAAATATAAGAATGACGACACGCAGGTGGAATATGTAAAGGTGGAAACATTGCCTGACGGTACTCCTCAGAAAGATATTGTTGCAGCAAGCAAACGTGGACGGAGCCATGCGCAGGAAGGCAAGCCACGCGACGACTATTTCCGTATAGAGCACATGGATAACGGATGGTATATCATGGCTGTTGCCGACGGAGCCGGCTCTGCAAAATATTCACGGCAAGGCTCATACATAGCATGTAATGAAGCTGTTAGCCACTGCATGTCAAAACTCGGACAAAGCAAGAATTTTGAGGATGCCATTGGCAACTATAGTAATCTGCAAAACGCCACAGAAGAAGAAGCCCGTAAAAAAGTTGGCAACCAGATCTATGACATTGTAGGAACTGCAGCTTTTAAGGCCCACAAAGCAATACAGGCTGAAGCTGCTCTGACAAAGCAACCGACAAAATATTATGCCACGACTCTTCTACTTACCATTTGCAAGAAGTTTAGCTTTGGATGGTTCGTGGCTTCATTCTGGGTAGGTGATGGTGCAATATGCCTATATGACAAGGGAGCACATACCGCGAAGATTCTCGGCATCCCGGATGAAGGCGAGTATGCAGGACAAACCCGCTTCCTTACTATGCCTGAAATTTTCAAGGATGCAACGGCTCTGTTTCAGCGTCTGCGATTCTATATTGTAGATGACTTCACGGCATTATTCTTGATGAGTGACGGAGTGAGCGACCCAAAATTTGAAACCGATGCAAACCTCAATAATCCAGACAAATGGGATGCACTATGGAATGATTTAAGAGAGAATGGTGTTGAACTGACTGACGACAATGAGACTTCGAAAATCCAGTTGCTTGACTGGCTCGATTTTTGGGCGCCAGGCAATCACGATGACCGCACAATAGCCATTCTTTATGAAGGCGAGCCCAAGAGGACTGATAGCACAGTGGAAGAGCAATGCGAAGAACAACAAAACGCATAGGGTATGACAAACAAGATCACACTAAAAGCACAGGATGGCAGCACCATAGAGTTTTATGATGAGATAAAAGCTCAAGGTGGTGTCAAGGACGTGTATTTTTCAACAGATAAGACGTATGTTGTAGCCTTTTACCGAAAGCCTATAAACGCTAACGACAAGGCAAGAATCAACGATATTGTGAACGTCCATAGAAATCGCATTTTCACCAATGATGCTGTAGGACACTATTGGAGTGCTTTCTTTGCTTGGCCCACAAAGATTGTTGAGTGGAAAGGCTTGACGGGTATCGTGATACCCTTCTACGACAAAAAATTTTTCTTCAGTGGCATTACAGACTCTGGAGCGTTCATAAAGAATGGTCAAGAGAAAAACGGGAAATGGTTCTCATCAGCAAAGCTAATTAACCTATTTGTACCGACAGATCAAAAAGGAACTTTCTTGGACAGATTGCACATGTGTCTGAAAGTGGCACGTGCCACACGGCGGCTTCATGCAGCAGGACTCGCCCACTCCGATCTATCATACAACAATGTGCTGGTCGACCCATTGAGCGGCACAGCCTGTATCATAGACTGCGACAGCCTTGTTGTGCCTCACAAGTTTCCACCTGAGGTTATGGGAACTCCTGGCTTTATAGCTCCAGAAGTTCTTGCAACAAAAGCGCTTAAAGTTGACGACCCGAAAAAGAATCTCCCTAAAATAGAGACAGACCGCCATGCTCTGGCTGTCCTTATTTACACATTTCTGCTTAACCGCCATCCGTTGGATGGAGGAAAAGTGTGGGATGTTGATGATCCGATAAAGGATGATGACATGCGCTATGGCTCAAAAGCATTGTTCATCGAGCACCCGACAGACAAGACTAATCGTGTGAAAGCAGACCAACTGGCAAAGTCACAACTTCCACAAGGCGACCCAACAAAATTGCCTTATACAATATGTGGACCATACTTGAAAAATTTGTTTGACAAGGCTTTCATCGATGGCTTACATAATCCTGCACTTCGTCCCTCCGCACTACAATGGGAGGAGGCCTTGGTAAAAACCTGCGACTTGGTTCAGCCGTGCCAAAATCCGAAGTGTGAGGCTCATTGGTACGTGTTTGACAACACAACCAAGCCGCGATGTCCGTTCTGCGGTGCTGAGTACAAAGGACAACTGCCAATACTCAATTTCTACTATGCTCCATCACACGGAAAATACATATCCGAGAATTACCGTCTGATGGTATATAACAAACAGACATTGTATAAATGGCATTCCAATAACCTGGTGCCATGCAACGAAAAGACGAGTGCAGAGGACAAAAAACCTGTGGGCGATTTCCATTTCTTCAACGGACAATGGATTCTTATCAACCGCCGCTTGCAGGATATGTATGACGTCACGAATAAAAAGCCTATAGGCATCGGAGAATATGTACCACTCACTGATGGCAGACAAATACTTCTTGACAAAGGGCAAGGTGGTAGATTAATTGTTGTTCAACTTGTAAAAAACTGACATTATGAAAAGGACGAAATCCACTTTCTCTATGCCAGGCCTCTCTTTCGCATGGAAGAGAACTTTGGGCATAACACAGAGAAGACAAAAATTGCGAGAGAAACAGGCTTTCCAACCTGCAAGCTGGTCTTGAACGCAAACTTGGGAAATAGTATTGATTTCTTTATTCTGGAAATAAATTGCAGGCCATAGGATGTAACCTTGCAAGGAAGTTAAATCTTAAAAAAGTATATTGCCTACAACATTTTGGAATTTGTAATCCGCAGTCAAAAGCATAATACCTTTGCAACTGAAAAAGGTTTTTAAAAGTAACAGCTATGAAAAGATTCTTTTTGACAATGGTTGCAATCTTGGCAACATCAATGATTTCTGTAGCACAGTCTTACAATTATGGCAGCAACAGCCGTCGCAGTACAATAGCTTCCACATATGGTAGCTATGGCACCAATCCAAACACGACTTCCGTCAGAGGCTACATACGCAGCAACGGAACTTATGTGAGCGCCTACACTCGTACACGACGTAATGGAACCAACTACGACAACTTCTCAACCTCGGGTAATTACAACCCATATAACGGCACAACAGGTAGCCGTGCAAGAGACTATTCCACACAGTCGTATAACTATGGCTCAGGGCATATAATAAAGACTGGCCCTCGTGGTGGACAATACTACACGAATAGCCGTGGCAACAAAATTTATATACCTAAGAGATAAATATAAGAAAAATACAAACATTACAATGGAACAAAAACATCACTACACAGGCTTGACCGATGCCCAAGTGCTCGAGAGCCGCAGAAAAAATGGTGCCAACGTGTTGACACCGCCAGAGAAAGATCCTCTATGGAAACAATTCTTGGAAAAGTTCGGTGACCCACTCATCATAATTCTGATGATTGCAGGTGCATTGTCAATAGGCATATCTTGCTACGAGTTTTTCGGACTTGGGCAGGGAGCAACCGTGTTCTTTGAACCTGTAGGCATCTTTGTTGCCATTCTTCTTGCTACTGGATTGGCTTTCTATTTTGAGTTACAGGCAGACAAGGAGTTCACAATTCTTAATCAGGTGAACGATGACGAACCTGTTGAGGTGATACGTAATGGCAACACTACTCAGATACCACGCAAGGATGTTGTTGTTGGCGACATCATTATTCTCAATACAGGCGAAGAAGTTCCTGCAGATGCAGAGTTGCTGGAGGCTATATCCTTGCACATGGACGAGTCCACACTGACGGGGGAACCTATGTGCGGAAAGAGTACAGACAAGAAGGATTTTGACAAGGCCGCTACCTATCCCACCAATCATGTGATGAAAGGTACAAAGGTCATGGAAGGTCATGGTATCTGCCGTGTACTTGCTGTAGGCGACAAAACCGAGCAAGGAAAAGTATTTGAGGCTGTTCAGATTGACGACAGCGTGAGGACACCGCTCAACGAGCAACTTGACGGATTAAGCGATATAATCACTAAGGTAAGCTATGGCTTTGCCGCCTTGATTGTCATCGGCCGCATCATCATGTATTTCGTGACAAATGGCACAGACTGCTTTGGTTCAATGGAGCAAGTGGCTCCGTTCATTGCTTACATCTTGCAGACATTGATGATAGCTGTGACTCTCGTGGTTGTTGCCGTACCCGAGGGATTGCCGATGGCTGTAACTTTGAGTTTGGCTTACAGTATGCGTCGTATGCTCAAAACCAATAACCTCGTGCGCAAGATGCATGCATGCGAAACCATGGGCGCAACAACCGTCATCTGTACAGACAAAACTGGCACACTTACACAGAATCTGATGAGCGTGGACGACATGAAAGTATATGGCGATACACAGAAAGAAATTCTCTACGAAGGAATTGCCGTCAACTCCACTGCATCCATTGATTTTTCAGACAAAAGCAAACCACAGATATTGGGCAATCCAACAGAGGGCGCGCTGCTCCTTTGGCTGAACAAACAGGGCACGAACTATCGCTCCATACGCGAAAACATAAAGACTTTAAGCGAAGTGCCATTCTCCACCGAGCGTAAGTACATGGCTACAGTCGTAGAATCCATTGCCTTGAAGGACAAAAAAATACTCTACGTTAAGGGGGCACCTGAGATCGTTTTCGGTCTTTGCAAGAAGACATCTGTAAGCAAAGAAGATGTAGACAAAGAACTTGCGGAATACCAAAACCGTGCCATGCGTACTCTTGGTTTTGCATATCAGGTTTTGGAAGATGGCGACAAAGCTATTGACGGAAATAAAATCACCGCTGACAATCTTTGCTTTATTGGCATAGCAGCCATTGCCGACCCAGTAAGAGCTGATGTTCCCGCTGCTGTCAAAGAATGTGTTGACGCAGGTATCAGCGTTAAGATTGTAACTGGCGACACTTCGGGCACAGCAAAGGAAATAGCCCGTCAGATAGGTCTTTGGGATGATCACAAGGATACGGAGCGTAATATCATTACAGGACCTGAGTTTGCAGCATTGTCTGATAAAGAACTTCAGGAGCGTGTTCTCGATTTGAAAATTATCTCGCGAGCCCGTCCGATGGACAAGAAGCGTCTGGTAGAGACATTGCAGAAATTGAACCAAGTAGTGGCAGTAACTGGTGATGGAACCAATGATGCACCTGCTCTTCGTGCGGCTCACGTAGGTCTGTCGATGGGCGACGGTACGAGTGTGGCAAAAGAGGCTTCCGACATTACCATCATTGACAACTCATTTAGCAGTATCGGCAAGGCTGTGATGTGGGGACGCTCTCTATATCACAACATCCAACGCTTCCTCTTGTTCCAGTTAACGGTTAACGTCACAGCCTGTTTCCTTGTTTTGTTTGGTGCGCTTATAGGAACAGAGTCCCCTCTTACTGTAACCCAGATGCTATGGATTAACCTCATCATGGACACCTTTGCTGCTATGGCTCTTGCGTCATTGCCGCCCTCGGAAAGTGTAATGAAAGACAAGCCGCGCGACCGCAAGGATTTTATTCTCAACAAACCGATGCTTCGTGAGATTATAGGTGTAGGCTGTTTCTTCTTCCTAATATTGCTTGGCATGTTGTATATCTTCCAGCATGCTAACATTACGCAACTTACTGATTTGCTTCACCTGCAACTCGGAGCAAAAGGACACGTTACCACCTACGAGTTGACGCTACTCTTCACGACATTTGTCATGACCCACTTCTTCTATCTGTTCAATGCTCGTGCATTTGAGACAGGACGCAGTGCTCTCCATTTCAAGGGTTGCAATGGTCTGCTGACAATCGTGGCAATAATCCTTATCGGCCAAATTGCTATGGTTGAGATACCAGGATTGCAACAGTTCTTCAATGTCGAGGGGCTAAAACTTATAGACTGGGTGATTATCATAATTGGGTCTTCTTTTGTACTTTGGGTGCGTGAACTTTGGCATCTGTTGACCAAGAAATAATATTACTGATGGAACTACACAATTCATATTGCGTAGTTCCATCAGTTTATATAAGAACAATTATACAGATACGGGGGTACTCTAATTGTTCTTTTTACTTACCCTTCTATATTTCCGACTACCTGCCGCATAAGCATTTATCCATTTCCCCTAACATTATTCAAGTATAAATATTACCTTTGCAGCACCCATCGCCAAAGCTCTCTCCGAAGAGCCCTGCAAAGTATTTTCAAAACATTTCTCCAACCTGTCTTTATGTCAAACAATCTGCTTCCCTTCTTTCTCATCTCGGCCTTCGTCGCCCTATTGGATATTCTGCCGTTCATCTACAAGAGATGTCCTTGGCGCTATAAAGCGGCCGTTTATTTCCAAGTGTTTGCCACCGGCATGGTGGTGTTCTGCATCTCCCCCGGCCTGCTGCCTTGGTGGGCCACAGGCCTTGCCGTCGGCGTCCTGCTTGTTCTTCCGCGCCTCATCCTGCCGCCCGTCCGCGGTGCATACGCCTGGTATGCCACGCTTCTCAACAGCCTCGGCATGGGCCTCCTCTTCGCCTTCATACGCCATTCGCTAACGAAGATTGCTTTGCTGTTTGTTTAGTGTAAAGGGGGCAGACCCCTTCCTTACTCCTCCTCTATCTTTTCGCGTGCAACTCCCTTCGAATCGACATACAATATGCCGGAGGGCTTTTCGTTTTTTGCGGCAGACGGGGCTTTCGGCGACGGCTGTCGGCGGGGCTGCGTCTCTGGTGCTGCGCTCGACTTTTTGTCCTCCCGTTTTTCTTCGGACTTCCGCGCCGCCTCCTGCCTGCGCTGCGCCTCCTTCTCTTTTTCGGTGCTTCTACAGCATATATAAGTGTACACGCCAAGGATAACGATGACGGCAACTAAAAGCCAGCCCCAAGGCGGCATGTCGTTTTCGAGCAGGGAAACGGTTTTCCTTTCCTTGGGAGGATTGACGGACGAGATGGCGGGCGGGATGGCGTACGAGACGCTGGAGGTGTCGACAGCAACGGCCGAGGTGTCATCTCCTGCCTCTGCGCCGGCTTCCTTTATCAGCGATTTTGGATCTACCCATTTTACAGAAGGGATGACATAAGAATATTCCACTGTGTCTAACACCACACCGCCCGTAACGGAGTCTATGCGAAGATGGAAGTCCTTCCTTATTATGGTGTCATACACCGTTACAGGAACAGGAACTGACGGGGTTTTGATTTTCGGAACAAGATCTGGTCTCGAAGGAACAATCACTGGTTTCGGAGGAATGGTTGGCACGACTGGCGGCTTAAAGTTCGATGCTGCTTTCACAGCCTCATAACCAGCTCTCGCAGCTTTTACAGCTTTACCTTGCGAATATGCCCCAGCGGCAAAAGCCCAAAACATGAGGCAGAAAATGAAGATAGTTTTTTTCATAAGGAGGGTTTTAGGTTATATAAGTTATAGGGGTAGATTATAGGAGGTTTTCCATCACCGAGAAATTGCCTGACGAAGCTTCTGTCTCGGTGTTCTGTCACTTCGTAAATTTATTAATTTCCAACCGTTCCACCAAGAGAAATGCGCCGAAAAACACGGCCGTTACCAGCTTTCCACGGAAATACGCCTGACGGGCTGACGGGAGCGTCTGAAAGTTCAAACGGACGTGGCATTTAGTAATGGTAAGTAGGTATTCAAAATTATTTTATAATATCAAGGCAGGGGACCTCCACAAAAGCCTGCGTTTACCGAACTTTTTCGTACCTTTGCATATCGGGCTTTCGTCTGGCACGCAACTGTCGGCAGAAGGTCTAAAAGCAATAAAAACGGAAATGGGCGGCGCATGCGTCACCTATTTCCGACCACTTATCCAACCAAGTATATCTACTTATGTCTGAAAACTATAGCTTGAGCCATCTCAAGGAACTTGAGGCTGAGTCCATCTACATCATCCGCGAAGTGGCTGCGGAATTTGAAAACCCCGTGATGCTCTATAGCATCGGTAAAGACAGTAGCGTCATGGTGCGTCTGGCCGAAAAGGCTTTCGCACCGGGAAAACCGCCCTTCCCCTTGATGCACATCGACTCGAAATGGAAATTCAAGGAGATGCTGCAATTCCGCGACTGGTATGCCAAGGAACACGGATGGAAGCTCATCGTTGAAAGCAACGAGGAGGCTTTCAAGGCGGGCGTTGGACCGTTTACGCACGGCTCGAAGGTACACACGGACCTGATGAAGACGCAGGCGCTGCTCCACGGACTTGACAAGCACCATTTCGACGCGGCCTTCGGCGGTGCCCGACGCGACGAGGAAAAGAGCCGCGCCAAGGAGCGCATCTTCTCCTTCCGCGACCAATTCCACCAGTGGGACCCGAAAAACCAGCGCCCGGAGCTTTGGGACATCTATAACGCACGTGTCCACAAGGGCGAAAGCATCCGCGTGTTCCCGCTCTCCAACTGGACGGAGCTCGACATCTGGCAGTATATCCGACTTGAGAACATCCCCATCGTGCCGCTCTATTTTGCCAAGGAACGTCCCTGTGTGGAAATCGATGGACAGCTCATCATGCCCGATGACGACCGCCTGCCGGAAAAATATCGCGACCAGATACAGATGCGCAAAATCCGCTTCCGCACGCTTGGATGCTGGCCGCTGACGGGTGCCGTGGAAAGTGAGGCCGACACGATTGAGAAAATCGTGGAGGAAATGATGACGACCACGAAGAGCGAACGCACCACGCGTGTGATTGACTTCGACCAGGATGCTTCCATGGAACAGAAGAAGCGCGAGGGATATTTCTAACATCTCCAACACACACTGCCATGAAATATTATTTCATCAACACCGCCAACCAGCAGGAAGGCCCCATCGACGTGCATGAATTTGCTTCACACGGCGTGACCGACCAGAGTTTCGTTTGGCGGGAAGGCATGGCCGACTGGAAACGCGCCGGCGACTGCGACGAACTGAAAAGCTTCTTTGAAGCCCCTGCCACGCAGATTCATCCAGCGGTCGAAGAGCCCCCTGCCGCAACCGACTGCAACGACGGCGTGCCGGCTCCTCCCTGCCACCTGACGGCGGCCATCACGGGCCTCGTGCTCATGACCATCCCCATCCCATACGTGGCGCTCCTCGGCGGTGCAGCACTCGGCATCACGGCCATCGTGCTCAACGTGTGTGCCTACAACTTCTGGAAGAAAGGCAACTACGCCGTCATGCAGCGCCTTGACGACAAAGCACGCAAGCTCTCAAAGGCAGCCCTATGGGTGGGCATCGGCACCTGGATTTTCTTCATCGTGCTGGTCATCATCATGGTCTGCGCCGCCAGACCATGCCCGCCACTTCAGTAATGGGAATCATTGCTATTAATGGGCCATTACCTACCGAACTTCGAACTCCAAACACCACCGAATAAATGGGCTTATTAGAATTTAACAAACTCCCCATCAATACGCTCGTCGGCGCCGACTGGAAGACTTTCAAGGCGCTCACCGACGGACGCGAAGTTGACGCCGCATGGCGCGGCAAATACCGCCTAACGAAGGCCGTGTGCCGACTACTCTCAACGTTGGCGCCCATCCAGGAACGCCGCTACCAGAAGCGTTTGGCCGACAAACCGCTGGAGCACGCCCCCGTGTTCATCCTCGGACACTGGCGCTCGGGAACAACGTTCGTTCACAACGTGCTCTCGTGCGACAAGCACTTCGGCTACAACACCACCTATCAGACGGTGTTTCCACACCTCATGATGTTCGGACAGCCGTTCTTCAAGAAAAACATGTCGTGGCTCATGCCCGACAAGCGGCCAACCGACAATATGGAACTGGCCGTTGATCTCCCACAGGAAGAGGAGTTCGCGCTGGCCAACATGTGCCCGTACACGTATTACAACTTCTGGTTTTTCCCGAAATACCAGTTGGAATATTGCGACAAATACATGCTCTTCAACGACATCACGCCTGAGGAACTGAAGGTGTGGGAGGAGACGTTTACGAAGCTCATCAAGATTTCGCTTTGGAACACGGGCGGCACGCAGTTCCTCTCGAAGAACCCGCCCCACACGGGCCGCGTGCGCGAACTGGTCAAGATGTTCCCCAACGCGAAGTTCATCTATCTCATGCGCAACCCCTACACCGTGTTTGAGAGCACGCGCTCGTTCTTCACCAACACCATCCAACCGCTGAAGCTGGAGGAGTTTTCCGACGAGCAAATCGAGAAGAACATCCTCACCGTCTACGAGCGTCTCTACCACAAATATGAGGCCGACAAGGCGTGCATCCCCGAAGGCAACCTCATCGAGGTGCGCTTTGAAGACTTCGAAGCCGATGCGCTCGGCATGACGAAGAAAATCTACGACACGCTCTCGCTCCCAGGATGGGAAGAGGCCCGCACAGCCATCGAACAATATGTCGGGGCGAAGAAGGGATACAAGAAAAACAAATACGACTATGCCCAGCGCACGCGCGACCTCGTGGAAACGAACTGGAAATTTGCGCTCGACGACTGGGGCTATCATTTGTAAACCGCTTTCTCACGAAACTGGCTGGCACGGGATGCTGCAACGCATCCATTGACACGCATCTGCCAAGCTGTTTTGAGATAACAATCAAAGAGGCAACAGCGCCTTCCGTCAAGGAAGCGTCTGTTGCCTCTTTTTTTCTCCATGTGGTACACCTCTCCACTCCTCCACATCCACGGACACAGATAAGCCGCCATGCGCATAGCAAGAGAGCCAATGCGAACGACGGCTGAAAGAAGTTATTGCCACAAAGGGAGGGCTTGGCACCATTACTATATTACCATAATGCAACTTTACCAATCTCTCCCATATCTAATACTGCAGGTATATTCATCGCTTTGAATATACGAGCCATGGTATTAAAGGTGATGCCATGTCCACGTTCCAATCTTGAAATTTGAGACTTCTGTACACCAACCTTTGCCCCAAGTTGTTCCTGCGTTAGGTTTCTGGCCTTACGTGCTTGCTTTATGACTTCCCCCATTCTGTAAGCTTGTAAAGCGTCATCCACCTCTTTTTCAAACGCATCACGTTCGGGAGTTCCGATTTTCCCAAGATTTTTGTCTTGGAAATCCTCAAAAGATGTAAGTCTTAAATCTTCCATTATTTTTTTATTATGTCACTTAGCTTTCCTTGCAAAATACATTTGTTTAATCCTTTCGGCTTTGGCAATTTCCTTTGATGGGGTTTTCTGAGTTTTCTTGATAATTCCATGTGTCGCAATTACCAAGGTTTCAGATTCTGTATCCCAAAAAGCAAATAGTCTGTATGCTATTCCACTATATTTCGTACGAAATTCCCAAATACCATCAGAGTTCTCCAACTTTTTGAAAAGTTCATTGTTAATCTCCCCGCCCATGACACGACGGATATTGTATGTTATTTTTTTCCTTGCAGCTAAAGATAGAGATTCCAAGAAATCCCGCGCTTCACCCGTAAGGATTATCCTAAATTTCTGTTCTTGCATAAGAGTTTTTATGTACTTGCAAAGGTATTAAAAGTTCCCATTATAGGAAACTTTTATCGGATATTTTATAGCATGTCCCATAAATCCCCCCTAAAAATCATGCTGCGAAAACTTTCCGCGCCCAATATACAACGTATCAAAGGTATCTGTGCCATCACTGCGACGCTCCAGCAAGTTCTCCTCAGACTCGGGATTTTTCTTGGTGGACATGCTCTTACAGAAGCCGTTGCCTGCTACTAAGCTGCAAGGATTAGGTCATCGTTGTTTTTCATCTGCATTATTCGCGCCGTTGCCATTCCCTGAATTTCCAATCGGCAACCCAAAACCTCCTTTGCCCAACCGCCGACGCGAAAACACAGGCGAAGAAGAAGTCTGCTACCCGCGGCCGCGATTCGTGCTACTCGCGGCC
>ENA-OPRW01000851-OPRW01000851.1-human-gut-metagenome-genome-assembly--contig:-NODE-851-length-25997-cov-3.348701_pt1 | contig 25997 bp, 20 predicted proteins | sample MGYA00241898_ERZ501890 | MGnify/ENA primary metagenome ERZ501890 (study PRJEB25962, sample SAMEA2042216) | human gut metagenome | biome: human gut; feature: human-associated habitat; material: faeces... | reverse complement strand
CCAGCTCTTCCCCGGCGGCCTGTTCCTGGGTGCCTTCTTCATGGCCACCGACTATGTCACCAGCCCCGTCACCAAAAAGGGTGAGATCATCTTCGGCATCGGCTGCGGCCTGCTGACCGTGTTCATCCGCTATTTCGGCGGCTATCCCGAGGGCGTGAGCTACTCCATCCTGATCATGAACTGCTGCGTGTGGCTCATCGACAAGGTGGGCAAGCCCGGCCGCTACGGAGTGACCAAGGAAATGAAGGCTGCGGCCAAGGCGGCCAAAAAAGCCGGGAAGGAGGGCTAAGCCATGAGTGAGACTGCAACCAAGAAAAAGGAACCAGGCATGGCGACCCTGGTGATCGTCCTCTTTGCCATCTGTGCGGCCACCGCCCTTCTGCTGGGCCTGACCAACTATGTGACCGCCCCCTTTATCGCGGCTAACAACGAGAAGACCACCCAGGAGGCCATGGCCGCCGTGCTCCCCGCCAACAGCTATGACGAGGTGGAGTACACCGGCGGCGACGCTATGGTGCAGGCCGTCTACAAGGCCGGCGATGCCGGATACGTGGTGGAGGTTAAGCCCGCCACGTCCTTCAGCGGCAACCTGACTATCATGGTGGGTGTGGACAATACCGGGGCCTGCTCCGGCATCTCCATTACCAGCACCGGCGAGACCTCCGGCCTGGGCTCCAACGCCAGCAAGCCGGACTTCCAGGCCCAGTTCGTGGGCAAGACCGGCGAGGTCAAGGTCACCAAGGACGGCGGCGACATCGACGCCCTGACCGGCGCTACCATCACCTCCCGCGGCGTTTGCGAGGCCGTCACCAGCGCCATCGCCGCCGCCGCGAGCATGGGCTAAGGAGGGTAATCGAATATGAACGTGATGAAACAATTTAGGGACGGCCTGTTCTTCCAGAACCCCGTCACCGTCCAACTGCTGGGCATGTGCTCGGTGATGGCCATTACCACCACCCTGTTCAACGGCCTGGGCATGGGCCTGTCCGTGTTGGTGATTCTGACCCTGTCCAACATCATCATCGCGGCCCTGCGTAAGATCATCCCCAACAACATCCGCATCGCCTGCTTCATCGTGGTCATCGCCGGCTTTGTTACCATCGTTGACCTGTGCCTGCAGGCATTTATCCCGGCCCTGTCCAAGAGCTTGGGCCTGTTTATCCCCCTGATCGTGGTGAACTGTATCATTCTGGGCCGCGCCGAGTCCTTTGCCTACAAGAACGGCATCGGCGCCTCCGCGCTGGACGGTATCTTCCAGGGCCTGGGTTACACCATGGTGCTGGTCATCATGTGTGTGGTTCGCGAGTTCCTTGGAAATGGCACCATTATGGGCGGCCTGCTGGAGATCGGCGCAGAAGGACAGTTGGTCTTCGGCCTGGGCACTGCCGCAGGCATCCGCATCCTGCCCGAGGGCATTCCCGCTCTGGGCATGATTCTCCCGGTGGGCGGCTTCCTGACCCTGGCCTGCGTGATCGCAGCCATGCAGTACATCCTGAACAAGCCCAAGAAGGGCGACAAAAAGACTGAGGAGGTGGCCAAGTAATGGAGTGGACTCAGCTCTTTACCATCGCCCTGGGCGCCATCCTGGTCAATAACTTTATTGTGGCCCAGTTCCTGGGCATCTGCCCCTTCATGGGTGTTTCCAAAAAGATCGAGACTGCCTCCGGCATGGGGCTGGCGGTTATCTTCGTCATGGGCCTGGCCTCCGCCATCTGTTGGCCCATCAATGAGCTCATTCTGGTTCCCATGGGCCTGACCTTCATGCAGACCGTGACCTACATTCTGGTCATCGCCTCTCTGGTGCAGTTCATCGAGATGTTCCTCAAGAAGGCCATGCCCTCCCTCTATGAGGCCCTGGGTGTGTACCTGCCCCTGATCACCACCAACTGCACCATCCTGGGCGTGACCATCCTGAACATCGACAACGGCTACGGCGCAGCATGCGCGGCCGCCAGAGTTTTGGCGGCTCTTTATCCTCAGGCCCCGTCCGAAACCCCCGGCTGACCCTTTCTTTTTGTTCCGCTTTGGACACCACTATGCCCGACAGCATTCTCGCCATCCGCATTCATGCGGGCTTTAACGCATCGTCCTTCACGGCAGGACTTCTGGCACTGACCGAACAAACCTCCGGCACTGCCGGCGCCTATCTGCGCAGTCTGTTTCCAGGCCTTGACATCGGACTGGAACTCAAACCCGCCTGGGTGCGCAGCATCAGCGGGTGGACGGTGAAGTTCCTCACGCCTGCCGAAACAACCGGTCACGGTCACTGTCATCCTGAAGATATCGAAGCCATTTACGCCGCGAGCCGACTCTCCGCGGGCGCTCGGCAGCGTGCCCGAGCTGTTTGGCACGAACTCGTGCGCGCCGAAGCTCGAGTGCACGGCACTTTGGAAAATGAAGTTCACTTCCATGAAGTCGGCCGCTTAAGCAATATTCTTGCTGTCGGTCTCTGCGCACAGTTTCTCGAGACGCTCGAGCTCGAGAGAATTGCTGCAAGTCCCATTCCTGTCAGCGACGGTGAGGTGATCTGTGCCCACGGCACCGTGCCTTACCCGGCGCCTGCAATGTTTGCCATGATGCCGGGCGTTGCGGTGCGGCCTTCGTCAGGCATTGGGGAGCTTGTGACGCCCACCGGGCTTGCCATGCTTAAAGGTTTTGGCGCGCATTTCGGTCCTTGGCCTGAAATGCTGATTTCTTCCGCAGTCAATGTATTCGTGCCCGGCTCTACTTTTGACAATGTGCCAAACGGAACCCGATTCCTGTTAGGCCGGCCGCTCCCGCAGCCCGCTGAATAATCTTTCAGGCACAGATATAACGAAGGCGCAGAAAGCTCATGCCTCTGCGCCTTTTGTTTGGCTGTTACTCGGGTCGAAAGCGAGATATCAGCCTTTGAGCAGAATGTTGACGCGTTCACGCATCGTCTCTGCATCCACCGGACCGCGGTGCTGCCAAATCGGCTCTCCGGATGCGTCGTAGAAGATCTGTGCGGGCATTTCTTCGATCAGGTAATCGTTTTCAATGCCGTTCCATTCGTCAATGTTGATGACGATAAAGGCCGCGCGGTCGCCGTATTCCTTCTGCATTTCTTCCATCAGCTTGGCCATTTCCGGGCAGCTCGCGCACCAGGGCGCTCCGAAATCAACAACCGTTACCTTGCCTTTCACCGGGAAAGGAAGATCCTTGTCCTTATCTTTCTTCTTTGGTGCCGGTGCGTCTGCCGCAGCTTCAGCCGCAAGCAGCGATGCGCCCGGAAGCGCAGCAAAAGCCGCAAGTGCAGCCCCCTTTCCGATCAAATTGCGTCTCTGCATGACATGGATCTCCAGATGGTTATTTAAATATTAGCGGTTTGATTTGGGATCAACGCTTTGCACCGCTTCTTCTCGAAGCTTGAGCTCGCCGTCGACCATATCGTAAATCGCATTGGACGCCCCAATCCCTAAGGTATCGTGCGTCACGAGCAAAACGCCGGCGCCCGCTTGGCGGGCCTGAATCAGCATCCCCATCACAACCTCAGCGCTTTCGCGGTCCAGATTGGAAGTGGGTTCATCAGCCACAATCAGCTCGGGCGAATTCATGAGGGCTCTCGCAAACGCCGCTCGACGCAGCTCTCCGCCGGAAAGCGCTCGAGGATACTGTCCGCCCAGATCAGCAAGACCCACGGCAGTAAGGAGCTCTTCAGCGCGGCCTGCGGGTTCAGTCCCCCGACGATTGGCCAAATGCCACGGCAGACGAATGTTGTCCAGAATGGTGAGTGTCGGCACAAGTCCTGCATGCTGCGGAACATAGCCGATGTGCGCATTGCGAAGCGCGGAAATCTGTTCGTCCGACATTCCCGAGAGGGCCCTGCCGTTAAAAGCGACCTCGCCCTCTGTCGGCATGCATAAACCCAGAAGGAGCGTGAGCAGCGTCGTTTTGCCCGAACCCGAGCGTCCCAGAACGGTGACGAAATCTCCTGCGCCGACCGAAAGGTCCGCGTGGCGCAGCGCCCAGAAAGGACGTCCGGCGCGTTCATATCGGCGTCCGAGCTGTTTGGCAGAAAGCTTCATGACGTCAATCCTCGCGCAAGGTCGTGAAGATGTCGCTGCGGCCAATCCGCCAGGCAGTCGGCAGCGACGCCAACGGCACCGTAAGAATGCCCGCCGCTACGCTCGCCCGCAGCCAGCTGCCGGTCTCCGGAGCAAGATAAGGCAGTCCGATCGCATGAGCGATGACCGTCGAAAAATTCGATACCACCAACGCTGCCAGACCAATGCCGACGGCGGATCCCAGCATTGAAATAATGAAGGCTTCCGCGAGCACAATGCCGACCACTTTGCCGCGGGAGGCACCTAGGGCCCGCAATGTCGCAAACTCCCGCTGACGCTCGCTGAAGGCAAAGAAATAGACAATCAGCATGATGATGGCCGCAGCCGCCCAAAATCCGCCGGCAGCGGTGTACATAACGCTCACGACCTTCTGGAGTTTCGCAGACGTATCACTCATCATGTTCGAGGCAAACACGAAATTGACATTCGCTTTCAGCCCGAGTTGATCGAGCAGTTCATCAGAAACCGTAATCGGATCAACGCCGGGATTCACCCGCACAAGAATGGCCGAGAGGCTCTGAGCCATTTCGTCTGCTCTGTCCGGCGAGGCTGCCCTGCCGGCCCGGCGAGCCGCATCCAGCGTCATGAAGATTGACGAATCAAATCCCATGCCTGTCGGCGCAAGACGGCCGACAATGCGGTACTCCTGATCAAAAAACTTCAAGGTGCTGCCGATTTCACCATAGATGTAATCACCGACAATGACGTCATTGCCCGAGAGCGGCTTATCCGCAGCATGTTTAAGCCATGGCGCGATTACGAAGTCAGTGGCTTCGTCAATGCCGATCAGCTGCACCTTGACCGAACAGCACTGCGCGTCTAAAGACGAAATGAAGAGCTGCCCCGAAGCCTTGGCCACTCCGGGGAGTTTCTGCACGACATCCAGAAGCTTTCCGTCCAGATAGAACGTTGAAGGCTCAGCACGCAGAATCACGCTTTGGATCTTCTTGCCCTGTCCTTGTGGGACGACTAACACGTCAGCCCCCATTCGGGCAGCGAGCGAACTGATGCCGGCTTCCAGATTGGCCGTTACCATCGCGCTCGAAAAGAGCAGAAACGTAAAAACCGCGGCGATCAGTCCGAGCAAAAGCGAACGAAGCGGCCGCTGCGTAACGTTCGCGGCGGCGATGGTGAACGTCGTGAGCGGCTTATATTCACCTGCCGCTTTTGCAGGTTGACCTGCAACGTTCTGTGAAGGCTGAGGATTCGTCATGCTCTCTAAATCTTTCCTTCTGTGCTTGGCCGGCAGAGCCGGCCAATTCCGAGAAGGCAGCATCCTGTTTATTTTTGGTGAATAACCGCTTCAGCGGCTGGCCAATCTGCGGATCTCAATCAGCGCAATGACTGCGATGACTGCTGCGGCAACAATCAGCACCGGCTGAGTGATGCTGTGGCAGTGCATCATCGGACTCGGGCACGGCCCAATCAGCGGACCCGCAACGCCGGCAATCAGAATTGCATTTAAGAAGACCCCGACAGCCATGCCGAATCCCGCACCGGCCGATCGAGAGAACATCATGGCGAGACCGAGAAATGCAACAACCGCCGATGCGCCGCCTGCTGCTCTAGTCATCCAATAGCAGACGCTCGGACCGTTGTGCCAGCAATGCGGCAAGAGCCCCGTAAAAAGCGCGGCGGCCAAAGCCAGGCCGATGACGAAAAATAACCCGCCGGAAATCAGCGCGGGATGGTTGGAATTCATTGTTTAATCTCCGCTAAGACGAAATGCTGCATGCACACCTTAGTGTGCATCAAACAGCAAGCATTCTGCTCTTTGCCGCAATGGGTGAGCAATGCTTCAGTCCTTGCGCTGCAAAAGCACAGGTGCTTTGCTTTCGTACGGCTTCCAAGAAGTGCCTTCAAAGGGATAGCCGTTGGAGACCCACCCTTGAATGCCGTCAGGCATGACGTACACATTCTCGTAGCCGGCGTTAATCGCCTCCAGTGCCGCTTCAAACGAGACGGTGCACATACGGTTGATGCAGTAAAGAATCACAAAGGAATTCTTTTTGTCTTTCGGCAGCAGATTCATCCAATCGGCCTTGTTGGCATGAATGGATCCCTTCAAATGGCTCTTTTCATAAATGTCTTCCGGATTGCAGTCGTAGACATAGACGTCAGGCTGTCCAAGCACCTTCGAAACCTTGTTGAGCGAGAGCGGAATCGGCTGGCGCATCTGCTGCACGGTCATTTTGGAGCCGTCAGCGGCATCGGCGGCATAAGCCGGAGAACCGGTCGAGATCATCAGGACCGCGGCAAGAGCCGTGCTGATCGCGGCAAAGGACTTTTTCTGCATTTTTCTTCCTTCGTGAAGGGTCTGCTGATGCATTGCTTTTTTGGGTTCGGCAATGCATAGGGATTTATGGCGAACCCTAACAGGAAAAGATTAAGCAATTGTTATGGCAATACCTGAAATATCCTTATAAATCAAAGTAAAAACACGAAAAGCTCGGCAGTCGAAACTGTCGAGCTTTTCTATCCTGCTCCTAGAGGACTCTTTGCAGAGCCCTCTTCGGAAAAGATCACTCAGGAAGGATTACTTCTTGGCGGTCTTGTTCGCGGCATTCAGGATGGCGAGAGCCTGCGTGGTGTACGTCGTGGCTTCGTCAACGAGCTGCTTGGCAAACTTCGGAGCGTGGACACCCCAGGAGCCGTCGTCCTTGATCTTGGCGGCGTTCAGGCGGGCTTCTTCAGCATAGAGCTGAACCTGCGCGCGGTCGGCCGTCGAGAGGTTCGTGACCTTCAGCAGATCCTGGATGTTGGCCATGTCGGCGATGACCTTGGCATAGCCTTCCTTGACGGGGGTCTGCCAGGCGATGACCTTGTTGTAGATGGTCTTCTGATCCTTGAAGCGCATCATTTCCGGGAACTTCGACTGGATCGGGCTGTGGCAGCCCATCGCGTCGACGACGTGCTTGTCCTGGTAAGCCGTACGGCCGCAGGTCCACATCAAGTCGAGGTACGGACGGCCTTCGTCCTTGGTCAGGTGCCAGCCCTTCGGCGACACGAGCTTGCGGTCAGCGCCTTCAGGCGGGTTGATGGACTTCTTTTCCGGATCAACGAGGATGCGCCAGATGTGGGACGCACGGACGTTGTCGAAGCCGGCCATGTCAGGACGCTGGATTGCGGCGAAGTTTTCGCAGGAACCCATCTTCGGCATATGGCAGGATTCGCAGCTGTTGCGGCTGTGCGTACCGCCCTGCGAGAAGAAGTAGGCGGCCGTGGTGTGGCAGTCCTGGCAGTTCTTCTTCAGGTTCGGAACCGTGTACTGGCTGGTCCAGTCGTTTGACGTAACTTCGTGCGGGTCATGGCAGGTCGTGCAGCGCATGCCCTTCTGATAGTGCTTCGTGTAGTGCGACTGCGAACCTTCGGTACCGCAAGCCGGGCAGAAGCTCTTGAAGTAGGACGTGAACGGAGCCTTGGGATTGGCCTTAGCGTCTTCACGGTTGTAGACGAAGCGCTGGTGGCAGCGTTCGCAGTCGGACGGCATGCCGGCACCGCGGGCGCCGTACAGGTGAGCACCTGCGCCGTGGCATTCTTCGCAGCTCACGCCCTTAGCGATCGTGTGCGCACGAAGCTTTTCGCCGTCGCCGAGGGCGGCAAAGAGTTCATCCTGGCTCTTGAAGTCGAACTTCCAGGTGTGGCAGATTTCGCAGTAGGACGAACCCGGCTGGAACATGGCCTGCTTACGGTTCGAAGCGCCGTAGGAGTTCATACCCCAGACCTTGGAGCTCTGAGCACCGAAGTCTTCGAGCTTGGTCGGGAAGGTCGGATCCCATGCGTTGATCTTCTTGGCAACTTCAGGGGTGATGTGTTCGGCCCAGTTGCGGGAGAACTGGTTGCCGCCGGCAACGATCTTACCGGTAGCCTGGGAGAGGTTGCCGCCGTCTTCGATGTGGTAGGTACCACGGACGAGCCACTTATCGACGAAGCCGTACTTCGTACGCGGCGTGCCCATCAGGACGTAGACGTCCTCGACATTGATGCCTTCAGGAAGGACGGAAGCCTTCGAGCCGTAAAGCGGACGCTTCAGGTCGCCCTGAACCACGGCTTCGGTCATTTCTTCCGGGAAGCGAACGATCTTGTTGTGACGCGAACGTTCCCACTTTTCATACTGAGAGGGGTGGCATTCGCCGCACTTCTTCGGGCCGACGAAATTGTTCGGCAGATCGAGGAAGGATTCGTACGGGAGGCGGTACGTCACAGCGGTCGTACGACCGGTGTCTTCACGGTACTTGTCGCCGCCGCCGAAATTCACCCATTCTTCTTCACGATCGGACATCGTGAACTTACCGACAACGCGGCCTTCCTTCAAATACTTGAAGTAGGGGTGATTAGCCTTCAGGTAGTCCCAGAAAGCCTTATCTTGAGAGACATAGCCTTCAAGCGTACGCGGGAGAACTTCTTTGGCGGAGGTCTGGGCCGCCGGGGTTTCAGCTGCCATGGCTGACGAAGCGACGAGCGCTGCCGACATACAGGCGGCGAGAGACAGAAGCTTGTGCTGCTTGGTCATATCTAGCTCCTTTCGGGTCTCTATATATATAGATGTTGTTAAATAGCTCAGATCTTTCGATCGGCTTCTTTGAGGTCAATGCGCATCCCTCACGGGCGGCGCAACATCAATTTACTCCCTTAACTTCTTCTTAAGACTCAAAACCTTTTGGGGAGCCTTCTCAACCTTCCGAACAGTCAAAAATACTCATAGTTAGGTACTCTTCAGGATGCCTTAATGGATCATTTCGATATATTTCAAATATTTGCTCGATTTTCGTTATTTCCGAACGATACAGGCTGTTATACCGAACATTCATACCTCTTTAGAGATATTTTGCAACCCGTTTTAGGTTGACACGATATACGATTCCGATTTTTGGAATGAATAGTTTTGAATATCGATTTTTACTATCGAATTTCCAGATGACACTATCAAATCTGATAATTGTCTTTTCTGTCCGGTACTGAGAATTGTTCTCATTTAACTATAGGATAAACCTAGGTATTTAGGGAAATTACCGACCCTAAATTTAGAAATATTTTATGAAAAATGATTTGTCGATAGCTATGTTTTGCCTAACGACTTCGATCTGAACGTTCATTTTTTTCGTACATTCGAAGTACTGCCAACACTTGTTTGAGAGCGTTTTTTAGAGCGCTTCAGAAGCACGGCCGCTGCCGCCCCCCGAACGGATGACAAAAGCGATCTTTAGCCCGAAGCGGCCTAGGGTGAAAAAAAGGCTCAAACGTCTTTAGTGAACGCTTGAGCCTCGAAATGGCAGTCAGCCTCGCGGCTGCTGCGGGCTTGCCCGTGCTTTGATCCTCTGTCTGCCGAAGATGCCCTCATTGACAGAGTGTGTGAGCGCCTAGATACCGCTCACGTTCGTATTGTTAGGATCCATCGTTGCCGTGCGCGTTTTGGGTTTGGCATTCTCAATGCGGAAATCGTCGGCCCCTCTCGCTGAAGCCAGTTCTCCTTCCTTATAAACCGTCATCTTCGGCGGAAGTCCGTCCTCGGCAAGGTCAGGTTCATTGTCGCCGACGATCCTCGGGAGCACCAGCGTAAAGCGCAGCCCCTGCGCTCCTGCCCGTTCGACCTTACAGCGTCCGGCGTGCCGCTCGGCAATGCTTGCAATAATGGAGAGCCCCAGCCCCATTCCGTCAGCGCCTTTAGTGGTTTGCAGAGGTTTGAAAAGATTGTCAAAGGCCTCATCGGTAATGTAGGGACCGTTGTCCTCCACAGAAAGCGCCCAAGTTTTTTCGTCAATGGGCGTGAGCGAAACGATGATCTTCGGGTGTTCAACGCCGGAAATGGCGTCTGCTGCGTTTTTCATGAGATTCAAGACCGCCAGTTCAATTTCCCACGCGTCCACCTCCGCCATAGAGTGCTTGTTCACGCGCACGATCACTTCCGCAGCGGTCTGCCGCGCACGACGGAAGTTGGTGATGGCATTCCCGATGACGCCGTACAAATCCACAATGGTTCGCGGCGGATAGTCGTGTTTGGCGTAGGCTCGGACTCGGTTGACAATCTGATTGGCGCGCTCGGCCTGATCCAGAATTTCCCCAAGTGCCCAGCCAAACGCCTTCTCGTCGTAATTGCCCTTCTGCACGCGGCGATTCAGGCTGCCCGCGAAATTGACAATAGCCGCAAGCGGCTGCTTGAGCTCATGCGCAATGATCGTGGACATCTGTCCGACAATGCCGGTGCGTTCAAGGTTGGCAATATGCTGACGCGACTGTACGGCTTCGGCCTCGATCATTTCGCGCTCTTCGAGGGCTCTGCGCAGCTGCGCAGTCTTGCGCTTAACTAATACCGACAAACTGACGGCATACGAAATGATGATGAAGGCCGCCAAGAGCGCAAAGGCAATGAACTCGGCATTTTCGCGCAGGAAACGGTTGAGATTCCATGACCCGAGGTTTTCGTACGGTCCGCGCTTCAATTCGTAAAACAAATCGTAAATCGTACGGTTGACGGCCGGAAGCGCCCACTCGCCGCCGTAGCGCTGGCTTGCCGCGGCATAAAGCACCGTGCTGACAGCCTTTTTCCAAGCAGGATCAAGCGTACGCAGCACGCCCACCGTGATGGACGGATAGGTAATCGTCGAGTGGGTGCACGAAAGCGTGTCGTCCCTTTGCGGAGAAAAGATTGAAAGGTCATGCGTGATGCCGACCTTTCCGCGGTTTTCGAGCTTTTCAAGTTCGCACGCCGGAAGAATGCCGACCGTCTGCGTTCCTGAAAGCACGGCATGAAGCACTGAGGCAGAGGACCACCCGTAAAAGGTTGTTCGATCTTCAATGTCGGTGCGAGAAATACCGTGCTGAAAGAGTTTCACTACCGCCGCGTCCCAGCCGGCCAGGGAGTCGCGGCTGGTGGCGGCAAACGTCGTGCTGGGATTGGCCAAAGCACTGAACGCTGTCGACTCACGTCCGCGGCGCGTAAAAATGACCGCGGCCTGCGCATCTTCGGCACGAATCGCCGCATTAGGCAGAAAACTTGCGGAGGCCTCGTAATATCCCGTCGACTGCGCCAGCGCGAATTCATCCGCATCGGCAAGGATGAAGTCGAGCTGACGGCTCTTGACGCCAAGTTCGAGCTGCCGATTGTCAAACCAGAGAATTTCTAGATTCGCCTCGCCCAGAACGTACTTGAGTTCTTCGAGCGTAAATCGCAGCCACTGCGCTCGAGACGACAAGCCTAAGGAAGCCTGCACGCCGATCTTCAAAGGGCGCGGGAAATTGGTTGTCACCGGCACCGCATAAAGATCGCTTTTATTAAAAGGCGCCGACTGTACCATTGTCGGCACAGGAAGCGAGCGCAGAACGGGCTTTACAGCCTGAGCAACATCCCCTGAAGGCGTGCCGGTAGCCGCTCCCATGCCGATGAAGGACGAAGCCGCGCGCGGCGGTTCCGGCGGCAGGTCGGGATAGTCGGCCAAGGCTGAAAGCGGAACAGTCAGCGCGAGGACGGCGGCGGCCGAAAAAAAAGGGAACCGGCGAATCTTCGTCATGATGCGCAAAAATGATGAAATGAAAGAGAGGAGCATCACACTCTCGCAAAGCGTTTGAGTGCGCAATAAGCTTCCAACGTATATTAGCCTTGCCTCGCAGGCGGTTTAGTAGGCGAGGTCTCCTAAAGCAATACTGCCGCCTCAACCCTCCCCATTTTTCCTTGTCGGTTATGGCCAAACTTCCATCCCTTCCTGAACGCACGCTTTCTCCCGACGACCGTCTCGCGCGGCTGCTGCCGCCCGCAGTTGCCTTGCCGATGGCGGCCGCGGGCATTGAAACTGTCGAGGATCTCTACGAATGCGCTGCAGCACTTGGAAATACCTGGTTTCGCCGAATTGAAGGGCTTGATGCCGCTCTGGCCGGGGAACTCATGATGTGGCTGGCGCGCTGGGGCAAATCCGTCGGTGAAGTGACGCCGCGCTTCTTTCCGCCCGGTTCGCTCCCGGCGGTGCGCACATCGGCCTGCCGGCGTCAGACCGATGCTTCACGCGGGCTCTCTGCGCCGGGCGACCCGCGTATTCGCCCGATTGAACAAATTGAACTCCCCGAGACGCTCTCGGGCAAAAAGGGACTCAACCGGGCGCCGGCCGCGGCTTGTGCGCTCTCTGCCCGCAATGACCTGGAAGCCATCCGTACTTGGCTTAACGCTCGAGCCGGGAATCCCAATACGCATGCGAGCTATCGAAAGGAAGCTGAACGTTTTCTGCTCTGGAGTCTGGTCGAAAAAGAAACGGCACTCTCGGACATCCGCGCCGATGAAGCCTCTCAGTACTTGCGCTGGCTCGAAGATCTCGGGCGAACCGATGACAAGACGTTCAGCCGAAAATGGCGGATTCCGCAGGCATTCTGGATCGGCGAAAAAAATGCCGAACGATCCTCCGCAGCCTGGCGGCCCTACAATGGACCGCTTTCGCCGGCAAGCCGCCGAAACGCCATCGTCGTCGTGCGCCAACTCTTTAATTTCTTGAAGCGCACGGGCTACCTCATCTTCAATCCCTTCGACCAAGTCAGCCCCAAGGTACCGCTTCTGAAGGGCGAAGGCGCGCCGCAGGCATTTGCCGATCGATCGCTTACCCCCGAACAGTGGAGTGAAATCACAGGGCACCTGTCGCTCATCCCGGAGGGACAGCCGCGTGAACGTATGAAGCTTATCCTGATGCTTGGCAAATCACTCGGTCTGCGGGCTTCTGAAATGCTCGAAGCCCGTACCGGCTGGATTGTCCGGCGCAGCTTCGGCGGCGGTGAGCGTCCGGCCATTGAAGTGATCGGCAAAGGCAGCAAAGTCCGACGGCTGCCGCTCACCGCTGAGCAGCTCAGCATCATCAATCAGGCACTCGCAGCACGAGGCATTCCCGAAGCCGCTCAGACGCCTCCGGATACACCGCTCCTCGTAAACCTCGGACGCGGCCGCAATCCTGGCGGCCCCATGAGCCGCAGCGGCCTCTATCGTGTGCTGGAGTCCTTCTTCGACCGCGTGGCCGATCAAGTGGCGCTCAGCGCGCCGCTTGACGCCGCCAAACTGCGTGCATCGTCCACACACTGGCTGCGCCACACCTTTGCGGTCTCGGCCCTAAAGGAAATGAGCGTCAATGTCGTTCAGGCCGCCATGGGACACGCTTCTGTTGCAACCACCGGCCGGTATCTCTCGCCCGAAGAAGCAGAAATGAGCGAAGCGATGAGTCACATGAAGGCGCTCTAAAGCGCCCCATCTTGGAAGTGACGGGAATTTGATTCAGTCCGGGCGGCTGCCGCGCCCGCTCTGAATCTTTTTCTGACGCAGCTCATCACCGGTCAGCGCCCTGACGGCTCCGGAAACGCCGGAGCCCGCACTCCGCGATCCCGCTGCGGGCTTATTCTGCGAGGATCGGTGATGAAGACCGCGTTTTGCAGCCTTTTTTTCACTGAAAAATCTGCTTATAGCGAAGCAGCACCGATTCAACGGTCTGCTTAGGATTGAGCGTATGGTCAGCTGCTCGGCGGCACGAGAGCGCCTGCGTGCAGAACCCCGCTGCGCGCTTAGCATCCATGTGCGAGGCCAAGCGTTCAATGGCGGCGTTTTCGTCGATAAAGTACCGCGGCTGAAGGCCAAGCGCCGAGCGCATCAGATCGTGCGCCCAGCGCGACACGAGGAGCGAGAAAGCCGGGAGCGTGAGATCGGGGGCATAAAGCCGCACAAGGGCATCAACCGAGAGTTCGGGGCCCGCACGCAAAAATTCGAGCACGGCATTCTCCGTTTTAGCGGAAAGCCGATCGTCTGCAGAGGGTTCAAGCGCCGCCAAAGGCGAACCGCCCGCCATCGCTAGGGCCTCCTCCGGTTTCTTGAGTTTTTTGGACTTCAAAAAAGCGAGCGCCGCCTCATGATCGGGCATCGGCACGCGCACCAGCCGAGAGCGGGAGCGAATCGTCGGCAGCACATCATCGAGCTTTTCAGCCGTCAGAACCCAAATCAGCCCTTCGGGAGGCTCCTCCATGGATTTAAGGAGTGAGGCTGCCGCTTCAGCCCGGAGTTTGTCGGCCGGATGCACGAGCACTACGCGGCGGCCGCCCTGATTGGCGTTCAGCGACAAAAAATCACCCAGCACACGAATTTGGTGAATGCGGATTTCGCGCGAGAGCTTCTTCTTGGCATCGCTGCGCTCGCTTTCCGCGGGCTCATACGCTACGTCATAGCGTGCGCACTGAGCTTCCGAAAGCACCTGCTTAAAGTCCGGATGGGTGCCGGCCTGCGCCAGCCGGCAGCCGGTGCAGTGTCCGCAGGGGGTGCCGTCCGAATGGGGCGAAAGACAAAAGAGCGACTTGGAAAAGGCGAGTGCGAGCTCATAGAGCCCCGCACCCGAGGCACCGTACAAAAGCACCGCATTGGGCATCCGATCACGCATCGCCAAAAGCGTCTGTGCGGGCTCCTCGAGCCACGGATAAGGCGCTAAAGCCATGACGAAATCCTCGCAAAAATGTCTGCTGACACATCCTTTGCCGGCCGATCCGCATCGATGATGAGGAAGCGCTCCGGAGCTGCAGCTGCTCTTGCCAGATAAGCCTCCCGCACGCGGGTGAAGAAGGCTTCTCCCATACGCTCGAATCGATCCTGATCTCCGGCCCGGGCACGCAGCCGTGCGGCTGCCACGGCGGGAGCAATGTCAAAGAGGAGCGTCAGATCGGGCGCAAAACCGCCGAGCGTCCAGTTCTCAAGCGCCTCGACTTTCTCGCCGGAAAATCCCTTGCCGCCCACTTGATAGGCATAAGTTGCATCGGTAAAGCGGTCAGAGAGCACCCAGCGGCCGGACTCCAAAGTCGGCCGAATGACCCGCCGCACATGATCGGCGCGGGCGGCAAAGAAGAGGAGCGTTTCAGCATCCGGCGCCATCTCGTCGGCAAGGAGCATGGCGCGGATTTTTTCCGCCAAAGGCGTTCCGCCCGGCTCACGCGTATGGAGGACGCTGACGCCTTGATCGGCCAAATGCTTGAGGAGGCTCTCCGTCTGCGTGGACTTGCCCGCACCGTCAATGCCTTCAATCGTGATGAAGCGCCCCAACATGCCCTGAATACTCCGCTTTGAATAGTGAACCTGTAAGCAAGCTTGCCGCAGCCTGCCTGTGGCCGTCATTCTACCGATGCGGGCTTCGAAGCGTTCTGCGGCGCCTTGGCAGCTGAGGCAGGCTTATCTGTCTGAACGGACTTAGCCGGCGCACCGCGCTTGAGGATAAAGCGGTTTACCGCGCGGTTGTGGTCGCGCAGGTTCGTTGAAAATTCACTCGTCCCGTCGCCGCGCGACACAAAGTAAAGGTACTTGGAAGGTTCCGGGTGCGCCGCCGCCTCAATAGAAGCAGCCGAAGGCATCGAAATTGGAGTGGGCGGGAGGCCCTTATTGAGATAAGTGTTCCAGTCGCCCGGCCGCTGCAGATCCTTTTTCGTCAGATTGCCGGAAAACATCGGTCCGAGTCCGTAGATCACCGTCGGATCGGTCTGCAGCGGCATGCCGATCCTTAGACGGTTGTTAAAGACAGAACTCACAAGATGCCGATCGCTCTTCACGCCCGTTTCTTTTTCAATGATGGAGGCGAGAATCAGAAGCTCATAGGGGGTTTTGGCCTCACAGAGCTCCGAGCGGGTTGCCCAAGCTTCATCGACGAGTCTGCGCTGTCGAGCGGCAGCCTGCTCCAAAACAATGAGATCACTCGTGCCGCTGCCGTATCGATAAGTATCGGGCGCCAAGAAACCTTCGAGCGTTGCGGTATCCGAGGCGCCTTCCATCGATTTAACGCCCAAACGCTCGAGCAGTGCATCATCGGTGAGTTTGGCAGATTCGGGAGAGAGATCCTCCGCCGAAGCCAGAATATCCTCAACCGTCCATAAAGCGGCGCCCTCCGGAATACGCAGCTGTTTATCAACGAGCGCCGGTCCGGAAAGCGTCTCCAAGACGTTGTAGGGCGTCATGCCGCGGGTAAAGCGGAAACGGCCGACATGAATTTTGCGCACCAGCGTTGGTTCAAGCCTGGTTAAAAGTTTCGCCTGCCAAATCGGCACCTCCACGCCCGCCTGAGCCAGTCGGCCGAGCACTCGCGTCACGCTGTCGCCTTCAAGCACAGGCACCACGACCATGTCACTGGTCATCACTGCGGGTTTTTCATAGAGCATGGCTCGGACCTGCTGCCAAGCTGCTGCGGCGCCTGCGGCAAGCAGCATTACCAGAAGGACCAGCATCAAGAGTCGACGCCCCCAATGCGGTTTGTGAGCAGAATGCTCCGCCTTTTCAGACGAATCCGTCGGCTCGCCGGCCGAGTTTTCCGCTGAGTGCTGCGCCCCCGTCTGACTGCATTCCTCTTCACTCTTCTTAACCGCTGAAGCTTCAGACTCCGAAACAGTTTCGAGGCCAGGCGCCTCGTCCGGCTTCTCAAGAGGGGCTTCATCTGAAGCCGCATTGCTGGGCGTCTCAATGTTCTTCACTTCAATTCTCTGCACTTAACGGAAATCATCAGGACGCCTGAGTCTAGCGCATGACGCTTCAGAGAATCGGCCGGCGCCTCGCTGACGCGGTCTCCAATATGCATCGCGCCAGCCGTCAAAGAACAAGCATCTTTTTCCTCAAACGGCTATGCTTTCACGTCACAAGAACTCAATTAAAACTGCGAGGGTCGGCCGCAGCCCCTTAGGAACGGCCTTGACCCCAAATCAAACCATGGAACAGACGACCACTACTTTGGCAGTGCCGCCAAGCATTGCCTGCGCACCGAACACTGCACTCATTCGTGTGACGGGCGAAGACGCCCGGCATTTCCTCCACGGCCAGTTCACCCAGAAAATTGAGAACCTCGCCGGCCGTACAACGCTTGCCGGCTACTGCTCTCCCAAAGGGCGCCTGCTTGCCGTGATGCGCGCCTGGCTCTCCGGTGATGCCGTGATGCTCGCGCTGCCCGCGGAAATGGCCGAAGGTTTTCTCAAGCGCCTGCATATGTATGTGCTGCGCTCCAAAGTCTCTTTCGAAGTTGTTGACCCTGCGCCTGCCATGCTGATCGCTGTCGGCGAGGAAGGTGCGAAGACGCTCGCCGCGCTCGGCCTTGAAATGCCCGCCCACGGCGTCTGCATTGAAAAGGACGGCTTTACGCTGCTCGGCATTGAACCGTCTCAAACGGTTCCCGGCTTCTGCGCGGGCGGGGCCCGCGCCTTGGTGATCCTGCCCGCAGGCAAGACTGCCGCAGACTTTGGACTGACGCCTGCACCTGCAGCTTGGGCACTCGCCTCATCCATTTCCGCCGGCATTCCTCAGGTGCTTCCGCCCACGCGCGAAACGTTCGTGCCTCAGGCCGTCAACCTCGAACTCGTTGACGGCGTCAGTTTTTCCAAGGGCTGCTACCCCCGTCAGGAAGTTGTTTCCCGCCTGCAGCATCTCGGCGAAACGAACCGCCGTGCCGCCGTCGGCATCCTTTCCGCTGAAGCGGCTGCTCCGGCAGGCGCTCCCGTCTACGCTAAGGGTGACGAGGCCGGCAAAGTCGTGCGTGCTGTGACCTTGGGCGGACGCACGCTCGTGCTTTTCTCCGCTACGATCGGCTCACTCCTTGCCGGCATCACGCTTACCCCCGACGGCCAGCCGCTCGACTTGGTCGAGCTGCCCTATCGCTACCGCAATGTCTTGAAAACTTCGGCCTGATGCCGAAAAATAATTAGATCGACGGCCGGTCAGGCACCGCTCCCGAACGCGCCTCGGTTCCGCACAGACAAGCGGAATCGAGGCGGTTTGTTATCAATCATTTCCCGACATCACTTTTCCCCGCCGCATCCCTCATGTTGAAGCAGTCTCTTTGGGCGCTCGCTGCAGCACTCTTCTTCTCAATGATGGCCGCCTGCGTGAAGCTCACCAATGGTGAGCTGACAACGCTGGAGATGGTCTTTTACCGATCCCTTTTCGGCGTCATCACCATCGGGCTCTTTGTGAAGCGCAACCATTTGTCGCTTAAAACGCCTCACTTGATGGGCAACATCACGCGCTCTATTCTCGGTACGCTCAGTATTTCCGTCTGGTTCTTCACGCTCGGACAGCTGCCCTTCGGCACCAACATGACGCTCGTCTATACGACGCCGCTCTTCATGTCGGTGAACTTCATCATCCTGGCGCTGCTGCGGCATCAGCGGGCGCCCTGGGGGCTGGCGGCTGCAATCATCGCCGGTTTCAGCGGCATTACGATCATTTTGCAGCCGAGCTTTTCAAGCGACCAGCTCTGGCCGGCGCTTTTGACGCTTTCTGTGGCGCTCCTCGATTTGGCAATTTACTGGCAGATGAAGGAACTCGGCCGACTGCAGGAACCCTCTTGGCGAATTGTTTTTTACTTCACGTGCTTTGGCACCTGCTTCGGACTGATCGGCGCGTACCTCCTTGAAGACGGTCTTCACATGCCGAGTCCCGAAGCGGCGCTCGCCGTGCTCGCCATGGGCGCCTTCGCCACGCTCGGTCAAATCGCCACTACCCGCTCCTATGCCTACGGCAACATGCTGCTTTCGTCATGCCTTGGATTCTCGGCCATTCCCTTTGCCGCGATCATCAGCTGGCTCCTCTTTGATGAGCCCTCGACGCTGATGTCGATCTGCGGCATGCTCCTGATCACGACGGCAGGCATTGGCGCCACCATCATCACGAAGCGCGCGGAAGCCCGCGGCATCGCGCCGGTCGAAGGCAAGGTCGCTGCGGAAGGCAGCAAAGAATAACGCTAACGCTATTGCGTTAATGAACAAAATTTACATTGAGTGTTTGAATGAGTCTGAGCCTCAGCAAGAGACACAGCCATAAAATAGTTCCATGCGTGGGAGACCCAGATTTTGCATCTGGGTCTCTTTTTAAATTGCAATCATCCATGGACGAAGGACAGCGAATCATTGCTGCGCCTTTCGTCTTCTCTGAATACGCTCAAAAAGAAAAGGAGTTGGTATGTGCACAACGGTGATTGTCGGTCGTCTGGCTTCGACCACGGGTCGCGTCATCCTCGGCCACAATGAGGACTCAGGCGGACGCTGCATGCATCAGCAGTTCTGGGTGCCCGGCGGTTCGCACTCGGCAGGGGAATTCGTTGAAGGAGAACCCGGCCGCGCCCGCGTCCCTCAGGCGCCCGTCACGCTCGGCACCTATTGGAGCAATATGCTTGCACCGGCCCCCGGCTCCTCCTTTGACCAGGGCATGGCCAATGACGCAGGCGTTGTCATGTGCTCAAACTCGGGCGGCGACTCTTATGACGGTCACCTCTCGGACGAAGAAGTCGGCTTGTTCGAAGGCGGCATCGGGTTCCTGCTTCGCCGCTGCGTGATGGAGCGAGCCCATACTGCCCGTGAAGCCGTTGAAATTGCCGGCGAGCTGATCAGCAAATACGGCTACTGGAGCCCCGCACGAAACTACTCTTTTGCCGACGCTCAGGAAGCTTGGGTGCTTAATGTCGTCAAGGGCAAGCACTTCGTCGCGCACCGCGTGCCTGACGACAAAGTCGTTCTGATTTCCAATTACTTAGCCGTCCGTGTGGTGGACTTTTCCGATACGGAAAACGTTATTGCCTCGCCTGACTTGATTGACTACGCCGTCAAAAAGGGCCGCTTCTCGCCGGCCGCAGGCAGCTACTACCATGAGTTTGATTTCTCCGTCGCCTATCAGCCCGACGAAATCCGCCTCGACCCCAATAAGAGCATCCGCATGCGCACGGGCTGGCAGTACATCACGGGAGAAGTTTTCGACGATCCGAACCATTACCCGGAAATGGTTGAGCCGGCGCACAAAATGAGCGTTGAGGACGTGAAAGCGGTTCTTCGTCTTACGGCTGAAGAAACCTACCGCACCCGCGGCGACGGCCGGGCCGACGCCTTCCACGCGAGTGCGCAAGACATCTCTCGCTCCCATACGCGCGAATCCTGGGTGGCAGATATCGCCGATGATCCGCTTTATACGGTGCTCTGGCGCTGCTCGTCGTCTCAGGATCCGAACCCCTATGTGCCTTGGTTCCCGATGGCCGGCGAAATTCCGCAGGGCTACCAATGGTCGACCCTCGAGGACGCCCGCCGCTTCCATTTCAGCATGCCCGCTGACATGCTCGACTTCAATGAAGATCACAGCTGGTTCATTTACGGTTCGCTTAGCGAAATCGTGAACTTCAACCGCGGTCTGATGGCCGGCATCTGGCCGGTGCGCGATTCGCTTGAGGCTGAGTTCATCGGTGCGGCGGAAAAGGTTAAGCATGAAGCCGAAGCCCTCCCGCATGCTGAAGCTAAGAAACTCTTGGGCGACTTCACGTGCCGCATGTGCGCCAAGGCGGATGAAACGTATCGTGAACTGCGCGATGCACTCACGATTGATGCCGCTGATGTTGTGCTCGCAGACGCTGAAGCCGTAGAAATTTCCGTGAGCGACCCGAACGCACTGGTAGCCATTACGCTTACGCCCGCGGTTGAATCTTCCGAACTCGATCTCGATCCGAACAGCGTGCTGTGGAGTCTGGGTTTTTCAGGCAAAAAGGAATCCGTTCTCGCCCCGGCCAAGCCCATTTCATCTGCGAAGAATGATGATGGCAGCTGGACGCTTTCCTTCCGTGCCAATGAAGTCGCCCGCTGGGCAGTACCGGGCTGCTTCATGGACACCTACATTCGCGGCTTCGTCGGCCACCGCCGTTTTGTCTCACAGGTGAACTTCCGTTTTACCGCATAAGAGGCTTACAGCGTTAATACCGAACGATTGTCCGGAAAAGTGCCGGCAGGAGCGAACACTTCCGCCGGCGCTTTTGTTATTGCATTAGCCCGCATCTTGGGCTAGTGAAGATTCTCAGCAGCGACAGCTTCATTCCATTCGGATCGGCTGCTTCATCACAGCCGTACGCAGGATTCGACTTTAATCGTTAAAATCAAACGTTCTGCACTGTCGCCGCTATGAATCAACTTAAAAATACTTCAGGGCGTTTTTCCCATCTCTGCCGCCGCATCACCATGCTGGTTATCGGCATGGAATTTGCCACCTTTGGCATTTCCCTGACAGCGGTTTCAAACATCGGCACAACGCCTATCAGCACGCTTCCGTATGTGCTTAGCAAGATCTTTCCGCTCTCTTTCGGAACGACTACCTTCATCCTCAATGTAATCTTCGTTGTCCTTCAAGCCTTGCTTCTGCGCAGCCGCTTTTCGATCCTCAACTTATTGCAGATTCCTGCCGTACTCGTCTTCAGCGCATTCATCGACCTCAACATGCACCTTTTGCAGCCGTACAGCCCAAACAATTGGTGGCTGAGCGCGGCATTGAGTATGTTCGGCAACCTGGTACTTGCTGTCGGAATCATTCTGCAGGTTCGCTCCAAAACAATTGTTCAGCCGGGCGAAGGCATTGTGCTCGCTTTCGCTGCCGTATTTCATCGTCCATTCGGCACCGTCAAAATCGTAAACGACACCGTGCTGGTTGTCATTGCTGCCATACTTTCATTTGCGGTATTGGGCAGCTTTGTCGGGTTACGGGAAGGAACTGCAGTCTCGGCTGTTTTGGTCGGTTTTCTGGTAAAAGCGATCACTGCGTTCTTCCCGGACCAACGTTCGGAAAAACCGCATCAAGTGAATATTCGTCACGAATAAAAAGTACTTATTGATAGGGCACGTGTTTATCCTGCAGTCTGGGACGAAAAAAGAAGAGAATGACACGCATTTTATTTCTTCATCGAGCAGAAATAAAACCTTTTTTCCATAAAGCACAAACCCTATCGATGATCAAAACCTCACTTCGCTCGGCAGGCCCCGCAGCGGCAGAGCTCAATCGACGGCACTCGAAAAAAGCGCCGCCGAGATGAGCTCCGGCTCTGTACCGGCGGGTAGGCCCAGCGAGGCGATGGCAGCAGGCTGAGAGGCGGTTAACGCGGCATGGCGACAGGTTCCCACGTCAGTCCGCGCCAGGCAGCTTCCATGAGATGAAGCTCCATCCGGCAAGCTGTCAGAAATGCTGACGTCATTTCCGCTTTGACAGCTTCATCCGTTTCCGCAGCAAGTTCATCAGCAATTCCGAGTGCCTGACGCACCTCCGCCGAATACTCCGGCGACCCATAACCAGCGATCCAGTCCGCAAAGGGATTCTTTTGGAGCCTGCTTTTCTTTTGCGCCTTCACAAAGACTTGCCCCAACCCGTCATAAACCCAAAAACAAGGCAGAAGCGCTGCCATGCCGACAGCCGGATGCGATGTTTTGGCACAAAGCGCTTCATAATTAATGTAAAGCAGCGTCGCGGGTTCAATCGTCTTGAAAAGCGGATCATCGGCCAAATGTTTCCCTGCGGCATGTGCGGCATACACACTATCGAGCGATTCCCGGACAGCATCGGTATCCTTGGCCCATCCATGGAGACGCTTGGCAATGCGCTTGCGCTCTTCAAGGGGGAGATTAGACATCGTCGCCACGCGTCCGGCCAGGGCATGCAGCGAAGCTGCGTAGCCCGCGAGATAGTGAACATTCTGAACAACGTAAAAGAGAAATGCCTTTTTTGGCAAAGTCCCGTCAGCCAAACCCTGTGTGAAAGGATGACGGCAGCAAGCCTCAAGGATTTTTTCGGCGGCTCTAACCGCATGGCCGCTCCAGTCTGCCGGAGCGGTCTGAGGCTCTCCGGCAGCCCAAACGCTTTTGGGCAGAAATGCCAGGAACCCAGTACTGAAAACGATTGATGCTGTGCTGATAAGCACCTGTCGGCGAGTACGGCAAACAGACGCTTCTTTATTGATATTCATTGCTTTTAGCTCTTCTAAGGTTTCAAGCGCTTAACCTGCTATCCTTCGCTTCGTCTCATCTAAACTGCCGCGATACACTTGAGGCCGATGCGTCATAATTTGACTTATTAGCCGTTTCAGCGTTCGGGAATAAGGCTTCATTTAGGCGTTTGAACAGACCGGGCGAATCGGAGATTTTATTATGTTGTACGGCGCCGTTATCGGAGATGTGCTCGGGAGTACGTTTGAATTCAACAATTGGCTCAAAAGTCCTGAGGAGCTCCCGATCTTTCCGCCGGACGCCCATCCCACAGACGACTCCGTCCTGACGTGTGCCGTCGCAGACGCCTTGATTGCGTCTGCGGTTCGTGACGATGTAAGCGAGAATACACTGCGCGTTGACCCAGTGCAATTTCAGAGAAAAGTGAGAGGGGCTCTGCGCGACTGGGGCTGTGCATTCCCAAAGGCTGGCTACGGCAGTCGATTTATGCGCTGGATGCTGAGCGACACCGAATCGCCTACCGGGAGTCTCGGCAACGGCTCCGCCATGCGCGCATCCGGATGCGCATGGGCAGCAGGATCGCTCTTCGAAGCGCTTGAACTCGCAGCCCTTTCGGCGCTCCCAACGCATAATCACCCGGAAGGCGTTGCGGGCGCTCAGGCTGCCGTGTGGCTCATCTATCGCCTGCGAGAAGGCGCTGATCCCGAAAACCTTCGCCGCGAATGGAATGGTCTGTGGGGCCAGCCGCTCGGCGAATTGCCTCAATTGACCGTTCTGGAGGCGTCTCGTCCGATTCGCACGGACTTACGGTGCTCAGCGACGCTTCCTGTGGCAGCTGCACTGGTCTTAGGAAGCTCATCCTATGAGGAGACCGTGCGCCGGGCCGTAGCGCTCGGCGGGGACTGCGATACCATCGCCGCTATTGCCGGGGCCGCCGCTGAGGCCGCTTGGGGCGTTCCTGAAGATCTTCGAGCCAAAGTCGATGCTTTGCTCCCCATTCGTCTCATTGAATTAATCAGGCGCTTTGAATCTGTTTTTGCCGTCAGCGCTCCCAAACGAATGCCCGCCTGATCATCCGTCAGCTCGGCGTCCCTTTGCCGTGGTTTTCGCTTCCCCGGAAGGCCGCCGCGTTTTTTTATTGGCCAGAGCATCAAGTTGAGGAGCTAAGATGCTTGGGCTAACACCCATCCTCTTCGTCTGACAGCCATGCTCTACCGCCGTATATTCGACTACCTTATTGACAACGCAAGTTCGGACGCAGAAAAGCGGCTGCTCAATACCTTAAAAAAGCCGGCACTGCGAAACCAGCGATACTTTGCGGATCTGGACCTCACTTCTGCTCGATACAACAGTACGCTCAAGCGCCGGCTTCTGCAGTTCAGTGCAGACTTTCGTTTTCATTCTGAATTTCAATTCTGCTTAATTCAGCTCTGGGAACCAAGTCTCTTTGACATTTTCCCCGACATAAAGGGATGGTCGACGCTCACGCCTACAGACGGCAAGGAGGAGCAGCTCATTGAGTTCCGCGATTCTCTCATCGCTTATGCCAAAACGTGTCCGAGCAAAACCATGGCAGCGAGCATTCTCGCCGCAGGGTGGATGTGCGGTATGTTTGCCCCGGTGAGCAATGAAGTTACTGATTTCGGCAGAGCACTGATTGCTGCGCTCAGAACGAAGTACGACGTGCCGGCAGATGAGGACTGCCAAGCCGATGAACGCACGCCTGACGCCAATGCAGACCCAGAAGAGCAGACGCCGGCCTCTACGCCCCCAAAAGAAGCCCCCGCAGCTCAGCCTGCCCCGACTTCACGCACTGCCGACGGCCAGAGAAACTCGAGCGCACCAGTCGAATTAACCGTATGGGATCCTGCCACTGCGGCCGGACCGGTGCTTAAACCCATCCTCTTTGACGAACTGCTGAAAAGTTTTTCCGGCAAGGCCGAAAAACGCGTGGCTGCCGTTCTAAAAACACCGCAGCCCGCAGAAGCCCTCGCGTTAGGCGCTCCGATTGGCAAACTGCGCACCCGCGAGGATCTGAAAATCGCCCTGCTCGCTGCGGAAGAAAAGACGCCCGCTTTTTTTGAACAAGCCATGCTGGCTGTTTCCTGCGGCCCGCTCCATACCAAGATTGCTCAAAACGTCGCGCATTTTCATGCTGCAGACGCTGACGAAGAACGCGAAGCGGCGCTCCTCGCTTTGGCAGAGTTAGCCAAAGACATTTCCAAATCCCGAGTTCCCGAACTGCTGGCCGGCATCTGGCGCTGCGGTCTTTTTTCGCCCGACGGACGTCTCACGCTGTTCGGACGCCGAACCTATCAGCATTTCCTGCACCTCGGCTTCCTTGATTTTGATCTCTCTGCGCTCTATCCGGATCTCCTGCTTAGCAACGAAGCGGGCGATCTGACGAAACAGCCGGATACTGCAGACTCCGCTGAAAAAAGCGAAGCTGCCGCCCCGGAGCGTGATTCAGCGCAGCCAGACCTGGCTCAAGCCGACGAAAAGGAGCGGAGCGAGGCCCCTCAGCCGTACGGCACCCTTCCGGTTCGTCAGCTCCTTCTGCGCTGGATTATTGAGCATATCGACAGTGATGCCGAATCTCGAATCATTGGGCTGCTCAAGTCAAAAACGCTGCGCGGCTCCCCGATTACGCGAGGCGTGCGCATCACCCGCGTGCGCGGCAACAATGCGCTGATGAAGCGCATCTTGTCGGCAGACCGTTCCGACCCCGGATTGCTTTCTGTTTTACGGCTGGCGATCGGGGAAAAGATGTTTGAGCGATGCTCGGCGCTCTACCCATCCTACGCGCAGGGTCGCTTTTTGGACCGCAATAAAGAAGGCCGGCGGCCTTATCTCTCTGAACTGAAAAACTACATCGACTATGCAGGGACAGTTCAGCCCGCAGAAGCAGCCTCCTTTCTTGCCGGCGCCTGGCCTTGCGGGCTCTTTCAGGATGACGGCGATTCGCCCGCCGATGCTGACGCACTTTCGCTCGCCGGACAGCTGATTCTCAAGAAGATGGACGATGCCGGCATTGTTCCGTTGTCCGACATGATCCGTCACGCGGAAGACGCCGCGGCCAGAGCCCGCGAAGCAGAAGCCCGCGCCGCTGAACGTGCGGAAGCGCTGCGTCGAGAGCAAGAAATGGCCGAGGCGGTTCGCTCCGCTCAGCGCAGACAAGCTGAAACGGCTGCAGCTGCGCTGGCGGGC
>ENA-OPRW01000787-OPRW01000787.1-human-gut-metagenome-genome-assembly--contig:-NODE-787-length-27475-cov-3.146535_pt1 | contig 27475 bp, 20 predicted proteins | sample MGYA00241898_ERZ501890 | MGnify/ENA primary metagenome ERZ501890 (study PRJEB25962, sample SAMEA2042216) | human gut metagenome | biome: human gut; feature: human-associated habitat; material: faeces... | reverse complement strand
AACTATATTTACTCAAAGCAGACCCGCTCTGCCCCTTCAATCTGAAGAGTGGTCTGGTAGAATTTCGTCAGTGCGCGGATTGCGTACTCAACGTCCTTCACACCTGCCGTCTCGTAGCAGGAATGCATCGCAAGCTGCGGCAGACCGATATCGACGGCATGGACGCTGACCTGCGTGTTGGAAAGGTTTCCAAGGGTGGAACCGCCTAAAATATCACTGCGGTTTGCAAACACCTGAACCGGAACACCTGCCTCATTGCAGACATTTGTAAATACCGCACGGCTGAATGCGTCCGTGGTGTATTTCTGGTTCGCGCTCTCCTTGATGACGATACCTTTGTTCATCCAGGAGCAGTTGACTGCATCCGTCTTCTCCCCGTGGTTCGGGTGAACGGCGTGTGCGTTGTCGCAGCTTACGAGGAAAGAACCGGCAACTGCCTGATAGTAGTCCTCCGGCGTCTTTCCAAGTGCGCCGTTGATGCGGTGCAGGACATCCTGTAAGAAGGTGGACATCGCCCCCTGCTTCGTATTGGAACCAACCTCCTCATTGTCGAAGCAGCAGTATACGCTGACATCGCGCTCATTCTTCGCCGCCAGGAATGCTTTCAGGGAAACGTAAGCGCACTGTAAGTCGTCCAGTTTCGGGCTGGAAACGAACTCGTCCGCATACCCCCAGATCGTACCCGGCTGGCGGTTTACAAGGAAGAGATCCTTCCCTAAAATGTCCTCCGCTGCCACACCAAGCTCTTTCGCAATCATCGCGTCAAACGCGCCTTTTTTCAGCTCACCGGCAGAGAACAGCGGGCATAAATCAACCTGACGGTTGTATTTGTATCCATCGTTCACCTCACGGTTGAAATGAATCGCTACGTTCGGAATGATGAGCAGGTCTTTATCGATGTACAGAAGTCTCGCGCTCACGCCCTGACCGTCTTTTACCAGTACACGGCCTGCAACGGTCAGAGGGCGGTCAAACCAGGTGTTGTCGATCATGCCGCCGTATGCTTCCACATCGAGGCGCAGATACTCGCCCGGACCATTTAACTCCGGCACACTCTTGATCTTGTAAGTCGGTGAATCACTGTGGGAGGTACACATCTGGAAGTGATAATCAGTCAGCTTCTCTCCTACGCGAAACGCAATGATACTGGAATGGTTGCGGATTGTATAGTAATCTCCGCCCTGTTTCACGTCCCAACGAGCCGACTCCGGCAGGTATGTAAAACCTGCCTCGTCCAGCATACCCTTGATTGTCTCGATGGAATGAAACATACTTGGGCTGTTCTCAATAAAAGTCAGTAATTCGTTTGCAGCATTCATTATGCAGACTTCCCTTCTCTCTTCTTAATCGCCGGTAAGATAAGTCCCAGTGTTACCAGAACAATCGGCGTAATGACATTCAGCACAGTTGTATACATATCGCCCTGCTTGTACATACCTAAGATACAGCAGGCTGCTGTTACGAAGAAGCACCATGCACCGAAGCCAAGAGCGACTCCGTTATTCTTTACAAAGCGGTACTCACGTTCAAACTTGTTCGTGTGTTTACGAAGCATGAAGTAAGCGAAGAATACCCACAGATAGCGCATCGGCATAGTAACCGAGTTTAACTGGGTCAGCTGACGCAGTACAGTATCTGCGTTCGGAACCAGGACCTGAGCCAGGATAATGGAACCGGACAGGATAACAACCATCCAGATACCATTGATGTAAGCGCCGAATTTGTTCTTCTTTAACAGCTTGGTCGGGATGAACTGACGCGCATCCTCGTTGTCAAGCAGCATACGCAGCGGTGCGTCGATGCTGACTACCAGCGTCGAGAACTGTCCGATCGCGTTGCAGGCTGCGTAGATAATCATGAGCAGATTGCCGACACCGTAGTACTCACCCAGTTTCTGGAATGCCCAGTAAGAACCGTTTGCGTTGTAGGAGTCAAAATTCTCCTCAATCAGTACCGGATCAAACATCATGCCCATTGCGATGGTACCGAAGATCGCGCAGACAATAACCATGATTGCTGCAAAGATCATGCTCTTCGGAAATCCCTTTGCCGGATCCTCTACCTTGTTTACATACGGAGAGATCTTCTCACAGCCGCCTACCGCAAATACAAGAATGGACAGGCTACTGAAGTACTTCCAATCAAAATGCGGGATCAGATTCTTCATGCTGAAATCAACAGACAGGTAACCGCCGTTCGGGTTGATTGCCGGTGCAGCGAACATCAGCAGAATGTACAGGATACTCATAACGAACATACTGGTTCCTGCTAAGGTTGCCATCTTTTTCAGCGGATTTAAACCGCGGCTTGCTACCCAGCAGAAGAACAGCAGAACGGCAAAAGTAACGAGCTGTACTGCCTTTGTGTTAAAAGATGCATACTTCTCCGCATTCTGGAACACCATCCAGCTGAGCGCTTTCAGACCGCCAGAACCTTTGGATGCGATGTAGGTGACATGACACGCCCAGTAGGTCCAGCCTGCGTAGTATGCAGCCTTCGCACCGGTTGTCTCATGAATCCAGGAACTGACACCACCGCCCGAATTCTTAAATGCGGAACCAAGCTCTCCGACCATCAGTGCGTACGGTACAAAGTACAGTGCAAACATCAGAATCCAGGAGAAGATAACCTGTGTTCCATTGAAGTATATGAAACCATTTAAAACGTTTCCAAATGCCCAGAGGGTGGAGAAACACATAAAGGAAAGCATATACCACTTGATTTTGTTTTGTGACTTGTTCATATCTTATTTTCTCTCCTTACTGCCAGTATCTTTTTTATTTTCTCATATGCCGCGTTAATTGTCAAAAGTATTTTTTATTACCCCAGTATTTTCCAGTCGGATTTGGTAGTATTCTGTTGTTTATGCATATTTTTTGTTAAAGTCTCACAATATATACCTATTTTTTTCCTCTTTTTGTACGTGTCACAAAAACATACGGTCTGTGAACTGCCGTATCGTCCGTGACAGAAATACACTTTTTGTCTAAAAATCCATTTTTTACCGGGCAAATGCCGATCCATGAGGATTTTATGCCCCTTATTTTATAAGCATTTTATTATATCATTTTCGATATATACACCTCTTCCAGCGCCACGTTAACCCCCGCGCAGAGGAAGTGCCTGAGACTTAACTTCTGTCCCTACTTCATGTAACCTTTCAGCGCCCACTCATACGTCTCGATCGCCTGCTGCAGGTTCATGTTAGCTGTCTCTTTGTCGATCTGTTTCTCCAGGAAGGAAACTTCCTCGCTCTTGTACTCCAGCTGGGTCGCCATGCCAAGCTCCAGCTTCTTCTGCATCGCATTCATCGTCTGCGTCTCTGCTGCCAGGGACGCATCGGCAAGCTGCAGGGCTGTCTGCTTCTGCATGATGTCGTTGTAGAGTGTCTGCATACCGGAGCGGATCGTCTGTTCCTGGTTCTTGATGGTGCGGTCCATGTTTTTCTTATCGGCTGAACCTTCTGCCATATTGGCATAACCGCGCTTGTTGGACTGTAAGGACAGGTTCTGCTCGAGTGCCGTCTGCGTGTCCGCCGCCAGGTTCATCGCCGCGATCCGGGTGAGATCCGCCTGCGGCAGATCCTGGATATCCGGTTCCGCGTCATAGGACCATCCGGTCTGGACGCAGAGCTGCTGATGCTGGGCCTGAAGTCCCGCTTTTGTCTGGGTCAGCGTGGACTGGAGCGACTGCAGCGACTTCTGTGCATTTAACACATCAATCTGGGTCGCCTGACCTAGCTGCTGGCGCTTCTGGATCAGCTGCATGGAAAGTTCCTGCAATTCCACTGATTTCTCCATCAACGGAATTGTCTTTTTGACCTGATTATAAGCAGCAAACGCCGACTGCACCTGCGCGACAACCGCATCCTGGCTGTTGATATAGTCCAGACGGTCCATCTCGCTGTCGCGGTAAGAAGCATCGGCAGACTGCTGGGTTTTTAACGCATTCTGCTCCACCATGACGGACGCTGACATCAGGCTTGCGTAAGCACTCGCCATGCCCGGCACCGCCAGAAAATCCTCAATCTGATCCGCCTGATCCCGCAGGTTATCCGCGCTGTCGTACAGATCATTCGCCTGATTGTACTGCTTATCCTGCACTTCCTTCGCATTCTTTGTGTCGCGCCCTGCCTGATAGGTCGTCTGATTGTTTAAATACGTCGGGTTGTACTCCTGTACCAGATACGGCAGTTCGCTGTATTCCATCACATTGTCCTGAAGCTTCGCCCATGTATCTGCGTCATAAGCAAACTGCGGGCTGGCTGCCAGCGCCGCAAACGGTCCCTGCAATGCCAGAACCGCTGCTGCCGCTGCGGTCAGAAGCGCCGTTTTCCTTCTTCTATGTTTCATTTCCGGTTCCTACTTCCTTTCTGTTACCACCATGTTATCTTACGGCACTTTCTGTTCCAAAAGTGCCTACCCGTGAATAGTAACCTGTTCACACCTTAAGTAAACTGCCATTCCTGACGGATTAATTCGTCACAATCAGGCCTTTGACTGCCCACTCATAATTTTCCACAGCTTTGGTATATTCCAGTTCCGCGCTCTTATACGACGCCACACTGCTGAGCCAGGAGCACTCAAGCCCTAAATAATTGGCTCTTGAGAGCATTCCCAGTGCGTTCTGGCGCTTTGCCGCCTCGTAGCTCTGCGCTGCCGCCTGATATCCAGCCGTCGCACTGTCATACGCCTGTTTCTTTGATACCACCGCCGCATAGAGGTTCTGAACCGTGATCGTCACCGAATCCTCGGTATAGGCGACGTTTCGCTTCTTGACTGTGCGGTTGGAAGACCCTTCCGCTTTCGCTGCACGCACAGACATCAAATCATAGTTTGCGCTGACCGCCGCCTGTGCATCGGCTGCCAGATCCATCGTCGCAAGGCGGGTGGCATCCGGAACCGGCACATCCGCAAATGTCACCGGCGCATCCGCGTCAAATCCAAGCAGCATCAAAATATTCTGCTTGAGCTGCAGTGCCCCATTCTCTGCCTGCTGGGCGCTGGAATTGGCCTGCTGCAGCGCCTTCTGCGCCGTCAGGACCTCCTGCGCGGAAGCACGGCCGAGCGCCTGCATCTTCTGTGCGGCATCCGCATTTACCTGGCACATTTCCACATTCTTTTTCGCTGTTTCCACCTGCGGGAGCAGTTCCTCATACTGGATGAGCAAGTTCTGCACCGCCTTGACTAACTTATTCTTTGTCTGACGCAGGGTCCGGGCATAGGTGCCGGAAAGCTCCTTGTTCGTAAGCTTTGCCCCCTGTTTGCGCAGCTCTCTCGCTGCCGCCTTGTAGCCCTCAAACAGCTCTCTCGTCTCCGCATCCATATCGTCGGACTTCAGGTCCATCGCATCTTCCATGAGAGCGCTCGCCTCTGCCGCCAGGGCAGTTCCCGCCGACTGGCTGGTCGTCTGGCTGTAGAGCTGGGAACGCAGGTTTAAGTACGTGCTGTTGTACCCCTCGATTCGCCATGCGATCTCGCCATATTCCAGCGTCCCATCCTCTAGCTGTTCTTTGGTGTATGGGGAAGTTTCCTCCTCCACCTCGGTATTGCCGCCCGTCAGCACCGGACCGGTCGCATCGTCGCCGATCAGCGCATCTGAGCCGATCCCCGGCGTTTTAGCCGCATATGCCGGCATCGTCATAGCCGTGCTGACTAACGCCGCCTGTAAAAGAATGGCAAACAGTTTTTTCCTGTTTTTCTTCATCTTACTCATCTTCATTTCCTTTCGGCGCTCTGCGCGCCCGCTCCCGATTCTATCCCAGCACCCCGTTTCAGGATGCCGAGTGTCAGGGCAAACCGTTCTCGGATACGGTTTTCCGGAACTCCGTCGTGAAAGCTCTTGATCTCCATCGCGATCGCCATCATCGCCATGCGGAAAAAACTCATATATTCCTCCCAGCCCAGCTTCCGCAAGGATTTTCCCACGCACGACTCATAGGCGGCACGTTCCAGCTTCCGTCCACGCACGGCGCGTGGACTGTCCGGATCGGAGCTGAATATATCAAAGAGCAGCGCCTCACGGCTGCTGCACTCCATGATGTTGCGGATGAAATCGGTGCGTCTCTCATCGCGGCACAGGGCAAGCGAACCGTTTAAAAACTGCCCTAACATCTCCCAGATGTCCCCCTGCGCCTCTTCAAGGCAGCGCACGCCGCACTCATAAAATTCATTGATAAAACTCTCACACAGATATCCTAAAACATCCCATTTACTGTCAAAATACGTATAAAAACTCCCCCGGGAGATCCCGGCATCTTCTATCATACGGTTGAGCGATGCTTTTTCTATCGTCGTCCGCGTATATTCAGCCATACACGCGTCCCGAATTTTCTTCTGTTTTTCCTCTGGCAGCCGCTTAAATCGTTCCGACGGCATCTTCTTCTCCCCCTTTTTCTATCAGTACAGGCAGCTTCCCCGTCCCGGGTCCGCCGCCTGACAGATTCACTGCTTAACCTGCTTTTCCTTAGTCGCAGTCCAGCTTATCATACTCATCTTCTTTGCCTTTTCCCATGTTATAAACCACTCGGTAGAAGGACGGAAGCAGTACCAGCGTCAGGATCGTCGCCGCAACCAGACCGCCGACGTTTACAAGCGCTAAGCCCTGCATCATCTTGCCCGCCTTACCAAATGCCAGACAGTTCGGGATCATCGCAATGATGGTCGTCAGTGTCGTCATGCAGATTGGGCGTACACGGATCGCACCTGCCTCTACCAGCGCCTCGTCTAACGGCATCTCCACCCGCAGCTGGTTGACCGTATCCACGTACAAAATACCGTTGTTTACAACCGTACCGACCAGCATCAGGAAACCAAGCATGGAGGTCATACTGATCGGGCAGTCCGCCAGGAACAGGAATCCAAAGGAACCGATCAAACTGAACGGTATCGTTGCCATAACCATCAGGGAGAATTTCGGGGACTCAAACTGAATCGCCATGACAATGAAAATCAGAAAGATCGCTGTGACAAGCGCCATTCCCAGCGCGGAAAGCTCCTCGCCCATCGACTCATCCTGGCTGTTGGTCGCCATCTCAACGCCGTACGGGAACTCCCAGTTCTGCACGAAGCTCTTGACATCTTTTTCAGCCGTCTTCTTATAATCTGCCTGTGCCTGCATCGTGATCGATACCTGGTACTGTTTCTCTTTTCGCGAAATCTCCTGTGGGCTGTCCTGGTAGTAAATCTCTGCCAGATCCTCCAGCGGAAGCGTATTGCCCGCCGCTGTCGTGATCATCATGCCCTGCAGTTTCGCGATGGAATCGTAACGATCCGGCGCAAATTCTACTTTCACATCCTGATCCTCGCCGTTGACGGAGATCGTCGCCGCTTTCACACCGCTTAAATTGCTGTATACAACCGAACCGATGCTTGCCGGGGTCAGTCCCTCTGCCTCCGCCTTGACCGGATCCACTTTTACCTTGATAACCGGCGCCGCATTCTCAACAGAAGAATGTACCTGCATAACATCCTCGCGCTTGCGAAGCTCCGTTACCAGATCATCCGCTGACTTCTTTAATGTATCATAATCGGTACTCTGCAGATCCACCTCAATCGAATCACCGCTGCTCATGCTGCTGCTCATACTGCTGCTGCCCTGTTCCAGGGTAATGGTCGCATTAACGTAGTTCTGTGTCGCATATCTCCACTTCTCGATAACCTCGTCCGTGGAAAGCTTTCTCTTATCTTTTAAGTAGGCATTCAGTGTCACATCACTTCCAGAAGTCATGCTGACGCCACTGTTTCCATATGTCATCAGGTAATGATCCACATCCTCGTCTGCCTCTACCATATTTTCCAAATCAAGCACAGTGTCACGGATCGCCGATACCGAATAACCCGGCTTCGTCTTGATCGTCATCGTTACGATACCCTCATCGATCGAGGACATCAGCTCCAGGTTCAGTCTGGACGCCATGAGGAGGGCCAGCACAACCAGCACCGCCGTCGTTCCAAATACCAGCGCATAGCGCTTAATGACCTGCGGCATATGCTTGCGGTACCAGGCCTGGATGCCTTTGATGATGCGTCCTGCCGGCGCATGATCCTTCTCCACCGGATGCCAGAACATATAGCAGAGCGGCACGATGATGACTGCCGAGAATAAGGAAGCCGTCATACAGAAGATGATCGTGTAGCCGAGCTGTGTAAAGAGCTGTCCAGACATACCGTTTAACATCAGAAGCGGAATAAATACAACACAGGTTGTCAGCGTACCGCCGGTGATCGAGCCGATCATCGTGCGCGTACCTTCCAGCGCCGCGTCGTAGAAATCCAGTTTTTCCTTCGCCCGGAAACATCCGTCGAGGACGTTGATCGAGTTATCAACCATCATACCAACGCCGAGAACGAGCGACGTCAGGGAAATAATGTTCATTGAGAATCCCATCGCCGCCATACAAATGATCGCCAACACAACGGAGATCGGAATGGACGTACCTACGATGACCGATGCACGCAGATCGCCATAGAATAAGAACAGAATGATCATGGACAGGATGATCGCCAGGAGCAGCGTTTGGATTACGCTGCTTAAAGACCGTTTCAGCGTGTCACTGGCATCATCTACCACGGTGATTTTAAGACCCGGATACTGCTGTTCAATTTCCTGCACCTTCTTGGTTACCTGGTTGGAAACCTCGATCGCGGTGGAACTCTGCTGTTTCTTGATTCCCAGGGAGATAACATCTTCGCCATTATAGCGTCCGATCGAGTTTGCATCCTCCAGCGCCTCATAGACATTCGCGATATCAGAAAGATGGATCGTCTCACCGTTTGCCAGCGGAAGCACGACATTTTTCAGACTTTCCGTGCTCTTAAATTCGTTGCCGACACTGACGTCGAGATCCTGTTTTCCAACCTGGACATCGCCCGCCGGGATCGTGAAATCGGCGGCACCGACTAACTGTGCGACCGTATTCATATTCAGGTGGTACTGTGCCAGTTTTTCCGGAATCAGTTCCACGCGGGTGTAGCTCTCCTGACCGCCGGCAATCGAAACCTCGCCGACCGAGCTTAATTTCTCAAACTCAGGAACAATTTTGTCATCTACATATGTATAAAGGTTCTGATCAACGTCGCCGCTGACTGCCAGCGTAACCGTCGCCATCGAGTTGATATCCAGCTCCATGATATTCGGGTCATTGGCATCGTCCGGCAGATCGCCCTGAATGCCGTCTATCGCCTTTTTCAGGTTAATGTATGCGGTATCCATGTTGGTGCCGTACTCATACTGGACAATGACGATCGATACATTTTCACGGGAAATGGACTGTACCTTATCTACCGAGTCCAATGACGTGATCGCATCTTCTTCTTTCTTGGTAACCAGATCGGTTACGTCCTCCGGGCTGGCTCCCGGATACACCGTGGCGATGATTAACATCGGCATCTCCATCTCTGGCGTCAGTTCCAGCTTCATGCCCATGACGGACTGAAAACCGAAGTACGCGATGGTGATCAGACAGAGAATGATGGTAACCGGACGCCGCAGTGCGAGTTTTGTCAGTCGAATCATTCTTTGTCACCTGCCTCTGTCGTCTCCGCTGCTGTCTCATTGTTTCCGTCTGTCTGCGCGCCATCGCTATCCTGTGCCAACAGGACTTCTCCCTGATCCACCAGCTCGTTGCTCCAGCTTACGATGACCTGGCTGTCGCTCGTCAGACCCGATTTTACTTCCATATTTTCATCGTCATAGATACCTGCTTCGATCTCGGTTTTCTCCGCTTTTCCGTCCTCATAGAGGTATACAAACGGGGCACCGTTGTCGTAGCTGACTGCATCGACCGGAACGGTTAGCACCTGGCTGACGCGGTCCATGATAATCGTCATTTTTACGCGGGAACCATTCGTAAGACCTGCTGCATCCGGCACCATCGCACGCGCGTCATAAAGACCGCTGCTCTCGTTGACCATAGATCCGATCTCGGTCACAGTACCGGTGTAATCCACACCGTTTTTCTCCAGCGTCACGCTGTCACCCAGCTCCATCGTCTGGTGGATCTTCTCGGTGATACCGAATTTAACCTGTAACTGGCTGGCACCGGAGATCGTGCAGATCTCGCCAGCCGGAGATACATGATCATGCGGTTCGACGCTCCGGGACTCGATCACACCGTCGATCGGCGCTGTCACGGTTGTGTATTTCACCTGCAGATCGTACTGATTCTTCGCAGATTCATAGGAAATCTTCGCGCTCTGTGCGTTGTTTTGTGCCTGCTCCATCGCCTCCTGGGAGACAAAACCATCGGCAAAGAGCGCCTGGGTACGGCTTAAATTGCTGTCCGCATTCTTTAAGGCAACGGAAGCCGCATCCACCTGCAGCTTTAACGCTGTCAACGCGTCGGAATCGATCTTGCACAGCGCCTGCCCTGCCTGGACCGTATCGCCCGCCTGGAAGTAAACCTCCAGCACCTCGCCGCTCATCTTCGGCATGACGCTCGCGCGGGACTGCGGCTCTACCAGTCCGGTCAGATCCGTGTACAGGCTGATGTCCTGACGAACCGGATTTTCTACCTTTACGGTTGGACGGGACTCATATTCCGCCGCCGTATTCTTATGGCCGCATCGGGACAAAACGACAGCACCAACTACTACAATCGCAGCCAGCGCCAGAATCTTTCCTCTTTTTTTCATAATTTCCTCCATCTATGCTTGTTCTTGGTATAAATTTTTCTCAGTCTATATTTTACTCATCTCGTATACACTTTGCCACTCCCAAGTTTGGACAGGTGTGTACACAAATTTGTCAAAATGTATCCATCTATGTTCATCTTTTTTTCATGACACCCGAATTTTCCTGCCGCTGACCGTTTTTTGGGGTACATGACAGCAAAAACGCAGGAAAAACCAACCAAATACCGCTGATTCCTCCTGCGTTTCCTTGTTCCATTTTCTAATTGATAATAATTCTCAAAACTGCCGGAAACCTGCTTTCCTAACGGACCTGCATAGGGTCGCACCCGATGCATTTGCGGATCACGCTCATGAACGTGGCGACACGCTCCTTCACATCCGCCTCATCCTTAAACGGCGCGTCAAACGCAACTCCCATGACTGAGAAAATGATGATCTGCACCGCCATCGCCGCCTCCGGCATCGTCAGCTTCTTGAACATACCAATCCGCTCCAGATGGTTATAAAAATACTGGTACACCTTTTCTCCCATCTGACGGCGCAGCGCCATGAACTGTGCTGACTCAGACAATGCCCGGATATGCTTCTGATTTTCCATGATATACATATAAAGCTGTGCCAGCGCCTTCTCCGGATCCGGCTGGCTCATCGTCTCTTCCATGACGCGCTTCATCTCGCGTTCCATCCGGTATTCCATCAAATCATATATATCTTTAAAGTAATAATAAAACGTTTTTCTTGTGATCCGGCTCCGCTCAACCAGCGCCGTGACCGTGATCTTCTCGAGCGGTCTCTCCGACTCCAGCTCGATATAAGCCTCTACAATCCGTTCCTTCGTATTTCCCTGCTGCATACTCTTTTCCTCCGGCAAACCGTTGTTGTTTTAGTATAGTTTAAAATTCAACAAACTGCAAGTATTGCCTGAAATTTCCATGTTCCTGCAATGAATCCGCGTTACGGTTCACGGATAGGCACTTTTGGAACCGAAAGTGCCGTAAGAAAACATGCTTACTTGTGAACAGCAGCCGATACGGCCGGTCCGCTTTCGTGTTTCACACGCCCTTCCACCTGCGGCAGTTTCTGCGAGTATACAACCACCCGGTCGCCTTCCAGTATCTGCGTACCGCCGTCTGGAATGATGATCTGGCTGCCCCGCTTTATCATCACAATGATCGTATTCTTATAGAAGCGCGCCTCCGCGATCTTCTTACCACACCAGCGGTGATCTGGTGTCATCAGAATCTCTTTTAAAAGGATTCCCTGGCTGTCCGTAAAGCCCTCTGCACCCAAGACGACGGTATCCCCTTCCTGAATGATAGTCTGCCCTTTGGGCACAATCGTCTGCGCGCCGCGCCGAATCACTGTGATTAACATACCTGGAAGCATCTCGATCTCACAGATTTTACGGTTTTTCCACGGATGATTGTCCCCGATCGGAAGCTGCACGAACTGAATCTGCATATCGCCCGTATAGTCCGAGAACGTCCGCATGACATCGGTCGAGTTGTCGATCATGTCACATTTTTCTGCCACCTTCGGAAGCAGCGAACCCTGAAAAATGATGGAAAATAAAACAACGCAGAACACAATGTGGAATATATCATATTTCATATATCCCTCACTAATCGTCGCCATGATCGCAAATACGATTGACGCCGCACCGCGCAGACCCGCCCAGGAAATAACCAGATACTGCCCGATCGGCGGTTTCGACGGCGCGAGCAGCAAGCCAACCGCCGCCGGACGAGCCACAAATGTTAAAAACAATGCGATTGCGATCGCCGGAAGCACGATCGACGGCATCTGCGAGGGAAATGCCAGAAGTCCCAGTAGGAAAAACAGAAGCATCTGCATCATGCCGGTAAATGCATCAAAGAAGCCAACCAGCGCTTTCTGGTTCTTCAGCTCCTGATTTCCGAGGATAATACCGGTCAAATACACGCTTAAGTAGCCATTTCCACCAATCTGGGATGCAAGCGCGTAAGAAATGATTGCCGCCGCAAAGACAAAGATCGTGTCAAATCCCTCGCCATAAAAGGCATACCGCTTTAAAAGCCATGTCACCAACCACGCGACCGTCGCGCCGGTCAAAAGCCCAAATGCGAGCTGGCGGATCAAAAGCAGAACCGCCGAACCGCCGCTCACACTCCCCGTCATCGCAGACAGCAGAATCACCGTCATCATGTACGCAAACGGGTCGTTGCTTCCGCTCTCTAACTCCAGCATGGATGCCGTGCCGTATTTGAGGTTCAGCTTGCGCGAACGCAGGATCGAGAACACGGATGCCGCATCGGTCGATCCAAGAACTGCGCCGAGAAGCATTCCTTCCATCAGTGCCATCTTAAGCACCAGATGACAGAACAGCCCGGTCAAAAGCGCCGTCAGCACTACACCCACCGAGGATAACAAAATCGACCGCCCCGCGACCGGCTTCGCCTCACTCCAGCGCGTGCCGAACCCGCCGTAAAACATGATAAAAATCAGTGCCACCGAGCAGACCTGTTCCGCCAGTGCAAAATTGCCGAATGGAATCTTAAAAATACCGTCCGATCCAAACAGCATTCCCAGCATAATAAAAATAAACAACGTCGGCACCCCCAGCCGCCCCGAAAGACGGCTTCCCGCGATGCAGACAAGGATAATAATCGCTACGACCAGAAGCGCAAATGAAGTTGAAATATGTATCATTCCTTTCTATGTTTAGTAGGTATCATAAATGTGGTGTTTTTATAATGATACAATATCTCTATGCCTCTTTCGTGTTAAGATTCCATTAAAAAGAGGAAATCTTACAGCGACAGATCTCCCTTCGCCCGCGCCCTCCGGTCGCGGATCGACTGGATCACCGGCACCAGGAACATTGCAACGATACCGCCCGCAAATCCATTGTTATAGAGGTTCATGCCCCCATACACGATCCCGACATTGAGCGCCACCGACGCGTGCAGAAAACCGGCTAACACGCCGCATAAAATTCCAAACTCTCCGGCGATCGGCGCCAGCGTCGTGGAAAAGAGCAGCGCCAGAAGTGCCGACGGATTCGTGATATCCCACGCCCGGACGGTACTCGCAATGCAGACGCCCGCCATGATCGGGAAAATATTCCGCAAATGTTTTCCAGTCGCACTGAATCCAACGATGGTAAAGATTCCGCCGATCGTCGGTCCATTTAGGTTTCCGCCGACTGCCAGCACAAAGAAGGTCGCAAACAGACCATTGAGTCCCATGTTGAGAAGCGTCACCGCACCGCCCAATTCCAGCAGGTAATCGGTACCGCCGATTCCCGTTGTCGCAAGGAGTTTTTCATACCCTAAAAGCGTATCTTTTCCGCGCCACAGCACTGCCACCACCGACATGCCTGCAAACAAGACAAATAGCAGCCCTAAAAGCATCGCATCATTGCCGGAGGACCAGATAAGACGCGCCTCCGTCTCAATTCCAAAGGACTTAAACGTGGAGACCAGGACCGTCGCAATGATGCCAGAGGCAAATCCCACATTATAAAGGGAATATCCCTTATGGGCATAGTGGGAATGCGTCGCGAGCGGTGGAAGCACGAATCCGATACAGATTCCCACCAGAATCGTCACACAGAAGCGCTGCCAGATCGGCAGCTCCACCACGTGCATCAGCTGTGTGATGATCGGAGACAGGCTCGTTCCGTAGATGCCGACATAAATATAGTTGGATAAGTGCATTTTATGATATTTTGCATAGAGAAATACACCCAGAAAAATCGCCCAGATATTCATCAGATTTTTTCCGAACAAAGAGAATCCAAACATCAGACAGCAGGACGTGATCGTATGCCCGTCCATCTCCATCCCAAGACTATAGACAAAGTAGATGCTGATAAGCGCCATCATCCCGGCATTGACAAACGCGGCTCCCATGCCGCCGACCGCAATATAATCGGTGATCAGGAAATCCGGCTCCCATATGATTTCATAGATACCTGTCACAATGGAATCAAACGGCTGTATAATCAGCCCCACTGAAATGAAATAGATCGGAATCAGTGCCAGAAGAAAGAATTTCATCTCTCTGGACAAAGATTTCACTGTAGTCATATACGCACACCTTTCAAAAAAGGGATGCAAAAAAGATTCCGCATCTTTGCACCCCCGACTGTTAACATTCTATAAAAATGGTTACTATTCTATTGTATTGGATTTTCAACTGTTTTGCAACTGATTTTTTCTCACTGTAACCCGTTATGAAACCCGTCCGGCAGAACCGGCTGCCCCCATTCTCATGTGAAATTGTTACTCTTCCTCCGGCGCACTTCCCAGCACATAACCGCGCTCTTCCAATATTTCGCGCAGCTCATCAACCACCGCCCCCAGCTCTTTACCTTCCTCGTCGATCGTGATGTCCGCGTATTTCTCAAAATACGAGATCCTCTCATGGTAGAGATCCAGAAGTGTCATGCCGTCTTTCAGCGCCACGCCGCGGTCCTTGACATCGCCGACGCGTTTTACCAGCTCGTCATAAGTAATTTTCAGATAGACAACCAGTCCGATGGATTTTAAATGTTCCATCGCTTCCTTTCCGTAGATCACGCTGCCACCCGGTGCGATGACCGCCTGCTCGGCTTCCACCCCCGCGTTGACGCGATTCTCCACATCGAGAAATCCGTCCAGTCCCTGTTCTTCGATGATCTCGCGCAGACGCTTACCTTCCTGTTCCTGAATCAGCAAATCCACATCTATAAAGGAATAGCCCAGTCTCTTTGCTAAAAGCACTCCGACCGTGCTCTTTCCTGCGGACGGCATACCAATCAGGGTTACATTATTTTTCATCTTTGGCACCTCTTCTTTTTCTTTACACTCCATCCAAATGTTCCAAGAAGCTCTGAAAGCCCATAATAGCCGCCATGCGAATACACAATCGGTTCCGCCTTTGCAAGCTCCAGGCTGCCGCGTTCGTTGAGCCACTGCTCGTCCACGCTGACACCCGTTACCTCTGCCAGAAACATATGATGTGACCCCAGTTCCTTGACTTCGGTCACCCGGCACTCGATCGCGACCGGGCTTTCGGCGATCACCGGCGCTTTCACCGTCTGCGCCGGAACCGGTGTGAGCCCTGTCTCCTTCCATTTATCCACATTCCTGCCGGAGCGGACGCCGCAGTAATCGGTCGCATACGCCATCGACTCCGTCGCCAGGTTGATGACAAACTCACCGCTCTCCCGCAGCATATGGTAAGAATAGCGCTCCGGGCGCACCGAAATGTACGCCATCGGCGGGTTCGTACAGATCGTGCCCGTCCAGGCAATCGTGATGATGTTGCTGTTTCCTTCGCCGTCCGCCACTGTGACCAGCACCGCCGGAACCGGATAAATCATATTGCCCGGCTTCCACTGGGCGCGCGGTCCCGGAGTGTTCCGGGTCTCCACCCGTTTTTTCAACTGTCCTTCCGGGTTCTGCCTTGCTCCTCCCCGGCGACGCTCTTCTGGCTTTCCAGCCGCTCTCTTCTGTGCCATCCCTATATCCTCTTAATCGTTGTCCGGGAGAAGTTTGATCCGGACCATGATCTGTTTCACCATGCTTCCTTCCGGCAGGCTCATATCATCGATATGCGTCTGTGCCGGCAGATCGCCCTCTTCCTCCAGCTCCAGGCTGATCCAGTTGTACGCTGCCTCCCGCGCATTTTCCACCGCATCTTCCAGATCCGGACCTTCCGCCTCGCAGCACTCCAAATCCGGGAAATATGCATCATACCCTTTTCCATCTTTCTTAGGCGTAAAAACCGCCGGATATACAAATGTCATGGTATCCTTCCTTTCCGTCCGACCTTTCTGCCCTGCACGAACTATCACTGGATTTTCCGTATGAAACAATCCCGTCCGCGCACCGTCACCTGATTTACTGCTCCAGTGTCACTGTCAGTGCCGGAATCAGCTGTTTCTTTCTGGAAACAACACCCGGCAGTGTTGCCGTCTGCTTCAGCTCTTCATTTGCATCACCTACGTGGAACGCATCTGCCACAACCTGTGCCGCCCCCTGTCCAACACAGAGAAGTTCGGTCGTCTCCGTCAGGATATTCGTCAGCATGAAGAAGATCATATCCAGACCTTCGTCCTCACGCGCCTTCTCCATAAACGGCAGCATACGGTTCTTCAGCTTTCCAAGCTCCTCTGCATTCAGGGAGTTGATCTGACCGACGCCGAAGTTTGTCTTTCCAGCTGAGAATTTCTTGAAATCCAGATACAGAATCTCTGCATCGCTCTTGCCCTTTAACTCGCTGCCTGCCTCAAACATCTGGTTTGCGAACTCATCCAGCTTGATGCCTGCCATCTCAGCCAGAGAAACCGCTGCCGCCCGATCCATCGGTGTGCAGGTCGGAGAACGGAACAGAAGCGTATCGGAGATGATCGCACTGCAGAGCAGACCTGCGATGGTCTTGTCGATCTCCAGCCCCTGTTCGCGGTACATCTGGAAGATGATCGTTGCCGTACAGCCGAGCGGCTGGTTACGGAAGAAGACCGGTCCGACCGTCTCCACAGTACCCAGACGATGGTGGTCAATCAGCTCCAGGATATTGGCATTCTCGATGCCGTCTACCGCCTGACCGCGCTCATTGTGATCGACCAGAATCACGTTCTTGCCGCGCGCACCCAGTAAGTTACGGCGGGAAATCAAGCCTTTGTATTTGCCTTCTTTATCGAGTACCGGGAAATGACGGAAACGCTTGCTTGCCATCACATCCTTAATATCATCGATGAAATCATCTGTATCGAAGGTGATCAGCTTCTCAGTCTTCATGAAATAGCTGATCGGCATACTCTGGTTAATGAGACGGGCTGCCGTGTAGGTATCATACGGAGTTGTGATGACGGTACAGCCGCGCTCCTGTGCCAGTTTTTTGATCGTCATGGAAACGCCAGCGCCCTCACACACGATGATACAGCTTGCACCCATCTCGATCGCGCACAGCTGCGACTCATAGCGGTTGCCGAGGATAACCAGGTCGTTCTCTTCAATATAATATTCCATCATATCCGGATTAGCTGCCGCAATCAGGACTTTTCCTTTATCAAAGTACTCTTTCTCATCGCCAACAAAAATCGCGCCCTCCAGGGTCTCGATGATATTTGCATACTGGGTGCATGCCTTGGAAAGAATGCTGCTGTCGTATACATTCATATAAGAACGGGTGATATCGCCGACTGTGATCAGACCTTCCAGTATATTCTTATCGGTAACAGCCGGAAGTGTTACCAGACCGTCCTCCTGCATCAGGTTCCATGCTTTTCTCAGGGAAATATTCTTGGAAACACCTGGCGTCTCGCGGATCTCAATATCCTTGACCTGCGTTTTGACGGATTTAATCAGTTTCGGCACATCTACCTTAAAGTAATCCAGTACGAAGGTTGTCTCCGGGTTCAGTTCTCCGGCACGGCACGGTACATATTCGCCGCCCGTCTGAAGTGTTTTGAAATTCGCATAGCCGATTGCAGAACAAATCGAATCCGTATCCGGGTTTTTATGTCCAATTACAATCGTTTTCTTTGCTTTTTCTGCTGCCATTTTTTCCTCCTGATTCGCACCGTGCGCTGCAAATTCTGCCATTTTTCTTTCTATCCTCTGTTTTGATAGAGAAACCTCTGATTCATGAAACTTTTTTGTACAAAATCGCCAATTTTCATAATCTGTTTACACGGTGTTCATATTTTATTCATATCTTATTTTTATACTAAAAGCATAAAAGATTTCACTTTTCAAATTTGTTTTATAGTGATTTTGCACATAGATTTTTCATAATTGCCCCGGATGCTTGACCGCTCCGGGGTCTCCTCTTGTCTACAGCATTTTTCGGCATATCTGAACGTTTTTCTATCCCTATTTCCTTCAAACGTCCAAACCATTTACCCTGCACTCTGTCACTCAAAACAAGGCGCCTAATCTAAGATCAGTCTTGCCGCCCCATAGATACCTGCATCATTTCCCAATGTTGCCAGGCGGACCTCGCCCTTATTCTCAGAGATCGGGGTCAATTCGCGGTAATAGCGGTCAATCCAATCTGTTAAAAAAGTCCCCGCCTTGGATACGCCGCCTCCGATGACGAAAATCTCCGGATCCACGGTCATCGAAATGGTCGCCAGCGCCCATCCGAGATAATAGCACACGGTGTCCATAACCTCCAACGCCAGTGCATCCCCGGCTTTTGCCGCATCCAGCACATTTTTTGCGGTGATCGCATCACCGTAGGCACGCATCAGCGATGCATCCGGCTTTGCCGCCATCTTCCGTCTCGCCTCCCTGGCGATACCGGTCGCGGACGCTACCTGTTCCAGACAGCCGTGTCCGCCGCAGTTGCAGGTTTCTTTCTCGCCCTCGCGGATATGGATATGACCGATCTCGCCGCCCAGTCCGTGGCGTCCTGCAACGATCTTCTGATCGTGTACCACGCCGCCGCCGACACCGGTTCCCAGCGTCACCATCACGATATCATGGCAGCCCTTGCCGCCGCCCTGCCACATCTCGCCGAGCGCCGCCACATTAGCATCATTACCGGAGCGGACCGGCATTCCATCTAATAACTCACTCAAAATCTTCTGCGGGTTCAGATCGCGCCATCCTAAGTTGACGCAGACCTCCACATAGCCGTCCGGCTGCACCGGTCCCGGAAATCCCATGCCTGCGCCGATCACGGCATCCATCGGAATTCCCCGCTCGTTCAATTTCTTCCTGATCGAAGCGGCTACATCCGGAAGAATGTACGCCCCATTCTCTTCCTTGCGGCTCGGAACCTCCCACTTATAAACAAGCGTTCCGTCCGTCTCAAAAATACCAATCTTAACCGTCGTTCCGCCGACGTCTATCCCAATACATTTTTTTTCCATGTCTGGATCCCTTCCCTTACGGCTGCACTGACAGCCTTTCTTCTATGCCCTCATCTTTTTTCTGCGCTGGCTCTTATTATACGCAATGCATCCCCGTTTTGCAAGGTTTGGAAAGCAAAATACACCTGCCTGCCGGAGAAAGGCGCATTTCTGCTTAAGCGGTACCGCATTCTTTTCTGCCGACAGACAGGTGCCTGTCTTTTATCTTATTTTTTTACCAAAATCAGCATTATTTCAGGCTCTTAGCCACCTCTACCACATGCTCAACGGTAAAGCCGAACTTCTTGAACAGAAGCCCTGCCGGTGCGCTGGCGCCGAAACTTTCCATCGCGATGATCTTGCCGTCTAAGCCGGTGTACTTGTCCCAGCCGAAGCTTCCAAGCGCCTCTACTGCTACACGGCGGCGTACTTCTCTCGGAAGTACGGACTCCTTGTACTCCTCGCTCTGCTCCTCGAACAGATCCATACACGGCATGGAGACTACGCGGACTTTCTGACCTTCTGCTGCCAGAGTCTCTTTTGCATGAACCGCCAGAGCTACCTCGGAACCGCTGGCAATCAGAATTAACTCCGGTGTGCCCTCGCAGTCGTCGATGATGTAGCCGCCCTTTAATGCCTCGGCTGCTGCCTGCCATCGGCTCCAGATTCTGTCTGGTCAGCACCAGTGCGGTCGGTGTGTGCTCGGAAGTAACAGCACTGTACCAAGCTGCCTCTGTCTCGGTCGCATCGCACGGGCGGAATACATGGAAGTTCGGCATGGAACGCAGCATAGCCAGCTGCTCAATAGGCTCATGTGTCGGGCCGTCTTCGCCTACGCCGATACTGTCATGAGTCAGAACGTATGTCATAGGCACCTTCATCAGAGAAGACAGTCTTGCCACAGGCTTCATGTAATCGCTGAATACGAAGAAGGTAGCCACATATGGAATCACTCCGCCATGAAGGGCCAGACCGTTTCCGATAGCTGCCATAGCCTGCTCTCTTACGCCGAAATGCAGGTTCTTGCCGCTGTAATCCTCTTTGGAGAAATCTCCCGCACCTTTTAAAGCAGTTTTATTGGAGGGAGCCAGGTCAGCAGAACCGCCGAACAGGTTTGGAACTGCCTGATTGATGCGGTTTAACAGCTCTCCGGAAACGTTTCTGGTTGCCTGAGGTTTATCCTCAAAGGCCCAGAACTCTTCCTGATCGTAAAGCTTTTCTGCCAGATTTCCGTCATGGTACTGATCCCAAAGTTCCTTCATTTCAGGATATTTCTCGCAGTACAGGGCAAAACGTGCCTTCCACTCTTCTTCCGGAGTTTTCAGACGCTCTTTTACTGTTTCCATGTGATCGTATACGTCCTGAGGAACAAAGAAGGGCTCCATGCTCTCCCAGCCAATGTTCTCCTTTAATGCAAGCACATTGTCTCCGCCCAGAGGCTCGCCGTGGGCAGAAGCCTTGCCCTGCTTTGCAGGACAGCCATAGCCGATCTCGGTATGAACAATGATTATTGACGGTCTGTCTGTATCTGCCTTGGCTGCCTCAATGGCTGCACCGATGGCGTCAAAGTCATTTCCATCCTCTACCTTAAATACGCCGAAGCCATATGCTTCCATACGCTTTGCCACATCTTCCCTGAACGCAATGTCTGTATTTCCCTCAATGGAAATATTGTTGGAATCATAGATTACGATCAGCTTTCCAAGTCCCAGAGTACCTGCCAGAGAGAATGCTTCAGAGGAAAGTCCCTCCATCATACAGCCGTCTCCGCCCAATACATAGGTATAATGGTCTACGATTTTGCAGTCTTCTTTGTTAAATACAGCAGCCAGATGAGCTTCAGCCATAGCCATGCCCACTGCCATGCCCATACCCTGTCCCAGAGGACCGGTAGTTGCTTCTACGCCTACGGTATGTCTGTACTCCGGATGTCCCGGTGTCAGAGAACCAGTCTGACGGAAGTTCTTAATATCATCAATGGAGAGATCTCCGTATCCGAACAGATGGAACAGAGAGTACAACAGCATAGAGCCATGGCCTCCTGATAATACAAAACGGTCTCTGTCAACCCATTCAGGGTCAGCCGGATTGTGTTTCATATGCTCTGCCCACAGCTCGTAGGCAATAGAGGCGCAGCCTAAAGGAAGGCCCGGATGGCCGGACTTTGCCTTTTCAATGGCGTCCGCAGAAAGTACGCGGATGGCATTGGCGGTTTTAGTCTTGATCATTTCCATGATCGTTCTCCTTTCTCTTGTGTCATGTCTTTTTGTTTCTGCTATAAACCAGTATTACACTTAATCTTATCATTTCATTTTGATTCCGTCTAGGGTGAGTTTTGAATTTATGGCGTTTACCGCCGGCATCTGTGCCTTTAAATCAAAATTTCTTTACCCAGGCATATCCTGTCATCCTGTATGCATCCGCAGAATGAATCAATCACCGGATATGATCGTTTCTCATCTTCCGTAGGATTTTTATGATACCATACGCCCTTAAATCCGTTCTTTAAAGCACCCTCTACGTCCTTTTCAAGACTGTCTCCGATAAAAGCGCACTGAGACGGGGCTGCTCCTGCCTTTTGCGCGCACAGATCAAAGAAACGTCCGGCCGGTTTTTCCGCTCCAGCCTCCTCGCTGGTTACGATCCAGTCAATATAAGAAGAAACTCCCAGCACTTCCAGTTTTTTATACTGGATATACGCCGTCATATCCGTGCCTATCCCAATTCCGATCCCTTTCGTTTTAAGCAGCTGCATCAACTGCAGAACCCCCTCTTCAGGACGGGCAGAAGATAAAAGACTGTCCCAATATAAATGATACATGACTGTTGCATGGGGAAAAAGCGGCTTTCCCAATAATTCCAAAATACACTGCATCCGGATCAGACGGTTATGCACTGCTGCACAGTCTGCGCCTGTCCGTTCCTTTACCAGCTGCTGTGCCTGGCGAAACACCTTCACAAATGTCTCCCGATCCATCTGAAGAACCGTTTCTCCGTAAACAGTCAGGGCTTTCATTCCAGCCTCATTTCCTCTGTCATAGCTGTAAAGAGTGTTGTCAATATCAAAAAATACCGCTTTTATCATCTGATTCTCCCGTATTATTTCCCCTGTCCATAGTAAGCATTAACGCCATGTTTTCTGTAATAGTGCTTATCCTGAAGCTCCTGAGGCGCAGGCTGCACCCGGGGATTGATCATCTCACAGCGGGCCGCCATTTTGGCAACCTCCTCCAGCACAACTGCATTGTGAACCGCCTCATGTCCGTCCTTTCCCCAGGTAAAGGGACCGTGATTCTTACATAAAACAGCCGGAACCGCTTCATAATCTTTATCTTTAAAATAATCTGCGATCAGAACCCCTGTATTCTTCTCATAAGCACCCTCGATCTCCTCCTTTGTCAGGCATCTGACACAGGGAATCTCTCCGTACATATAATCCGCATGGGTAGTTCCGTAGCACGGAATCCCTCTGCCCGCCTGAGCCCAGCTGGTCGCCCAGGGTGAATGTGTATGTACAATTCCGCCGATCTTTGAAAATGCCTTATACAGCTCCACATGGGTAGCTGTATCAGAAGAAGGATTATATTTTCCCTCGATTTTATTTCCTTCCAGATCCACGATTACCATATCATCCGGAGTCAGCTTATCATAATCCACGCCGCTGGGCTTAATAGCAAAATATCCTGTTTCCCGGTCAATCTCGCTTACATTTCCCCAGGTAAACGTTACAAGGCCATGCTTTGGCAGCAGCATATTTGCCTCATAAACTCTTTTTTTCAGTTCTTCTAGCATAATGTCCTCCCTTATTCCATTTCCAGCTCGTATCTTGCCACTTCGTCAATCTCACGATTCGTTGCGATCAGAATGTCTTTTCCATCATATTTATACGCATATGCATTGGCAGGGCCGCAGTCATGGTCAAGCCGCTCTGCCCTGTATTCCTGCTTTTCCTGGTCGTAGGTAAATGCCAGCAGATCCCGGTCTCCCTTTCTGTGGCCGATAATTACAGTGGGAACACCGCCGATATCGCCGCCCCAGATGGCATGAACAAATTCCGCGTCCTTCCCATAGCTGTATACATGCTCAAAGCGGCCGTCTTTCTTTTTGTAAAAGTCGATCTTCTCGCCATGGAAGGGCGCCAGAACTGCCAGCTCCTTCTCTCCGTCTCCGTCCATATCAAGCAGCAGCGCATCGCTGGCCGGGGTATCAAGAAGCTGTGTAATCTCCCACTCGCCCTCAGGTGATGCAGGCGGAATAAACTGATAGATTCCGTTTTCACAGGAAACCACGCTTGTATCCTGTCCGTTTTCCTTTACACGGTAGTAGCCGTGGTTTTTGAGCATCTGATCCTTGATCACCTTCATCTCCAGCTGATGCTCCTCGTCAAAGCTGCTTAAATCCTCCGGAAGCACAGCCGCAAACACACGGCCGGGAGAGGACCAGTCATCCTTAAACTCATGGCCAGATTTTAAACAGCAGGCGATCAGATAGTGTACCCCATTTCTCTCTAAAATGTCAAACCGGTGTACAAAGGGCAGATCGGTCAGAGTGCGTACCTCCCAGTTTCCCTTTGATTTTGGAGTCACAATTACGATCTTTGCGTCCTTTGAGTCATTGGGAGAATAAAATTTATGGGTAGCAAGAAACTGGCCGTCCGTTCCCGGAACCTGCTGCATGGTCATAACACCGCCCGGCTGCTCCCAGACAGTATCCTCCTGGTTTCCATCCAGATCAAAGAGCAGACAGCGGTCTACCTTCTCAGCTGCCACCAGGATATGATCCTTTCCCTGATAATGAAGAGGTGCTATGGAATAACATTTTGTCAGATTGGAAATTACTTTTTTTACTGCCTTCATCGTTTAACCGCCTTTCTACTCATTACCCTGTAAAATCTTCGTCATCTTATCACAGGCAAACTTCAGATCTTCTGTCCAGTCTGGATTTCCTACATACCAGAACTCGGTCACAAACTTCCGAACGCCCAGCTCCCACGCCTTGCGGATACCGGCCTCAAAGTCTACATGGCCTGTCCCAAAAGGAATTTCGCGGAATTTACCCGGAAGTGTCTCTTTTAAATGCATGGCAGCCAGATGGCCCCGTCCGGTTTCCAGATCCTCTTCCACATCTGTACCATACGTTACAGCCGCATTGGTAACATTTCCCAGATCAGGATATACATTCAAATACGGAGAATTTACCCGATTTACATAAACCATCGCTTTCTCTACCGTATTCATAAATTCCGTTTCCATGGTCTCAAAGCCCATCATCACTCCGGCTTTTGCCGCCATCTCCACTGCTTTTTTTAAATTTTCCTCAAAACGCTCTCTTGTCTCTTCACTGCCTTCTTCATAATAAACATCATAACCGGCCAGCTGAATGATCCGAATCCCCAGATCCTCTGCCAGACGGATCGCCTTTTCCATAATCTCCATTCCTCTGGCGCAGGTCTCTGGATCATTGCTTCCCAAAGGGTATTTTCTGTGTCCACTCAGACACATGGTACGGATGGGAACACCCGTCTCACTCATCAGTTCCATTAAAGCCAGCCGTTCTTCCCTGCTCATATCAAGCCGTGCCAGCTTTTCATCTGTTTCATCAATACTAATCTCTATAAAATCAAATCCTGCCCCTTTTGCCGCCAGCATCTTTTCCTTCCAGCTCAGATCCTTTGGCATGGCCTTCTCATAAAGGCCCAGTGTATATGCTTTTGCCATTTTATTTTCCTTTCTTTTCTGTCTGATTTATCAGTCCTTCATTCGGAAAATCTGCTTTCTTCACCTGATGAACTCTTACTCCTTTTGCCCTCAGCTCCTCCACAGCCTCTGCCGGAGCCAGTTCATCCGTAATCAGATAGTGAATCTCCTCAATAGGACAGCTGATAAAGCTACTGATCTGCCCCAGCTTGGTATGGTCTGCCAGAATATATGCATCCTTTGCCACATTCCGCACCATTAGCTGGTTAATCGTAACCTCATTGGCGTTTTCCGTTGTCATTCCCATAACAGCATCAATGCCGGAACATCCCACAAAGGCCTTTTTGGCAATTACCGTCTGGAGATTGCGGATTGCATAATCCCCCACCATTGCCTCTTTTGGATAACGCAGCTCTCCTCCTGTAAGGATTACATTTACCCCCTGGCCTCTCTCTGCATCAATCGCTCTTCCATTATTTGTGATCACTGTAACATTTTTTTTTGTAATATATCGAAGAATCTGGCGGACATTCCGGCTGGTATTAAGAAACAGTGTATCGCCGTCCTCTACCAGACTGGCCGCATAGCGCGCAATCAAATCCCGGTACAGCTGGATTTCGTCCGTCTGCTCCCCTTGTTCCCGGACTGCAACTGCACCTCCGTATACCCGGATCAGCTGCTTCTGCTCTTCCAGATACTGTAAATCCCTGCGTATCGTAATCACAGAAACCTTCAGCTCTTCTGCCAGCGCCTCTACCCGAACCTGAGATTTTTCCCTTAATATATCCCGGATCCGTTCTCTCCGCTCATCCACATATACCTTCTCACGCTTCACTGTTTCCCCTCCCATTCTTTTAAAATAAGGCAAATATTTAACAGTCCTTCCGCCGTTGTGATAATAAAGGCTGCAGCAGTCAGCTGCGGCAGCCTTTTTAACAAGATCTGCTGTTTATACGCTCACTGTACTATTCAATAATACCCTGAGCCTTCAGCTTCTCCTCAATCTCTTTATCTGACATAACATTCTTTAACGGAATCACCTTTACACCCTTTGCCTCTGCATCTGTGAACATACTGGCAAAGTTCTGGGCACACAGCAGAACATCATACTGTGCAGCTGTGCTCTTCCCCTCAGACAGCGGCGCGTGATGGGTTTTACACTTAATGCCGTTTCTTTTTAACACCTTGTCTAATGCCAGCTGAGCCATCAGGCTGGAACCGGAACCATTTGCGCAGCACACGAGAAATTTTAAATTATTTGCATTTGCCATGAATATATCCTCCATATAAAATTATTTTAGTTTGCTTTGTTTGCCTTTAATTCCTTATATGCCTCATAATCTTCTGTCATAAGGAAGTAACCCTTCTTATCCTTGTAATACTGGATCTGCGGAATAGCAAGAAGACCGATAAAAATAAGAGTTACGCCGATATAGCTTAAATACTTCATAACTACTGTAAATACAGGCCATACAACCGCCCAGTCCCACATACCTAAATATCCGCCGTAAGCTGCCATTCCAACCCAGCCTGCAATCAGAGCAGAACCGAATACCTGGCATAATCCGGAGATAAACGGAAGAACCAGAACAGCCTTTAAGCCACCCTTTTCATTGGCAAATACACCGATGGTAGCATTGTCAAAGAATACAGGTACGAAACCGCAGATAATAAGTACCGGACTCTTTAAAGCAATCAGAACAATAATTGCCAGGATCTGTCCGATAAAACCGGATACAAAGCCCAGAGTCACTGCATTGGATGCACCGAAACCAAAGATAACTGCACAGTCTACACCAGGAACAGAACCCGGAAGCAGCTTGCTTGCAATACCTTGGAAAGAAGTTGTCAGCTCAGCAACGAAGGTACGGACGCCCATCTGCAGAATTGCCAGATATACTGCAAAGTAAAGACAGGTCTGGATTACATAGAACAGCATGCTCTGCCCTTCCTTCATAAAACCGCCTGCAATCAGATAGTCCTTTCCAAGTACACATAAGATTGCGCCAAAGAATACCAGCATCAAAACAGAAGCAGATACCATGTTGTCGTTGAAAATAGATAAAAAGCCGGGAAGTTCCAGATCCTCAATCTTCTTAACCTTCTTATCTTTCTTCTTGCCTTCATTTCCAAAAAGCTTTCCTGCCAGCCAATAGAAGAAAGCTACACCAAACATCTGCTGATGAGCCAGAGCAAAGCCTGCTCCGTCAGTTACTTCCTGACATGGTTTAATTGTCAGGTTAGAACCTACTGCCCAGTAAGCACCCAGAAGAAGAGCCATAACGATCAGCATCGGAACATGCATGCCGGGAGCCAGA
>ENA-OPRW01000780-OPRW01000780.1-human-gut-metagenome-genome-assembly--contig:-NODE-780-length-27756-cov-3.203675_pt1 | contig 27756 bp, 40 predicted proteins | sample MGYA00241898_ERZ501890 | MGnify/ENA primary metagenome ERZ501890 (study PRJEB25962, sample SAMEA2042216) | human gut metagenome | biome: human gut; feature: human-associated habitat; material: faeces... | reverse complement strand
TTTTTTCATAATTCAAGTAGGTTTAAGGTTTGCTTTACAAAGATACCCCCCCCCGCAATATTTGCAAGCGAATTATGAAAAATATGAATGCACAACGATAAAATCTCCGATCTTCTGGACGTACTACTTTGCATGATCTACTTTTTCACCTTCGGCGAAGATGAAAGATAGCTGGCCAGCAGCCACGCGAAAAGTAAACCTATGCCTATTGCTCCGAACATATCAGATCGAGATTTGTGTTAATTTATGTCCGAGGTCGTGCAGCGCGGCCTCGATCTCCTTCGCACGTTTTTCCGAGGGCTTGGAGTACCCGCATATATACTTTGCAAGCAGGGTTTCATTGATACCCATGCGGCGGGCCATCTGGCTGACGTTGATTTCCGGGAACTGGGCGAAAGCCATTGCGACCCGGTTGTCCGACGTTTCCGTCGGCTGGTCAAAAAAGCCCTCGAAACTTAAATCTTCGTCCAGTTCGGGCCAATGAATACCTGACCGCGATAATTCGTATTTCATGCGCTGCTCGTCGCTTGCCCGTGCCAGACGGGGGAAAGCGCGGAGAAGCAGACTGCCCGTTCGGCCGTCGTCGGTCGTCAGAAAAATCCGACCATTTTCGAACCATATCTTTTGCGCTTTCATATTCGTATTATTTATCGAAAAACTCCTTCCACCGTTCAATTATCACGTCTTTATTCTCCTCTATGCCCATAAGAGCGTGTTTTAACTCCCGTGGCTTCAAACCGAAATTTTCTATCAATTTTGTCTCTGGTTCGATCATGAATTTTGCGTCACATTCTCCGTTGCTGACATGTACGTGAACCGGTTCGTGATCGTTCGAGTAAAAAAAGAACTTCAGTCCTAAATAGTAAAAAAGTATGGGCATTGTGCAGTCGTTTGGTTTCTGATACAAATATAGGAATAAAATTATTCCCATACAAGTAAAAAGGAATAATTTTATTCCTACAATTATTTTGCCGGAGATCAGAATTCAATCTCAATCATCCAGCCGACCCAGCTTCCGAATACTTTGTATACCGGAACCGTATTTGCAACCTTGATTGTCATGCCGGCCAAACGGGGGCAGGCGTTCTGCCCTAAAGTGTCGGCCCGTAATGTCTTCAAAATCATATCGACCGTAGCGAGCATCGACAGATATTGTTCGAGTTCATCTTTATCTGTACGCTGGCCGGCCATTGCTTTTTCGAGGACGAATATGGCGGCCGGGAGTTGATCCTGATAGGAGTTCGATGTTTCTCCTGTTTGCCGTAGTGATGGATAGGAAACCACGACCTGACGGCCGTCTGCGCTCTTGAGCCGCTCGGTTCCGTGCGTGTCATCGACAACGGGGATCACCTCGTTTTCCGTAACACGCAGGCCGGTCAGATAGCGCAGAAGGTTAATGAGTTTTTGCATTGCGTTTTGCTTGCTTTACGTTGTGGTGTAGAATCTGGAATATTGTATATAGGCCCTCTTCGTCGATATCGTTCAGCGTGCCGAGTGCCCGATCCCGTGCCAGTTCGTAGGCTACATCTGTCAATGTGAACTTCGGGCCGGTATCGTGGGCAGTTTCCTCGTTGCTGAAGATCGTGTGCATGTCGATCTGTTCTCCGGCCACCACGATCGTTCCGGTCTGGAGAAACCTAACGCAGGCGGAGAACCACATTAGAATCGTTTGTTTTTGCCACGGGGCGATCCTGCGGGCGCGGGATACGTCCCGTTCAAAGGTTTCGTGACGGATGGGGACAACACACCGGCCGGCCCGGTTGGCCTGTTCAGAGGGTTGTCGATACAGGAAAGCGATCATCCGGTCGAGGGCCGCGGGTTGCCGGGTGTTCAAGAATTCGTCGCGGGCAATCAGGGCATTCCGAAATTCCACGAGAATCAAGTCTTGCAGAGCGTCGGCCGGCCCATGCAACCGATGGCGACCGATATGGATTTCGGGCAGCGGATTCTGTATCGTATCGAATGTCGGGAGCAGACCGTCCTCGGTGTCGGTAAACAGCCAGCCGAGGAGATTTTCGCAAAGCAAAAAAATGTTGGCATTCTTCTGTTCGGCAGCGGCTCGATTGAGTTTTTCCCACATTACCGAACGCCATGTTCGTTTGATACCGAGGAGAAGATAGAGGACGCGCACATGGAACTCAAGCGGAGATATGAGGCCGGATTCCATATCCCAAAGCAGGCGCATCGTAACGCGGGCCTGTTCCGGTGTCATCTCGCTCCATTTCGAGGGGATTTCCCTGCGCACGGCGATAGCGGGTATTTCGATCGTATTCATTATTGAACAGAAAAGAATTTGTTTCGGGGATCGTTGTCCGGTAGAAGAGAGTATTTTTCCGCAGTAGCCGATAAAGCCTCGTGAAACTCCTCAAGGGCGGTTGCCGCCTGATGATCGAGGGCTGAAAGGTAGAATTTCAACGCGTCGGTGGAGGGGGTCTTTCCGGCCCCTTTGCCTTGAAATGAATCTGCAAACCGCTGCGAGATCCCGATCGGGAATACGGACACCGAAAGTCTCTGGACGGCTATCACCATCGCCTTCAGAGCTACAAAACGCCGTGCTGCAAGAGCCATGTCTGAATCTATGTCTGACAGGAGCGACATATAACGATCTCCGGCAATCGGCTTCACAAAGCGCTGCTGCACTTCGAGGATGAAGGGTATAAGCGTATAGAAGGTGTAGAACGAGCCGTCGAGCGGGTAGATGCTTTCGAATTGGTCGAGGGTACGGAGAATCGACTGTTGCTGTTGGGTGCGCAACGGCGAGTCCTTCCACTCTTTGATGTCCGTTTGCTCAAGGAAGAGATACAATTCGTCGAGCGTTCGGAAGAATGTATCGCGCAGAACCGCATCGTCCTTCTCGATCTGCCATGCCCACGGCAGTTTTTCGGTTTCGCTGATTTTTACCTTTCTGCCGCTGTCCTCATGGCTCACGAGGTTTCGCTGGTAGAAGTGATGCATGGCTTTATACGCCACCGGCAACTGAACCCGCCGTACGAGCAGGTCTTCCGGATCATCGGATGGCTCTTCCGGATCATATTCGTCCGTCATGTATCGGGTGTGCGCCCGATCGAATGTAGCTTTCCCGATCAGTTTGATAACTTCGTTTTGGGCCAGCACGATATCCTCGCTGATCCCGGTGAAGTCATTCGCCTTGTACCATGTGCCGGTGAGATTGTATAGCTCTGCGGAGCCTTTTTTCGTTTTATTGAAAATCATGGCGTCGTCAGTTTTTTATGCGGTCATTTGGGGATGTCTCGCTTTCGGTCAAAGGTTTGCTGTGATAGAAGTCGAGTTGTAAATCAGTGTCGGGGAAATTAAAGCGAATGGCTTGGTTGATGGGTTCCAAAATGTCGTATGTGGGTTTGGCGGTGTTCGACATCATGAAGAGCTTATAGGCGTAAAGCATTTCGGAACCAGATGCGAGCTTTCCGGCGACCATAATGTTCGACAAAGAGGCATGCAGACCAAGTCCGGACGTGATTGCCGAGCTGGCCGCCTCCATGACTTTGAGTTGCGATTCGATGAAGTCTTTAATTTTCTGGTCTATCGCCTCTACCTTCCAGATGTTGGTTTGTTGCGAGAGCGGGTCGAAAACATCCACTGTGTGGAAGAATTTTCCGGCATTCTTGGCCCCAGATAACACTTCGGTCAGCTTGGTAAGCATGGTTGCCGTGAGTTTGCCGATCTCCTCTTCTACCTGTTTATCACTCCATGCCGGATTGTTCTTGCGGATGTACGTGCGTTTCTTTTCCCAATACCCGTCTGGAGAATGAACATGATATGCTGCGTTGAACCCGTTGTCGGTAACGTATTTGAATATGGCTGGAACTTCGGAACCGCGCATAATCCAGCGCAGAGTGCCCCAATATTCCGGAATCGAATAGAAATCCCGTGCGAACGAGTAAGACGAGTTGTAAGCTGCCGAAGCGGGGTATCTGGCCGGGTTGCTGCTGTCGAATACCGGGTAGATTTGGATGCCGGTGTCGATGCAATCGTTCTCGAAGTTCCCGACGAAAATGTGTCTTACGTCCTCAAGACGACGGGTGTCGGCCCATTCGAGACGGGCATTTTTCGCAGACACAAATTCCAGAGCTGCGATTCGCGGCCTCTGGCCGGAGATCCGTCCGCGGCGTTCGAGCAACTTGATGTCAAAAAATCCTTTGAGATACAAGTAGTCGGTCATCGCCGCGTCGATGTACTTCAGATAGTCCCAATCTTTCAACCACGCCATTATCTCCCTATCATCCTTGAACTCCTTCGTTATCTCGCCATTCTCGAAACGCAGGCTTCGTAGAAAGGGGCCTTCGCCGTACAGCAATCCCTTCTGACGTGCAAGAATACCGGGGGCAAGATTGTTTTCGTCCATAAGGTCGCGGATTTGCACCGGCAGGCGGTTGTTGCTGCCATAGGGTACAATCTTTTGTCCACCGACATACTGCGGCATATATTCCCAATTCTCCCGTTCTGCTTGCCATAGAAGAGTGTCGAGGTTGTTCGCTTGAGCCGTTGAGATCGTATAGACACAATCATCGACTGGCAGGGCATATGAAAAATCCGAAATCTGGGTGGCTTTTCCTGTTTTATTCATTGTAAAACTACTTTTTGACCGTTAAAACTCATCAGCAATGGCTGATAAAAGCGCCGGGCTTGGCAGGTGTCGAGGTCAAGATATGCCTCGACGAATTCGGCATCTCGATGGTTCTCCTGTTTTTCACGCTTCAGCAGACGGGCATGCCGAACTTCGATAACTCCCTTGCTTACGCGAGCCGTAGCGTCATAGGACATGAACGTGAAACCGAAGGGAATACCCTCGGCGGACAAGCGGCGCATCTCTTTTATTGCATCCCATAAATCCATAGTACAAAAATAGATCGTACGGAAACGTGTCAAAGGACAAAGGCCCGGCATGTCTGACTGGGATGACGCGGATTGCAAAAAATACGAAATAAAGGTTGAAACGGCTGATTGTAGGGGGAAAACTCCCGATTTTTATAGCTTTTTTCGGACTGTTTTTGTGTTATCCAAGTGATATAGAGAGCTGTTTGCCCGGTTGGATGACGAGCGATTTTTGTTGAGAGGAATTTGAGGCCGTCCCGCCCTATCGACAAGTTGCGATTGCACGGCTCTCGAAAAGGTGATATATGACAAAAAGACCTGCCGGGGTGGGGTTCGGGGCGGGGCCGTTGCTTTCTGTTTGGCTGGAAGCTGCGGCTGGGGGGCAGCCGATCGTGAACCACACGCAGCCGATAAGAGAGGCCGACCCTTTACAGAAGGCCGGCCCGATGTGTGTTATAGGACTGTCAGCGTCGGTAAAGCATAATGTCTGTGTATTTGGAATTGTAGTTCAACTGCGTTCTCATTTCTTTCCGTATGGCGTTGCGGAATGGATTAGCGTTGATTTTCGCCTCGGCGATCCACTCGCATAGTTCAATGATTGAGGATTTGTTGGAGGTGAAATAGAAGTAGGATGTGCTTGTGAGCAGGGTCAGCACATCAAGATAGTCGGATAGTCGCCAGTGGCATTTGTATGCCCCGACTTCCGTCGATAGGTAGGGTGGATCGACAAGGAATACAACACCGGGGACATCCTTGTATTGGGTGAACAGCTCCCGATAATCAGCCCGAACGACTTCGATTCCGTCGAGGTACCCTTCGCAATTATAAGGGGCGCGACGGAGATTATTGTACATTCCTTCTGTCTGCAGGCTTGCATAATCCGTAGCGTATTTGGATGAAAACAATAGACCAGACGAAAGTGTGATGTAATCGACAAATCCGTCCTGTTCGGCAGATTGTATAACCTTCAAAATATCTTTCCGTAGATTTTCCGGCAACATCTTGCTTCTTGGATAGTCGCCGACAATTGTGCGAATATCTGCAAGGAGTGCATTTGTCTGGTCAATGTTCTCCAGACGTACATGGTATTCGTCGAAGTCGTTGTAGATAACGCGGGCATCAGGTCGCTCCCGCTTTGTGATATGCGAGAGTAGACCGCTGCCGCCGAAGAGATCCACGAATACCGTAGCATGGTCGAATTCTCGGAGCGCTTTGCGGAACTCGCCGGCGAAGCGTCTCTTCTGCCCCATGAACGGTAGAGGAGCCGATGTGTAATTTTTCATAGTTGTGTGAATTTTCATGCCGCAAAGATTGCATTCAGAATTCACCCTGCTGTCGAAAACGTCGGAATCATACTGAAGGGTCTGTACAGTCTTTTTCGAAGCGGTCTATAATCAGGTATACCTGACGTTCACACACTCCGTATTTTTCGGCCAGAATGGCCGCTATGTAGGTCATTTTACCCCCCCCCTCGCGGAGCTTACGATAGTCCTCATAAAGATCGATGTACTTACAGTCATCCAGCCGGATACCGACGGATGATAAGCGTCGAAGAAGTTCGCGGTTGAACGATATAACCTCATAAAGTTTCATTGCACTCTGTTTTTTATTACCTTTGTCGTCTCACCTGCATACTGAAAGCAAATGCGTCATAGACGCGACGGAAGACTATCCAGCCCTCGGTCGTGCGTTTATGGCGCATGCTTGCGTAAGTATGTAGGTGAGATGACTACTTGCGGCCGGGGGCTTTATTTGTTCCCCCGAAACAGTTTGCAGGTTTGAATATAATGGCTACCTTTGCCATTGCATAGGATTGAGAAATGAGAATTTCTCTATTCCGGCGGAGGCGGAGACGCCTCCGCTTTTTTTATCCGAAAGTCGGTTCGTAGATAATATCACTTCGAGGTGAGCCTTTGACGATCTGGATTAACGGCGGCGTCATCATCAGGTATTTGAAAGAGTCTGATGGATTGGTAGACCGCATCGGCAACTCGGCGACCGGGAGATGCTCCGACCGTTTATCTTTACAGATTTTACCTTTCGAAACCCGTGTCCGGGCATTTTCGAGCGAAGCCTTGAGCGGTTTGCACTGGTATGCATCGATGAGCACCTGCGGCAGATATTTATTGTGCCCTGCCAGCAATTCCTGCATGAAGATATACTCGTCACCCTGCCCGATATTCCCTTGGCCTATAGACATCAACTGCACACTCCAGCCTGTAGGATGCTCGTTGCTGTCGAATTCGATCGCATGTTTGAGCTGCGATGCGGTGTCGGTACCCATTTTCCGATAGTTGTTACCTGCACGATCGTAATACAGCATCACGTATTTGTTCTGGTGGTGCGCGAAATAGGTGACGAATTTGTCTGCCAACTGTCTAATCGACTCTGGGGAAAGGGTATAAATGAACTTCAATACGCGCAGTATCCGCGGTTCTTCTTGAGCAACGCACATCGAACACATATTACCGAAGTCCACGCCGAGCGATAGCGCACGCTGTGGATTGCAATACCGCAAGACACGGCTGTCCTCTTGCTCCAGAAGTCCGAATCGTTCGTAGGCTTCTTCATCGATGCCATCGTAGTAAAAGTGCCGTTCTCCGAGGTTGGCATAAAAACGCTCTCCGCCCTCCAGTGTCGGTTTCATCGAAAGGATTGCGGCCTTGTAGTCGCTGAACTGCTCGGCGAAGGCGTCGTCGAACCATTCGGCAGTCAGAATGTCGACATTGATGTAGCTCGATGCAAGCATAAAGAAGGTCGCGGTTTCCGGTAGTCGGCGCAGCTCTACCCAGCGGCTTCGCCAAAGACGCGCCGTGCGTAGTTTGTTTTTGTACTCACGTTCAGCCTCCGGCGTCCGGGTTCGTTGCCATTCCAATTTCGCGGCAACATATTCATGAAGGGCTTGATTATATACCAGCCCTGCCTGCATGACCAGTGTCAGCCGCTCGGTATTCATTGCCGAGGCTCCTTTCAGTATCCAGTCATATTCCCCGATGTGAGATACATCGGGCATATCCGTGGTGAAAGAGTAGCCACGGTAAAACGGAGAGTTTCCATATTGCACGCTGTACCCGCGGACGGCTTTCATCAGGTTGGCGATCTTCTCTTCCTTGAAATATTTTACCTCGTCTCCAAACACATAGACATACGAGCTGCCGGCCAGTGTCGAAGGTCGATCGAGGGAGCCGAATCGTATGTTTGTACCGGTATGAAAAATGATTGTACGCTTGTAGGATACGAGACGGTTGAAGGGCTTCCAGAAATGCGGTTTGAGCCATGTGGGCAGGTGTTCTTTCTCTTTTTCCGTGTATGTCGGAGGTTCTTTTTCGATTACGTAGTGGACGCCTTCATGCAGTCCTTTGCGTTCGAGGCCCTCAAGCACACCGGGCAGGATATTCGAGGAGAGGTTCGAGAAGGTATCGGCCACCCATACCAAAGGGGCGCCCGGCATGTCGAAGATAATCTCCGCGAGTCGTTCGGCTTGGAAGTCCGTAGTCTTGGCCGAGCCGCGGCCCAAGACAGCGCGGAGTTTTCGTGGCATCAGCAACGATGCCACTTGGGCGTACAGGTTCTGATATTGTACGTCGATGCAGGGGCTATCCCCCGCGTTAATTCTCTTCCTGTGCGACATTGATAATTTCGATAAAATCTACATCTTCGATCCCCGCTTCCATGCGTAGCCGTTTTTTTACGGCATCCGGGGCCAGTACGGAATCAATCTGGCGCGATAGCGCGTCTCTGTTTGCCGGTGGCAGGCTGACATCCGAAGAGTCGAGGGATAGAAGACGAATCGGTTTGATATACTGTGACGATGGGAGCTGTTCCGGGTCGGGTTGGTCGAGGCGGAGAATTTTTGCGGCCTTTGCCCTCATGTCTGCCGCCACGGAATAGTCTGCGGCACAGGTTGCTCTTTGGGCGACGATGCTCGACCATGCTTCGAGATCATCGGCGTATTTTTGCCGAAGCGCCTCTTTCGTTACGCGCCGGTTCGAGTAGAAGAGATTCACGGCTTCGTCATAAATATCGACGGCACGGGCATAGGAGAGTTTGAAGGGCGGCTTTGTCAAGAACTTGATGACATTTCGGCGGTCATGTTGTTTGGAGAGTGAGAATACCAGATTCAACAAGTCGATATATAGCTGTTCCTTTGCCGAGAGATCGTCTTCGCAACCTTTGTCGATGTAATCCATGATGCGCTGGTAGGATTGCTCGTCGGTGAATCCTCCGAACACATCCAGCTTTGTCATTTCAAACGAACGGTCTCGTTGTATTTTGTAGAGCTGTGTCGTCGCCGGAATGTTTCCGCCGAGAGCCTCATCCATGAGCTTTATTTCGAGCAGAGCGCGTTTCTGCAAGAGACCACGGGCTATCAGCACGGCAATGCGGCTATTGGGGTCGTTATACTCCTGCGTAAACTGCTCGACGTTCGCGTTGATGCTGCGGGCGATATCTTCCGGCGACCAGCCGAGCGCACCGAGATCGACCAGCATCTGTTCCTCTTCAGGCGCGAGGGTTTCACCGATGGGCTTATGGTCGGGTAGTTCGTTCATATTCTTCGATCATTTTATTGACGGCGGCAAGCTCACGTTCTTTCGCCTTCAGGCGGTGCTTGCGTTGGATATCCAAATGAGGCTTACTACCGCGGGTAATCTCGTGCTTGATTCGCCAGATGCTGCCTTTGAGATTCTTCTGTTTGGCGACAAGGGCAACCGGCCCCATTTTACGCAGTGTCGCCAGTTCCTGCATCTCTTTGAAGATCGAGTGCCGGCCGAGCAGCGTATGATGCTCGGCGTAGTATGTGAATTCGTAGAGAATTTTTCGATTTTCGGAGAAAGATTTTATAAGACTTTCGGCTGTTGCAAAACATTCGTCCAGTGTGGCACAATCGAATAGCCGCCGATGCGCATCGACGTAATCTCGATAGGCTGTAATTTTGTCGGCTGCCAGAATTTTCAATTCGGGCGGACAATCAGGTTCAGAGAGAAACGCCCATTGTTCTCGGAAGGCTTGCCGGGAGCTGGGCGGGGGAGTCGTGAGTGGAGAAGTCCCCGATACTTTGCACAGTGTGTCGATAAGCAACGATTTGTACCGATCGGGACGCGCTGTTACGAGCCGGGTCAGATGCTCGTTCTTGGCGTAAAGAGAGAGGAGCCGAAGCCCTGCTTGGACTTCGGCTCCGGACTCTAACCACTTTTGAACGGCATTTTGCATTACGACCGGATTTTGGTGAGTAAGGGGGATACGGCATTCCAACCTTCGGCGGATGCTGCAATGAATTTACGCTGACAGAGTCCGGCGATCACGACGTTCTCGCAGGGATTACTCCGCAGGACGAGTGTAACGAAGTTGCCGAAATCATGCGAAACTTCCGTAGCACGGACACCGCGGCGATACTCTTTCGCATAATCCGCGATGAGGGTTTCGTCGTCGGCGTCCTCTTGCATCGTTCCACAAAGTTCGACCAGAGCCACTTTGTTCAGGAGCATCGGCAGGCGTTCTGCGTAGTGTCGGGAACCGTCTTTGCGAACGTATACCTTGAGTTGTGCCAGATCCGCAAAATCCACCGGAGCGACGGGGGCGCAGTTGGCCGGGACAAACACGAATTCGTCGGGGATAGAGGCATCCGCAATCAGTGCGGGAAATTGCTTTGCGAAGGGGGCATCATCGACGAATACAAGCGTACAGTGTTCGGGAGCCGCCTTCTGCCACAGAGCCTGCAACAGGTCTTTCGTACCGGAGTAGGCAGCGATAACGATAACGGAATCGTCAGCCGGTACTCCTTCAGCAGCCGAAGAGGCCGGTTCAGAGGCGGCATCGTTTTCCGGAAGGGACGAAAGAGGTGCCGGTTCCGGAATGGGGGTTTCTTCCGGTGCGTTCCCATCGGGGCTTACGGCTCCCGCGTCTGTGGTTCTTTTTTCAACTTCGGCCGTAGGTGTGGCCGAAACAGCCGGAGCGCCTTTGGCCCCGGTCTGTTTTGCGGTGTTATCCTTTCCCATACTATGCTCCCTCTTCCGGTGTCGGTGCCGGTGTAGCCTCGTCGGCGAGTTCCGGCATCTTGCCTTTGTAGATGCTTGCCCCGATCAGGTCTCGCTGCTCCTGCTTGAACGTGAGCTTCCGCTTGCGGGCATCCTTGTTGTTGGTGTACTCCGTCGTCAGGAAGAGCGGGTTGCACTTCGAGCCGCGATATTCCGCCGTATTGCCGTTGGCGCAATCGCGGTTCAATGCGATGAATCCTCGATTGCGGGCGTATTCCGTGAACCCGGCAATCTCGGCTGAATCGCCCGGATGTTCGAAGGCGATGCCGACTTTGACGCCGCGGGCGTCGGGATCTCCTTCGGATTCTTCGGTGCATTCGATCGTACTCGGCGTGGCGTAGATGCCGATTGCTTTTTTTTCTGCGATCAGTTCCAGATCGCTTTTCATGACGATGTCTCCGATTTCCCGCGTCGGTTCCGCAGCGACGAATTCGACAGGGACGAGGATTATTGTCGGGTTTTTGGGACGAGGGCAGCCTGCGCCCTCGTCCGTTTTCAGAATTGATACAGGGTTATACATGATAATCGGTGTTAAGGTTTGATACTATGCGCCCTCGGTGGGATTTTCCACTTCGGCGGCAGTGTTGGTCTTTTTCCAGAAGTCGGTCGAGCCGTCAGCCGAGATTGCGGCCTGCGGGTCGTAGCCGGCCGGAACGGAAGCGAAGAGCATTTCGCCAAACGCGAAGCCGACACCGAGCCAGAATTCGCCGTAGTAGCGGACTTCGTAATCGACTTTCTGGATGTCGGTGATCACCTGCGGCTGGTTCAGGTTCTGCAACATGATGAAGTTCGACTTCGGCGTGCAGAAGATGATCGGCGAGCCGTACAGGCAGTCGAGTACCTGAAGCGAGAAGTTCGTGAAATCGACACGGTCTTTGCCGAAATCGGGATTCTCCGTGCCGCTGCCAGCTCCCCATTTGTCTTTGTAACCTCGTTTGTATTTCACGTAGAGATCGGCAGACAGGAAGATGTTCATCTTCAGGGACTGATACTTCGCCAGAATCTTGTGGGCGAAGTCATCGATGTACTCGACGACTTCGGCATCTGTTGCTGTGCGCAGATCCTTTGCGTTCGGGTAGAAGTTGATACCCTGATCACCCGATTTGGCCGCTTCGACGAGCAGCGTTTCGATGCCGTTCATCGACTCTTCCGGCTTGCCGGCATCGGTCGGATTCTCCTTGGCCTTGTACTTGCCTTTACCGATCATCTTCATCTCGATGTCCTGAAGGATCGACGGCAGCAGAATCTTCTGCACGATGTAGCGTGTGATCGGCATCTGATCGGGGGACAGGCGCTCGTTGTAGAGCGACAACAGCCACGAGTTGGCGACGTCGGCCGGGACGATTGCAAAGTTGATTTTGTGCCGGTAGTTCTGAATTTTGATGGCGGTGAACCGTGCATCGCCTGCCGGTGTCCACTTGGACGAGAACTCCTGTACGACGGACGTATAGTCCGAGCGTACTGCTTTGTAGGTTTCGATCGCACGCTTCGGCGTCATGAACTTCGCCGAGGTGAAACCCCGGTAGATGTCCTGCATGAGTTCCAGACTGTTTCCCTGCGACGAGTAGGTGCCCAGCTCTTTTTTCAGGTCATCCACGTCGATCGTGGCTGCGGAGAAAGTCGGAAGCTGGCCCGTGGCCAGAGCTTCGAGTGCGAGGCGGTTGTGGGATGCCTTCGCGTCGATCGGGAAAGTACGGCCTTCGCTTCTCCCGAATACTTCTGTCGCGGCAGGCTTATCCTCGCGGGCTTTGGCGAGTTTCTCCTTCTCCTGCTGTAAGATCGTCATCTGGGCAGACATCGACGCGATTTTTTCTTCTGCTTTTGCCAGTTCCTGCCGTAACTTGTCTTTGTCGTCGCCGCCGGAGCGACCGATGGCATCGAGGAAGTTCAGCAAAAGCTGTTCTTTCTGTGCGTCGTCACTTGCATCGTTTGCGATGTATGCGTCGTAGTACTGCAAGGCTTCCGGGCCAAATTTTTGTTCGAGAATCTTACGCTGATCTGCAGAAAGCACTTCACGCCCTTCTGCATCACGCGAAAGATTTTCCACCCCGACAGTTCGGGCGAAGATTTTCGAGATAAAGTTCCAGTTCAATTTCATGTTCGATATAATTATGAGTGAATACTTGCGCGGATGAAGGCGTGATCGACGCATTCTTGTAAAGTGGCGATGCCATCGGCAAGGCCGGTTTCGATAGCCTTGTCTGCGAAGAAAGTCGCACCGGTCAGTACTCCCGGAGCGTCGGCCCGGAGGGCTTGCCGGCCCGCTTTGACGTCGGTATGAAACGCTGCGACCAAATGAGACAGGTGCGTGCGGATCAGCGTGTACTCTCCGGTGAGCGCTTGACGGTATGCGAGGTTTTTGTCGGATGACTCTTCCGCATATATCTCGTGAACCTTTTGTCCTGACTTCTCCAATGCCTCGCGGTCATCGATGAAATATGTATACGCACCGATTGACCCTACTTCCGATGTGATGGCGTTGTCACAATAAATCGCGTCACATTGTGCGGCGATCCAATAAGCGGCTGACGCACAAAAGTCGACATGTGCGAGGAGAGGCTTTCCCGTGGTTTTGAATTTCCGGATTGCATCCAGCATCAAGGGGACGGCCGTCGAATTCCCGCCGCCGGAGTCGATGTCCAGAACACAGGCAACGACGTTTGTGTCGGCAGCAGCCGTAAGAAGGGCTTGCGCATACGTGGCCGTTCCGATTGTTCCGCAGGAGTCGTATTTGGTAATCGTACCGGATATCGGGATTACAGCAACGCAGGGGTCGCCACTTCTGGCAGCATTGGCGGAAACGGCACGGGCGTTTACGTCATAAAGCATGGTGTCGAATTCCCGCTCGGCAGATTGGTACAGGATATCCTGCTGCTGGAGCAGTGAGATGGCTGTTGGTATGAGAGTGGAGATATCGTGAATGAGCCAACGACCGCGGCGCAGTTCGAGGGCCAGCTTGACGTTGTTCTCCGGGGTGATCTGGCGTTTCATTTCTTTTTTATGCAAATCTACATGGTCGCAGACCGCATAAAAAGGACGGCATTACGCCTTTACTGCTTCGACCGATGTCTGGTATTTGCAGGTGGCAACGAGGGTTTCTTCCTCGGTCAGTGTAAGTAGGGCCGGGATGTCCTTGCTGCCGAAAACAAGGGAGCCGCCGTGCCATTTAACGCGGACAATCGCCGGCTCATGCAGGAAAGCATCGTCAGAACGGAGTGTTGCTGTCAGAGTAATCGTCTGGAGTTCTCCTGCATCTTCACGGGTTGTTGCAATTTTGAGTTTACCGAACGGACTGACCAAAGGTACCCGCCGAAACTCGGCGTCAGGACATGTCGCCGGTTTTAAGGAGATAGAGGTGATAATTTTAAGCATATTATCAGTGAATTTGTAGAAATAATTACGATTTTCGGTTAAACTTTTTTCGGCTCATCGACGAGCGATTCGATGTAGTATGCGCGTCGGATCAGTTTTCGTTTCAGGGCTTCCAGTTCCTTCAGCTCCCGACGATAGGCCCGCTTGTGGAGGGATTCAAAGTATTCAGCCGAGAACAATTTACGGGAGAGGATGAACGCTTCTATAATCTCCTCTTTGCGTTGGCGCAGGGCTTTTCGGCGTTGCACGAATTCCCAAAAGTCAAGTTCAAAGTAGGCGCGCAGGGAGATGTTGAGCTGCTTGGTCGCTTGGGCCGAGAGATAGATGAACTTATTTTGAAAGTTTTGAGTGGCCTCGTTGATTGGCAGTATAAAAGTCACTGCAAATTTTCCGCAGGCTTCTCTGGGCGGGAGGCTTGCTGCTTGAGTGTGTCCGATAATCAATTTCCCGAAACAATTTCGGGCTGTCACGATATAAGCGCCGGTGCTGTCTTGCTCGAAGAGATAAGCGAGATAATCCATGTGTATTCGGTCATCTACATCGAAGGTGAGTTTCATTTCCATATTCGTTTATCAATTCCGGTTTTTAAGGTTCGTATATACATAGGATTGAGCCTAATAAGAGAATTGCCTTTTATGTCGATAAAGCAGCAACGGTTCCCGAATTCGTCTATCCAGTCGAACAGCCCGTCGTTACACATGGACTGCACGATTTCAATGAATTCTTCGGGATTGCCTGCGATAGCCGCAATCCGCTGCCAGCGGTAAGGTGGCAGCCGTGAGAGCTGCGCTACCAATAAACGAAGGTACCTCAAGAACTCTTCGTCGGAAAGGTCATAGTATGTTTTCATAAAAAGGATACCTATTTTGGGCAACTACACGAACTACAATTAACTACATGCTGAAAATCAGATATTTACAAAACTACAAAAGTAGCTTTTCATAGTGATTGTAGTTTTTAGAGTTTCAAAGTGAAGAAAATGTAGTTTTATGTAGTTTTTTTGTTGTTAAAGTAGTTGTGTTTATTTCATTGATTATTAACGTTGTAGTTCGTGTAGTTCATGTAGTTGGCATTTTTTCAATTCGTGGCGGTACTTGCGGCGAATACCTGCCAACATGCGAAACGCCGGACTTCGGCGGTAACGCTCGGTGGCTTCGATGATTCTGTTGATTTCAATGCATGTCGCAGCGGCAGCTTGGGCCACGGCTGTCATAGACGAGGAGCAGGCCGCAAATGCATGGCCTGCTCTTGAAAGGGAACCTGATATGTCATATAGGTCATTCATACGGGTCGCATTTTACGGCATGATTGCTGACGGCAAGCCCCTCGCCGATTAATCCCCGGTAATCGATCAGAAGCGTGTCGAGGTAGTCATAAAGTCGGTGATATGAATAGATAGGGTAGTGTTCGCCGTTCAAATAACAAGCGGAAAAATCCCCTGTTTCCGGCAGATACATCAACTTGATCGCCGGAATGTGCAAGGGGCCGAGCCGATAAGCGACACCGACTTCCTTATCGAAGGCGACCTGATCCGGAGAACACTTGAATACGATCGCCGCACACCCGGCCAATGGAACGAGTTGCTGTCCTCCGTGGGTGATCTCGTTACGCACATCATCACCCGGCCGAAGGATTGGCAACTGCTGGCTGATGATGGAGAATCCGGTTTTGTCTCTTTTCTGTACCTTCATCGAACCCTCGAACTGCAATCCGTATGCAGCGTATCGATTGATGTAGTGGGTGAGCATTTCTCTCATCATTAAATATTTTTTATGCCTTATGGCGGTTATTTGTGGGCGACCGGGGACTCGAACCCCTAATTTCCGAATGTTCTTCTTATACCAATTTTTCCCATTTTATAAGATGCCTGTCGTCGCCCTGCCGGTTTTACATTTTCATCAGCACACTCCTTTCTTTTTTTCGACAAACGACCGTAAGGCCAGTGAAATGTCGAGTTCGCTCGTTGTGTTCAATGCCTCATAGAGGTCATCGTCTATTCCTTTCTCATCTTCAAAATTTCCTGCGATGCTTTTGGCTCCCGCAGGAATCCGCACCCACTTCTCGATGTAGGTCTTATTACCCAAAATGACAGTACGTGTCCATCCGTCCGGGGTGATTTCAATTGTTACTTTCGTAGTCATGATTTTTAGAGTATTAAGTTCATTGGATAAGCATCTATTTCGGTTGACGGACTGCAACGTCCGAGTTGAGTTTTTCAATAGTCTCTCGTTGAAAGCGGCCCGCAATGACTGCAAGTCCCCGATCTGTGTAGTATCGGTCGTGGATAGTTCGGATGTACTCTCGACCGCCGTAGCAAAAGTCCAATTGTACGAGCAAGTCTTCGGCATATATCCTTACAATGCCATGTCCGGAATAGTATAGTCCTTCTCGATATGCCCTGTCTGTTCCCGGATTTCGGAATGATAATGTTGCATAGGGCCGTGATAGCGTGATTTTTTCGTTGTTAATCATCGTTTTCATCTTCTCTTCCGTTTTAGCTCTGCAACTCGGCGGAGGATATAATTCCGTCTTTTCGCATGAATGTATTTGTTGGCTTGTCTATGGCTCCATCCAAGCAATAGTGCGAACTCACGCAGAAGCATAGATGAATAGTGTATACAAGCCTCCTCTCTTAACCGGCGCAGCAGTTTGGTTTTCATCTTATCATGGGTTGTTTTATCTCAATGGTTTGTATTGTGTGGTCTATTGTAGGAGGGTAATAGTCAATTGCGATTCCGTTTACCATGATGTCGCAATTTTCGGCACCCATCCCTACCGCCCAGTCGTAAAGTTCCTTCGGTGTCATAATTTATTCGTACTCGAATTCTTCAATCTTCACACTCCCCGTATTGGGGTTATTCCGTAGCCGTTCGACAAGGCATCCTTTCGCATACATTACCGCATTAAATTCGTTGAACTCCATTCCTATGGAATTGTCCTCGTCGAACTCGTCTTTGGTGACGTCAAGGGTTATTTGCGCCACTACTTTGATTCTGTAGCCTTTCATATCGCTGCCTTATTGGTGAATGTCGATAAATAAATCCGGCCATTGTGAAGCTTTTCGAACTTTCCATGTATGCCCACACTTCATGCATGTGGCATTCAGACCTATTATATTGCCCGGCTCCAAATTCATTATGTGAGGCTCCTTGAGTATCCCGTCGGATGCATATACATAGGCCCCACATTCGTATAACTCAACCAACATAATGCTTTTGCTTCTGCATTTGGGGCACTTTATCAGTATCTTTTTCATAGCCTTGTCTTATTCGTGAATCTCCCGCCAGCCGAGGATATTTTTAACGTTGATAAGGCGGCTCGTACCCTCAATAGTCCACAAATAGCCTCCGGCATCACCGGCAGAAAGCCATGCTGTCGATATGCGGATCAGCCCGGAACCATACCATTTTACCTCTACGACCTTGTAATACTCCGGCAGCTCATATTTCGGGTCGTGCCAGCGCGTCAGCCCTGTGTGTTCGGATTTTCCGAACTGGATAAGCCATTCAAGGGCATCATAGGTCGGAATACAAGTACCTAAACATTTCCGGTCGCAATTCTTGCGGTCTCCGCAAGTCACGCAGATGTTATTTTCGCAAAAGGCTTTTGCTCTTTCCTCAATCGTTTTCATTTTCGGTCAGTTTTTGGATGAAACTCCTTCGGCAATACTTGTGATTCGGTTCGAACTCTCCGTCCTCTACATTCTCGAACCACATATCGTCGAATGCGCTGATCGCTTTTTCCCGCATTCGCTCCTCGGCCTCCTGCTCGGCAATTTCAACGGCCCTTTCTGCTACCTGCTCTGCAACATACCCGGTATACGGGTATCCCAACCTGTTTTCAAACAGATATTTCTCTGCTTTTTCGCTTTTCATAGGTTCAATTCATATCCGTTAGACAATATCCACTCAATACGATTACAAAGGAGGTCGACAAGATCGAATTCGAGTTGCTCTCCAATGCATTGGTGCATGTGGCTGTTTTCGTAGCGCAGGTTCCAACAGAAGTTATTGGACAGAGTTAAAGCGTAATCATGATTCTGCCCAACTACGGCAGGAATATCCGTCGGCATCACTCCCAGCAGGTCGGCGACCGTGAAGGCAGGAATAACGCCATCGCCCTTTAAGCTGGAGCGGTCATAACTTATAGACAGGAAGCATTCTTTATCATTGGGAATAAATCGCCTTGTTAGCGCATCAAATTCGTATCCCGGAATCCATACTATGCTCGCCTTCTCCGCGGGCACTCCCAGTTCGATCAGCCGCTTCGACTGCTCGATGCTCGTTACTTGGTCTTTCATCCTCTAAAGTTTTTAAATTCACAACTGTAAAAAACTGATTTCTTGTTGCACCAATGCGCCAACCGTTTCTGCTCCTTTGTCGGCTCGATTTTATTATCGAAATCTCGGTAAGGCTGGGCAAACGGGCAGACTTCCAGTTTGCGCAGGGCGTTGATCCGTTCCAATGATTCATCTACATCTTGTATCAGGCAGTAGACGAAAATGCGATATGACTTGATGCCTCGGCGCCCCAATTCTTTGACACACTTTGTAACTGCCTCCAATTGCGACATCCGGTCGCAGGCAAATCGGATATACCGAAGCCACTTCACGCGCGCCAACAGATCGAGAATGTAAGCGTCATTGCAAGCCCGCCGGGCGTCCAGCCCTTGATTGAAGTCTACCGCGATGCCCATGCGGATTATTTCTTCGATCTGTTCAAGCCCAAAGTCCGATGCCAGCACATTGTTGTCGAGCAATACAGCCCGGTGTTTATCACCGATGAATTCCCGTAGCGGGGACGCAGGCCGGATGGCTCCTTCTTTGTGCGGAACAATGCACCACGGGCAACGGTTCGGACAGCCACGGGTAAAGAATCCGTAGGCTTCATTTACTCCGTACAGCGAATAATCCGGGCAAATATGCTCGATCTCACCGGGCAGTACCGTCGTATAGTCCCGGAATCCCGTCCCGCCCCGGATCACCTCGCAATGATAGATGTCCGGACAATCGGGCGTGAAAGTGAAAACCTTCGACATGTAAACCCGGTCGTAGCGACCGAACATCGGGTCGGCGAACTCCACCGAATCACCCTGCGATTTATGCCAAGCTGACAGTTTCATCAGCGCGAGGTTCGGGAAGTTGTGACCGTCTATGTCAACCAAACCTATTCGCATAATCCGTAATAACTCACGCAGCTGGTCGCCGTGTCGTCGTCGAACAAACTGCCCGTGGCGTGCTGCCATTCGACATAGCGCACAACATCGTATATGTTGGCGTATTGGTTGCCGCTGGTGATTGCGTGGGCAGGTATTTTGTCTGGGCCGAAAAATTCTGAACGCAACCGGTCGCCGCATTGTAACTCCTGCTCAATCTTGGCAATGTAGTCGATCCGCTCCGGGGCCTGCCGGGCAATATTGAGGATGTCCCGCTGATTCGCCATCACGCACGGCCAGCAGCCGACACGCTTGTAGCCCATCCGGTAGAGCGGGTTCGGCTCCAAACCTTCGTCGAGGATGTAATCGATTACCTGCTGCGCCGACCAGTCGAACACGGGCCGAAGCAGATCGTCGGCGAATTTCTCCCTAAATGCTCGTACCTCCTTGCCCCGATAAGTGTGCTTCTTCGGGTTGCCCGCTTTGTCGTAACCGTAAGGCTCGAAATAGTATTTGAAGTACGTACATTGCGCCGGCATCTTGGCCCGGCTGGCCGATTCTGCTGCCCGGATACCCTGAATCATCAGCATATTGTCGTGAACCTCGTCCAGCACGTAGTCGATCGTGGGATTGGTTTTGAGTTCTACCGTGCAGAACCGCGCCCGCGTCGAGGGCCAACGCTTTTTCTGCCGGGCAAGATTGACCATCCCGTCGTACTTTTTCGACTTGAGCGTCACCAAATCCAAGTGGAGTTTATCCGCGATCCGGTTGATGTACTCGTAGGTCAGCGGATGCTCCCAGCCCGTATCGCAGAATACGGTCGTGAAGTTCTTGGTGATATGCTCGCGTGTCCACAACAACGCCGCAAGGCTGTCTTTTCCACCCGAAAAGGTTACTATGACTTTCATCCTTAAAGTTTTTGAATTCTTGCTGTTCTTATGGTTGAAAAAAGCGGATTAATTTCGGAAATGTTCGATAATCTCGTCTTTGGTAGCTTTGTGGCACAGTTGCTTCGGTGCTACTGCTGCCATCCATTTAGCCCGGATGTCGCTGGCCCGCGGTATCAGAACTTTGAACCAGTCGCCGGCCATAATCAGCCGTTCCCCGGTTTCAGTCTGTACGGTATCTTTCAGCCTTTCGAAGCGGATGACGGCGTGAGCGACGAACCATTGCTCGCGGTCGTTGTCACTGTTCATGGCCGCCAGTGCCTTGAATATTTCTATATTCTCGCCGCAGTTTATACATTCACGGGCCATAGCCTCTCGCTTTTGTTCTTCGGGCGGTGCCCAGAAGGATGGGTTTGAGTTAGCAATAGCAAAAGCAAGCAGGAGTCGAGGTTGGTCGCGGTTTAGTTGTTTTACCGGTCTACCAATATCTGCCATCCACTTACCGAGTTCTATTTGTTGTCGTACGGTAGGGATAAGCACCATACATGAGGTTTGAAAACTCATTGTTCCCCTCCTTTCTTTGTAAGTGCCGCCATAAGTTTTTTTGCATGCTCCACGGCCATAGTATAGGGGTCGCGGCATTCGGGTTTATTCACCAACTCAGGGAGTATCAGCGCCGCCGCAAAGCCTATAAATGCCTCGCTGTTCGGCGTTCCGATATTCGCCCACGGCCCGGCGGGCGCGTCATCGCGGAGCATCTGTCCGTCGCCCGTCAGCAACCAGAGTTTGTCGATTTCTGGGTAATGTTGGCAGATGCGGGTGGCTACATCGAGCGAGATCCCATTGTTTCCCTTTTTAATCTGGTAAAGGTTTTCACCGCGGGGCAAGCCGATGTGTCGGGCAAATGCATTCACCGTCAGCTTTGATTGCTGGATGACCATTTCGATTCGCTGCCAATCGGTCAGGATTTCGTTCTTTGCCTGATTCTGTTTTGATTTGTTGTTTTGCATAGGATTGAATATTAGGTGATTAAAATGATAGTTGCGTAGGGGTGAAAGGTTCCGGTTCATCCGGTTCGTCCGGGTTTTCTGTATAACTCCGCGAGGTGTCGAGGTCGATGCCGTAATTCTCGCAGATCATTTTGTAGTCGAAGAGCATGGCCGTTGTCGTTCGACCTGTGGCCGCATCTCCGGCCGGAACGAATCCCGTTGGGTTTTGGATGACTTTGAATCGCTCGGCCTTTTTGGTGCCGAGGAATTCCCGACTGTGCTCCAGATAGTATTTCAGCGAGTCGCGGGGTATCTTTTTGCTCTCGGAATCTCGGCTCTCTTTGGCGTAGAGCTGCGATATACGGAGGAATGATACGGATAGGTAGCGTGTCCCTTCCGGCAGTTCCAACAGTGTCTTGGACTCTTTGATTGGGATTCCCTTTTTTGTGGACGCTTTGATGTGATAGTCCACGCCAATCCATATTTTTCCGGATGATGCCAGAATATCGACTGTCTCCCAGAACCCGGCAAGTTCGTTGTTTTCATTGGTCTTGAGGTTCTGCGTTTCGCACATCTTTGTGACCATTGGGAGTATTTCAGCGTATGTAAAGGGAAAGCAGGTGTTCGATGCTGCGAAAAGCCGCGGTAATTGACACCCAGTTTCTGAAGGTGCGATCCTCGATGATTTTGCCCACGAATGCCGCGGAGAAGTCGGCGGCGGTTTCGTCGTACATGTGGCGGTAATTACTGCGGAACTGATTGCGTTGCTTGAGCAGCTCCCCGGTTAGGTGGGTTAGGCCGCGCTTTTCGATCAACTTGAGTTCGTTGTATCTCTTTTTCTCGTCATCGGAAAAGGTTGTCTTGGAGAAGGTGAGAAATACCAAACGGGAGAAGAGGGCGATGTCTGCCGTCGGCATCTCCTGCCCGCTCAATATCACGCCGCAATCCACGGCCGTAGTTTCTCGCTTTTTGTCGTTGTCCATGTTCATGCGGGAGCGGCCGGCACCATCCCATAAGCCTTTCAGGAATTCCCGTTTCTCGATGTCGAGAGTGTTCTTGTACTCGTCGATGTGGACGATCGCATTTGATACCTCGGCCACGGCTTCGGCAAGTGCTGCTTTCGTCGTGTTGTTGATGTTCGGTGCTATATAGGACGGGATAAAAAACGATGTCAGCGAGTGGGCGAGTTCAGACTTTCCCGAACCTTTTGGCCCGAAGAGGTTCAGAATCGGAAATGATGTTGTAACATTCACGACGAGATCCCGGAAGAGTGACGCGATTAAGAAGCAGATTCCGATCTTTGCGTTGTCGCCGAACACTTCGATGAGTCGTGTCGCGTAGTCCTTGAGTGTTATGTCGTTGGTAATCGCATACACGAACCGGCGCTGAAATTGATAGCTTTGCGGGTCGTCTGCAGTATCTTTGGAACATCCCGGCAAATAGAAAAGCTGCCCGCGGACGTTCACCAAGCCGAAATCATTTGCTTTGACAAAGTGCCCCTCGTCCATTGCACCGTTTCCCCATGCGTATATTTGGTGCCGTTTCTGCCATCCGAGCTGTTTGATTTCGTCGGCCGAGGGAGTCCCGTCGAACAGGTATTTTTTTAGTTTCGTCAGTTCGCCCTGTCCTGCTTCCCAGATGTAGTTGCCTTTCGACTCCGTGCGGATGCGGAAGTCGGCAAACGATACGAGCGAACGCTGATCGAGTTTGATGACCGCTTCCTCTCCTTTGTCGTTCCGCATCCGGAACAGACGCCGGGCGTTCTGGTCGTCTTTGACATGGACGATCGGTTCGAGGATGAAGTTTGACCAGCGGACATCGGCATTCCCGCGCCCGGCACCGTAGTAGCTATTACGTGAGACGTAGAAACCGTACTCCGAAATCATATCCTCGGAATAGCTTTCTTCCTTTTTTCGCTGCGCTCGTTCCCGTTCGAGTTGAATCTTTTGTAGCTCTGCCGTCCATATCTTGCGGTTCTTGTACTCGCGGGCGAACATGTCCAGATACATGTTGACCGTGCTTTCGTCGCGGCATAGGGCCAAGAGCTGACAAACTTCGGATATGACGGCGATCTGCTCGGTCTGGGAGTTCTTGCCCTCCATTTTGTGGGCGCATAGCCACGGGATAAAGTCTGTTGTGGAGTTGCTCAACAACTCTTCGTACCCCTTTGAGTATTGCCGGAAATAATCGTCCGGGTCTTTGTAGTTGTCTTTGATTTCCATGACCCGTACAGCCAGCCCTTCGCGGAGTATGGTTTCGGCGTTTTTGGCGACAGCCTTCTGCCCGGCATCGTCCATGTCCCCGATGATGATTACGGTGTCGGCGACCTTCTTTATGAGTTCGATCTGCTTTGTCGTGAGAGCAGTGCCAAGCGGGGCAACTGTGTTGTCTACGCCGATCTGGTGCATGCGGATAGCGTCGGGATTTCCTTCGACGAGATTCATTGTGCGGACGGCTGCAGCCTGACGTGCCGACTCGAAGTATGCGAACAGATGCTCTCCTTTTTTGTAGACTGCCGTGTCGCCCGTGTTGATGTATTTCGGGAGCTTTTTAGGGTTCTCCTTGTCCATAAGACGACCGGAGAAGCCGACGATGTTTCCCGTCCGGTCGCGTATGGTGAATATCAGCCGCCCGCGGAAGGTGTCGTACAGGGAGCCGTCGCGTTCGCTTCGGCGGACGAGGTCTGCATCGAGCAGTAGTTGTTCCTTGTACCCTTTTTTAGTGGCGTATTCGCGGAATCCGCCTTTGTACGGGGCGAAGCCGATCAGCATATTATCGATCGTCTCCTCTTTGAACCCGCGCTCCTTTGTTGCGTATTTTTGGGCAGGGAGTGATTGTTTGTAGCTTTCCCGAAAGTATTCGAGAGCGACCTGATTGATTTCAAAAATGCGAGAACGGCGGAACCGAGCCTCTTTTTGCTCTGCGGTCAGTTCCTCGGCTTTGTATTCGATGTTGAGTTTTTTTGCCAAATACTCCACCGCTTCAGGAAACGTCATGTTGTAGAGCATCATCACGAAAGAAATGGCATTGCCTTTCGCACTACATCCGAAGCAGGTGAAGATTCCCTTTACCGGGGATACTTTGAACGAAGGAGTTTTTTCCTTGTGAAAGGGACAGCAGCATTCGTAATTGACGCCGGCCCTCTGCAAGCTTACTCCTTCGCCTCCGATTATGGAAACGATGTCTTTGGAAAGTATCTGGTCTATGACGTATTCAGGTATCATTTGCGCGGTGTTTCTGGCGGGACTTTCCCCCTTTGGGAAATCCCCCCCCCGTTGGTTATAGTGATTCGATTTGCGTGACGATCTGGCCGGCCCTGTCGAATTGGTTCTTGAAATCTTCTTTGATTGTCGGCTGTTTCTCCTCCTGCATTCCCTTATACAAGTTGCATCGATACATTGTGAGTGCGCGACGTATCGTTTCAAGCTGGTCTTTGTCGAGATCCATTATAGCATAGCGTTCCCGGTTATCTTTATCGCAATACATGGCTACCAGAGTTTGAGGATGAGCGCTACGGCGACGATTGTGTTCAGGATAAAACAGATGAGGGTCGGGATCAGTCCTCGCTGGTCATCTGCACGGGCTTGCAACAGCAATTTTGCTGTGTAAAGCAGAATGAGGAAGTCGAGAAAACCCGTTATACAGGCGAGGATAATCAATATGATAGTTTGCATGATTATGTCTTTTAAAATGTTACGTTGATTTGGTACTTCTCGGCGATGAATTTTGCCAACGCCTCCCGCTTGGAGAGTGGGATTTGGCGGGCGCCGCACCCGTAGGCGTTGAAAGTCGAGGTCGCAACAAAGAGCATTTTTGCGCCTACTGTCCGGAGTTCTTCTCGACTGTGGATGTCCAGCCCCCGCCAGAACTCGATGAATGTCTTGGTTTGTTCCATATATTTTTAATTTTTAATTCGATGGAAAAAGAGGGCGGCGAAAATCTAATCGCCAGATTAAAAGTTGGCCGCCCTCTGCGTCCGGTACTATCTCACGACAGGATGCGGACACGGTCAGGACTCCGATGCCCTATAGTCAGGGACAGACTTTCGGCGGCCGATGTCATGCGCCGCATCTTTTCGATGTCTGTCCCGTTGTAGATGTCTAACAGACGACTGCCTATCATCAGGCGGCTTTCCTCTGTGTCGAGGTTCACGATCAGCCTCACGTTGTTGGGGTAGGTCTGAATCATCTTGGTTTCTTTCCCCCGCAGGTAGCGGGTTTCACATTGCGGCATACTGTACGCCGGGGTTGCAGTTGATTTTCTGTTTTGCATAGGATTGTGTTTGAAATGGTGGAAAATTTCTCTACATTTGTTATTAACATTGTTATTTACAAATGCAAATATCAGTAATTATTAGGATTAATCCAAATAAAACCTAATAATTTTTACACTTAAAAATTAGCCTCAATGTATAGTATTGATATTAGGGAATTTAGACGTGCAAATAAAATGACGCAACAAGAACTTGCGGACTATTTTGGCGTCGTTCAGGGGTTTATCTCCAATATGGAAAATGGGCGTGAAAAAGTGCCCGACAAATACATTAGTAAAATATTAGGTGATCCGAATGTCGATTCTTCAATGGTGAAAGTGGTAGCACCGGAGAACGAGGTGAAGATGCCTCGTGAAGTATTCGATAAATTTTCCCTGCTGCTCGAAACTATTAGTTCCCAGCAGGGGACGATTGCGGATCAGCAGAAGGTGAATGCGGAACAGGGGCGGTTGATTGCTGATATGTACCAGAAAATCGACCGCCTGACATCATTGGGGAGTCGCACTGCCCGCACGGAAGACGATGCCGGATGTGCCGCTGCAAAATAGTTTTCTTTGGTCTCCAGACGATGGTTATTCCTAAATATTAACGTAGGCTTGGCTGGGTAGAGTTTATATTAAGAAAAAATATTTTAACACCTCTAATAATCAAGAGTATAACTAATTGTGTTCCGGGACAGATTCGGGACAAAAATGCTGTCGAATGACCCCCGACCAAAATGTAAAGTGTTGATATTCACGGCCACAAAAAAGCGGGAAAAGGATACTTCAAATCCTCCTCCCGCTACCAAAGGGGTCGGATTGAAAAATCCGACCCCTGTTTTTTTGTAAACCGACGGCGAATAATGCAGGCTGACGGCGATCTACAAGCCGTGCGCCTTGATAATCCTCCGGAACATGCTTTTCACGACGAGCGTGTGGAATGGGCGGATCAGGTTGAAATAGAAGAATCCCAGCCGGTTGTGGTATCGGACCAAGGTGCTCAGGTGGATTTCGCGCGCTTCGGCGTAAACCGAGAGGTAGGCTTTCAGGTGTTTGTCGTCGAGTGAAATTACCGTTTCATTGTCGGTTTTGCCGACGACCGACATCATGCGGTAATCCCTGCCGCTGCGGATTGCCTTTTCCAGCTGTTTCGCATCGCCGTTGTCGGTTTGCAGTCCGAACGGTCTGACCAGCGCGTTGCGCAGTTTGAACAGCGTGTTTACCCATCCGGGCATCGTCGTCCAGAATGCCGTCATCAGGTCGTCGGGCGAGATTTTGCGCCGGCAGGTCATGCCGTATGTGAAGCAGTCGTGGTAATCACCCGGCAGACAGGGTGTCAGCAGCGACCGGGGCGGAATGTCGGTCTTGTGAATTTTCATGTCGTTGTGTTGAAGTTGCGTTTGGTTTCAACAAGATACGCAAAAAAACGGTACGAACTGCCGTCGGGTCGCAAACTCCGGCGCGTAATTTGCCGGGGAAGGTGTAACGTCAAATTCCAAAAGTTATGAAAGAGGATACGAAAACGACCTGCACGCCTTGCGAGCAGAATTTCGAACGCAAGGTCGATGAACTGGTGAAGGAGGGCAAGACCCCGACCGCCAAGGAACGTAAAGCGAAGGAAGCCGAAGTGGAAGCGGCTTTCTCCGACCGCGGGAAAGAGAAAAAGTAACGCCGCCGGGTGTGTATGCAAAGAGCCTGCTACTTGTGAGGTAGCAGGCTCTTTTATACGTATATCCGTGTTATTGCTGCTTCTTGTAGGCTTCGATGCCGCTGCGCAGGAACTGCACGAAGTTTTCGACATTGAGGTCGTATCCGCGCGGCGGCACGAGCGTTTTCCCGTCGCGGCCCTGCAGTACGTAGTAGGGCTGGGCGTTGACGCCGTAGGTTTTCAGCGCATAGTAGGAGTTGATCTTGCCGAGACTTTTGAGCACTTTGCCCGAATCGGCGGTCACCCATTCGTTTTCGGGCAGGACTTTCTTGTCGTCGGAGTAGAGCGCCACGATCACGTAATCCCGGCGCAGGATATCCAGCACCTGCGGATCGGACCAAACGCGGGCTTCCATTTCGCGGCAGTTTACGCAGCCGTGGCCCGTGAAGTCGATGAACAGCGGCTTGTTGACTTTTGCGGCGTATGCTTCGGCCTCCTGCAGGTCGAAGAATCCTTCGAGTCCGTGCGGCAGATGCAGGAAGTCGCTGTGCTTGGGTTTTTTGCCGTCTGCGGTCAGCAGCATG
>ENA-OPRW01000779-OPRW01000779.1-human-gut-metagenome-genome-assembly--contig:-NODE-779-length-27826-cov-5.379101_pt1 | contig 27826 bp, 21 predicted proteins | sample MGYA00241898_ERZ501890 | MGnify/ENA primary metagenome ERZ501890 (study PRJEB25962, sample SAMEA2042216) | human gut metagenome | biome: human gut; feature: human-associated habitat; material: faeces... | reverse complement strand
GGAACGGATTGACAATGTTCACCCATCCCTTTCTAAACTTACCCTTATAATAGTAACGCATGGGGATATTCACACTGTACTCATTGGTCTGCAAATCCTTGCATTGTTCAAAACTCTCGTTCTCGAAGTTGAAACGGTCTTTCAACAGTCCTTCCTTCAGGAACTTGCTGATGTTGCCCAAGGCTATATGCACCAATATCACACCAATGATGGATGTTGCCATATATAATAAGGTGTTCAGCGAGAACATATACACTCGCATTTCCATCGGTGTATTGAACAGCCAGACGGATAACACAATGAAGCCTACGCCACTCACCAATGGATAAAGCACGGGATGCTTAGTTGACTTTGACCATAGACAAAACAATAAAGTCGTACCCAACCTTACCATCGGGTACGACTTTCATGTCTGTCATTTTGAATCCAGTTAGCCGCTAAAAAAACTCATCCAGATTCTCATACCAGCAATTACCTCTAAATATTCTTTCTTATCAATCTGCTGAAATCGATTTATAAAAATCAGCAACATCATCATCATCAATTATATAAGACACTTGATTATTCGTCTTGGCTATTTCCTGCAACTGAATTTTTTCCCCTCGCGTCCATTTTTTGATTTGTTTCAGTTTTGAAATCACAGAATGAGTTTGCTTAAAACTATTACTGTTCTCCAAATCAAGTATCAGTTTCTGTTTTTCCCTATCTTCATGACTGTCTATATTCATGTTATGATCCACCTGTTCCTGTTTGCATTGAAAATGAACAGACATCAGTTTTTCATTCGAGGCCGTTTGGTCGATAATTGCTTTCACCAATTTGTCTAATTCCGAATCGTCTGTATAATCAGCTGGAGCGAAATATTTTATTCGCTTGTCTTCCATCATCTTATAGACCTTTCGTCTGTCTCTCGTCTCAGGATTATAAACCCCAATCGAATGACCAGAATGAGAATTAACAAGTTTCATGCAAGGTATATCCGTATCACTATCCCCTATGTAGACCATATTTCTAAAAGGAATACGAATATCCTCTGGATTAAAATAGTCATTGACACCTGAATCATTCACATCCAATGTCCCCTTCACAATTCTAAAAAGAAACTGTGTTTTGCTCGTATAGTTTATGACTTGCGCTGGCCATTTTGCCTCTCCATTTTCATCATAGTAGAAAGAACTCGCATAGATGTTCTCAAACTCATTAGCAACTTTCGTTCCTTCAATCATTTCCTTCAGACCGGATGAGATGATGTAATGTTCCACAATCACCCCCTTGGTTTCGCCATACTCTCTGATACGCTTAAATCAAGTGTCTACTCCAGGAAACAAACTCACTTTGGCACCATAATCCATCAATGTCTTTCGATTGAATATGAATCTTCCACGCGCCTTTTGAATCATGTTGTACATGTAGGCCAGATTTTGGTCCATATCATTACTCTCAGCCAATCCATTAGACTCTGTCCAAAAAGATTCTACTTCGTACCCCACAGATTGTATATACCCCTGTGCTTGCATATCATCAGGCGACAATGTCTTGTCAAAGTCGTAGCATATTGCAAGTACAGGTCGGTCCTCTTTGGTTTTTCTTTCAAATACTTTTTCCATTCTCTCTCGTAAAAAATAAAATGAGGCACAATTACAATCAATCATGCCTCATTTAAATTTATCATTCAGAATCTATACTTACTTAACCTCCTCGAAAATAAACCATACTGATAATCAATAAATTAACATTTCTTGGTACAAATATGACGCGCTTTACGTAGAGAAATAACAAGCAAAATCAATTCTCTAAGTTCGCAGAGAATAGTGATGCGAATTGTCTTGGAATGACTAAGCGTAGAGTGAGAGTATTCACAACTATAACTAACATGCTATATCCTCTTTATTGATTATAACCAATTAGCCTTACCGTATTTGTTAAAATCAGTACGCAATCATAAGATTTACAATACTTTTTTCTTTTATACAAATTAGTTTTCATACCTTTGTAGCCAATAAATGACAATTCTATTAAGAAAAAGTCTATTGGTTTAATCAAACCTCTGAACAATAACATTGGAAGATAACACCAAAGTCTCCAAAGGCTGACCTTTGCTACTTAATAGTATAATGTCACACAGATTATAAGTTTATATTGAAATAACTAAATAGCTACATTAGTATGTATTGTAAATATTGTGGTAAATATATAGATAAGGACTCTTCGTTTTGTCGCTATTGCGGTAAACCTTTACATGCAAATCTCGATATAACGGATAACATTTCCGCTATTAAAGAGAAGTGTGCTCCCAAAATTAAAGATATAATGGTAGAGGACACAAACAAAGTTCAGATGAGAGTTACTCAAAAGAAGAAATGTGTTATTTTCTTCTTCATTTTATTGTTGTTGCTTTTAATCTGTGGCTTGTGGGGAATATTTGGTAGAAAAAAAATAGCAGACATATCTATCAACCAAGTTTCACAGGAGTTGACAGCAGCCACTAAAAAATATGATAGACTCTATGAATTTCATGAGGGGCTTGCTAGAGTTTGCAAGGGGAAAAAATATGGTTTTATCGATAAATTAGGCAATGAAATAATCTCTTGCAAATACGATGATGCGAAAGATTATGACAAAGGCATTTCCGTAGTAACACTTGGAGATAAAAAAGGTGCTATTAATCGGCAAGGAAACATGGTTATTCCATGTAAATATGACAATATAAATCTTTGTAAAGATGACAGTCTGGCTGCTGCATTTATTAATGAAACGTCAGGTTTTATAGACTTAGAAGGTAATGTTGTCGTTCCATTTGATTATGAATATTGTGGGACATTTAGTGAAGGGTTGGCAGATGTCCGTAAAAATGGCCTGATTGGTTTTGTGGACAAGAATGGCAGACTTGTAATTCCCTGTAAATATGAGAATCTTTATAATGATTGTGGCTTTAGCGAAGGACTTGTGGGAGTAAGTATTGATGGAGGGGAAGATGGTGTTGTTGATGATAAATGGGGGTATATAGACAAAACTGGCGAAATTGTAATTCCATTCCAAACAGGTCTAACAGGTTCCCCATTTTCATCAGGATTATCAATGAGATATAGAGGCGGATTGACATTTTCACATGACAAGAATGGTTTTCCCGTTATGCACAAAACTGCATTTGAAGGAGCATTTATTTATAAAAATGGAAAACAGGCAACTGATTTTTTTGAGACACAAAACATCGAAGGTTTCAGAAAGGGATATTGTACCATTAAAGACAAAAACGGTTGGGAAGGATTGGTGAATACTCGAGGAGAATTCACAATTCCTTGCAAATATTCATTTATAGGAAATGGATTTGATGATAAATATGTTCTTATTGGAATTAACAATAAATATGGATTTGCGAACAAAGCTACAGGGCAGATAGTTATACCTCCTATTTATGAAATTGATTATAGCGGTTGATCTTTTAATGAAGGTTTGATACCCGTGAAAAAGATGGAAAATACGGATACATAAATGAACATAACCAAATTGTTATTCCATTTAATTACGATGATGCGTTTGAGTTTTCTGAAGGTTTTGCAGTAGTACAACGTTATGGAAAATATGGATATGTTGACAGATTCGGACACGATACTTTTAATTAGGACGAATAGCTTTATACAATAACTATTCAGTGGTAGGAAATGGCAACTTTCGCTATAATTTCTCAAAAAACGGATGCAGAGATAAAAACAGCTAAAAAATACAAGATATGGAAGAAGAAATAACATTTGAATCCATTAAAGATTATCAAGACTACTTGAAACAACGTCAGGAGTTGATGGCTTACTGCAAAAAGATCAGCCAAGGCATTGAGAATTTTGATGAGAAGAGTGGCGAACGCGCAATTTGGGAATTAGTACAGAACGCTCGCGATATGGATGAGAATAGCCACATCCGTATTGAACTCAAGCCGGATAAGATTGTTTTCTCACATCGTGGAAAACCATTCGACTATACGTCCCTCTTAGCACTTGTTAATCAGAATAGTAGCAAAGACAATCCAGGAGCTGACCTCGTAGGGCAGTACGGGACTGGATCCATGACTACACACGCCTTCTGCGATATTGTTAAAGTGTCAGCACCATACAAGGTGATGAGTGGTCCTGGAAAGTTGATTGGTTACGTCTATATGCAAGATTTGGAGTTGAACCGCTCATATAGAAACGATTTGGAGAAGGCTATCGAGGAAATGCGTAGTGAGATGAAACTAGTGGATAATATGCACAAGACAACTCCCTTATATCCGACATACGATTCATTGACTGAGGAGCAGAAATGGACTTCTTTTACATATCGATTAGAATCTTCTAACGTGGATTCTATCTCAAAACAATTGGCAGGTGCCATACGACTGATGCCGTTCGTACTGGTGATAAATGGGCGCATTAAGGAGATCGAGGTAAAAAATCTATATGCAAAGTGCCATTTTCGTATCATCAAGAAAGACAGTGCAAGTAAGCAAAGAATGGAGGGGGATACGGAATGGTACAAGATTGTTGATGAAGTCGAAATAACTAATATGCTCACAGGCAAGAGTATGAGTGTTGCAGTAACTAGTCTACAATTGTTCAATGAAAATGGCAAGGTGAATGACGTGGTGATACTGCCACCCTTTCCGGAGTGTTGTGGTTCGGTGGATACTATACCAAGTTTATTTTTGTGGTTTCCACTGCTTGGCACAGAGAGCTTCGGCGTGAACTTTATCTTCCATTCTAAGCGTTGGTATCCTGTAGAGAAGCGCAACAACATCATGTTGCCCGAGAACGTACCTTCAAAATGCGAAAAAGGTGCGCATAACGAGGAGATATTGCATGAAATGATGGCGACTCTTCATCGGTATTATGCATATGAAGGTAATGCATATTCGTTGAACCGTGACATGTGCATTGTTAATTTCCATAGTGACAAGGAAGATGAGGTTACTACAAAGTTTTATACGGATTTGCAGGATATGTGGAAGGTAGTTGTACCATCATGGAAGGTAATACCTACAGAGGAAGGAAAGAAAGCAATGGCTGATGCTCGTGTCAGAGTGTTGCATCCTGATTTTTACAGTAAATTGACAGAGGAGAAACGAACACAGTATGAACCGATGCTTGCTGAATATGCCAAAAATGTAAAATACAATGAGGAGGAGTGTTATTTGCTTCCTACTTTAGATTTGATTGTATGGTCGGAGGTTGTCCATTTGTGGCGTTGTGACCGTGATAGCGAGTTTTACGTAACCGTTAAGGATGTCTGTAAATCAGTTCAGAAGAAATCGGACAAACTGCATTGCTTCCTCTCATTTCTTGTAGATAGCGACAATACAGCCCTGATGGACGATTACGAATTGTTACCTAATCGTAAGGGAAACTTGAAGAGAAAGGGTGATTTGCGTCATGGTGATTTTATGACTGCCAGACTATATGCACTGACTGAAATTCTGATGGGGAGTGATGCCGACAGGATGATTGATACCGCCTATAACGATATCGGCAAAGTGGCGACATATAAGCCTGAGGACTTGCAGCGTTCTATCAGCCAGACTATAGGCAAATGGCGTACAGATACCTTAGGTAACAATAAAACACCTTTGACTATCAAACAACTTGACGCTTTGATTGCATTTAGTTCTGCTACCTCACAGATTGTTTTCAATAACTATCGCGGTCGAATGATGCCATGGATAGTACGAATCCACGAAAAGCAATTTGCCCGCTATGACCAACCAAAGATAGTCGAGAAAGAAGATGACTTCTATAATCCAGCTTTCAATCTGCTTCTTGATTACACGCTTTATGTGATCAGCCAGAAAGATAAAAAGTGGGTCAAGGACAACGAGCAGTTGTTGAAGGATTTCTTGACGGAGTATGCTACGAGTAACGCAAAGGAGCGCTTGGAGCGTTTGGACGAATTTGCGGTGATACCCAACTATAACTATCAGCTTTGCACCAAGAAAAAACTTAGCAGAAATGTAAATATACATGAAGATTTGGCAAAGTTCTACCAAAATGTAATTAAAGAAGATTTGCACGAACATTGGGTACATACTAAATTTAGTGCTATCTTTGTCTATAATGAAGAGAAAGCCTCGGAAGTAGCGAATAAGATTCAGACGGCTTTGAGCGATGGTGACTTTCAGGATACTGTAGTTCTGGACATCATTGAGTTGGCTGAAAACGAGTCCACCGACAGTTGGAAAATCCTGTTTAAGTCGATTTATAACCAACGCGAATCTATCCGCTACAAACTTGGAACACCGGTAGAGCGCAAGGCTATCAATCGCATGATGAAAAAGAAGGATCCAGAATTGCTTGAACTGATGGCTGACGTTGCGGAGCGTGAGGATGCCAAAGATGTGATAAATAACGTAAATAATATCATAGCCCAGATAGAACATGACGCTTATATCAAGATGCTTGGGACATATGTCGAGAGTCATATACAAAAATTTCTTGCAGAGGCTTTGGAACCTATTGGTATTGTTGTCAATAACGAACAATGTGGTCAAGACTTTGTTTTAAGCAAACAAGGATATGAAAGCTATCATGTCGAGGTTAAATCTCGCTGGGAGAATGACCAATCGGTTGAGATGAGCTCTACACAGTTCAGATGTGCTGTAGATATCCCAGACAGATACGCTCTGATTAGTGTGAATATGTGTAAGTTTGACCATAGTCGCGCTAAAAAGAATAATCCGATGAAAATGTCCGAGATATATGATAATATCAAGTGCCTTGATAATATAGGTACACTTGAAGCCGACTTATGCAAACGTGTAGATGAGGCATTTAAAGGAGGAGAACAAGATATACGTTTGGACGGAGCGTACAAGGTACGCGTGCCTCAAAGTGTATTCAAGACTTATCCACTCGACTTCAACGGATTATTAGAACGCATCAAAAAGCACTTTAGCTAAATTGTATGAGAGATAAAAGAACGACCAAGGCCCCCTCCAATGTGGTATTATATGCTGACATTTCAATGTATATCGCTATTGTCAACTTGAGTAAAGAGCAAGTTCTTAATAAGAAGATCAAACACAGTGATGATGTCAAAAGAATAAATGGAATAAAGACTGTACAATTCTATATTATTTCGAAATTATGTTAGAACTTGAACTACAACAATATCTTCACCTTGAGTACCCACAAGAGAATATTCGATGTGAATGGAAGGAATTTAAGAACCTAAAGAACTCGTTCTGTGGGGATGAGAAAGATGATGTCATATCTTACGTGTCGGCTATCGCCAACATGGAAGGAGGACATCTTGTGCTTGGTGTTAAGAATAAAACACTTGAAATTGTCGGGACAGACATTTCAAGACTTACATTTAACGGACAGCCTGCAAACACGCAGTCAGCAACTTTCAAACTCATAGAACAATGCACATATCTGTCATCAGAAGGGCTAAGCATTGATTGATAGAATAGGTTTGAAATGGACATTGAAAAGTTATAATAGGTCGGTTTAATTAAATTCGACCGAAATATCCGCAATCCGACCGTTTTTAAGATATTCCGACCGAAAAGCGACCAATCGGTCGGACATATCTTATAGAGGAAATTTCAATTCAATCAGAAACAAAAAAAGAAATGTTATTAGGAAATAAGATAAAGTCTCTTAGAGACGAGCAAGGAATATTGCAACGCCAAGTGGCTGCATATTTAGAAATTGACACTCCAATGTTCAGCAAGATTGAACGCGGTGACAGACGAGCCAAGAGGAGCCAAGTGCCTCAATTGGCAAAATACTTTCATGTTGATGAAGATGAATTGCTCATCTTGTGGTTGGCTGATAGAATATTGGATGCAGTAGAGGGTGAAGGAGAAATAAAGTTTAAAGCAATTGAAGTTGCAAAATGCGAATTAGCCAAAACTGATTTATAAGAGCTATATCATAAATTGATTAACAAGGAGCAAAGCGAACAAATGATAATAATGCCGACAGCAAGGCTCTCCGTCTTGCGTCTAAGCTGAGATAAGTCCACAAGCAATACGCAAACCTCCTACTGATAGATACAACAAAAATGATTGGTTACACGTTTGTAGACACGACTTTTGACAAGTTGGATGAATGTGTGATAATAGATAAACCATAATAATAAAATTATGATTAAAAAAATAAAAATAGATTTTACAAATTGTTTCGGAATTAAAAAGTTGGTGCATGAACTATCATTTGAAAAGGGGCATGTTCATTTGTTCTATGCTCCTAACGGGACTATGAAGACGTCGTTTGCAAAGACTATGAGATACTTGTCTGGTCAATCAAAAGATAAGCCATGCGACTTATTACATAAAGAACGTATAGCCTCATTTAGTGTTACGTCAGACAATAACAATATTTCTGAAGAGAACTTATTTGTTATAAATGGTGATGAAGAACTTGATAGTTCAAAATCATTTATTAATTTTCTTGCTAGTACAGAGCTAAAAGCTAAATATGATGAGATTTACCAAAAGCTTACTAACGACAAAGATACGTTAATGACAAAGCTTAAAGGTATATCTCAAAGTTCAAACTGTGAGGATGAAATTATGGAAACCTTTTCAACTAGTGAGAATGATAGTATATTTAATATCTTAGAGAATATATATCAACATATAGGAACAAATGTGCCAATGTTTGATTTTCGATACAATGATGTATTTGATAAAAAAGGTGCAGTGAAAAGTTTCCTTGACTCGCATAAAAATAACTTAAAGGAATACATTGATAATTATGAAAAACTGATAGGAGATTCTGAAATATTTCGTACTGTGGGTAATTATACTTTTGGAACTTATCAAGCGTCACAACTTTCTCAATATGTTTCTGATGGAATCTTTTTTGGAGTTAAACATAAAATAATTCTGCAAAATGGAGAGGAGATAACTTCGCATAAGCAATTGGAAACCATTATTCTAAACGAGCAGGAACGAATAATAAACGATTCTGCTATCAAGAAAGTATTTGACAAAATAACCAAAGCTATAGATAAAAATGTAGAATTACGTGGTTTTAAATCTGTTATAGAACACCACCCTGAATGGATTGCAGAAATTACAAAATATGACGAATTTAAACACAAAGTATGGTATGGGTATTTGTCTCACAAGGATATAAAGCCCCTTTTTGACACTTATATTCACACTTATGAATCAAACAAGAATGAATTGTTAGATGTTTTACAAAAGGCAAGCAAGCAACAAGAGCGTTGGGTTAGTATAATAGATTTGTATAACTCAAGATTTCATGTACCTATTAAAGTTTCAATTGTTAATCAACGTGATATAATATTAAAAAAAAGAAGCTGCAAAACTTCAATTTTCCTATGTTGAATTAGGTTGTCCTTCTGCAGCTAAAAATAAAACAGAACTGGAAAAAATACTTAGCAAAGGTGAGAAAAGAGCCTTTACTATTTTGCAGTTTATTTTTGAGGCAGAAGCGAGAAGAGCATCTTTACAAGACTCCATTTTTGTTATGGATGACATAGCAGACTCATTTGATTATCAGAACAAATATGCAATTATTGAATATATCAAGGATTTGGCTGAAAAAGCAAACGGAAAATTCTATATGCTAATCCTTACCCATAATTATGATTTCTATCGTACAGTATCCTCTCGTTTAAGTCTTAACCGAGATAATTTGTGGATGATTGAGCGAAATGAAAATGGGGAGTTGTCCATAAACCAAGGACAATACAAAGGAGATATTTATAGCAATGTATTCATCGGGCATGACGATGAGGACAAAACCTTTATCAGTATGATACCATTTGTTCGCAATTTGGTGGAATATACAAAGGGTAGTCAATCTGACGATTATATGACTCTGACCAAATGTTTACTTTTGAAGCCAGGGTCTAATGACGTGGCAGAAAACGAAGTCATAAATATAATCAAGAATTATACACAAAATAAAGGAACCAAACGTTCTGCTTCAACAAATAAGATAATAGATTTAATAAAGAATACAGCGGATGGTATTGCGCAAGAATCTTCCCCTGATTGTATTTTAATTCAGAATAAGATTGTTCTATCAATGGCGATACGCCTTAAAGCGGAACAATATTTACATGACAAATTAATACAAGCAGGAAAAACAGAGGAAGAACTTTCTTCTGTAAAAGGTGCTCAAACTGGTACATGGACAGGTTGGTATAACAAGTTTTGCCCTAATGATGACAATAAATACATCATAGAGCGTGTAAATATTATGACACCTGAAGCTATACATATTAATAGTTTTATGTTTGAACCATTAATAGATATGTCAATATATCATTTAGTGGCATTATATAATGATTGTAAGGATAAACTTAATATCTAAACAAATTGGAGTTAAATAAGATATGAAACAAAATAGAATGTCACTCATTGGCGAAGCAACCGCCTACGACAAGAAACAGCAGCTCGAAATCAAGCGACCTAAGAGTTGGCTAAAAAGTGTATCTGCCTTTGCTAATGGCGAAGGCGGAACACTGGTGTTTGGCATCAGCGACGACGACCAAGTGGTTGGTCTTGCTGATGCAGAGAGCGATGCCGAAAGAATAAGCGAAGAGATAAAGACAAAACTTGACCCTATACCTGCCATCAACCTTGAATTTAAAGAGGTTGAAGGCAAGAAGCTTGTGCTGCTTCAAGTTTACAAGGGACAAGAAACACCATATTACTATATAGGCGATAAGCAACGCTTGGCATTTGTAAGAGTTGGCAATGAGAGTGTTGTGGCAGACAGACTACAACTAAAAAGTCTTGTAATGAGAGGTGCTGGTCGTTCCTTTGATGCGATTCCTTCACCCTATAAGTTTGAGGATATGGCTTTCTCAAAGCTCAAATCTGTACACTTCAAACGGTTGAACCAATCATTTGATGATAGTGACTTCGTATCATGGGGTATCGTGGACAATGATGGCAAACTTACCAATGCTGGTGCTCTATTGGCTGACGACTCACCGATACGCCATTCTCGCATATTCTGTACCCGTTGGAATGGCTTAGATATGACAAGTGGTTTGGGGGAGGCATTGGATGATGCAGAACTTGAAGGTAGCGTTATAGGGCAATTGCAAGATGCAGTCGCATTTGTTCGGAACAATTCACATCGAAGATGGTGGAAAGAAGATAATTATCGGGAGGAACTGCCCGATTATCCAGAACGTGCCGTAACAGAAGTGATTTGTAACGCTATCATTCACAGAGATTACATGGAGCTTAGTAGCGAAATACACATTGATATGTATGATGACCGAATGGAGGTGTATTCCCCAGGCGGTATGTTTGATGGACGCTTGATACAACAACTTGACCCTATGACTGTACCTTCGAAACGTCGCAACCCTTTGCTCGCTGATTTCTTTCATCGCTTAAAGCTAATGGAGCGTAGAGGTAGTGGTATGAAGAAGATTATAGGTGAATATAAGCGGTTTGAGAATTTGGAGAATTATCATGCTCCAGAGTTCAGCTCCAATGCTTCTGAATTTCATGTTACAATGTGGAACCTCAATTATGCCATGGATGTCATAAAAGATAATCCTCATGTCGTAAAAGCACCCGAAGACGTCGTAAAAGATGTCGTAAAAGAGACAGGAGATGTCGTAAAAGCCAAAGCTAATGTCACAAAAGAATTTGTAAAGGCTCAGCGACAAATCTATAAATTGATTTCACAAACACCTCAAATCAATGCCACGCAAATGTCTGAGAATATGGGCATTTCCCTACGCCAAGTACAGCGATACCTTAAACAACTTTCGGACCTTAAATTGATTGTCAGAGAAGGGGGTCGCAAAAATGGTATTTGGAAAATATTGGATGAAGAATATGAAGGTTTCTTCAAAAGAATCTGAAAAAAACACCAACAAACGGGGTTGGGTAGTTTCCACATGCGTAACTATCCAGCCCCATATCGTATTGTGTTTGTCAATGCTCCAAACTCCAATACGTTCTGAAAAAAGAATCCGAATGAATCAACGAATCCAACTCATGGTAACGCTCCTTTCTCTTTTCATCCATGATGACCTCCTTGTAAAAGATGCGGTTGGTTCTGTCAAGGTCCATAACCCGATTTTGATATATAGATGAAAAGAGAACACAGGCGATAATGCCAAGAATGACAAGATACCATTGGAGCAATCTCCATTTGTCAGTCCTTTGTTTGAATCTGTTCCATCTGTAGAGCCACCACGATTTCAGTGTTGGTGGAGGAGATGGTTTAGGACTTGTGATGGTTTGCAGAATAGAATAAGGGAATCGCTTATTCAAGAGAGGAGTAGAAAGAGGCAACATCGCCATCCTTCATTATCGAACAAATCTGTGTGTTCTTCTCCGCTATAGTTTTTAATTGTTTTTTTTCTTCTAAAGTCCAATCCTTTATTTTTTTTAGTTTGGAAATTATAGAATGAGTTTGCTTAAAACTATTGCTATTTTCCAAATCCATTATAAGTTTCTCTTTCTCTTTCTCTTCCAGATTGTCTGGAAGACCATTGTGGCTTACCTGTTCTTGTTTGTTTTGGTAATGGATAGACATCAGTTTTTCATTTGATGCGGTTGTATTAATAATGGTTTTGACTAATTCATCCAATTCGGATCCTTCTGTATAGTCTGCAGGAGTATAATATTTTATGCGCTTATCCTCCATCATTTTATAGACTTTTCGTTTATCTTTTGTTTCTGGATTATAAACTCCAATAGAATGACCAGAATAAGAATTAATGAGTTTCATACAAGGTATATCCGTATCACGATCACCTATATAGACCATGTTTCTAAAAGGAATACGAATGTCCTCTGGCTTAAAATAGTCATTGACACCAGAATCATTCACATCTAAAGTTCCTTTTTCAATTCTAAAAAGAAATTGAGTCTTGCTCGTATAATTAATAACTTGTGCTGGCCATTGAGCAACGCCATCCTTGTCATAATAGAAGGAACTGGCATATATCTTTTCAAATTCATTAGCGACTTTTGTACCTTCTATCATTTCCTTAAGACCAGATGAAATGATATAATGCTCTACAATAACTCCTTTATCTACACCATAGTCTCTAATACGCTTAAACCATGTCTCAACACCAGGAAATAATTGAACTTTCGCTCCATAATCCATTAATGCCTTTTTAGTAAATAAGACTTTTCCATGCGCTTTCCGGATCATGGTAAACATGTAAGCTAAATTTTGATCCATCTCATTCTCTTCAGCTAACCCATTGGACTCTTTCCAAAAAGATTCGACTTCATCTCCAACAGATTGAATATACCCTTGTGCTTGCATGTCATCTGGTGATAATGTCTTATCAAAATCATAACATATTGCACAACTGGTTTACTTTCTTTTGATTTTCTAATAAAAACTTTACTCATAATGTTATAATAAAAAATGAGGCACAATTATAATTAATCATGCCTCATTTAGAATTTATCAGTTCTACGTCACAATTTCAAAGTACTTACTTAACCTCTTCGAAGTCAGCATCCTGAATATCATCTTTCTTATTATCAGAAGAATTTGCGCCTGGTTGTGGACCGGCCTGAGCACCTGGCTGTTCTGCACCTGGCTGAGCACCCTGCTGATACATCTGGGCGCTGGCAGCCTGCCAAGCGTTGTTGAGTTCAACTGTAGCAGCTTCAACGGCAGCCAAATCCTGGCTCTTGTGAGCTTCCTTCAGTTTGTTGAGGGCAGCTTCAATAGGCGCCTTCTTGTCTGCCGGAATCTTGTCGCCAAGTTCCTTCAACTGATTTTCGGTCTGGAAAATCATGCTGTCGGCCTGGTTGAGTTTGTCAACACGCTCACGTTCCTTCTTGTCGGCCTCAGCGTTAGCTTCGGCTTCAGCCTTCATGCGGTCGATTTCTTCTTTACTCAAACCGCTGCTGGCCTCGATACGAATGGTCTGTTCCTTGCCTGTTGCCTTATCCTTTGCAGATACATTGAGGATACCGTTGGCATCAATATCGAAGGTCACCTCAATCTGAGGAACACCACGACGGGCAGGAGCGATGCCGGCGAGGTTGAAACGACCAATGCTCTTGTTGTCGCGAGCAAACTGACGTTCACCCTGCAATACGTGGATGGTCACCTCTGGCTGGTTGTCTTCTGCAGTTGAGAACACCTGGCTCTTCTTGCAAGGAATGGTGGTGTTGGCATCAATCAGCTTCGTCATGACACCGCCGAGGGTCTCAATACCCAATGAAAGCGGAGTCACGTCGAGCAAGACAACGTCACCCACACCGCTCTCCTTGTTCAAAATGGCACCCTGAATGGCAGCACCAACGGCTACGACTTCGTCAGGGTTAACGCCCTTTGAAGGAGTTTTGCCGAAGAAGTTTTCAACCAATGCCTGAACGGCAGGAATACGAGTTGAACCACCCACGAGGATCACTTCGTCGATGTCTGAAGTGTTCAAACCTGCGCCCTTCAAGGCTGCTTCACAAGGCACCTTGCAAGCTTCAATCAAACCATGAGCCAAAGCTTCAAATTTGGCACGGGTCAAAGTCTTAACCAAGTGCTTAGGTACACCGCCAACTGGCATGATGTACGGCAAGTTGATTTCAGTGCTCGTTGAGCTTGAGAGTTCAATCTTTGCCTTTTCGGCAGCTTCCTTCAAGCGCTGCATAGCCATCGGGTCAGTCGTCAAGTCGGCACCTTCGTCGTTCTTGAATTCTTGAACCAACCAGTCAATAATCACGTGGTCGAAGTCATCACCACCGAGGTGAGTATCACCATTGGTTGAGAGCACTTCAAACACACCGCCACCAAATTCGAGGATAGAGATATCAAACGTACCACCACCGAGGTCAAACACGGCAATCTTCATATCCTTGTTTGCCTTGTCAATACCGTATGCCAAAGCAGCGGCAGTCGGTTCGTTGACGATACGCTTAACATCGAGACCAGCAATCTGTCCGGCTTCCTTGGTGGCCTGACGCTGAGAGTCTGAGAAGTAAGCAGGAACAGTGATAACAGCTTCCGTCACTTCCTGTCCGAGGTAATCTTCGGCCGTCTTCTTCATCTTCTGAAGAATCATGGCAGAAATTTCTTGCGGAGTGTACTGACGTCCATCGATTTCTACGCGTGGCGTGTTGTTCTCACCACGTACCACGGTGTAAGGCATACGTGAGATTTCCTTCTGCACCTGGTCGTAGTTTTCACCCATGAAACGCTTGATAGAGTAGATGGTCTTCTTTGGGTTGGTGATGGCCTGACGCTTGGCAGGGTCACCCACCTTACGTTCGCCGCCGTCAACGAATGCCACTACCGAAGGAGTCGTACGCTTACCTTCGCTGTTTGCAATGACAACTGGTTCATTGCCTTCAAAGACTGAAACACAAGAGTTTGTTGTTCCTAAGTCAATACCAATAATCTTTCCCATGATATATTTTCTTTTTTATTTTTATTATTCAAGTTGATTTTCTCTGTGCCAGCCCTGCATGTGTCTGTCAAGGCGGACGCTTAATAAAGAGCAAAGGGCGTGCCAATTGCATCCACTGGCCTATTCTTTATATATATAACAAAGGGGCCTTTGCCATGTTTATCTTCTTCTCCAGACAAAGCACCGCGAACAACAAAAGCACGTAACCACCTATCCATCAAACACATAACAACGCACTGCCATTTCTAACCCCATCAAGCAGCCCCCTCTCCCATCCCTTTTAATTTTATGACATTTTGTCAGACAAGAAAGAACAACGTTCTGACAAGCACCCCTTATAATATATATACAACACACCAGAAGTTGCCTGATTGGGAGGTAAGCAGATATGCCTTGGAGAGCGTTGCAAATAAAAAAACCATGCTCTTGGCATATTTAAAATAATTTTGACCACCTACTAATGTTTTGTTTTGACTACCTTTGCAATTATGAACAAGATTTTGACATCCACATTCAAACGTTTGAAAGGAGAGCCTAACCTCAAGGAGGGAACTGTATATTCCATACTGATAATCATCAGCGTGTCACATTTTCTCAACGACATGATTCAGTCGGTCGTACCGGCCATCTACCCCATCATCAAGACGAAGTTCGGGCTTTCGTTTGCGCAAATCGGCATCATCACACTGGTGTTTCAAATGTCGTCATCAATCCTGCAACCGCTCACCGGACTTTATTCCGACCGTCATCCGCGTCCCTATGCGTTGTCAATTGGCATGTGCTTCACCCTTGCCGGCATCATTATCTTGGCTTTTGCAGGACATTTTCTTCTATTGCTTTTGGCCGTGTGCACCATCGGACTCGGCTCCTCCATTTTCCATCCCGAAGCCTCGCGGGTGGCCCAGTTGGCATCTGGCGGAAGAAAGAGCCTTGCGCAAAGCATTTTCCAAGTTGGCGGCAACGGAGGTTCTGCAATCGGCCCACTTCTCGCAGCAGCCATCATACTCCCCTTCGGACAAGAAGCCATCAGTTGGTTTGCCATTGCTGCAGTGGCGGCCTCTGCCATCATGGTGCGCGTTGGCAACTGGTACAGCATGCGCTTGTCTTATGCCACAAGGCAACCAAAACAAATGATTGCCAAGCCGTCCAATCTGACAGGCAAACAAGTGAAACGCGCGTTGCTGATTCTCGTGCTGCTCATCTTTTCGAAATATTTTTACGTGGCCTGCATCACCAATTATTTCACCTTCTTCCTCATCGACAAATTCGGCATCAGCGTTGGCGCATCGCAGCTCTGCCTCTTTGCCTTTCTGCTCGCCTTCGCCATCGGCACCGTGGCTGGTGGTATGCTCGGCGACAAAATAGGGCGCAAATACGTCATCTGGGCTTCCATCCTCGGTGCCGCCCCTCCGGCGCTCGCCATGCCCTTCGTGAGTTTGCCGCTGACCGTGTTGCTGGCATTCTTAACAGGCCTCATCATCGCCTCAGCCTTCTCATCCATCGTGGTTTACGCCACCGACTTGATGCCTGGCAAACTCGGTTTGATTTCCGGCATATTCTTCGGCCTCATGTTCGGCCTGGGCGGTCTCGGTTCTGCCTTCTTCGGTTGGCTGGCCGACCAAACCAGCATCAGTTTCATCTTCAAAGTGAGCGCCCTGCTCCCCTTGTTGGGCATAGTGGCAGGTTTTCTGCCAAACGTGCAGGCAAGACAGAAAGCGGCCCACAAATTCTAAGTCTCCAACCTCATGCAACGATATTTTCTGAAAATAACAGCACCGCGCGACGCCTTCAACGCTGAGGGGAAGGCACCAGCCGATGTGGAAAGCATTTTGCGCCAAGAAGGCTTCAAGCCGCTGGAAATCCGTGCGCCCCGATGGGACGACCTGCTGGGCATCAATGCCCGCTTGTGTTACCAGCCACTGGAGAAGTTGCTGCAAAAGGCTGAAGAATTGTTCATCCAATATCCTTTTTACGCGCCACACAGCCATCTAATCATACGGAAAATCCTCCACACCAACTTGCCCCTCACCGTGTTGGTACACGACCTCGATATGTTGCGCGGCGGTCGCGAGGAGTCAGAACCGCTCCTGCGAAAAGCCAGGCGACTGATTGTTCACACAGAGGCCATGAAGGCGTTTTTGTGTAAACGGGGATTCAACGGAGAAAACATCAAGGTGTTGCAATGCTTTGACTATCTGGTGGAACACCTGCCTGCGCCAAAACCGTCTTTCACGGGAGGAAACGACATCGCTTTTGCAGGCAATCTGGAAAAAAGCGAATTTCTCAAACTGCTTTCTGGAAACAAAATACTATCTTCGCTCCACTTTCTGCTCTACGGTGCCACACTGCCAAAGAACGTTTTTGGAGAGAACCTGCCCTATCAGGGATGCTTCCGTCCCGCCGACCTCCGCACGCTCAAGGGCAGTTGGGGACTCGTCTGGGACGGGGAATCGCTGACCACCTGCCAGGGTAGCCACGGTCTGGGCGAATACCTGCGCTACAATGCGTCACACAAACTCTCGCTCTATCTGGCCTCTGGCATGCCAGTGATTGTTTGGCAGGAATCGGGCGTAGCCGCGTTTGTCAATCAAAACCATCTGGGCCTCACCGTCAACTCCCTGGAAGAACTTCCTGAAAGGATTGGGAGACTGACAGAAAACGAAAAGGCCCTCATCAGCGAAGGGGTTGGCATTATGTCCGAAAAAATCAGACACGGAGAAATGCTCCGCAACTGTCTGAAGAACTGAATATATTTTCCAACAGGTGCGCTTCGAAAACTCCAAGCAAACATTGCATACCCCCAAACATACCAACATCCCCCCATGAAAAAGAAAACCATTGCAGCCACCTGCCTGGCTGCCACAATGTCCCTCTTTGCCAGCGCTCACGACGTGATTGACTTTTGCGACGGATGGACATTCAAGAAAGCGCCCTCCACGACGGAAACGATGCAGGCCGCCGCAGCCTGGAACGGCCGTTGGGACAGCGTTAGTGTCCCACACACCTGGAACGCCACCGACATGCTCACCCGCGTCAACAATTTCTACGCCGGAGTGGCCTACTATCGCAAGCACTTCTCCGTTCCCTCCTCCTGGAAAGACAAAGTGCTCTATCTGCGCTTTGAAGGGGTGGCCTCCTGTGCCGAAGTCTATGTCAACGGCAAACTTGTCGGCACCCACAAAGGGGGCTATTCGGCTTTCGCCTGCAACATCAGCGGAGACGTGCGCCACGGACAAAGCAACGAAATCGTGGTTAAAGCCGACAACAGCGCCCGCCCCGACGTGATACCAGTCAACCACAACCTCTTCGGCATCTACGGCGGCATGTATCGGCCTGTTTCGCTCATCGTGGCAGAACCTTGCCACATCGCCGTGACAGACTGCGCCGGACCAGGGGTTTACGTTCGGCAACAACAGGTATCGTCAAAGAGTGCTACCGTCTGCGTGACGACAAAAACGCGAAACACCACCAGACAGCCGGCCCCTGCAACCATCGAAACGACCATCACTGACGACAAAGGCAACTGCGTGGCCCGCGTGAGAAAAAACCTGACGCTCTCCCCGCAGGGCATTCAGGCCCACGAAGCGACAATGCAACTGAGCAAGCCACACCTATGGCAAGGACGCGAAGACCCTTATTTATATAAGGTGACCGTGCGCATCCTCCAAAACGGGAAGGTGACAGACGAGAGTGTGCAGCCGCTCGGATTGAGAAACATTGAAATAAAACCAGGAAAAGGCATCTGGCTCAACGGCAAACGATATCCCATGTATGGCGTGACGCGCCATCAAGACCGCTGGGGAAAGGGCAGCGCACTGAGCAAGGCCGACCACGATGAAGACCTGGCCATGATTATGGACGTCGGTGCCACGACAATCCGCCTGGCCCACTACCAGCAGTCAGACTATTTCTATTCGCGCTGCGACTCGCTCGGCTTGTTGGTGTGGGCGGAAATTCCGTTTGTCAATCGCGTCACGGGACAGGAATGGGACAACGCACACACACAACTCCGCGAACTAATTCGTCAGAGCTACAACCATCCCTCTATTTATATATGGGGACTGCACAACGAGGTCTACACGCCACACGCCTACACGGCCGACCTGACCTCGTCGCTCCACGAACTGGCCAAACAGGAAGACCCCGACCGTCTGACGGCCTCGGTTAACGGGTACGGCCACGCCGACCATCCTGTCAACATGAATGCAGACATCCAGGGCATGAATCGCTATTTCGGATGGTACGAACGAAAAATCAGAGACATCAACGGCTGGGTGGAAGGTCTGGAGAAAAATTACCCCAGCATGCCGCTGATGCTAACGGAATACGGAGCCGACGGAAACATCCGTCAGCAAACGGAATATCTGGGAGAATCGCTCAACTGGGGCGGCCCTTTCTATCCGGAAACGTTTGAGACGAAGGTCCACGAATACCAATGGAGCGTCATTGCGAAACACCCCTACATATTGGCATCCTATCTCTGGAACATGTTCGACTTCGGTTGCCCCATGTGGGAACGGGGCGGCGTGCCAGCCCGCAATATGAAGGGACTCGTCACCATCGACCGCAAGGTCAAGAAAGACGCCTACTATTGGTATAAGGCCAACTGGAGCAAAAGTCCCGTGCTCTATCTGACGCAACGGCGAAACACCGACCGCGAACGCCGCGTCACGAGCATCACGGTCTATTCCAACGTTGGCCAGCCAAAGGTTTTCCTCAACGGACAGGAACTGGAAGGCATCCACAAGGGATTCACCGATGTTCACTACGTCATTGACAACGTCACACTGAAAGACGGGGAAAACATTGTCACCACAACAGCCACCGACAAACAAGGAAACAAACTCTCCGACGAAATCCGCTGGCAATACACGGGCGAAAAACGCCGCTCGGCCCGCCAGGGAAACAACAATGCGGAACACGCCGGATTCTAAAACTCAAACAGAATGAACGCTATCATCGAAAACATGATGACGCGCAGAAGTGTGCGCGCCTTTAAGAAAGACCCCGTACCAACGGAACTCATTGAGCAAGTGATTGAAGCTGGCACCTGGGCGGCATCGGGACACGACCGCCAGCCCTGGGCCCTCATTGCCGTGACCAACCCAGAAGTGATTGCAAAACTCAGCAAGGCCAACGCCTCGTTTTTTGAGCACGACGTGAAAGACCCGTTCTATGGTGCGCCGGCAATCATCATCGTCCTGACCAAAACATCCACGCCAACATATCTCTACGATGGTTCGTTGGCAATGGGCAACATGATGTTGGCCGCCCACAGCCTCGGCCTCGGTTCATGCTGGATCCACCGCGCCCGTCAGGAGTTTGAAACCGACACCTGGAAGGAATGGCTGCAATCCTTGGGCATTGAAGGAGAATACGAAGGCATCGGACATCTGGCCTTGGGCTATGTCGACGGCCAACTGCCAACGGCACGCCCCCGAAAGGACGGGCGCGTGTTCTGGGTGAAATAACCACACACACTGCAAGGGTTGCCAGCCTTGAACACGCCTTCAAAACTGGCAACCCCCAAAAAACTTTCGTCATCCAATGGAATCAAAAACCAAAATTCTTTTCATTTGCTTGGGAAACATCTGCCGCTCTGTCGCCGCCGAAGAGGTGTTCCGCACATGGGTCAAGCAACACGCGCTCAACGCGCAATTTGAAATCGATTCGGCAGGCCTCATCGACTACCACGAAGGCGAACTTGCCGACAGCCGAATGCGGCAACACGCCTCCCAGCGCGGCTACAAACTGACCCATCGTTCGCGTCCCGTGACGCCTGAAGACTTCCGCCATTTCGACCACATCATTGCAATGGATGCCGACAATGTGCGGCGCCTGCGCCACGTGGCCCCTTCGGCCTCCGACATGGAGAAAGTGGTGCTGATGGCCGACTTCCTCCGCCACCACGAAGGCGAGACGTGCGTGCCCGACCCCTATTACGGCACAGGCAAAGATTTCGACCACGTGCTCGATCTGCTTGAAGACGCCTCTGAAGGATTGCTCGACTTTCTTCTCAGTAATGGTAAAAGAATAAGTTGACCAATTTTGACCTGTATTTTTGTTGGTTTTGGAATTTGGAAGAGGGAGCATAGCGGGCTATGTGACCGATGACAAATTTCAAAAGCGGCAAAAAGACAGGGCATAAGAAATAACACCTTATCCTTACTCCACAAAATTGGTCAAGTTATTTTTTTACCATTACTTACATACAAACGCGAAGAGGGAGGACAGTATAAACTGCTCTCCCTCTTCGCGTTTTTAACCAGGACCATCTACTCAGTATAAGCTCAAACCAGCACGACACTCCAGCGGAAGCCTCATCGGCTACCGACGAACAGGCAGATCATGCCCAAAAGCACGAAGAGGAGGTCGATGAATTTCGAACGGAGGTTTTTCTCCCGGAAAAGCAAAGCGCCAAAGAGGAACGACACGACGACACTGCCACGCCGCGCCATCGACACGATGGCAATCATGGCGCCAGGACATGAAAGGGCATAGAAATAGGCCATGTCGGCGGCGGTGAGGAACACGGAAATCAAGATAATGCTCCAACGCCATTGGAAGGGCGTTCCCTGATGGCGGTGGGGAAACCAGATGAGCAAGATGACGGCGGTCATCATTACGGCCTGGTAGAGGTTGTACCATCCCTGAACGAAGAAGCGGTCGAGGCCGGCACCACCCTCCGAAACCGAAGCCATCAGGAATTTGTCGTAGAGGCCGCTGGCAGAACCGAGCACGGTTGCCAATACGAGCAGGAATATCCAGCGATTGTGGCTGAAGCGGATGCCCTCTTTCTTGCCACTGCGGCTGAGAAGGAAAAACGAAAGCAGAGCCAATGATACGCCGGCCCATTGCCAGGCGTTCAACTGCTCGCCGTAAATGGCCAACGCACCGAAAAGGGTCATTACGGGACGCGTGGCATTGACCGGACCGACGATGGTGAGCGGCAAATGCTTCATGGCATAATAGCCACAAACCCAAGACGACAAGACGATGACGGCCTTGAGGAACACCAAAGCATGGGCATGCCAACCGGCCAAAGGCACATACTGCGTGTTTCCGCACAACGACATCAGGATGAAGGGAAGGAAAAACGCAGCACACACCACGGTGTTGACCATCAATACGGGCAACACGGCATTACCAGCCAAGGATTTCTTTTTGAAGACGTCATAGAAGCCTAAGAGACAGGCCGACGTGAAAGCTAATATAATCCACATGTGAATAGGGAGTCTTTTTTTGCAAACATGTCTGTTCACAAAAACAACTTGGCAGGAGATTTCTTCCTGCCAAGTTGTTTTTTTATTTGTATGATAATTTCTAAGGGATGGGTATGACTAATCCGAAAGCGTCTGTTTGTCGAAACGCATTACCGCTTGAGGGTCTCAACCACACGGTCTCAGCCGTTTTCATCCTACCTCCGTTTCAGAAGTTCATGGCACAAGCACCTTGGTGCTGTTAACGAAATAGATGCCGTGGTTCATCCTGTATGTCTTGTCGCCACTCACCTTCTCGGAACTCAGGCAACGGCCGTAGAGGTCGTAAACAGAGACCATCATGGGTTTGGAAGCCGAGACATTGATTTGTCCTTTAGTCACGTTGACTTTGAGGAGGCTTTCTTCAGGCACCGTCACGATGCCGGTTGACATCTGGTCCTTTGTCTGATAAACGCGCACCCAGTCGAAGAGGGTTTCATAGACGTGGCCCGTATCGCAGTTGGCGGCCCAAGAGCCGTTACCAACCGACTGGTTTATGATGATGTGGAAAGCTTTGTCGAAGGGCCACTGGCCGAGGTCGAGGTCGCTCTGCTTGCTTGATTTTGCATAAGAGAAAGCCTTGATGCCGTCGACATACCATGTGAGCAACTTCTCATTCCATTCCAAAGTAAAAGTGTGGTAGTTACCCGTCGTGACATTGCTCTTCGTGCCACCCTTTTTGGGGTTGTTGCCCTGTCCCTGGCAAAGGCTGCCATCGGAAGTGCCGTTGGCCCAACGTGAGTGGATGGTGTGGTAAGACACGTTCTCATTGTTGATCTGTTCCCAAATATCAATCTCACCACCATAGGGCCAGCCGGCGCTGTTGTCCTGCGGCATCATCCAAAAAGCAGGGAAGTTACCCGTGTGGCCGTTGGTGAGGAGGCGTGCTTCGATTTTTCCGTAGCGCACGGAGAATTTGCCGTAAGTTTGAATGCCGCCGCTGATCATGTCGACATTATCGGTGGCCTTGAACGGGTTGGGCACACAGCGAGCAACAAACTTTCCGTCTTCGATGTAGCCAGTCAGTTCATGTTCCTGCTTGTTCTTTGAAAGGAAACGCTTCCACGTGGGACTCTGACGGGTGCAACGGCTCCAATAGGCATCATTTGGCTGAGTGCCGTCGGCCGTGTTAAACTCGTCGGCAAATACCAATTCATAAGTGGCAGAAGAAGTGGGCTCGTAAGTGACATTAATCTCCACATCTCCGTTAACTGAATCCTTGGGAATGGAATAGTTTGAGATGGCAGTGCGGGTGTACTCACTCCACTGACGGTTGCCACGAATATACTGAGGACCATTGAGATTATGGCCATGACGGATGATCATACCTTTGGTTTTATAACCTTCGGCCACAGGAACGGCACGCACCGCGAGGGCGGTGAAGGGCTTCACCCTTGGCGGCAGACCGCTTGCAGCGGTGCCGTGAACACTTCCGTTGACGGTGTTGACATCGAGTTTATGTGAATCGTTGTGAACGTTGAGCAGGAAGTCGACTACGTTGCCACCGTTGTCATCGATGTTGTTTTCGCCGCCTTTAGCCCACTGGCCTGCTGGGTCGATGTTGTTGAAGTCGACTTTGAGACGTGCGCGGTAGTTGCCCGTCGGGAGCATTTCAGGAATTCTGAACGCCGGCATGGTGTTGATGGCAACATCAGTGGGGTCGGCTGTGATTTCCTTGCCGTCGCTGTTGCGTCCGTTGAAATAGTTGTAGGCGATGAGCTCAGAAGACGGTGTCGGTTGGCCATTGGCATCCAAGGCGGCATCAAATTGTCCGTCTTGGTTGAAGTCGATATAAAGATATGCCTGCATGGACTTTCCGCGATAGGTGATAGTTGTTTTCACCTCATCGCCAGGCAACACCGAGACTTCCTTTTTCGTCATGTCGCGGTAAACGAAATTGTCACCAGAAGAGCCCAATCCCAAAGTGCTCGTACCTCCTTTTTTGGCAATGAATTTCAGCGCCGTCAGTCGGCGGTCTGTGCGTGTCACAGTGGCCGTTGCTTTGTCAAAATGCGTGCCGTAATCATCGTCCGTCACGAACGAAGACGTTCTTGAACTGAAATAAGGAATGAGGCGCACCGTACCGTCCACATATTCTGCTGGAATGGTGTAGGCACCGTCCTTGAAGAGGTAAGCCGGAATGATCACGTCTTCATATTGCGGCGTGTCGTTCAAGAGACTGTCGCCATCGAGACCATATCCATGACGGAGCACCACATGCGAGAGCACGAAGTCCGGCGCCGGCTGTGCCTTGATAGTATAAGGCTTTCCAAACGGAATTTCCTCAGTGGTAAAGTCCGTACCATCGGCCTTGAGAATGTCGCCATTCAGTCCGCCGCCGTTGGCCGCCGTTGCACGATAGATGGTCACCATGTCGTTGTGAACGTTCAAACGCGTGTCAACAATCACACCGCCGTTGGCTGCGATGAGGTTGCCCGGTGTGTCGTTGCCGCCGGCATCGGTGCTGTTCCAGTCCACCTTGTAGCGCAGGCGGTAGAAGCCCGGCTTCATGTCGGCAGGAATTGTGAATGAAGGCGGCTGGACGGCAGAACCGGCATTGGCAGTTGCGCCCAGACTGTTCTTACCTTCATAGTAAGAATACGACACGAGGTCGGAAGCCTCAGGGAGCGTTCCGTCATCGACAATCTCCACGTCAAAGCGTCCATCATTTCCCTTGTCGAGATACACGTAAGAGTGCATCCAAGTTCCCGGCGTATAGTTCACCGTTGGCGTCACGCTCTCACCCGGCTTCACGCAGAAGCCTTCAGAAAAGACCTCTGTATAGAGTTTCTGGGTGGTTTTCTGATTGACGGCAATGGTTTGTTTTCCACTGGAAGCGCAAGAAAAACCGATGCTGCTGGTGTAGCGGTCGCTACGGCTCTGCTTCGTGTTTTTCGGGAAATTGATGGGATAGATGCCATAGACGATGCGGGAAGCGCCAGAAGAGTTCACCTCGATTTCGTCGATATATGCGGCGAAATCGGCGGCGAGATTGTGTGTCGACTCGCAGTCGGGCACCACCACGAGGGCGTTAACCTCAGCGCCCTCAGCGCCATTGATGGCGAAGACGGCATCCTGCCATTTTCCTGGCGTGATGGTCTTGCTGGAAAGCACGGTAAACTGCTCTGTCTCTTTCTGTCCGACACGTTCCGGACGCTTGCCGAGACCGATGAGCATCACGCGTCCAGCCTTCTCCTTGTGGATCATGACATGAACAAACTGCTTCTTGGGCGTCAGTTTGATGGGTTCTTTCAGATCAATGCGGGCGCCAAACAAGTTGCCAGCAAAGCGCGAACGCTGAAAAGCGAGCAATTTGGCTGTGCCATTGGGCACCACACCAGTTTCTGCATCAGGAGCGTTGAGCTGGTCGTTGTCAACAATTTGCACGTTGCCCTTCAGTGCTCCTGTTCTGAACGGCGAATGTGCCCACGAGTCGTAGACACCGATTGACTTGAACTGGCTTTCGTCTTCGAATCCGATTACCGTTTGCGCCTGCTGCGCCATTGGCAAAGCGAAAGCCGTCAGTGCGATATATTTTTGAAGATTTCTCATATAATACTTATTATGGAAAACAGAATGTCGGGGCGGAGAGCATCCTTTGTGGAAAATATTTGCTCCTGCCCTTCGTCATGACTTAGTAAACAGAAAGCGTATGAAGCAGCGGACAAGCCTTGCTGTTTGTTATCTTCACCCTCAGGTATTTGGCTTGGAATCCAGTTTCCGTATAGCTGGCCGAGGTGCTGCCATTGAGCGGGATGATGCGCTTATAGCCGATAGTTGTCTTGGCAATGGCTCCGCCGCGTGAAGTCCAAGTCGTTCCGTTCATACTGGTTTCAATGGTAAAGCCTTTCACGCGCTGTCCGAGTTTGATGTATTCCATCATCGAGACGTAGCGAACCGTCTGCGGTTCATCCCATTGCAAAGTAATCGTGGCAGTTGTTGTTCCGTCGTTGGGCGCCCAGTAAGTGTCTTTGTTGTCGTCCGTCAGATTGGTGGCGACATAATTGCGTGCCACTCCGGCCTTGCGTTCTTCAGAGACCGTCACTTTGGCGTTGCGTGCCAAGTCCGTTCCGAGACGTTTGGTGAGCAGTTTTCCCAAATCCGTCATGACGTTAACCGTTGCAGGAGGCAGACTGCCCGACTTATCGGGCGGGAGATTCAAGATGAGCGTTGCGTTGCGGCCAACGGTTTCGAGATACATCTGGAAGAGGCGTTCTGCGCTTAAAGGCGATTCGCCAGCATGCCAAAACCATCCTCTGTTGGTGGCCTTGGCGTCGCTCTCTCCAGGATGCCAGAGCCAGCCATTTTCGTCGCCGCTCGTGCCGTCGCCCATCGACCAACAGGTCTCTCCGGCCCATCCTGCTTCATTGCCAATCCAGCGGGCTTCGCCGCCAAGACCCCACATGATGATATTGGGGCAGATATTGTGGATGGAGTCACGCAAGTTGGGCATATCATAATAGATGCCTGCATCACTGATGGTGCGCGTGGTGTTGGCACCGCCATAGTAGCCAGCGTGGTCTCCTCCGGTTGCACCGTCGAACCACATTTCAAACTGGTCGGCGCCATATTTTGCCAACTCGGCACACTGAGGCAAGAACACCTTCTTGGCATAATTGTCGGTGCCGTCACCCCAATAGGCGCTGTTCATGTCCCAGGGCGAAACATAGAAGCCATACTTCATCTTGAGGTCGTGGGCAGCCTCAGCAAAGTCTTTGGGGATATTAGTGGTGCGGCCGTTGGCATTTCCAGCTTTCAGCACACTGTGTGTGGTGGTTTCCGTTGGCCACAGGCAGAAACCGTCGTGGTGCTTGACAACGGCGATGCCGCCCTTCATGCCAGCCTTTTTGGCTGTTTCGAGCCACTGGCGCGGATTGGGCTTAGCTGTCGGAGCGAACTTGCTTTCCGGTTCTCCACCGCCACCCCACTCTTTGTCGGTATAGGTGTTCATTCCATAATGATAGAAGGCATAGAACTCCGTTTCATTCCATTTCAACTGCCGGTCGCTCGGCACAGGAAAAACCGGGGCTGGCTCGTTGTCAGCATTTTTGATTTCCTGCGTTTGCAGTTTAAACTGACTCTGGGCCTGGTTGCACAGCGGATAGCCGGCAGCGCTAAGCGCCAAGAAGAGTAATATTTTTTTATCCATAAGCATAAAAGCTGAATTCAACTTGCAAATGCAACAGAATTCTGATTAATAATTTGTTTAA
>ENA-OPRW01000745-OPRW01000745.1-human-gut-metagenome-genome-assembly--contig:-NODE-745-length-28683-cov-4.551488_pt1 | contig 28683 bp, 26 predicted proteins | sample MGYA00241898_ERZ501890 | MGnify/ENA primary metagenome ERZ501890 (study PRJEB25962, sample SAMEA2042216) | human gut metagenome | biome: human gut; feature: human-associated habitat; material: faeces... | reverse complement strand
GAAGTGTGGTAACACATGGAGCTGACTGTTACTAATCGGGTGAGGGCTTGACCAACCAGCCGAGGAAGCGGGCAAGGCAGGTAAGGGTCATACGGGAGCAAGCTTGCTTGTGGACGTATGAGCATTAGCTGACTTGAACATTTGCGAAGCAAATGACATCGAACGACGGAGTCGTGAGATGACCCCCGCTGGAGTAGCCTAAAAGAACAGGCGATGCAGCTTTAGCTGCGAGCCCGTGAAAAAAAGGCAAATCGGCACGCAGGTTAAAATTGATTCAAAAAAACGATTAACCATCAACAAACACATGTATGTAGTTTTGAATATACAATACAAAAGAAAGTGGCCAATCAAGCCATTTTTTTTATCCCCCAAAAACTGTCCCCTAAAAAAATATAAAAATTGCCCCTTGCAATATACCCAAACAAGCAGTACCATAACACCCGTGTTATTACATTCATACATTAAACTAATCACACACTAAAGTAATAACAAAACGAGAGGGGAATTATTATGAACACACAGAACAACACAGTAGTCAAACTTGCAGAAACTGCATTATTAGCAGCTTTATGCTACGTATCTTTCACATTCCTGCAGATCAAGATCCCGGTACCAGGCGGAGATGCAACATCCATTCATATCGGAAACGCATTCTGTGTACTGGCAGCACTGCTTCTTGGCGGCGTATACGGAGGTCTTTCCGGAGCAATTGGAATGGGAATCGCAGACATCATGGACCCTGTTTACATCACAGGAGCACCGAAAACTTTTGTACTGAAATTCTGTATCGGTCTGATCGTAGGTCTCGTGGCACATAAGATTGCAAAGATCAACGAAAGCACAGATAAGAAATATGTATTTAAATGGAGCGTGATCGCATCCATCGCAGGACTTGCATTTAACGTAGTAGCAGATCCTATCGTAGGATATTTTTACAAACAGTACATCCTGGGACAGCCACAGGAGCTGGCACAGGCACTTGCAAAAATGAGTGCGGCAGCAACATTCATCAATGCAGTTGTATCCGTGATCCTGGTAGCGATCATTTACAACGCAGTACGTCCGGTACTGATCAAGAGCCATTTGATCACCATTACTAACAACAAGAATCAGGTTGCATAAAACAACACAAACATATTAACAGAAATAACATTAAACAGTGAAATGGAAGCGAATATCCATTTCGCTGTTTTTTTATGCGGACAGATAATCATTTTATTTATACGTTTGTCCTTGTGATTTTCCCTGTATTTTGTGCAGATTGAAATAAAAACAGCTCTCTTTTTTGTACAGAATTCCAATATATTTTAAAAATAATATTGACATACGTAATTAATATAGTTATAATTCTAAATATTTGAATTATAACTATTAAAAAGGGAGAAAGATATATGAACGATTCTTTTCACTATCTGTCCATGGCAAACCACATGATGGTCCAGAAAAAGCTGATGGAACAGTTAAAGGATACCGGCCTTACCCTGGGACAGCCAAAGGTTCTGGATTATCTGAAAGATCACGATGGCGCCAGTCAGAAGGAAATTGCGGCAGGATGTCTGATCGAGGCAGGATCTTTAACTTCTATTTTAAATCGAATGGAAGAAAAAGGACTGATCGAGAGAAAAATGCTTAACGGAAACCGCCGTACCTTTCATATTTTTATGACAGAATCCGGAAAGAAAAATCAGAAGCTGGTAGAAGAGACTTTTGAAAAGATTGAAGAAACAGCATTAAACAATGTTTCAGAAGAAGAACAGAAAGTATTTATGGAGATATTTCTCAGGATATACAGGAATCTTGCTGAGATAAAGTAAACAGGCGGATATCCGCTTTACAATAACCGGATAATGGCAGCATAGACATAATTATCCGGCGAAAATCTGTACAATGAGGAGGAGACAAAAATAATGGAGAAACTAAAACGATACTTAATATTTCTGGTGGGACTGTTTGTAAACTCCCTGGGAGTCAGTCTGATTACCAAGGCAAACCTGGGAACCTCACCAATCTCATCAATTCCCTATGTGTTAAGCCTGAACTTTCCATTCACACTTGGAAACTTTACCATCTTTTTAGTATCTTACTGATCATCCTGCAGCTGATCATTCTGCGGAAGAATTTTAAACTGGAGCACATCCTTCAGATCCCGGTATCCATCATTTTCGGATATTTTATCGATCTTACCATGATCCTTTTTTCCTGGGTCAATCCGGAAGTATATATCATGAAAATCGTATATCTGCTCATCGGGTGTATGATCCTTGGCGCAGGCGTTTATATGGAGGTCCTGGCGGACGTTGTCATGCTTCCGGGAGAATCCTTTGTCCGTGCCATTGTCCTCACATGGAAAACAAACTTCGGAACAACCAAGATCTGTTTTGATGTATCCATGGCAGTGATCGCTGCAGTACTTTCCTTTGTATTTGCAGGAAGACTGGACGGGGTAAGAGAAGGTACAGTTATTGCAGCCCTTCTGGTTGGATTTATCGCACGACTTATCGGAAAAAAACTTGCATTCCTGAAAGATATGATCTTCCCGGAAACAGCATCAGCAGAAAACGAGAGCGAAGCAAACGAGCAGACAACAGGAACTTATGGAAAAAATGTCATTGCCATTGGAAGACAGTTTGGAAGTGGTGGCCACGATATGGGCAAGGCACTTGCAGAAAAGCTGGGATACGATTTCTATGATGCAGAGATCATTCAGATGACAGCAGGAACCACAGGCTACACGCCGGAATTTATTAAGAAAAATGAGGAGATCATGACAAACAGTCTTCTCTATGATCTGGTCAATCAGATGTACCTGAACACAGATATGCAGGATGAAGCACCAAAGGACAAAATTTTCGAGGCGGAATCACAGGTTGTCCGTGATCTGGCAAAAAAAGGCAACTGCGTGATCGTAGGCCGCTGTGCAGATTACGTCCTCAGAAATTCCGCAAACTGCCTGAAGGTGTTCTTCTCTGCACCTCTTGAAAGCAGAATCAAAAGAGTAGCACAGAGACAGAACATCTCTGAGAAAGAAGCCAGAGCTGTTGTCCAGAAAAACGAAAAACTCCGCGCAGACAACTACCGTTACTATACTCGCCGCATGTGGGGCGCAGCAGGAAACTTTGATCTCAGCCTGAATACAGATCTGGGAGAAGCGTATATTGAGAGCTGCATCCGTAGCGCAATGAAATTATAAAAAGGCAGGAATAAATAAAATGAAACAGGAAAATTATATAAAAGGTATGATAATGATCATCCTGTCAGCATTTTTCTTTGCATGTATGAATGTAAGTGTCCGTCTGGCCGGAAATCTTCCATCTGTGGAAAAAAGCTTCTTCCGGAATCTGGTTGCGGCAGTGTTTGCGGCGGTCATTTTATGTAAAGATCATACATTGCCGAAGGTTAATAAAAAATACTGGGGGCCGCTGATCTTACGCTGTGTATGTGGAACCATGGGAATCCTGTGTAACTTTTATGCGATCGATCATCTGCTGGTAGCGGACGCTTCAATCCTGAATAAACTGTCTCCCTTTTTTGCGATCATTTTTTCTTTTCTTCTGTTAAAAGAAAAAATCAGCCCGACGCAGGCAGCATGTGTGGCCCTGGCATTTGTGGGATGTCTGTTTGTTGTAAAACCGGGATTTCATAATGCGGAATTTATGTCTGCACTGATCGGAGTCTGTGGTGGACTGGGCGCTGGAATTGCATATACAATGGTACGTGTACTTGGAACCCATGGAGTGAAAGGCCCGATCATTGTATTTTACTTTTCTGTTTTTTCATGTCTGTCTGTGATTCCGTGGATGGTATTTCATTTCACACCAATGACGGTGAAACAGTTTACAATACTTATGATGGCAGGATTATTTGCGGCAGGCGGACAGTTTACGATCACAGCGGCATACACGTATGCACCTGCGGGAAAAATTTCCATTTTTGATTATTCACAGATTATCTTTGCAACGCTGCTGGGATTTTTCCTGTTTGGAGAAGTGCCGGATAAATACAGCTTTACCGGATATGCGCTGATCATTCTGGCATCGTTTGGAACATTTATCTACAATATGAAAACAGCTTCAAAAAAGGTTACAGCAAAGAAGAGTCCGGACTGATACTGCTTCTGTATTCTGCTGGTGTCATATGAAACCTTTTTTCAAATATTTTATAAAAATGTGTAATGTTGGAGTAGCCGATTTCTTCCATAACAGTAGTTACCGGAAGGGTCGGCTGTTTTAATAATTCGACTGCTCTGGAAAGCCGGATATCCTGGATAAGAGTGGAAAAGGTTTTTCCTGTATAGTTTTTCAGGATCCGTGTTAATTGTCGTTCGCTGTAATTAAAAAACGCAGATAATTCCGGGAGCGTAAGGGTTGCATAATGTAGTTCGATATATTTCAGTATAAAAATAATATTTTTTTCCTGCTTCTTTCCGGCCGGGTTGGGGACGATCATGTTTTTTTCATGATTTCTGAGAAGACAGATAAAAAAGATTTCCAGTAACGCATTTATCATGGAGGAGGTATAGCGCTTCTGGGTCTGATATTCTTTCAGGATTTTTTTAAATAAATTCACAAGCTGCGGATCTTTTCCAGATTTAAAATACAGATAAAACTGAGATCCGGGGGAATAAAGTGCCCGGCTGAAAAAGTCATGTAAAGTACCGTATTTTGGAAGGGAATTTAAGAATACAGCTTCAAAGGTCTGGCTTTTTATCAGGAAATTGTAGATCACACAGTCATCGCCGAAAGCACTTAATGCATGGATGATCGAAGGAGCCACAATGCAGATATCACCGGATCGCATGGAAATCGTATGGGAGGTAAATATGTTTTCACAGGTTCCACGAAGCACATAGATCATCTCAAAAAAAGTGTGCGAATGCAAAAAAGCAGGAGCATACCGGTTATGACGGAAAATGATCGTATCCTCATCGGAAGGAAGAATAGTTTCATCCAGAGCGTTTCCAGGATGGTAAGTAAAGCCGGCGGCTGCATGGGAAGATGCCTCCGGGCAGAGTTTTTCTATTTCCTCGACGGTATGTGCCTGGTCCAGATGTGCAGCCGGATATTCCAGAAAAATCCGTTTATAAAATATTTCGTCAGGTTCCATTTCAGGAATCATTTCTGTTAAATGTTTGTATTCATTCATAAAATCACCTAAATTAACTGAATCAGGAAAATTCTCTGCGGATTATGAAAGTCCGCTTAGTCTGTCAACGAGCTTCAACAGGAAAAACGTATATGTCCGAAAAGGATAAATCATATGTCGTTTAAAGACGTTATCCTGTTCGCTTATTTCTGATAATATCACTATCAACAGGAAAACACAAGAATGACAGAAGGTGATAAATAAAAGTAATTTCATAAAAACAGAAAAATACAGAAGATGCAGAAAACCCATTAGATGAAAAGGGAAAAGGAGAAAGAGATATGTTTAGTTTGGCAAGTAAACACAACGATCCAAATGCCAGCCTGGCATGGAGCGAACGTATCGGTTACGGAACAGGCGGATTTGCCTTTAATATGATCAATGGTATCATCGGTTCTTTCCTGACCATTTATTTTACCAGCACAGTAGGACTGAATGCAGGTATCATTGCAACAATTTTTGCAATATCAAAGGTTTTTGACGGAATCTCAGATGTGATCGTAGGACGTATGGTGGACCGTACAAAATCAAAACTCGGAAAAGGCCGTTCCTGGCTGTTACGAATGTGTATTCCATTTGGAATCACCACCATGCTGTTGTTTTTTGTACCACAGAATTTTCCGGAAATGGCACAGTATGTATATATTTTCCTGATGTATAACATTGTAAATGCTGTATGCCTTACCGGAATGCTGGTACCGTATTATTCCATGATCTCACTGATGACAGCAAATCCTTATGAGAGAGGATTCCTTGGAAACATCCAGCAGATTTTTCAGACACTTGGAAATGTAGTTGTAAACTCAACATTTGTTACCTTACTTGGAATCTTTACAAGCAGTACAGAAAACATTTATACACAGAGAGCATTTACGATCACAATGCTGATCTACTGCATCGCAATGATCGTAATTACAATTTTCAGTGTTTTCTCAACAAAAGAGAGAGTACATTCTGCTGAAAGCGCAGAGGAAGATACTCAGAAATCTGCAAGTGCTGGAAGAGAAGCAGGCACATGGGAAACTGTAAAAGCACTTTTTAAGAACAAATACTGGGTGATCGTAACAGTTGCAAGTTTTGTAGTATTTTTCGTAATTATCATGTACGCAATGGGAAATGTATATTACTGTCAGTATGTTCTCTATGATATGGGACAGTACAGCTGGGTATCCAACTCTATTTCCATTGCACAGTTTGCAGTTATGTTTGTAACACCTGCATTTATGAAAAAGTTTGGAAAAACAGCTGTTTATGAAGCAGGAATGGTAGTTATGGGACTTGGATTCCTCGGATTCGCTGTTCTTGGCGGTTCCAGTACGATCGTGATGATCATCTGCAATGTACTGAAAGGCTGCGGTGTTGGTATGGCCGGCGGTATGGCACTTGGAATGGTTGCAGATACCATTACATACGGAACAAAGAAAACAGGAATTGATACCGTTGGTCTTGGAAATGCCGGTGTTTCTGCAGCACAGAAGATCGGTCTCGGACTTGGAACAGCTGTATTTGGCTGGGTTCTCAACGGAGCAGGCTATGACGGATCTCTGGATGCACAGGGTATCGCACAGCCGGAAAGTGTTTCCACAGCAATTAACTTCCTGTACAACTGGCTGCCATTTATCATGGTGATCGCTATCTTTGTACTGATGGTAATCCTGTATCATTGCGAGAGAGATTTAAAGAAAATGGAAGCAGCTGAATAAAGCTGATAAATGAATAACTGAGAAAAGCAGAGAAAACTGCTTGCGCCTCCGGAAATTAGATAACTATTCTAGTATTTGGAGGCGTTTCTGAAGTTGTGATCGCAGATATTCCAAAGTAAGAGGAGAGATATATGAAAGTTGTAAATGTAAGAATCAACGGTATGGAAAATCCTGTGGGATTTGATTTTGAAACCGTATGTGTATCGTGGAAAGTTCGTGAGACATCAGCCAGAAGACAGCAGAATGTAAAAATAGAGATAGCTTTGACAGAAGATTTTTCAGAGCTTCTCTGGACAAAAGAGGGAAAGAATCTTAACAGTGCGGCGGAAAAACTGGAATTTGAGCAGAGTGCATATACAAGATATTATGTAAGAGTAACCGTTACCAGCGATGAGGGAGAGACTGCTGTTTCCAAGCCTGCATATTTTGAAACCGGAAAGATGGATGATCCATGGATGGGAAAATGGATCACAACAAAAAAAGAAGATACCTTTCACCCTCTCTTTATAAAGAATTTTGAAGTAAAGAAAAAACCTGCTTCAGCCAGACTTTATATTTGCGGTCTTGGACTTTTTGAGGCAAAATTAAATGGAAAAAAAATCGGGGAGGAAGTTCTGACTCCTTATTACAGCAATTATCACGATGAAGAACAGTATCTTACATTTGATGTCATGGAAAATATCAAAAATATCGATAACCATACAGAAATGCAGGAAACAGCAGAAAACCAGTTGGCTGTATCGCTGGGAAATGGCTGGTACAAAGGAAAATTTGGACTGAACAGCCAGAGCAATAATTTTGGTGATACCTTTAAGCTGATCGCGGAGCTTCGTCTGATCTATGAAGATGGGGAAATCCAGGTGATCGGAACAGATGAAACCTGGAACTATATTGGCTCTGATGTGGAAGACGATGGAATTTATGACGGCGAGATCATCAACCATCTGTTATGGGAAGAAAAAGAAAATCCGGCGAAACAGGCAGTTCTTACAGAGGCAGAAGGAAAACTGGTTTCCAGATACAGCCTTCCTGTAATGGAAATGGAAGATATGCCGGTAAAAGAAGTGATCCATACACCGGCAGGGGAAACAGTCCTGGATTTCGGACAGAATTTTGCCGGATATGTGACCTTCTGGAATCATCTCCCAAAAGGAAGCAAACTTATATTTGACTATGGCGAGATCCTTCAGGATGGCAATTTTTATAACGAAAATTACCGTGCTGCAAAATCTCAGTTTGTATATGTATCCGATGGCAGGGAAGAGCTGGTACGTCCTTCCTTTACATATTTTGGATTCCGTTATGTGCGTGTGACAGGATGGCCGGGAGAAGTAAAAGCAGAAGAATTTACAGGAAAAGCAGTTTATTCAAAGATGGACAGGACCGGATATATGGAAACCGGCCATAAGGGAGTGAACAGACTGTTCCTGAATGCACTGTGGGGACAGAAATCAAATTTTGTGGACTTTCCTACAGATTGCCCGCAGAGGGATGAAAGACTTGGCTGGACCGGGGATGCTCAGGTATTTGCCGGAACAGCAAGTTTTAATATGGACACTGCAGCTTTTTATCAGAAATTCATCCACGACCTTCGAAATGAGCAGGTAAAATACGATGGAATCCTTCCGGGAGTGATTCCGGTACTTGATCCAAACGGACCGATCTTTTCCAGTGTATGGGGAGACATTGCCACATTCCTTCCAATGGTGGTTTATGAACATTCAGGAAATACAGAAATGCTGAGATCCAGTTATCCGATGATGAAGGACTGGGTGGATAAGATCACCAGGGAAGACCAGGCAAGAGGACAGAAATATCTTTATGATTTCGGAAATCAGCTGGGTGACTGGCTTGCACTTGACGGAAGAACCGAGCAGAGCATGGAAGGTGGAACAGATGCCTATTATATTGGCTCCAACTACTATGCAATGTCTGTGCAGAAGACTGCAAAAGCAGCAGAAATCCTAGGATATCATGAGGATAAAAAATATTATGATGGTCTCTATCAGAAGATCAGAGAAGCGATCATCCGGGAATATTTTACAGAAACGGGACGTCTGGCAATTGATTCCCAGACTGGATATATTGTAGCTTTATATTCCGGGATCTACAGAGAAAAAGAAGCTGTTGTGGCAGGACTGAAAGCAAGATTTTACAAAGACTGCTACAAATTAAAGGGCGGATTTACAGGGGCACCGATCCTTTGCAGGGTTCTCGCCGAAAACGGATTCGAGGAAGACGCTTTTTATTTCCTTCTTCAGGAAGATTATCCGGGATGGATGCACTGCATCAATCTTGGAGCAACAACAATCTGGGAAAGATGGAATTCCGTTCTGGATGACGGGCATTTAAGCGGTACGATGATGAACTCCCTGAACCATTATTCTTATGGCTCTGTTGTGGAATATCTTTACAGAGATGTAGCAGGCTTAAAGGCACTGGAGCCTGGATTTAAGAAAGCGCTGATCACTCCTTTGATGAACGGAAAGCTGAAATATATGCATATGACCTATGATTCTGCTTATGGAGAATATAAGGTAGACTGGGAAATCCTGAAGAACGGGAAGGTAACAGTAGATATCCAGGTTCCATTTGGATGCAGTGCAGTGATCGGTCTGCCGTTTTATGAGGGCGAAGTTATGGAAGTGGAAGCTGGAAGCTATCATTATGAATATCGTCCCACAGAAGATCTTCGTCAGCGTTATAACAACAAAACCATGTTTAAGGATATGATGCATGATCCGGAGGCAATGAAAGTGATCGAGAGAGTATCTCCAATGCTGATGTATTTCCTTTCTACCGGAAATCAGGATTATTTTTATGAGAGCATCCAGAGCCTGGAAAAACTGTTTTATATGGGATTTACCAGAGAAATCGTAGATAATCTCCGAACAGAGTTATCCAAGCTTCTTGATATGGAGGAAGAATAAAATGGCGGATTTTTACAGAGCAGAAAAAGTAAACGACAGAATCACAGCGATAATAAGCTTCACAGGAGAGATCATGTATCTGGTAAATGGATCGGAACGCTCCCTGCTGATCGATACCTGCGTGGGAGCAGGAAACCTTCGGGATTTTGTGGAAAGACTTACGGAAAAACCACTTACAGTGCTGCTTACCCATGGCCACATCGATCATGCAATGGGAGCACCGGAATTCACCGGGAATGATGGAAAGCCTGAATGTGAGATCTACATGAACCATGCGGATACCGAAATTTATCTGGGAATGAATTCCATAGAAAACAGAAAAGGATATGTACTGGCAGGACTTGGCGGCCAGATGCCGGAAGGACTGGAAGAGACATTTCTGCCGCCTGCACCGATGACATTTAAAGATCTGAAAGATGGTGACAGATTTGACCTGGGAGGGATTTCCGTGGAAACTTATGCCCTCCCGGGGCACACTCCGGGAACCATGGTCATGCTGATCCCGGAAGAAAAGATCCTGATCCTTGGAGATGCCTGCAACAATGCTACCTTCCTTTTTGATAAAAATTCCCTTACTGTGGAAGAGTACAGGGAAAATCTGATCCAGATCCAGAACAGACTGGAGGGACGTTTTGACACAACCTGTCTCTGTCATCATGTGATCTGGGCTTCCAAAGATATGATTCGCAGTGTGATCGAAGTCTGTGATACGATCATGAAGGATCAGGCAGATGATGTTCCATTTAACTTTATGGGGCAGCAGGCCTTTGTTGCAAAAAAGGCCAATGAATATTTCAACCGTCTGGACGGCGGCGAAGGCAATATCATCTACAGCAAAGAAAAAAACCGCAAAAAAGAGATGACACCATGAATTATCTGGCGATCGATATAGGAGGAACATTTATCAAATATGCAGTGATCACAGAAAACTGTTCCATCCTGGAAAAAGACAAAACCCCTACAAAACAGGATTCTCTGGAAATATTTATCCAGTCTCTGACAGAAATCTGTGACAGGATCAAAGGGCAGTATGAGATCGAGGGAATTGCCTTAAGCATGCCGGGGATCATTGATTCCAAAAGGGGTTTTATGTATACTGGTGGAAGCCTTTTCTGCATCAGCAATGTAAATATCGTGGAGATCCTGGAGAAAAAAACAGGGATTCCGGTGACAGTAGAAAACGATGCCAAATGTGCAGCGCTGGCTGAAATCTGGCAGGGCTCTTTAAAGGACTGCCAGAATGCCATCGTTGTTGTCTGCGGAACTGCAGTAGGTGGTGCTGTGATCGTTAACCGCGAAGTAGTAAGTGGAAAAAATTTCATGGCAGGGGAATTCAGCTATGTGATCACAGATAGTAAGGATGACTACAAAATGTCTAACAGCCTTGCAGAGACAGCCGGTGTCCAGGCACTGCTTAAAAGCGTATCGGAGGAAACCGGCATTCCTGTAGAAGAGTTAAACGGAGAAAAAGCGTTCTCCCTTGCGAACCAGGGAAATGAAAAAGCTCTGGCAGGAATCCGGAATCATGCAAAAAAACTGGCCATCCATATCCACAACTGTCAGTACATGTTTGATCCGGAAAAGATCGCAGTAGGCGGCGGGATCAGTGAACAGCCTTTGCTTCTCCAGCTGATCCGTGAAGAGCTTTTAAAGATCAACGGCATGTATCCCTGGACGCTTCCGGTCCCGGAGGTGACAAGCTGCCGTTTTTACAATGACGCAAACCTGATCGGTGCCGTCTATGTACACATGAAAGCAAGAGAGAAAAAGATCAGTCTTGAAAAAGTAAATGAACTCATGGAATTACTTGAAAACCGAAGAGAGGGCGAATATTTGAGAGCCCTCCTTACAGAATAACGGGAGGTAATTATGATCCGAAAATATCCAAACTTATGCAAACAGATCCAGATTGGCCGTGTAACATTTCGAAACCGTATGTTTTCTGCTCCGATGGGCGGAACAGATATTACAAACGACGGATGTATCGGCCCGAAATCTACAGCTTTTTATGAACTGAGAGGAAAAGGCGGTGCAGGTGCCGTAACAGTCAGCGAGTGTTTGGTACATCCAAAAACCGATGGCTCCCATGCCTATCATCTGGACACATCCATCCTGAATTCCCTGGCATCCGCAACTTATACTGCAGACGCCATCCGTCGTCACGGAGCCATACCGAGTATTGAACTTTCTCATTCCGGAATGTATGCAGGAACTTATATGACAGATAAATCCAGACAGAAATCCATGAACCAGTGGGGCCCGTCTGATACTGTCCGTCCAGATGGCGTGGAGGTAAAAGCCCTCACAAAAGAGCTGATCGACGAGATCGTAGCTTCCTATAAAGAGACCGCGTCCCTGGCAAAAAGGGCAGGCTTTGAGATGATCATGGTACACGGCGGACATGGCTGGCTGATCAACCAGTTCCTTTCTCCGTATTTTAACAAACGTACCGATGAGTATGGCGGAAGCCTTGAAAACCGCTGCCGTTTTGCAGTAGAAGTTCTGAAGGCAGTGCGTGAAGGTGTGGGACCTGGATTCCCCATCGAGTTCCGTATGAGCGGTTCTGAACTTTTTGAAGGCGGCTACACACTGGAAGACGGTGTGGAGATTGCAAAAGTTCTGGAGCCATATATTGATCTTCTTCACGTTTCCGCAGGAACTTATCAGAGAGGGTTCGGTGACACCCATCCGTCCATGTTTAAAGACCACGGTTGCAATGTTTACCTTGCGGCTGAGATCAAGAAACATGTGGCCATTCCGGTTGCAACCATCGGTGGCCTGAACGATCCTGCACAGATGGAGCAGATCATTGCAGAGGGAAAAGCCGATATCGTTTACATGGCAAGAGCACTTCTTGCAGATCCCTTTCTTCCAAGAAAAGTCATGGAAAACAGAGACGAGGAGATCGTTAAGTGCTTAAGATGTTTTACCTGCATGGCAGAAAGAGCGGCAACTTCCACAAGAAGATGTACCGTCAATCCGCTGATCGGACGTGAGATGGAAGGGGATGAAGTACAGCCTGCACCTGCTAAGAAAAAAGTTCTGGTAGCAGGCGGCGGCCCGGGAGGTCTGTACGCAGCTTATACAGCGGCAAGAAGAGGCCATCAGGTCATTCTCTGTGAAAAAGAGGATACTCTGGGCGGAATCCTGAAAAGCGAGCAGGCCCTGCCATTTAAGCATGAGATGTACGAGCTTGCAGGAACTTACGAGCTTCTTGCAAGAAAAGCAGGCGTGGAGATCCGTACATCCACACCGGTGACAAAAGAGTATGCGGAAAAAGAAAACGCAGATGCACTGATCATCGCGGCTGGTTCCAGACCGCTGGTACCTCCGATCCCGGGACTGAACGGCGACAATGTGGTGATCGTAAATAACTACTATAAAGAGAAAGAAAAAGTAGGAGATGAGGTAGTTGTCTTTGGCGGCGGCCTTGCAGGATGTGAGTGTGCCATCCACCTTGGAATGGAAGGGAAGAAAGTCCGCATTGTGGAGATGAGAGATGTTCTCGCACCGGATGCCAATGTAAGACACAGACCACTTCTTCTGAAAGAAATCGACAAATACGCGGAAGTTTACACAGGATACAAGGGCCTTGAGGTAACCGAAGAAGGTGTATGGTGTGAGGATAAAGAGGGCAAAAAGGTTCTGGTTCCCGGAAGCACCATCATCTGTGCCCTGGGCCAGAGATCCAGAACCGACATTGTGGATGAGCTTCGTGACTGCGCGCCATATGTGGCGGTGATCGGTGATGCAAGCAGAGTTTCCACCATCACCAATGCAGTATACTGGGGCTATCACGCAGCGCTGGATATCTGATATCCGGCAGAGAGATATCCGATTTATATGAGAAAGGACAGAAAAAATGTTTGCCAAGAATTTTTTATGGGGCGGCGCAGTAGCTGCCAATCAGTGTGAAGGTGCATACAACGAGGACGGCAAAGGACTTTCCATCCAGGATGTCCTTCCTCACGGGATCAAAGGCCCGAGGACGGAAGCACCCACAGAAGACAATATGAAGCTGGTAGGAATTGATTTTTACCACCATTACAAAGAAGATATCAAGCTGTTTGCAGAGATGGGATTTAAGGTATTCCGTACTTCCATTGCCTGGAGCAGGATATTCCCGAAGGGGGATGAGGAAACTCCCAATGAGGCAGGCCTTAAGTTCTATGATGATCTGTTTGACGAGTGCAGAAAATACGGGATCGAGCCCCTGGTAACCTTATCTCATTATGAGACTCCGCTTTATCTTGCAGAGCATTATGACGGCTGGGTAAACCGTGATCTCATCGGATTTTATAAACGGTATGTGACTACAGTTTTCAACCGTTATAAAGATAAGGTAAAATACTGGCTCACATTTAATGAGATCAACTCCATCCTGGAATCTCCATTTATGAGCGGCGGGATCAATACGCCGAAAGAAAAACTTTCCCAGAGTGATCTTTACCAGGCAGTTCACCATGAGCTTGTAGCCAGCGCCTGGGCGACCAAGATCGGTCATGAGATCAATCCGGATTTCAAGATCGGCTGTATGATCTTAAGTATGCCGGTATATCCGCTGACACCTGATCCCTCGGATGTTCTTGCTGCCATGGAACAGGATCACAAGAACATGATGTTCTCAGATGTCCATGTCCGCGGCTGCTATCCGGGATATGCGAAACGTTATATGCGGGAAAACGGCATCAGCATTTCTGTGACGGATGAGGATATGGAAATCCTGAAAAACACCGTAGACTTTGTTTCCTTCAGTTATTATGTCAGTGTCTGTGCCACAGCAGATCCGGAAAAAAATGTCCGGGGAGAGGGAAATCTTCTGGGCGGTGTGCCAAACCCGTATCTGAAAGCCAGCGACTGGGGCTGGCAGATCGATCCGAAGGGACTTCGCTATATTCTGAACACACTCTGGAACCGCTACCAGAAACCACTGTTTATCGTGGAGAATGGTCTTGGTGCGTTTGATCAGCTGATTCAGGGTGCAGATGGCGAGATGACCGTAGAAGACGATTACCGCATCGCTTATCTCAGAGATCACATCCGCCAGATGGAAGAGGCTGTCATGGATGGCGTGGATCTGATGGGATACACCACCTGGGGATGCATCGACCTTGTCAGCGCATCCACGGCAGAGCTTCGCAAACGTTACGGATTCATCTACGTGGACCGCAACGATGACGGAAGCGGAACTATGAAGCGTTATAAGAAAAAGAGTTTCTACTGGTATAAGCATGTGATTGAGACCAATGGACAGGAACTATAGATAATAAAACTTCCGGGAGTATGTTGTCCAGCTCCCGGAAGTTTTGATATTTAAGAAAATTTATTTCTTCATATTCTCCCGTACCTTCGTAGGTGTGCACCCGAAGTGTTCCTGGAACATCCGGCGGAACAGCTTATAATTGGTGAAGCCGTGGCGTTCCAGGATCACATGCACGGGGTCTTTTGTGTTGATCAGATCTTTGTAAATGAAAGAAAGTCTGTATTCATTCTGATATTCCAGAAACGTAACCCCCATCTTTTTCTTAAAAAAACGACAGAAATATCCGGTCTGGAGATAAGCGACACCTGCGATCTCATCCAGGGAAATGGGCCTCTTATAATTTTCAGAAATATAATTCAGTACAAGGTTCAGCCGATCCAGATCTTTTTTCTGCTGGCTTAAATCACTTTGAAAAACTTTTTACAGTACCCTTAAGCCAGAACGGTTTTGACAACGGAGGCATCAGTGGTGTGTGCAAATGGGCACAGAATCCTGATGAAGTAGAGTTTGCATTAAGCGTTCTGGAACGTCTTGCAAAGAGATATGGAAACAGAAAAGGCCTGTTTGGAATCCAGCCGTTAAATGAGCCCATCACAGAAAATATGTGGGAAACCATGGATATCCAGAACCGTTATGCTCCGGCAGATCAGGAGATGGCAAAAGGCTCCGCACCGATCACAATGAAATTCCTGAGACAGTTTTATCTGGATGCCTACGACCGTATCAGTGCCTATATGCCAAAAGATAAGTACGTTGTGATCCACGATGGCTTTGAACTGATGGAATGGAAAGATTTCATGCAGGAAGAGAAATATTCCAATGTGATCCTGGATACCCATCAGTATCTCATGGTTGCGGAGGCCAGAGGATGCAGCCAGACTATTGAAGGCTATCTGAAATATATCAGAGAAGAACTGGAACCACAGATCACAGAGATGGAAAAATATTTCCCGGTGATCTGCGGCGAGTGGTGTCTGTTTAACTCCCTTGCCTGCGGCTGTGACACAAAAGGCGGCCAGAGCGTGCTCAACGGAGTGGAAGGGAGCCGGCAGGAAAGCTTTTCACTGGAGAAGAAAAAAGAAATCTATGAAGCCCTTGCAAAGGCACAGCTGGAACTCTGGGAGAAAGGCAGCGGTTATTATTACTGGAGCTACAAGCTTCTGACTGATACGGTAAATACTCCCGGATGGATCGGATGGGACAGCTGGGATCTGGGAAGATGTTATGACTTTGGCTGGTTTCCGGCTGATAAAGGAGGATGTTAAAATGATCGTAAATCCAATACTTCCGGGTTTTAATCCGGACCCTTGTATCTGCAGAAAAGGCGACGATTACTATATGGCAGTTTCCACATTTGAGTGGTTTCCGGGAATCCCGGTCTACCATTCCAGAGACCTGAAAAACTGGGAGCTGTACACACACGTAATTACAGACGATGAAAAAGTAGATCTCAAAAAACTTCCAAGTGCAAAAGGAATCTGGGCACCCTGCCTGACCTACTGCGAGGAAGAGGATATGTTCTACGTTGTCTATGGAGTAATGAATTCCATGAACGCCAGATATTTTGACGTGGACAATTTCCTGATCTGTGCAAAAGATATCCGTGGACCGTGGAGCGAGCCGGTTTACCTTCATTCCTCCGGTTTTGATGCGTCACTTTTCCATGACACCAATGGCAAAAAATACGTGGTATCCCTGGAGTGGGAAACAAGAGAAGGCTATGAGAAGCCAGGGGCTATCTGTATGGTAGAATATTCTCCTGAGAAAAAAGAGATCATCGGTTATCCGAAGCGGATCTGGAGAGGCGGTACAGACAGAGGCTGCATCGAGGCACCGCATCTCACAAAACGAGGCGAGTATTACTATATCATGTGTGCAGAGGGTGGCACCGGATATAATCACTGCGTTACCATGGGACGTTCCAAAAATGTCTGGGGCCCATATGAAAAAGATCCGAAGAATCCCATCGTTACCAGTGTTCCGGGAGAATCCTACGAGCGCCAGGATCCAGACCATCTGAAACCAAAGTACTATAATCCGGACTCTGTACTTCAGAAATCCGGTCATGGAAGCTATGTGGAACTTCCCACAGGAGAAGTTTATCTGGTCCATCTCTGCTCCAGACCTTTTGTACCGGAACTTCGCTGTACACTTGGAAGAGAGACGGCCATTCAGAAAATGATGTGGACCGAAGACAACTGGCTCCGCATGGCGGATGGAAGCAATCTGGCGAAGATCGAAGTGCCGGAAACCTCCCTTCCGGAATACCCGGTGGAAAAAACTCCGGATTTTGACGATTTTGATGGAGATGAGCTTGGGAACTTCTATTATTCTCCAAGGATCATGCCCCAGCGTTTTGCAGATGTGAAAGCAAGAAAAGGTTATGTACGCCTTCGTGGACAGGAATCCAGAACCTCTCTCAACAAAGTAAGTATCCTGGCCAGAAAGCTTACAAGCGTATACGCACGGATCACCACAAAGATGGAATTCACACCGGAAGTACACCAGCACAGTGCAGGTCTGATCCTGTATTACGACAACATGAATTACATCAATCTCCGGAAATATTACAGTGAAACCCTGGGACAGAGCGCCCTGTCTATCATCCATCTGGAAAACGGAGAAAAAACAGAGTTCCTGAACACCAGAATCCCGGTAGAAGATAAACCGATCTATCTGAGACTCTATATTGAGGGAAGAAAATCCTGGTTTGAGTGGAGCTATGACGGAGAAAATTACGAAAAGATCGGACGCATTTTTGATACCACAAGATTTTCTGACGAGTACTGTAAATACGGAGAGTTCACAGGAACTATGGTAGGAATCACCTGTGCAGACCGCGTTCTCCACAAAAAATGTGCAGACTTCGACTTCTTCGAATACATTGCAGATGAGAACCGGATGGTAGAGTAAAAAGATATTAAAAAAGCTATTGAAAAAAGAAAATGTTTGTAGTAATGTAGTAGCTACAACGCTTACGAAAAGGAAGACTGTTTCGGGTGGGCAGTCTTCTTTTTCTGTGTATTTTTGGATGAAGGAAAATAAAAAAAGGGGGATGAATTTATGGAGAAGGTGAAAGCGAAATCTTCTTTTTTCCGGAAGTTCGTAGGGGATAAGAAGTTTTATCTGATGGTTCTGTCCATTGCGGTGCCGATCATGATTCAGAATGGTATCACGAATTTTGTCAGTCTTTTGGATAATATTATGATCGGGCGGATCGGTACAGAGCAGATGTCCGGTGCGGCGATCGTCAATCAGCTGATCTTTGTGTATAATCTCTGCATTTTCGGCGGGGTATCCGGTGCAGGGATTTTTACAGCCCAGTATTTCGGACAGAAGGATCACGAGGGTGTCCGTCAGACACTTCGTTATAAACTCTGGATGGCAGTGATCCTGACAGCACTTACTATTGTACTGTTTCTTACAGCGGGAGATTCTCTGATCAGCATGTATCTCAGGGGAGAGGGAACCGCACGGGAAATCCGGGATACACTTGTCTATGGAAAGCAGTATTTATGGATCATGCTCCTGGGACTTCCAGCATTTATGATGGTGCAGGTCTATGCAAGTACCTTACGTGAATGCGGTGAGACTGTACTTCCCATGAAAGCCGGGATTGTGGCAGTGCTGATCAATCTCACATTTAATTATTTTCTGATCTATGGTAAATTCGGATTCCCGGAACTGGGAGTGAGAGGTGCTGCTGTTGCGACGGTACTTTCCAGATATGTGGAAGCGTGCATTGTCCTGACATGGACACATAAGCATACGGAGAAGAATATTTTTGCTAAGGGCCTGTATTCCACATTGAAGGTTCCTGCAAATCTCACAAAGAAGATCCTGATCAAGGGAACACCACTGCTTCTCAATGAAACTTTATGGGCAGCAGGAGTAGCCATGCTGACACAGTGTTATTCGGTCCGTGGTCTGAATGTGGTAGCAGGATTAAATATTTCCAATACTATCAACAATGTATTTAACATTGTATTTATCGCACTGGGAGATTCTGTAGCCATTGTTGTAGGACAGCTTCTTGGTGCCGGCAAGATGAAGGAAGCCAGGGATACAGACAACAAGATGATTGCATTTTCCGTATTCTGCTGTACCTGTGTGGCTGCTGTGATGTTTGTGATGGCACCACTGTTTCCGAAACTTTACAACACCAATGCCGAGGCCCGTACTCTGGCGAAATATCTTATTATGATCACAGCATTTTTTATGCCCCAGAATGCATTCCTGCATGCAACGTATTTTACTTTGCGCTCCGGTGGAAAGACTATCATCACATTCCTGTTTGACAGTGTGTTTATCTGGGTGGTCAGTGTGACGATCGCATTTACCTTAAGCCGTTTTACAGGACTTCCTGTACTTGGGATTTACGCAATGGTCCAGGCTGCGGATATGCTGAAATGTGTCATTGGGTTTATCCTCGTAAAAAAAGGCGTATGGCTTCAGAACATCGTCTCATAGAATTTTTTGAAATCTTCCGGGAGGGGTGCTTCCAGGGAGATTTCTTTTTTGGCATTTTCAGTGCAGGGAATGGAAGAAAGGATGCCTGAAGTCGTTTCACCAGCTGGAAAAGGTGGATGAAATTTAAGTTTCCATGCGTGGAGGGCAGCCCTGGAAAAAAGATTCGTTGTGTCCGATAAATGGTACAGGGAATCACCCAGAAGCGGATGCCCCAGAGATGCCATGTGGACACGGATCTGATGAGTGCGGCCGGTTTTCAGGCGGAGCATTACAAGGGATGCAGAGATCCTGGAACCGGGGGCAGTGGATTTCAGGACGGAATATAAAGTTACCGCCGGTTTGCTCCCTGGGAGGGAACTGCCCGGAGAGATGACCATTTTCAGACGGTTATCCGGATCTGGGGTAAGGGGAGTTGTGATCGCATGAAAGGTTCCGTCTGTATCTTCCAGCATGGAACCGGAAACCGCGGCCAGATAGGTTTTCTCTGAAATTCCATTTTCCCGTTGTTTTTGTAATCTGGCGGCAGCAGTCTGATTTCGGGCAAAAAGCAGGATGCCGGAAGTTTCTTTATCTAGCCGTCCGATAGACCGGACTTTGGTAGGCTCATCTTTGGAACGGAAATAGGCGGCAACCTGGTTGGAGAGGCTGTCGCTGTAGTGGGAACCGGAGGGGTGGGTGACCAGTCCGGCGGGTTTGTTTACTGCGAGAATGTCCTGGTCTTCGTACAGGATCTCCAGCTCAGGAAGAAGCTGTGACGTTGTAGACGGTGAATGGTAAATATGAGAATTGGCATCAGAACCTGCAAATTCCGAAGCTGTGGAATCAGAATATGAACCTGAGTCTGTGGAAAGTGGGAAAGAGTGACTGTCTGAACTGATAGTAAAAGATGACGACTCCAGATGCAGAGAGTCAACATCATCCGTTTCCAGGCATACCGTAATCTGATCTCCTGGATAAGCAGTTTCTGTTACACGGCACTGCTGTCCGTTTTTTTGGACACCACTGGGACGGAACTTCGCCTGGCTGATCTGCTTTTTTGTAAGACCGGCCTGGGTGCGAAGAAAGTGGGAGACAGGTGCCGGGGCAGCTGTTTCCGGGATATGGATAGTAAGATAGCGGTTCATTATAGTTCTCCTTATCTGTGCTGATAATAAAACACAGCAACCTGTGTCCGGTCCCTCAGCTGCAGTTTATCCAGAATGGAACTGAGATAATTCCGTACAGTTCCCTCACTGAGAAAAAGCTCCGCGGCAATCTCCTTATTGCTGTATCCGTTGGCAATCAGCCGGATGATATCCAGTTCCCGTTCATTGATATTTCTGGAAGCATAATCAAATCCGTCGGAGGACTGCAGAAGCTCCGGGATCTTGGACATGATCTCTGTACCGAATACGGTCTGACCGGAATAAACCGCCTGTAGCGCCGGAAGAATGCTGGCGTAATCCTGCTTCAGGAGATAGCCCTTTGTGCCGAGGCGGAGAGCTTTTATAATATATTCATCATCAGAAAATGTAGTCAGAAGAAGAATTTTTGCCTCAGGAAATTCACCCAGGATCTTTCTGGAAGCTTCCAGTCTGTCCATTCCTTTCATACGGATATCCATCAGAAGGATATCCGGAAGATATTCTTTATACAGGGAGCAGGCCTCTTCACCATCAGAGCCGGTGGCAGCCACCTGGATATCCGGATTTGCCTCAAGAATGGTTTTTAATGCACCTGAAACCAGGCAGTCGTCGTCTACGATTATAATTTTCATATTAAAATCTCCTGTTTATGAGTTATAAAAATCAAATTACAGATCAGGAAAAACAGACTGATTCAATACGCCAGAAAAGTACTTTGACCAAATCAGGAAAGTTCCTGGCAAGGTGAGAAATATCTTCCAGATTCAATTGGAAACAGATTTCGGAATCGTTACAAAGATCCGAAAACCCTTCTCCTGTGTAATCTGGACTGTACCACCCAGCGCCTTCACACGGTCCCGGATATTGGACAGCCCCATGCCGCCGGAAACATTTTCCATCTTATTGCTGTCCGTCTCAGCGTGAATATCCGGAATTTCATGCCCCAGCGTACCATTATCCTCGATACAAAGCTGATAAAGGGCAGGATGCTCCCGGAGAAGAATATTGACGGAATCCGCATTACTGTGCCGCATCACATTGGAAAGCCCTTCTTTTGTAATACTGATCAGACTGTATTTCACCTCTCTTGGAACCTGCCTGGACATATCATAGGTGAGGGTTACCGGGCAGAAGCTGAAATCTTTTACAAGTCCCTTTATGGCATCTTCCAGATTCACCGCATCATCGTGAAGATCATGGACACTGGAACGGATGCTGTTCATGGCGCCGTTCAGAGATTCTTCCAGATTTCCAAGAAGAGGATCAAGGGATTCATCTTTGTTGATGGTTTTGCAGGCAGCAGTCATAAGAATGGAGCGGGAGAGCACATGGCCTACATTGTCATGGATTTCCCGTGCGATCCGGTTTCGCTCCCTGAGAGTTGCAGCATAGATCTCATAATCCTGTTTTTCCAGAAGCGCCTTGTTTTTTTCGGAAAGAAGAAGTGCGTGTTCTTCGCTGTCATCACGGCTCTGACGGAAATTCCGGGCAAGGAGTTCATATTGCCTGGTATGAGACCAGAGAAAAAACGCCAGGATAAAACCAAAGATTCCGGCGAGACAGAGAATTTCCGGAAACTTGTGGAACTGAAAAGCAAGGAGTCCCCAGAATGGAAGTTCCACCACTGCCAGAAGAAAAAGTCTGGCAGATAATGTCTGATACAGAAGCAGTGGGAAAAACAGAAGAAGATCCGTAATCCACAGGGAACAGAACCCAAAAACCACATAACTTCCGGCAAGAACCGGAAGGATATTTCCGGAGGTTTTCAGCACTGGTAGAGAATTGTAGGGCCAGGATTCTGTTTCAGATGTTCTGCACAGATAAGTAACGCAGCCAAGGATCACTGTAAAAAGGAGGGAGAATACAAGGGACTGATCTGCAGGTACATAAAAAAATGCCAGCATACTGTATAAGAGTAATATGGCGGAATCTGTAAAATAACGCATAAAAAAAATAAACCCTCCTTTCCCGGAATTACAGCAATGTATTTTCATTATAGTATACCAGCTCCTTACCTGCAAAGAAAAATCTGTTTTCTTACAAAAGACATGACATTTGTCATCCGCAGTTAATGACATCCCACACTTGGAGCAGACAGAAGAAAAAGTTATAATGGCATCATAAAAGAAATATAAATTTCTGAGATAAAACAGAAAAGTCCCGTTTAATGGACTGTGAAAAAGGAGGAAAAAATATGCCACAGGGTATGGTTCACATAGAAAATCTGGTAAAACGGTATGGTGATCTTACCGCACTGAATCATCTGGATCTGGATATCCGGGAAGGTGAGATCTTTGGATTGCTTGGCCCCAACGGTTCCGGAAAAACAACGGCCATCAGCTGTCTGTTGTCCCTGCTGAAATACGACAGAGGTCAGGTGGAAATTTTCGGGGAAGAGATGAAACCGGACAGCTATAAGATTAAAGAACAGATCGGCATCGTGCTTCAGAATGTAGCCGTTTTTGAGGAACTGACAGTACAGGAAAATATTGATTATTTCTGCGGCCTTTACATAAGAGACAAGAAACGAAGAAAAGAGCTGGTGGAGGAAGCTATTGAATTTACAGGCCTGGAAGATTTCCGGAAAATGCATCCCAGGAAGCTTTCCGGAGGTCTTCTGCGCCGACTGAACATTGCCTGCGGGATCGCTCACAAACCAAGGCTGATCATCATGGATGAGCCAACGGTAGCCGTAGATCCTCAGAGCAGAAACAAGATCCTGGAAGGAATCCAGACACTGAACCGGCAGGGCTCCACCATTATCTACACTTCCCACTACATGGAAGAGGTAGAGCAGATCTGCACCAGGATCGCCATCATGGATCACGGAAGAGTGATCGCGCAGGGAACAAAAGAGGAACTGAAGCAGATGATCAAAACAGGAGAGACCATCACAGTGGAAGCCATTGCCCTGGAAGAAAAAAATCTCCAGGATATCCGCACACTGGATCATGTGTTTGATGTGCAGTACGAAAAACAGGTGCTGGTCGTGCGCTGTACCGATGCCAGGCATAACCTGATCCGTCTTCTTAATTATCTGCAGAGCCAGGATATTTCTTTTGGAAGAGTCTTTTCGGAGCTTCCTACACTGAACGATGTATTTCTGGAGATCACCGGAAAACAGCTGAGAGATTAGGAGGTGAGCTGAAATGCTGCATTTACTGAAATACAGTTTTCTTTCCAAGGTCCGGAATTTTAATATCATCTTCTGGCCGCTGGTTTTTCCACTTGTGCTTGGAACTTTTTTCTACTTTGCATTTGGAAATATCAATGAAGCAGATTTTCAGACCGTTCCGGTGGCAGTTGTGAAGAAAGATACTGCAGATACGTTTTTCCTGACCTATCTTGATCAGGTGGAAAAAAGCAGCCCGGATCTTTTAAAGGCAGAAGAAATGCCGGAAAAGGAAGCACTGGAAGCCCTGCAGGATAAAAAAATAAAAGGAATTTATTATGTGGGAAAAGATCCTTCCCTTACAGTAGCAGGGACCGGAATGGAAGAGAGTATTCTCCAGACAGTTCTTGACAGCTGGGGAATACCAGAGCAACCATCACCAACATTATGAAAAAAAATCCCCAGATGGATATGAAAACCATGAAAACCCTGTTAAGCTCTCAGGATTTGGTAAAGGAAGTTTCCCTTGGGGGCCGTACCATTGACGGAAATGTGCAGTTCTTTTACGCACTGATCGCCATGGCCTGCCTGTACGGATGCTTTATCGGTTTTGGCTCTTCTATCGGGATCCAGGCCAACATCACACCTCTGGCAGCCAGACGTTGTGTGACACCGACCCATAAGCTGAAACTGATCCTTACAGACCAGCTGGCATCTTTTGCCTTGGGCTATATGGACGTGATCATTCTGATCCTGTATCTCCGTTATATTCTCAATCTGGATTTTCAGGGACAGATGGGAAAAATGTTGGTGGTATCTTTTTTCGGAAGTCTCATCGGCGTATCCATGGGAATGTTTATCGGTAGCTTTGGAAAAATGCAGGAAGGTGCCAAGATCGGGATCATGCTTGGAATCTCCATGGTAAGCAGTTTCCTTGCGGGACTGATGAATGGAAATATGAAGGATATCGTGGAAAAAAGTGCCCCGTTTGTAAACCGGATCAATCCGGCATCACTGATCGCCGATGCATTTTACTGTATCAATGTATATGATGATACAGCCAGATATTACAGAAGTCTGGCTACACTGGCAGTGATGTGTGTGGTGCTGGTAATGGCATCCTTTTTCATGGTCAGGAGGGAACGTTATGACAGTATTTAAAGGCTATATGAGAATTATGAAAAAAAATACAGGCCTGATCCTCCTGTATCTGTGCATCTTTTTCGGGGTGACAATGGCACTTCAGGCAGCAGCCGGTAAGGAAACCTATACCAGCTATGAAAGTGAAAAAATAAAGATCGGTGTGGTGGATAAAGATAACGGGCCACTGGCAGAAGGACTGGTAAAATGGTTTGAAAACACCCATCATGTGACTATGCTGGAAGACAATAGGGAGAAGCTTCAGGAAGAGCTTTTTTACAGAAATATAGAGTACATCGTGGTGATCCCTGAGGATTTTTATGAGAGCTGTATGGTAAACGGGGAAAGTATTTCCGTGACAAAGGTGCCTGGATCCTACTCAGCATATTATGTAGATCAGCAGCTTGAGAACTGCCTCAACACCATGCGGACATATCTGGAAGCCGGTTTTTCCAAGGAGGAAGCGGCAGCAGCGATCCTGGATGAAAAAAGAGGAGAAGTCACCATGCTGGATACAGACGGAAATGGCAGTACCCCTGGATGGCTCTATTATTTCCGCTATATGCCATATCTGTTTCTTGCTGTGCTCTGCTATGTCATGGGATATGTGCTGATGGCTTTCAAAAAAAATGATATTCCTGAAAGAATGCAGGCGTCGGCAGTCTCGGCAAGAAGACAAAGCCTGGAAGGACTTCTGGCCATGTTTGTCATGGGCGGGGGCTTATGGGGAATCGGTATGGCAGGTGCCATTCTTATGTATGGAAAAACATTTCCAGGTTCAGAGAACTTCGGATACTATGTACTGAACACCCTGGTGATGATGGCAGTGGCACTTTCTCTTTCCTACCTGATCGGGCTTTTTGTAAAAAACAGCAACATGTTAAGCGGCATTGCCAATATTCTGTCTCTTGGAATGTGTTTTCTGTGTGGCGTGTTTGTTCCCATGAATGTTATGGACAGAAATGTCCTGAAGGTGTCTCAGTTTCTTCCTGTATACTGGTATGAAACGGTAAATGAGACTCTTGGAAGCTACAGCCACCTCACAGGTGAGGCAGCTGCATCCGTTTGGAAAGGTATCGGGCTGGAAGCTATGTTTGCGATTGCTTTTGTCTGCATGATCCTGGTGGTGACCAGGTATCAGAGGCAGAAATAAACAGAAGTAACTGAAGAAGATCAGTCCCAGTTTTCATCCGGGTATTTCATATTCCATTCTTTACGAAGATAGGTCATGATATCCATAACGTCTTTTGTATAATTCAGATATAAGCCGGAGGTATCACGTGTAAGAACTGCATGTTCCATATCCTCCATCTCATAAAGCAGTGCATCGGAAGTGTCACCGCAGGAAATTTCAGTTTTTTCTCCTGTCTCTGCATCCACGATCACTGCTTTATCTGCACGTGGATATTCCATGATCTCGATATAACCTTTTTCACAGCTGATCATGGCACGTTTCGGCTGTTTGGAATGCATGGAAAGTGCGACAGTTGCCATCTGGCCGGAAGGATTTTTAAGAAGGATGGTAGCCTGTTCATCAGAACCGGTAGGAGAAGGTTTCCACTGGCTTAAGATCTCATCCGGCTTTTCATCCATAAAGCTCCGGACAATGGAGAGCGCGTAAACACCGATATCCAGCATGGCACCGCCTGCCAGATTCATATTGAAGAAGCGGTTGTTCATGTTATATTCTTTAAAACTTCCAAAGTTCATGGTGATCATCTGGACTTTTCCAAGAGAACCACTTCTAACTGTTTCCCAGAGTTTTTTGTAAATGGGCATATGCCAGATGGTCATGGCCTCGGCAAGAATGAGATTTTTTTCCCTGGCCAGAGCGATCATTTCATCCAGCTCACGGCTGTTAAGGGCGATGGATTTCTCCACAAAAAGGTGCTTGCCGTGAAGCAGTGCTTTTTTCATAAAGGCATAATGGGTATTGTGAGGACTTGTAATGTAGATAATATCCACATTTTCGTCAGTAAACATTTCATCAATTTCTGAATAAACCTTCTGTACACCGTATTTTTCTGCAAAGGCAACGGCTTTCTCATAGGTACGGTTTCCAACTGCATACAGCGGTTTTCCCATTTTCTGAAGTGCCTGCGCCATCTGATTGGCGATCACACCGGTACCAAGAACTGCCCAGTTTAAACGTTCTTTCATGATCAAATCCTCCCTGTGAATGAAAAATATAAAAAGTATATAAATTTTCACTTTTAAAATATGAGGTTATTATACTAACCTTACGAAGAAAACGCAATGGGCAGATTTACCAACATTGCGAATATCTGTTTTATAAAAAGAAAAGCAGGAAAAATTCCGTACCTTAACAAATATTAAGAAAAATATTATTTCTCCTGTAAGGTTACGACCTTACGATAGCTTCAGATGAACAAAAGAACACAACATAAAGGTTCCGGCAGCAGTTATGTTACCGGATCAAAAGGAGGATAAACATGGATATCGTAAGGCCAGCCATTGCAGGAATTCTGGAATCCAGCGACTGCCAGGTAACTGTAGAAAAAGGAGAAGGAAATGTAGATTTTTCCATGGAAAGCTCCGTGATCAACCAGTATGGAAACCAGATCCGTAAAGTAGCACTGGAAACTCTGAAAAATCTTGGCGTCAGCGACGTAAAACTTACCATCGTAGACAAAGGTGCATTGGATTGTACGATCAAAGCACGTATTGAAGCAGCAGTTTACCGCTCTGTATTACAGACGGAACATTTACCATGGGGAGGGGATATCCGATGAACAATCCGAACAAAAAAAGACTGAGAAGAACAATGATGTTTCTGAATGCTCAGAAACCGGGACTTATCAAAGATTCATACATTTATAAACCAGATTCTATCATGCTGGACCTAGAAGACGCAGTAGCAGAGAACCAGAAAGACGCGGCACGTTTTTCCCTGTATCATGCACTGAAAACAATTAACTATCGTGGATGTGAACGGGTAGTCAGGATCAACGGCCTGGACAGCCCTTACTGGAAAGAAGATATCCGCTGCTCTGTTGCCGGTGGATGTGATTCCATCCGTATCCCGAAAACAGAAAGCGCACAGGATGTAAAGCTTGTGGAGCGTGAAATTGCCTATGCGGAAAAAGAGTTCGGCCGTCCTGAGGGAAGCGTCCTGATCATGGCAGCTGTGGAATCTGCCAGAGGTGTGATGAAGGCTCTTGATATCTGCGAGTCCAGTGAGAGACTTTTCGGCATTGCCCTTTCCGGCGGTGATTACACAAAAGATCTTCAGACACATATTACAGGAACAGGAATCGAGCTGATGGGTGCGAGACAGAATCTTGTGATTGCGGCAAGAGCAGCAGGAGTACAGTGTTTTGATACGGTTTATACAGACCTTGACAACATGGAAGGATTCCGTCAGGATGTGGAAACCATCCATCTTATGGGATTTGACGGAAAATCCATTATCAATCCCCGCCAGATCAATGTCGTACACGATATTTACACACCAAAGCAGAAAGACATTATTTTTGCGGAAAAAGTAGTACGTGAGATCGATGAGAAAAAGGCACAGGGTATCGGTGTATTTACAGTAGACGGAAAAATGATCGACATTGCCTTTTATGATGGTGCAAAGAGGACCATCGCACTGGCAAAGGCTTCAGGCGTGTATAAGGGGGATTTAACCTCTTCTAGCAAGAAGACTCCCACCTCTAAGGTGGGAGATGAATTGCGTCTGTTACCCACGACAAACGCATGAGTAAATAAATTGTGAACACACCCCTTTTCTAGTAAAATAAAAGAAAAAGGGGTGTTATTTATGCAGGAATTATTA
>ENA-OPRW01000738-OPRW01000738.1-human-gut-metagenome-genome-assembly--contig:-NODE-738-length-28891-cov-26.111562_pt1 | contig 28891 bp, 50 predicted proteins | sample MGYA00241898_ERZ501890 | MGnify/ENA primary metagenome ERZ501890 (study PRJEB25962, sample SAMEA2042216) | human gut metagenome | biome: human gut; feature: human-associated habitat; material: faeces... | reverse complement strand
TTCCGGCAAAGATATAAATTTATCGGATTTACCCCTCAGATTATTACGTTGACCCGTTTAGTGGTACCCTGAGGAAGGGAATCCCCCTCCTCAGGTACCGGTTAAAAAACAATCCTGCACAGGTACCTCCCTCAACTGCGAAAACAGTTGCGGGCTGTATCTGTCCTTCTTGTCAGTTTTATTCTTCGATTTTAGAAGAACGCTTTCTCTATCCTTTCAAATGATATAATACAGGCTCGTTTGTAATCGGCCTTACGAAGTGATTTTTTTCTGTAGTTTAGCCTAAGCTCGTTCTGTTTGTGTCCGTAAAAACAAGGTCGGTAGTTTTATCGGGGTGCAAATATATGCAATTTTAATAAACTTACAAACATTTATAAAAGAAAAAGAGAAAACCAACGATATTTTCACCGCTTGATTTTCTCTTATTTTCCGTGATTCCGCTGCGATTCGAACGCAGGACCCACGCCTTAGAAGGATTTATCCAAAAAGATGGCTATCTTATTGCATATCAAGTTAATATTTATATTTTTGCTTTTGGAAAGGATACTCCTTAGCACATTTAATTCACTTGAAAGCCTTCCCTATTCTGTCACCGGATACCCAGCCGTCGCCGAATTGGCAGTTCTTGATGTCTACAATATAGACTCCCTTTATCTCCAGTCCTTTACCTTGTGCTTCTTCTAAGTATGTACGTGCATAAGCATCAAAGTTAGCTCCCGGATAAGCATCTACAGCAAGGATGAGAAAGTTCGCATCTGTCAGTTCACCTTTGTAGATTCCTATTTCAGCATCCACCAGACTTTGGACGTAGCTGTCTGCTTTGTCTTTCTGTCCCTGCGATGGTTTATTGCTTCCGCAACTGAATAATGATATAGCCAGTATAGTCAGCAGTATTTTCTTCATGGATTTAGATAGTTAGTTTGTTCTTTAATTCGTTATATAAATCAGGATTTCTCATGTCTTCCCAATAATACTTCTTATATCGGCTCCTGCTGAATCCTTCCTTACTCTCATAGACAAGAATACATTCTTTATCACACAAAACAATCACCGAAGATAGAAGTAACTTGGCATAAGAGAATGCCTGAAGAAAGGCTGATTCTATCTCATGGTTGTTCTTCATGTGGTATTTTGCTTCAATCAACACCTTTGCTTTTTCTTCTTCTGGCTTGTTGTCATAATGAAGTGCATAATCCGGAAATATACGATGTCCTCTACCTGCATGGATTGGCAACTGACGAATGTAGTCTTTATGCTCATACCACCCCATTTCATTCAACAATGGCTCCAGTAGTTTTTTCTCTACATCCTTTTCCTCTTTAATGACTATTCCTTCCGGCAATGACGGTGCGTATATTTGTGGAAGTACGGATGTGTCAAATCCTTTTGCTTCTATCATCCTCATGAATTCTGCATAATCCTTTCCCGTAACCGGCCATCCATTGACTCCTTGAAAATTCTTTCTGATAAGCGGATGATTTGAAAAGTATTCGTCTGCTTTCAGCTCTTTTAATGAGATGTGAGGAATATCAATTTTATTGCTTACATAAGTATTGCTGTAGTAGTGGGCAAATGGGTCTATTACACCGTCAACCTGTGCTATCCACAAGCAAGTGATGGCACTTACTGGAGATGTTTCATAATGTATGAGTACATCCCCTTTCTTTGTTTCCTTATTTGATTGCCAAAATCCAACCGTCCATTCTTTCCCATATCCTTTAATTAACCCTCCGATAAACCACGCAGATGATGGTTTGGGCATTTCTGCGTTCTCTTCCTTTATCAGAAGATTGGGAGCATAATCATACATGAAAGCGCTTAGCTCATCGGGAGACAAACCGTTTTCCGTCCTGAATCGATAGAATACTTTGCACAATTCCCAATAATACATACACCTGGCTTTGTAGTCAGCTTTCTTTGGAATCGGAGGAAGTTCTATTTCAAAGTAATCAGCTAATTTTTCAAGATGGAAAAGTTCGTTGATATATAAATAGGGAAAAAAGTATTCACCAAACATATAGTTCAGTTCCATTGAAAGTAATGGAATGTAGCCAAGCATTTGGTCAAAATCTCCAATCCTTAAAACTTCTTCCGTTTCTATTATCAGCCCGGTAGATATGATTTCCTCATACAGCTTTCCGGCATCATCCAGGGATTTTAATATTGTACCTTCATATTCTGATACTTTGTAACACCAGAAATCTTCTAGTATCCCGCAAATCATTTCAGAATTGAATCCGTGCTTGATTTTCGGGTTGTATTTCTCGAACAGACGTTCTTCTTCCATCCACTCTTTTCTGTCAGAAAAGCTGGATATGGCAGACTTCCCGTCTGGAGAGTTCTTGTACAGATTCCAAAGGTATTGATTGAATTTCATGGTTATAATTGTGTTTTGACAGACAATATATTTTCTACGATGAACATCTTCCTAATTTTCCCTTTGTGAAGTTTTATGTCATCATATTTTGGATTTTCGCTTCGTAGGATAATATAGTTTTCTTCATCTGGCTCATAACGGCGAATATATTTTATCATACGATATTCATCCAACAGTATGAGGTACATTTGTCCATAGAATATATCCTCCAAATTATGAATCTCGCGGATAACAACCATATTCCCATCAAAAATGCGTGGCTCCATACTGTCTCCATTTGCTCGTATGATTTTGGAATCCTTACTGATATTTGGCAGGTTTACAGAGCCGATAATGTTTTCTTGCGTGAAATAAATATCCCGTTGGTCTGTTCCACAAGTTGCATCAATATCATAGACAAGAGTGCCGGAATAATCACCTTCCTTTATATCGTTTTGGGAAATGGATGATTCTATTTTTTTATTATCAACTTTTTTCAGCATTTCGCCATGCTCTTTAATAAGCCAATCAACATTAAAAATACCTCCAAAAGCATTATTGAAGCGTGCAATAAAATTTGGTGTAAGATATTTCTCGTTTCCATTAAATGCACGAGAGATATTTTCTTTCTTTACGCCCATAACATCAGCAACATCTTGTTGGGTGTGTACAGTACCGTTACTACGCAAAAATTCATACGCTTTTTTTATTCGTTCTTTTGCTTCCATATCAACTTTTATTAGTATATTTGTAGCTGTAACAAGTACGAGGTGTTACAGGAACAAGTTGGTTAAACATTCCTCCGAGGAGGTTTAATATATGCACCCATGATAGCTCGTACCTATTGTGGGTGTTTTAATATGGCTATGAATATAAAAACAAGATGAAAACATTTCACATTATATTATGTATAGTTGACTTGATTGTATTTGTCGGTTTTTTGATAGCTCCAGAAGTCTGGACGGATATATTTTTTGTGCTTTTTATATTCACTGCGATTATGCTTATAGCATTGGGCATCTTCCTGCTGTCTATGCCAGATGATAAAGAAGATTTCGACTTATCTGATACGCTCACATGCCATCATCCTTTTGTACAGTGGTTACGAAGGCATCACGGAGTAGATTAAACCTTTGCTTCCATATCATCAAGTATTTCCTTAATTTTTAAATTCATATCTATGCTTGCTCTGTTAATATTTATAGTGTTGGTTGGCGCCCCACTTGCATGGTTTATTATTATTTTCGAGGATGGGTTTGACCAAAATGACCATCTTCCTTTTTGTTAATCATTTTTATGCTTTTCCTTCTCTACTGAAAGCCGGTTAAATATAAATGATGCTCTTTTATCCGGTATATTTAACAGCCCGTCTAATATTGCATTCAAATTATCGTTTACAATAGGACTGTTGATGATTTGTTCTTTGTATTTAAGCAGTTCCAATGCTTGAAGCAAAGATTCTGACAACAGTTTCTCGTCACTCAAAACATTCCCCTCTATTGCAGCCATACAGAATGCACAGAAAGCATCTCCGTATTGATTGTTCGCTATACATATATTGCCAGCGGTGTACTTTTGTATAGCAATGGTATATCTTTCAAGCCGTTTCTTTAAAACTAAGTTTTCGTTTTGAAATTCATTTTTTGCTTGCTTTATTGAGTCGTCTATCTTCCTGTCTATGGATATAATAGTGTATATCTGAACTCCTAAAAGAACTGTCACACCAATAGAGGTGGTAGTAATACTGATTTCCATAATTTCTTTGAATGAAACATCGCCTGTTATATTAGGATATAATGCAATTAGTATTGCCACTACACTTAAAAGAAGCGCAATACCACTCATCCATATAGCACAGCTTTTTCTCTTCATATAATAATGTATTAAGAAACTTAATAGTTAAACAATGTTTATATACTAAATAAAGTTGACATTTTATTTTAAATATCAACTAAAGTTAGTATATTTGCATATCGAAACTAAGATACGAAACAAATATACGAAATAATAATAGTAAAACCAACTAACCCTCACACGATTATGAGTACAAAAATCAAGAACCAATTAAAAGAAGTCATGCTGATGGCTTGGACTTTCGTAAAGAGAAACGGTTTCTCTATGAGTGAAGCAATGAAATGCGCCTGGGCAAACATGAAGCTGAAAGCTGCAATGAAGCAAAGAATTGTAAAGTTCTACTTCAAAAAGGTAGATGGCAGCGTCAGAGAGGCTTATGGCACACTGAAAGAAAACCTGATACCTGCAACATCAGGTGACAACAGAAAAAAGAACGATACGGTACAGGTTTACTTCGATACTGAGAGACAAGAATACAGATGCTTCAAAAAAGCTAACCTTTTAAATATCGCATGACTATGACACGCCACGAAATCGAAGAAGAGCTTGACGGGCTGTACAAAGACCTGAAATTCGCCTACAACGCAGATGAAGAGACTTTATGCAGGGCTTTCAATGCTGACAGCAAGCAAGAATACATCAAAGCACTTACTGAAGAGGTGGACAAATACGAAGCCCTTCTTGAAGAATACAATCTGCCTGAAGATGATGGCATGGACTACATCAACCTTCAGTTATCACAAGGCTTGCCTGTGATACGTTGGTAACTCACCTACCCTGCTGACGGACTGAACGGCAACCGATAGCGAGAATCGGGCAGGGTTCTACTTGATTGGTTCTTTGACATGATGGAAATTTTAGGCTTACCGTTAAGCCTGACGTGAAACGGACGACTGAGTAGCGATAACGGCTGTGTGAAAAGAGTATGAGTAAAGGGCTGCACTAAGCAAACGCAGCATACGAATCACACAGATAACAAAAAGACACTTATACGATTGCAGGTGGCCGTAGGCCGGCTACAAAGACAATCTTCACTGATTAGACACCAGCAAGAACTATATATACCCGTGGCTTACCCAACCTTGGATAAGTAGTAAGGCAACCACCGGAACGCCCACGGGAACGAATTTTAAAACACACGGTTATGAAAATACTACTTGCTTTATGTGCATTGTCCGTACTGGTGATGCACTTCAATCAGGATTTGAATCCGGTCTACTGGATTGGGCTTTCAGGGTTTGTGATAACTGGCTTTTGGGCCGCTTATAAAATGGACAAAGATGGACGAACTTCAAAAAATAATAAAGAGCATCTGCGATGAATTTGCGGACATCAGTGCCATTCTGGCGGCACGCTCAAGGGAACTGGACAGACGGGAGCTGTTCGACAAGGAGATAGAAACCGAAATCAATAACATTAAAAAGAATAGACATGAAAACAAATGAGGAATTACAGGGTATGACGCATGATGAACTCGTGGCATACACACAGAATCTGCAACGCGAATCCGAAGAATACAGAAAATCAATGCTGTATTACATGGAAGAAGAGAAAAAGATTGAATCGAAGTTTGACAACTTCAAGAACTTAGTCAAATCGTTAGTTGTCTTAGTCGATTAGTTTTTATGGGTTATAGAAAATGGGTAGATGCCGGGCTATGAAAGTCCGGCATTTTCATTGGCAGAAAGTTCAGGCGGTAGAACATCATGTAAGGGTTAGCATGGAAGTCACGGGTTCAAGTCCCGTTCTGCCAGCAAACAATCAAATACTTAAACTATGGTTAGAGAAATTACAGTAGACGAAAACTACCAGACAGTACGTCTTTTTGACGAAATGAAGAAAGGGGACATCTACAAGGTTCCCTATGACAAGAAACGGCATACCGGAATAAAGCTGGAAGCATCACGCCGCAATCGTGACCTCCGCTTGATCGGGACTCTTAAAAACAAAATGGACGTGAAATACCGGGTATCAGCAACAGAATATCCGGGCTTCTCGGCAATTATCTGCTTAAAATAAACGCTTATGGTAAACGAAGAAGTTCTAAAGATAGTCCTCAATGACAAGACTTTTGGGCGTGACACTGCTGCCGACATTGTAGGCGGTTTGGCCAGATTGAAAGAATTGGTAGGAAAAGGTCTTATCAGGGCTGAAAAGACAACGAACAAGCAAAACGGAAAGTGGTTCTGCAATGCCTGGGATGTGATTAAATGGGCTAAATTAAAATGATATGGAAGATAATGAAATATGGAAAGACATACCTTTTCTCAAAGGATATTATCAAGCTAGTAATATAGGGAGGATAAAATCTTTAAAAAGAGAAAAGGTTGTAAACCAATACTCTAGCGAAACTGTCCTGAAACAGAGAAAAGGACGAGATGGTTATATGATAGTAAATATATCTGTCGATAATAAGAGTAAAACATATAAAGTCCACCGTTTAGTTGCTGCTGCATTTCTTGAGAATCCCCAAAATCTCCCACAAGTGAATCATAAAGACGAAAATAAGATGAACAATGTGGTATCAAACTTGGAGTGGTGCAGTAGTAAGTATAACAATAATTATGGAACTAGAATAAAGCGCATAGTAGAAACTCGTGATAATTCTGAAAGCAGGCATCGAATGGTGGTAGAGCAATATACCCTAGAAGGAGAATTTATCAATAGGTTCACTAGCATATGTGAGGCTTCAGCGAAAACGGGTGTCCATCAAGGTTCGATAAGTAGTGCTTTAAAGAAAAAGAGAAAATATGCAGGTGGTTTTATATGGAAACATGCAAAATTGATGTATTAATATATTACTTTAAAACTATTGCGTTATGAGTTTGATTAAGAAATCCAATGAATTAGTAATTCCTTCCACCGTTAAGATGATGATTTACGGTCAGGCAGGTATGGGTAAGACAACAGTAGCATTGAGCGCACCGAAACCGTTGCTGCTCGACTTTGACAATGGCGTGAAACGTGTAAATATGGCACATCTGGACGGTATAGACATCGTACAGGTAAGTTCATGGCAGGATGTACAACAGGTGTTGCAGGAAGACCTTTCGGCCTATCAGACAATAGTTGTGGACACCATCGGAAAGATGATGGATTTCATCATTTCTTACAAATGCGGTACACGACAGCCGCAAATCAAGGATTGGGGAGGTATCAACGCTGAGTTCTCATGGATGACACGAACCCTTTCATCACTTAACAAGAACGTAGTGTTTGTGGCCCACCGTGACACTCGGAAAGAAGGTGACGACACCGTGTTCATACCTGCTTTAAGAGAAAAATCGTACAACTCTATTGTTACGGAACTTGATTTGCTGGGCTATCTGGAAATGCGCAATGAGAACGGTGTGCAGAAGCGTACAATCACATTTGACCCCACATCAAGAAATGACGGGAAAAACACCTGCAATTTGCCGGGACTAATGCAAGTGCCTACAATTCTTGACAAGAATGGAAATCCCACAGCCAAGAATGACTTTATCACTGCAAAGGTAATCATGCCCTACCTGAGCATGTTGCAGGTAAAGAAAGAAGAAGCTGCAAAGTATGATAAGGTCATAGCTGAAATCAAAGAGAACATCGAACTTATTACTGATGCCAGTTCTGCAAATGAGTTTGCGTCAAGAATTAATGAGTTTGAGCATGTAGGCAGTTCCTTGAATATGGCCAGAAATCTGTTTTCAGCAAAAGTAAAAGCTCTCGGGCTGGTATTCGATAAAGAGACAAAGACTTATGCAGACAAAGCAGCCTAAATTCAAGTTCTATGCTACACTTTTGGATGCCTTTACAAGCTATCTGAAAAGTGATGCCATCTGGGAAAGGTATTGGGGATTCAGTGAGAATCCCCCACATACCCCCGAAGAGTTCAGACAGCAGCAGTTTCAGAGCCTGATTGACACTATAAACCGTGTCCCGTTCGATAGTGAAGCAGCCGACAAGGGAACGGCTTTCAATGAGGTAGTCGACTGTATGGTTGAAAACAGGAAATCAGACAAGGTACAGGTGGAAAGACTATTGTCAGACATGCAGGATGGCAGACAGACATTGGTCGGACTGAGAGCCACCTATAAATGCCGTCAGTTCGATTTCCCTATCTCAATCTGCCGTGAGTTTGCAGACTATTACAAAGGGGCCTTGACCCAGCAACGGGTTGAAGCTGTTTTGCCTACATGTTTCGGAAGTGTTCTTCTATATGGTTATATAGATGAACTGATGCCAATGTCAGTACATGACATCAAGACTACCGGAAGTTATTATGTAGGTAAGTTCAAAGACCACTGGCAGCACATGGTTTATCCATACTGTCTGATGCAGAACGGAAGTGATGTAAGGTCATTTGAGTATAATATTACGGACTTCAAATCAACCTATACTGAAAGCTACACTTTCGTACCGGCACGGGATATACCTATCCTTATAAATCATTGTGAGGACTTTATCCGGTTCTTGAATGACAACAGAGATTTGATAACCGATAAGAAAATTTTTGCAGAAGACTAGATAAATGGATGAAATAGAATACAATGGAAGAATTTATGAGCTTAGAGGTGAACAGAATGGACTTCTGACCTATCTTACTAGAGATTGTGCCTACGCATTGATAACAAATGAACGGCGAAAAATTCTGATGGATATTAGAGTTAATTCGTCAAATCTTCTATCTATATATTATGCCTAATCAAATAACCGGACGACTGGTCTATATTGGCCAGCCCCAAGAAATACCATCCAAAAGCGGTGGCAACCCGTTTGTGAAACGTGAATTTATTCTTGATGCCACAACCTATGACCCCTATACAGGTGAACGAAGCCAGTACGAGAACATTCTACCTCTTGAAGTAAGTGGTGACAAATGTGCCGAACTTGACCAGTTCAGAACCGGTGATGTAATAACGGTTTCCTTTTCCCTCCAAGGTCGGGAATGGACAAATCAGGACGGACAACTAAAACGTATGGTGTCCATCCGCTGCTATAAACTGGAAGGCCGTCAGCCAATGCACCAGCCAGCATCCGTGCCAGCACAGCAACCGTCACCGACACAAACGCCAACCATGGCACAGGCGTTTCCACCTGATGTAGATGCGAATGGAAATCCCAAAGATGACTTACCGTTCTAGCCTATGAGCATATTCAATCTGAAGAATGAATACGATATACCCAAGTTCAAGGCTTATGTAAACAAACTGTTCCAGGAGCGGGCGGTTGTGGAAGTGAGAAAGAAGCTGCCCAACCGCACGCTCGCCCAGAACAGATACTTCTATTTGCTTCTAAATTGGTTCGCAAGTGAAACAGGTTATAGTGTAGAGGAAGTTAAAATCGATATTTTCAAGAGGTTATGTAATAGGGATATATTCGAGAAAGAAAAGACGAACAAAAAAGGAAAGATTATAAAAACTTTGAGAAGCTCGTCTGAACTGAGTACGGGAGAAATGACTCTCGCTATTGAAAGATTTCGGAATTATTCTAGTGCTAAAGCAGGAATATATTTACCAAGTCCTAACGAGAATGAGTTTCTATTACATATTCAACAAGAGATAGAAAAAGATAAAGAATTTCTAAGCTATGGGGATGGGTGAGAATTGGAAAGATATATCCGGATATGAAGGTTTATATCAAGTATCAGATATGGGACGGGTTAAATCTATATGCAGTCATGTAAGGCTTCAAAATGGCGAGTTAATGAAAAAGAAACCACATATTTTGAAACCACAAAACAGATGTGGATATAGATGCGTAAATCTATTCAAAGATGGAAGTATTCATACAGTAAACATTCATCGTTTAGTGGCTGAATCTTTCTTGCCTAATCCTCATAATTATCCAGTTGTAAATCATAAAGATGAAAACAAAACAAACAACAATGTAGGAAATCTTGAATGGTGTAGCCATGCTTACAATCTTAATTACGGTACAGCTAAAAGACGTAGAGCTATATCGCAAGGAAAGGTGGTTCTTCAATTGGATAAAAATGGAGTTTTGATAAAACGCCATTTAACATTGATGGATGCTTATAGAGATACTGGTGTAGATTACCGAAATATTTCACTTTGCTGTTATCATAAAAGAAAAACTGCTGGTGGATATTGTTGGAAGTTTGAATAATAAATTAAATCGAACGTAACAAAGAGTTTATTTGACTATGGACAAATTTTTAGGACAAGACATCCCTGAACAGGAACGATGGCAGTTCCTTCAGGACAACGCCGATGCGGTAGAGAAAATCGGATATACTCACCGATTCACCCCCGAAGAACTGGCTCAGAAGAAAGAGACTTTGGCCGAGGTATCAATCACCATCAACGATGTTGAGTTGGAGAAGAAAGAGGCTATGGAAAGCTTCAAAGAACGATTGAAGCCTTTGAATGAAGAAAAGCAGGAACTTTTGGACCATATCAAAAGAGGTTCGGAGTTTGTCGAGAACGAAGAGTGTGCAAAATTCTTATACCATAAAGAAAAGATGGTAGGATTCTACAACAAGTTAGGTGAGCTGGTTTATAGCCGCCCAATCATGCCACAAGAAATGCAAAAGACAGTATTTAGTATTAACCGTAAAACAGGAACAGACAATTAATTATGAGCGAAAACAAAATCAATTTGGTAGTACCGAAAGAGTACAACGGTACACCCATCGAAGTAGTATTGAGAGAAGGTAAAGCATCCGTAGCACTTGACCCGAAAGAACCGGAAAGAGTAGTTATCAATGGAACGATAGATGCACCTTTCAAATGGCTGGAGAAGCGTGTCGAACTGATTAATCAGAAATCTACACACATCATCGTAAACCGTGATAAGATGTGTCTGTCTTTGACTATTGATGAAACCAATTATTATCAGACGGTAATTAGTGGAGTTTTACAGGCTTCAAAGGAAATGCAGGAGTTCGGTATCAATGCGGAAAGGAAATGGGAACCTATTAAGTTGTCTCAGTTCTTCAAGATGCACCGTGCCTTCTTCAAGGATAAATCTGAGAACATGATGCTGGTTTCTACTTTGAAGAACTTCAAGGCGAAAGTAAACCAGGATATAGAACGTAGTAAAGAAGAAAATGGAAACAAAACAGATAACTATTCTCAGGTTGTAAATTCCAATCTTCCGAAATCCTTCAAACTGAATATCCCTCTTTTCAAAGGATTTGATTGTGAAGAAATCGAAGTTGAAATTTATGCAGATGTAGATGGCCGTGAAGTTTCTCTTTCTTTGGTTTCTGCTGGGGCAAATGAAGCCATTGAGGAATATAAAAACACTGTTATTGATGAACAGATTGAAGCAATTAAAACTATTGCACCTGACATTGTAATCATCGAAGTGTAATTGACAGCCCGGAAAGACGGGCTTCTGGTATCGTGGCGGAATGGATAGACGCTGACAACTCTTAGTAGATTTGGTTACGATGTTATGAAAACGGGGCATCAATGTAAAACGAATCATACCGTTCTACGCATCAGACGTGAAGATTGCCAAACATTGCAGGTTCGAATCCTGCCGGTACCACAAGCTAAAATTATGAATTATGCCGTATTACATCAAGAAACCTAAAAAGAAGAAAGAAAAACCCTTGCCGCTATTCGACAAGGCAGGTATCAAAGTAAAGAAGAAGCCGGATTTAGTGGCCAAACTCGATAAAGTTTTCAGCCGCTATATCCGGCTTCGTGATTGTATGCCGAACGGGTATTTCCGCTGTATATCATGCGGCCAGATAAAGCCATACGAACAGGCCGATTGCGGACACTTCCATTCGCGCCGCCACATGGCCACACGCTTTGACGAGGACAACGCCCACGCAGAATGCCGCCATTGTTTGACTCCTGATAGCCTAATTCTTATGAAAGATTTCACTTGGAAACAACTTGGCGATATTAAAGTAGGCGAAGAAGTTTTTGCCTTTGATGAAGAAATAATCTATAAAACATCAAGAAGATACCGAATAGGAAAAGTTATATCTGTAGAAAGGGATATTCAAGATGTGTATGAAGTAGAACTTGAAAATGGCGATAAAATAAAAACGACAGCCAATCATAAATGGCTTACACGTGATAAAATCAGCTCCGCCTATAAGTGGTGTGAAACGCAAAATATGTGGATAAATGGAGTAAATCTTCATGGAAAACATAAGAGCGGGCCGAATACAAACCATATTACTACTACCGTATGTAAACCATTCCAAGTCGTACTACAAGATATGTCTTATGAAAGTGGATGGATTGCCGGAATGATTGATGCGGATGGTCATGTTTGCCAGCAAAAAATCAAAAATCCTGATGGTACATTGAGATATGGATTTCGTGTAGGAATCGCTCAATGCGAAAAATACATGGATATATGTGACAAAATCAAGGTTTTATTAGAAAAGTTTACTGGAAATAAAAAGACTTGTAGACAGACAATGGAATCTTGCGACAGACGTGGAATATTTAAAAAGCAACACCAAACATGGCAGTTTTTAATTACAGGGACAAATGTTGAAAAACTGCAATTCTTAATGCGTGTTCGACCTTTTAAGATTCAAAAAATCGATATTGAGAAATTGGGAAAACTGAAATCTCAATATGACACAAAAGTCAAAAGTATCACTTATTTGGGCAAAATGGAAATTGTTGCAATGGAAACAGATACTCATACGTACATTGCTAATGGATATGCTATGCACAACTGCAACCGTTTTAGTGCCGACCATCTGATACAATATGAAAAGAACCTGAAAGCTAAAATCGGCCAGCTACGATTCGATAAGCTGGCATGGAGAGCAAGCCAGGCGAAGAAATGGACTGATTTTGAATTAATCGAACTCACCAAGTATTACAAGGCTTTGGGAGACAAACTGAGTAAGGAGAAAGGATTATGAGTTATGTTTTACGGGATTACCAGCAGAAATCCAGCGATGCGGCGGTCAGCTTCTTTGCTAACAGGGCCAAGAAGAACAATGCCATCATGGTACTGCCTACCGGAGCCGGCAAGAGTCTTGTGATAGCCGACATCGCCAGCCGTCTTGAAGGGCACACGCTAGTATTTCAGCCCAGTAAGGAGATACTAGAACAGAACTATCTGAAGCTCTGTTCGTATGGTGTTCTGGATTGTTCCATCTACTCTGCCTCATTCGGGCGAAAGGAGATTTCAAGAATAACTTTCGCCACTATCGGAAGCGTAGTCAACCATCCGGAACTTTTCCAGCATTTTCAGAATATCATCATCGACGAGTGCCATCTGGTTAACCCGAAAGACGGAATGTACAAGAGATTTCTTTCGATGCTGAAATGTAAAGTTCTTGGATTGACGGCTACGCCTTACCGGCTTTCATCAAGCAGGGATTTCGGCAGTATGTTGAAGTTCATCACACGCACACGCCCGTGCGTGTTCTCTGAGGTAATCTATCAGGTTCAAATCTCTACTCTATTGGATATGGGGTATCTTTCGAAGCTGAACTATTATCCGATGAATCCTTTGGGATGGAACGAACTTAACCTGAAGGTGAACACTACCGGAGCCGACTACACGGACAAGTCTGTAGTGAAAGAGTATGAGCGTATCGACTTCTACGGGTTTCTGGTGAGCATCGTCCAAAGGCTTATGAATCCCAAGAGCGGTGTAAAACGAAAAGGTATATTGGTTTTCACCCGTTTCTTGAAAGAAGCAGAACGTCTCACCTGGTCCATTCCCGGAACAGCCATCGTTTCAGGAGAAACACCGAAAAAAGAACGCGAACATATCCTTGAAGCGTTCAAGGCCGGAGAGATACCCGTTGTAGCCAACGTAGGTGTACTTACTACCGGATTTGACTATCCTGAACTGGATACGATTGTCATGGCCCGTCCGACAATGTCACTGGCTCTTTGGTATCAGATAGTCGGTCGTGCCATCCGTCCGCATCCTAACAAGGAGGCTGGCTGGATCGTTGACCTTTGCGGGAATCTGAAACGATTTGGCGAAGTCAAGGATTTACGCCTGGTGGATAGCGGAAACGGTAAATGGGCCGTGTACTCCAATAGCAGACAGTTGACTAACGTAAGATTCTAAGATTATGGAAGGATATATAAAACTAAGCCGCAAGTTCTTCTCGAATGATATGTGGAATGAAGCCCGGACTTTTAGCAGTTGCGAAGCGTGGCTTGACTTGATTCAGTCAGCGCGATTTGAGGCAACGCCCCGTATGGAGAGTATCGGAGGTCGAGAAGTCTCTTATACAAGAGGACAATATCCTGCATCCATAAGATTCTTATCAAAGCGTTGGAAATGGTCTGAGAGGAAAGTACGGACGTTTCTTGCCTTTCTGAGAAGAGAGAACATGATAACTCTTTCCAAAGAACAAGGAATGAATGTAATAACCTTGGTAAAGTACAATGAGTATAATGACTCAGAGTCTGACACAGTAAGTGACACAAGCAATGACACAATGAGCGACACAAATATCATTCAGGAAATCAATAATTTACGGATGCAAGTGACACAGCTAATGACACAAGTGGCGACACAGCAGGTGACACACCATGCAAAAGAGCCAGAAAAGCGACACACGGGTGACACAAAGCAAATAAAGGAGAAGAATATTATTAAAGAAACTACTACTAACGTAGTAGCAAAGAAAGACGCGGCTAAAGCCGCTACTCTCTCCCGGAAAGAATCCTTCTACCAGTCGTTAGTCCCTTATGTCGGCCAGTACCCGAAAGAAATGATTCGGGCTTTCTTCAATTACTGGAGTGAGCTTAACAAGTCAGAAACCAAGATGCGCTATGAACTGGAAAAGACCTGGGAGCTTCCAAGACGGCTGGCAACCTGGGCCAGTCGTGAGAAAGTGCCTTCAAAAACAGACGTGGGCATAGTTCTGAAGGATAATTCACCGGAAAAATACAAGAAAGGCTGGTAAACATGGAACAGATAAATTTTCAACAGACAATCGAACGGCTTAAAGATACGGGCTTCTCCCCTATTCCTAACATCGTACAGGTAACCGTTCCGGATGCCAAAAGAGTTCTCTGGGCCGGTATCAGGTACTTCACTGGAGAAAATGCCAGATGGCTTCCTGAGTACGAAGAAGTGGCAGGCTGGCTGGCCGGCAATGAAGGTCGTGGACTTCTGTGTTTCGGCAACTGCGGACGCGGAAAGACCCTTATCTGCGGAAAGATTCTTCCTTTGGTTCTTAACCATTACTGCCGCAAGGTGGTAAGCTGTTACGACGCACAGCAGATGAACGCTGATTTAGACACCGTGAAGCAAAAACACATCATCTACGTGGATGATATAGGGACAGAGAATCTTAGTGTCAAATACGGCGAAAAAAGGCTTGCATTCGCTGAGCTGGCAGACGAAGCCGAGAAGAAAGGAAAGCTTCTCATCCTGACTACCAACCTCACGATAGACGAGCTTAGAGAGAAATATGGAGAAAGAACCATCGACCGGCTGAGAGCTATAACGAAAACCGTCCTATTCAGCGGTGAAAGCCTGAGAAAATGATATGAAAATCACAATCAACTGGGTAACTCGTGACTGGAACCTGATCAGGAGGTTACGTGAGAAATACCGTCTCCCACAATACATGAACGTGAACGGACTCACAGAGGCAGAGGTTGACGAAGAGACATTAAGCAATCTCCGCAAAGGTGAGCCAAAGTATTTAATCATCAGAAAAGTAGAGAAATGACAAGACAAGAATCAGAAAGAAAGCTCAATGAGCTGAGAAAGAAGTATATCACCTTGATTTCATCCATGAACTTTGCCAAAGCACAGAAAATCAAGAACAAGATTGACTCCCTTGAAAGAGAGCTGGAACCGCATTCCTTGGGAGAGCTTCTTCAGGACTATACACCGGAGTTCAAGGTAGAAATGCTTCGTAAGATGCACAAGCTGTTCATTTATTCAGACTTACTTGAGGGTGCGGCACTGGAGTTCCAGTCTGAACTAGAATCAAACGGAATAGATGCTCAGGTAGTTTTTCAGGTAAAGCGCGTACTGAAAGAACTGAGAAGCATAGTACGAATACCGGATGAGGAGAAGAATGAATCATTGTCTGAGAACTTCGCCGGGATGTGTGATGAAGCCGGACTTGTAGTGAGTAACATAATCAACAAATATCTTGCAAAATGATAACGGAAAATGACCCAATGCTTCCACGTAAAGTGGATTTGGAGAAGAACCCTTCTGGAACTGAACTGAAAATCGCCCAGCATCGGGAACTGGAGAAACATGGAAAGTATGTGGCTATCCCAGGCGACAAGACACGGACGCGAATTTTCGTCCGCAACGGTGAGGATGCGGAGAAGAAGATAGCCGCTTACTTGGAGAGAATCAACAATCGACCTCAAAGATGGAACTGATATGATAAAATTACTCTATATTGACCTTTTCTGCGGTGCCGGGGGAACCAGTACCGGAGTAGAAAACGCACGCTACGCAGATGAACAATGCGCGAAAGTTGTCGCTTGTGTGAACCATGACGCAAACGCTATCGCCAGCCATGCGGCCAACCACCCGGATGCGTTGCATTTCACTGAGGACATAAGGACACTGGAATTGTCCCCTTTGGTATCTCATGTAAAACGGATAAAGAAGATTTATCCGGATGCACTGGTTGTGCTGTGGGCCAGCCTTGAATGTACGAATTTTTCCAAGGCTAAAGGTGGCCAACCACGGGATGCGGACAGCCGGACGTTGGCCGAACACTTGTTCCGCTACATCGAAGCCATTGACCCTGACTACATACAAATAGAGAATGTCGAAGAGTTCATGAGTTGGGGCGATATGGACGAACATGGGCACCCCATCAGCAAGGACAAAGGACGATGCTATGAGAAGTGGAAACGCAACGTCAGGAAATATGGTTACGATTTTGACTGGCGCATTCTTAACGCTGCCGATTATGGGGCATATACCACTCGCAAGCGGTTTTTCGGTATTTTCGCCAAGCGTGGTCTGCCGATTGTATTTCCAGAACCTACTCACTGTAAGTATGGGAAAAACGATATGTTCGGACGATTGGAAAAGTGGAAGCCGGTCAAGGAAGTGCTGGACTTCTCAGATGAAGGAGATAGTATATTCTGCAGGAAGAAGCCGCTGGCCGAGAAAACTCTTGAACGCATCTATGCCGGATTGATTAAGTTCGTGGCCGGAGGAAAGGACGCATTCATATCCCGATACAATACAGCAAGACCTCAGGACACGGTCAAATCAATAGACGAACCTTGTGGCGTACTGACCACGGCCAACCGTTTTGCCAAGGTACAGGTGTCTTTCCTTTCAAAACAATTCAGTGGACAGCCAGATTGCAAAAATATATCTGTGGAAGGACCTGCCGGGACGATTACCTGTAAAGATCATCATGCTTTCGTGTCGGCGTATTACGGGAACGGCCACAACCATTCGGTAGAACAGCCTGCGCCGACAGTGACTACAAAGGATAGACTGGCATTAGTTAATCCAAGTTTCCTGTGCTCATATAACTTCAAGGATAAAGGAAAGGATATTAACCTGCCATGTCCTACGTTATTGACAAAAGACAGATTATCATTGGTTACTCCGTTCTTTATGAACTGCTATTCCGGTGGAGGTCAGTTGGGGAGCGTTGAAACGCCATGTCCAGCTATAATGACGGTTCCCAAGCAGAATTTGGTAACTCCGGTCCTTATGAGGCAGGCTTCTATCCGTAAACCATGGATAATGAATACGGCTTTCTCAAATGTAGGAAGCAGCATAGAACAGCCGTCACAAACAATCACGGCCAACCGTAAATGGCATTACCTTATGAATCCGCAGTTTGCCAGTGCCGGAGGTTCTGTGAACAACCCTTGTTTCACATTGATAGCACGGATGGATAAAATGCCGCCTTATCTTGTAGAGGTTGAAGGAGGTATCGGCATACAGGTTACATCTAATGACAGTCCGATGACAATCAAGATAAAGGAGTTTATGGCTTTGTATGGTATCATTGACATCAAGATGCGTATGCTTCGGATAGCAGAACTCAAGAAAATAATGGGATTTCCTGAAGACTATGTACTGATTGGGCCACAGTCAGACCAGAAGAAGTTCATCGGCAACGCCGTGGAGGTGAATATGGCCCGTGTGCTTTGTGAAGCTATCTGTAAGGAGATTATAAGAAAAAGAAAGGTTGCGTGATATGGGTGAACTGAAAGTGTATTATGGGTGGGCCAGAATAGGAAATGTCCGTAAAAAGCGTGCTTTGTCCGTTGTGTTCGAGAATGATAGAATGGGTTGCAGAAGTGACAGAGGACAAAGATGCCTGAGAACAATTCAAGACACTGTATTTGAGCGGTGCCAGACTAATGAAGAAGAAAAGGAAGGTAAACAGCAAAACCGGATATTCACTGAATACAGCTTATTCTTCGACGAGAAACCTATCAATGGAAGCCTTGAAAGATGCTTGCTAGTTAACAGTGATGCCGACAAGAACAATGTTTCTAAGGACATGAGTGAAAGAATCTCAGAGGCGCTTAGAAATGCTTTCCTTTTTTCAAATCCTGAGTATAAAGAACCTTACTCACAACTTGAATTGAAATTTGAATGATATGGGAAAGCAGGAAAGTATGGATGACTGGTTCCAGATGGCTAAGGATTTGGCCAAAGCTGAAAGGGAACTGAAGATTGAGCAATGGGTTGAAGTAACTATTTACTACGGATATGCAGAAAAACAAGTAAGCTTATATCACTACAATCTTCCCCGTGAGATGTATTTCCGGTACCAATGGGTAATCAGATGGAGGATGGCGAAATTACAGTGCCAATACCCCAAACAGATTGTATCTACAAGCCTGTACTTCTACGACAAGCGTTCAGGAGAGTCGCTTGAAGTGAGTTCTTGCCTGTCTAAGCTGATTTCGGCCAAAGCCCAGATAACAAAAGCAGAACGCAAGATGAATGAGTACATCGAGCACAACCGTCAGAACAACATGTTCTTTGATGAGAACACGGATGAGGAGCTTGTTAAGTTCCGGGAGAAGTTTGAGCGCAAGAAAATCGAGTGTGCTGAGTGTGAGAAACGGTTGGAATTATTAGTTGAAAGAAGGAGAAATAATCAATGAAAGAAACTCAACTGTCCTTAAACTTGGATTATGGAATTAGTAAAGAACAGGCTTGCATCCTTTGCCATCTTTCATCCGGATGTGAAGGGTGCTGTGTGAAATGCAAGGCTGAAGGAAAGAACGGAACTTGTTACGGACAAATCTGCTCGATACCATCAAGAGACCATGACGGACAAAGGTGGAACGCATGGATGCACATTGTTTCTACTTCGCTTCCGGAACTCAAACGATTTATACCAGTGAAATACAGAAAACATTTAAAAACAAAAAAGTGATATGGCAAACATTGTCAAATTAACCGGATGCAAGGAGGTTTCGCATGATATATATGCTTACTTCACTTGTGATGCTGAAAAAGCATTGAAAGCTTTGGAACTTGAGATACCGTGTACTGGAGCAAATAGCACTGGAGCATACAACATTTACTTTAATGATGTGGGAGAAATTATCTGTGAGTACATGACGTTCTGCGTTACACGTGAGTTTAAGAAGGTTTCATCCATACAGGATGCTGTTGAATGGATGGATAAGAAAATGAATGGAAATGAGTAAAACAAAACTATATTACCTGTTCCTGGCAGTCATGTGGTGGCTGCTGGGATAGGTGGAAAGGAGGAGCTATGAAACAAGTAAAAGTGAAAATTGAAACAACTGTTGAAACCATGTTAGGCGATAAGCCTGTTAATGAAGTTCTTGGTGATATTGCAGATATATGTCACACATCATTGGAATACTCAACATCAAAAAATGAAGGGTGTGAGACACTCTATGAGGACCAAGAATATGAAGATTACAGAAATGACATGGAGGACAGGGTGTCTGTTCTTGAAGGAGCACTTTTTCGCATATTGGATTTACTGGAGGATTAAAAAAAGACTGCCCTAGAATTAGAGCAGTCTTTAAGTGTGGGCAGATAGGGAATCGAACCCCTTGTAGCGCTATTAAATTTCAGGTCATGAAGTTCCAGCTCATTTCATTCAAAGTCGAGTACTGCCCAGCGTGCTACAAACCCACCTCTTTAAAAGTTTTCCAAAACTATCCATATCGTTTAAGTTTTTTATGAAATTATACGCGCTAATCTCAGCCATTGCAAACTGGAAAAAGGTAGGCAATGAGCAACCAAAAGAATGGACTGAAATCAAGCATAGCCCTACGTTTAACCTTGATTATAGCGCAAATATAATGTTTGAATTTAAAAATAACAAAAAATGAAAGCAATATCCATCAAACAGCCGTGGGCGAGCCTAATCGCTCACGGTATCAAAGACATCGAGAACCGGACTTGGAAGTGTCCTCAGAAGTACATTGGACAAAGAGTGCTTATTCATGCAAGCGGTAAGCCATTGAATTATGACAATTTCTATGACTCAATTCTGACAAACGAACAGTTGTTTGCACTACCGGAAAACAAACAATGGGATGATTTTAATTTCTGCGTTGGCGCCATCATCGGTAGCGTTGTGATAGCCGACTGCGTGCAGAACCATCCTTCAGTCTGGGCTGAGAAAGGTTGCTGGAACTGGGTACTGAAGGATGCTGTCTTATTCGACAAACCTATTGAAGGGGTGAAAGGAAAACTTAGTTTTTGGAATTATAATTTGGAGGAAAAATGAGCTTACTTATAAAAGAAACACAGTTACAAAGAATAATCAGAAAGACCGGGCGTAATCCGGTCCAGTGCAAATGCAGTCTGTGCAAACAGCAGTGTCATACACCATGTCTTGGCACCCCACAGGATATATTGAAGATTATCGAGGCTGGATATAAAGACAGACTTGCTGCAACTGAATGGTATGCAGGTATGATTATGGGTGTCATTGATATTCCGGTACCGATGATACAGGCAAGGCAAGAAGGAGACTGGTGTACGTTTTTCAAAGACGGTTTGTGTGAATTGCATGATTCAGGATTGAAGCCGACCGAAGGAAAGTTGTCTCACCATAGTATCCGAATTGATAATTTCAAACCCAGCAAAAGCATTTCATGGAATGTGGCAAAGGAATGGATGAATGAGGAAAATGCTGATTGCATAGAAAAGATATGCGAGGAATTGAAATAAAAAATATAATTCAATAAAGTAAACTGTTATGAATCTAAATAAATTAAGAGATAAGGCCTACAAGTGCGCAGTTGCCCACGGATGGCACGAAGAAAAAAAGAGTAATAGACACTGGCTTTGCTTGGTAATATCAGAACTTATGGAAGCAGTGGAAGCTGATAGAAAAGGGAAGCACGCTAACTTAAATATGTATCATGAAATTTGTAGAAGTTATATTCCAAGCATACCAAAAAAGAATGGTTTTATATTTTCCTATGAAGAAACAATAAAAGGTACTGTTGAGGAAGAACTTGCGGATGCCTGTATCAGGTTATTTGATTATGCTGGAGTGACAGAATACGATTTAGATGACTTTGATTACAATGAGAGTGATACGGATGATTATTCCGAAATGACATTTACCGAGTCAATGTATAATATAACAAGTTATATCATGGAATGGGATATAACAGTAGTTCTTGACGAAATATTCGCTTTCTGCAGGGACAGAAACATCGACATTTTTTGGTACATCGAACAGAAGATGAAATATAATGAACTACGCCCGTTTATGCACGGAGGAAAGGCATATTAAAAAAGGGAGCCAGCCCACACGATTAGAAGCCAACTCCCCCACACGATTAATGATGCAAATATAAGAATTTCCAACTAAATAAATCGTGCTATGACAAAAGAATTTTCATCAATCGTGGAGTTGAAATCAATACGTGAACAGAAATCAAGATTATCAGAACGCGAGCAGGAGTTATCCTCCCCTATTCTGACTGATTTTACTCTCATCCCGGAGATTTATGAGTGGTTCAGGGATATACTTTCCGAGGCAGATTGTCCGCCCAATCCGGAAAGTGTTACCCAGCGGAAGAAGTTCCTCTTCATCGTGTTGTTCCTCTTCGCCCCCAGTGTGCTTGCCGGTGGACGGTTGCCGAACGGTATCCGGGCAGAGATTTCCGGCGTGTTCCCGGATGTTTCCCCGTGTGTAATATCAAACAATATCGCTGATGTTTCCTTTATCTACCAGCAGTATAAGGATTTCCGGCAGGATATAGAGTACCTTTACTGCCAAATCGTAGAAAGATTGAAATCCAAAGGACTAATCAAGTAACCCCGTTCCGAATGGCTCGGGGTATTTTTATGAAACATATTGCCAATTGTTTGTTCTTGGTTTAAGCAATCTTAGGCTAAAAATCACCATGTTGGTAACTTTGTCTCAAAGAGATAATAACAGCTATCCTCACGGCTGAAAAGTATAAACCCTGCCATCGGTAAGAAGTGAGGAGCTTGCCTTTGGTGGGGTAATTTTTTAATCTAAGATTCACTGAGACATGAAAACAAATCAAGAAATGGTAAGGCAAATGGGGAATTTAGAAGTTATTCAACGCACTGTTGACGGCTATTTCAATGCTACCAGGCTTGTAAAGTTATGGAACGAACGAAATTCCTCAAACAAAGAATTGAAGAAATACTTTGAAAATGAATCAACCAAGGAATTAATCGCTACCATCGTTGAAAAAGAAAATCTAAATGGGCAAAATTCTCCCTATTTAAGTTCACGCGGTAAATGCGGTGGAACCTGGGTTCATCCTGTATTGTTCATTGATTTGGCTATGTGGCTAAATGCGTCATTCAAATATGATGTAATCAAATTCGTTTCTGACCAAATGATTCGTTACCGGAATGATGCTGGGGACGCTTATAGGGAACTCTCTTCTGCCATCATGAAAATCGTTCCCAAAGACTTTATGCCTAAAGCCATGCAGAAGGTCGGTGAAGCCTTGAACTGGGTTATCTTCAACAGTCATGAAAAGATGCTACGTAATAAGCATGGTGAGGAATAAAAACAACGTGAATTGTGGCAGCTTGAAAAGAAGGTTGCTGATTTGGTCAATGAAGGTTTCTTGACCGACTATGAAAGCCTTATCGGATATCTGAGAATTCAATACCAGAAAAGGAACTATCCAAAGGTCTTTGCTAATGCTGGATAAAATATTACAAAAGTAGAAAAGCCGGAGCGTTATGCTTCCAGCTTTACAATCTAATAATTGTATATTATTTCTTCACATACGTAATTGTCTCATCTTCATAAGAAACATATAATTTTCCATTTCTGATGGCATAATCCATTGTCATACTTCCATCATTTTCATGTATAACTGTAATTTTCCCTCCTGACGTGCTCCAGGCAAAATAACTTTTACCGTATTCGTCGATTTTCCCGTAATCCTCTGCCCATTGGCAACCTGTTCCGTCTTCCTTCAATTCTATGCAAAACACTTCCAACTCAGAATTCGTATCTTCCTCCCAAATTCCGACCAACTGTCCGTCGATATTTGGTTCATCATCTTTAGAACATGAAGACAAAATAAACATAGGCAAAATCATTGCCAACATAAATACAACCTTTTTCATAGCTAAAACTTTATTGATTAAACATTCAATTCCAGCAACTTTCTTAAATCCTCAAAAGAGTGAACTTCATAAAGAGTTCCTTTCACTTTAACATAACCGTTTACTTCTGAATCAGGTGTATTTCTCACAAACAGTTCTGCAATATCAACCTCTAAAGCATTCGCGATACGCTCTAAAGTTTCTAATGTTGGATTTCCGTTGATATTTCTTGTTAGGGTATCTCTTGTCACTCCTAACATTTCAGCAAATTGTTGCATTGTCATGCCTTTTTGCTTGATAAGGTCTTTTACTTTTAAATCCATAAATAATAATATTATAATCGTGTATACAAATGTAGTTTTTTCTCATACAACACGATATTATGGTATCGTTAAATAGTATTAAAACGGTAATCAAATGTCGTTTTTGATTTGCGGATACGATATTAAGATGTATCTTTGCAATGTGATAAACGACATGACAATATCGAATTAAACACATACGATTATGAAGACAACAAACAATGTTTACATCAAAGAGATTAAGGCTCAAATCAGAGTTATCAATGAAGCTCTAAAAAGAATACAAGAAGCTGAAAAGGTTCAGGATTCAGCAGTAAATAATAGAGAATACAACAAGGCAAAGGATGAAGCTATTGACGCAAGCTCAGACGTAATGATAGCTTTAGAAGAGGCTGTAAGACTTGCATCAGCTATGGGGTGTGAAACTGGTCTGTATGATATTAACAAGTATCATAAGATTGTAGAACTTGATTTCAGAGAGTCACACAAATAAGTTTAACCGGCAGCCTTTTGGGGGTTGCCACAACATAAGAAAATTATGAGAACAACAAGCTACATGAAAAGCCATAAGGCAAATGAGTTTTACGTGAAGAAGTCAAGAGGCTATTATATGGTCATAGATGGCTATGATATGAGTATGGCTTCTTTAGAAACTACCGAAGAAGCAGCCAATAAAACGGCTAAAGAACTTAATGAAATGAGAGCTAAACGATTGAATATGGCATAAGTTTAACCAGCAGGGCTTATGCCCTGCATTATCCCCTACACGATTATGAATACATATTACAAATTTTGTCCAAACGTATTTCTTGCTAAATGCGATGCTAGGCATGAAAAAGGTGAAACAATTCTTGTAACCACCAAATACGGCAAAGAGAATGAAAGCATAGTGTTTAATCTGATATTTGAACGTGATGGCTTCTACTATTATTCGATAGTTCGCGCTGATGGCTTTAACGTTCAAGAATGGGCAAAGCAAAAGGCAGAACGCCGGCTAGATTGGGCTGCCACTGCAGAACGAAAGAGTGAAGAATACTTCAAAGCGTCAAATAAAGACAGCGATTTTCTCTCGTTGGGTGAACCTATTAAAATCGGCCATCATAGCGAAAGAGGACACAGAAAAGCCATTGAAGATGCCTGGCATAATATGGGCAAGAGTGTAGAGTTTGACAAGAAAGCCAGAGAGCATGAAAGAATAGCTCAGTATTGGGCAAACAAGGCTGATACCATAAACCTTTCAATGCCTGAAAGCGTGGACTATTATGAGCATAAGTTAGCAGCAGCTAAAGAGTATCATGAGGGGCTGAAATCCGGCAAATATCCACGTGAGCACTCATACTCTTTGACGTATGCAAAGAAAGCGGTAAACGAAGCTCAAAAGAATTTTGATTTGGCAAAGAAACTTTGGTTATAAACCCGGTAGCCTTCGGACTACCACTATTTAAGATGGTTATGAATGAGAAAGAAATCCTACAAGAAATAATCAAGTGGCTGGGTAATGATACCAGCTACTTATCTACAAGAACAGACTATGCCAGAGGGTATAAAGATGGTATAGAACAAGCAAAAATGATAGTAGAAAGCATCATCAATAAACACGAGCCTGATTTATTAGCAAACAATTAGCAAATTGTTTCGTATGTACTAGCAATTTATTCTGTTTTGAGGTAAGTATATACTATTTTTGAATAGTAAAATATTAATAATCAAATGAAAACAATCAAATATAATGGCCAAGAAGTAGAAGCCTACTCGCTGATAATGACGAAGGCTAATGCTTTGGATATTCTCAATGGCAAGAAAGTTATAGAAACTCGTAAGCTAAGTTCTAAATACGAAAAGATGTTTACAAATTTCAAGCAACTTGAAGAAAACGAGAGATTAAGAAAAGAAGGACGTGAAAATGAGTGCCAGCCTATTCTGCGTACTGATATAGAAGCAATTCATTTTTATAGCACAGGCGCCCCATGGTTTCTTGATGTGGCGATAGATGAAATCGGCATTGGTGAGGTTACTGAAGAGGGCATAAAGTTCATGCACGAAGAATTTGATTTTCACGATTTCGACGAACAGTTAGAAGAGTTCAAGAAAAATCCACCAGAAGAAATTCCATTGTTTTATTACCTGCATATTAGTGAAGTGATTAACCATGAAGGATTAAAATAAGTCAAGCCGCTTTATGCGGCTTTGTCTGCATATAGGTAAAAAGATTGTTTAATTTAAATTCAGGATTATGCCAGAAGTTTACGCAACAGGCTCGGATGGTAAGAAGTACCGAACAAGAGCGGACTATGAAGCCGGACGCTTTCAATCAATGGGTACAAATGCTGCCCAAAGAGCAAGAATCAACAAGAAAGTCGGTGGTAGGGTTGTTTAATTATGGACAAGGCAATAAACATAATTAAGCAGATTTCAAAACAGACTGAGAGGGTTATACTATTTCACTCGGCATCGGGTAAAGATAGTATAGCCCTTTTGGACCTTATGTCGCCCTATTTTAAAGAAATTGTATGCGTCTATATGTATGTTGTCAAGGATTTGCAGCATATAAGCAGGTACATCAACTACACCTGCAAGAAATATGATAATGTGAAGTTCATACAAGTGCCTCACTTTGCGGTATATTCATATCGTAAGAGTGGTTATATGGGTTGTATAAAGAACGAAAAGCAGAGGCAGTACAGTATGGCGCAGCTTACAGAGATAGTCAGAGAAAAATATCATATAGACTGGGCATTTTTCGGGTTCAAACAATCCGACTCAATGAACAGGCGGTTGATGCTAAGGACGTACAAAGATGAAGCTATCAATGAAGCGCAAAAGAAATGTTATCCCCTATCAGCTTACAAGAATTTTGATATTCTGAACTATATCGAAAAGAAAAGTCTTATTAAGCCGGAGAAATACGGTAACAGCCAGTCGGCAGGAACGAATATAAGCGATATGAACTATCTTTTGTGGCTCAGAAGTAATTTCCCGGCAGACTTGAAAAAGGTTATAGAGGAATACCCTATGGTAGAACGATTGTTGTTTGAGCATGATTATGAAGGAACTGAAACAAAGTGAGACAAGAATAATAAAACGTTCGCAGATAAATCTGAATCCGATAAACCCTAAGAGGCATTCGGATGAACGTATTAGACTGCAAAAGAAAAACCTGCAAAAAGTCGGTTTTCTTGGTGGTATTGTATGGAATGAATTAAGCGGAAACCTAATAGATGGGCACAGGCGTATCAAGGCTATGGATATGTATTACAAATACGATGGTACTTCTGATACAGACTATAAGGTAAAAGTGGAGGTTGTGAACCTTGACGAAAAAAAAGAAAAGGAACAGCTTACTTATATGGCAGTAGGAAACACCAAGCCTGATTTAGATTTGCTCGCGAGTTATTTGCCTGATATAGACTATTCCGAAGTCGGGTTGAGTCCTGATGAGTTGAATGATATACTTGCGATAAGTGAAGTTGATGCCAATTCCTTATCAGAGTCATTAGATGACTTGTTATTGCCAACAGACTTCGATGGTATAAAAAATCCTATTCCTGAAGATGCTGCACTGCCATATGAAGAGAAGAAAGAACACATGAAAGCGGTAAAGCAACAAGTAAAAGAATCTGCATTTCAGCACAGGCAGGATGAAGATGCTTATATAATACTTTCATTTTCTTCTTTTGAGACAAAATCAGATTTTTGTGATTTGTTGGGTATCAGTACGGATGAAAAATTTGCCAAAGGAGAAGAGGTTTTGAAATTGATTGAGTAATCAAAATAAACAGATACGCGCGCATGGGAAAGAAGCCAGACATATCGAAATTCAGAGAGGTCCTTCATAAAACAGGTGGAAATCTCTCTAAGGTTGCTGCTGTATTCAATGTAACCCGAAAAACCGTGTATGATTGGGCCAGAGCAGACAGCCAGTTCAAAGATGCTATCACCGACGAAAGAGGTTCTCTGGTAGATGAATGCCTTGTATCTGCACGTGTACTTGCGCTTGGTATCCCTGAGAAAGATGAAAATGGGAACTTTATCGGATGGCGTGAACGTCCAGATGGGTATATGATTCGCTATTTACTTTCCACATTAGGAAGAAAAGAAGGTTTTGGAGACCGAGAAGACGAAGACGCAGACATTCCAAAGGATATTGACCACGGAATTTCTATTGACTCATGGATTAAAGACAAACTGAAATGATTGTACCCCAAGCGATATATCATCCGTTATACACCGATAGCGAGAAGTTTATCATTCTCATTACCGGTGGCCGTGGCTCGGGGAAGTCTTTCAACGCTTCTACCTTCATAGAGCGGCTGACGTTCGAGATGACTCCCACAGAGAAGATAGTCCACCAGATTCTTTATACCCGTTACACGATGGTATCTGCCGGGATGTCTATCATTCCAGAGATGATGGAAAAGATAGATTTGGATGGAACAACGAAGTATTTCAAGACCACCAAAACCGATATTGTAAACCGGATGACCGGCAGCCGTATCATGTTCCGGGGTATCAAGACTTCTTCCGGGAATCAGACCGCTAAACTAAAATCTATTCAGGGTATCACCACCTTTGTTTGTGATGAGGCCGAGGAATGGACCAGTGAGGAAGAGTTCGACAAGATTATGCTCTCCATCCGTAAAAAGGGAATCCAGAACCGGATTATCATTATTATGAATCCCTGTGACTCCAATCACTTCATCTACAAGAAATACATCGAGAATACTCACCGGCTGGTGGAGATTGACGGCGTCCAGGTACAGATTTCCACCCATCCGAATGTACTTCATATCCATACGACTTACTTCGACAATATAGAGAACCTTTCTCCTGAGTTCCTGAGAGAAGTCAAGGAAACTTGAGTTCAACTTATAAATGCAACTTTTTGGGTGCGGATAATAAGCAATAA